>WNFR01007549.1_pt1 | contig 11051 bp, 13 predicted proteins | sample 5400221 | NCBI WGS metagenome assembly WNFR01 (sample SAMN13153357, study PRJNA577476) | soil metagenome | isolation source: 40 cm soil under Madrone tree | place: USA:California | collected 2016-06-14 | reverse complement strand
AGGCACGCTTCCAACAGAAGCTTTTCCAGGAAGGGATCGCCGACCTGGACCGTCGGTCTTTTCTCCAGAGCTTCTTCGTCAAACTCAGCCGAAGCCATGGTCGCGCCATGAATGCCGTCCCGGCCCGTCTTAGCGCCGACATACAAGACAGGATTGCCCACGCCGGTGGCTTTGCCAAAGAAGATTTGATCTTTGCGCACCAGACCGAGCGCGAAAGCATTCACCAGCGGATTCAGTGCGTAAGCATCGTCGAACGACACCTCGCCACCGACGGTGGGCACGCCAAAGGCATTTCCGTAATGCGCAATTCCGGCGACGACGCCCGCGAGCAGCGAACGATTGCGCGGTCCGTTAACAGGATCATCCAACGAGCCGAATCGCAGACTATTCAACGCCGCGATCGGGCGCGCGCCCATCGTAAAAATGTCGCGCAGAATTCCGCCGACGCCGGTGGCCGCCCCCTGAAATGGTTCGATGAATGATGGATGATTGTGCGACTCGATTTTGAACGCGGCGCACCAGCCGTCGCCCAGATCCACGACGCCCGCATTTTCACCAGGCGGCACGATGACGCGCTCACCCGTGTTCGGCAGGCGTTTCAAATGAACGCGGGAAGATTTGTAGGAGCAGTGTTCGGACCACATCACGGAGAAGACCCCCAACTCGACGAGGTTGGGCTCGCGTCCGAGCAGCTCTTTAACGTGCGTGAACTCTTCCGGAGTGAGGTTGTGCGCCGCGATTACTTGAGGAGTGATTGATTCCATGACTAAGGTAATGTTTTCTCAATTGACCCTATCGAGGATGGTTTGGTGCTGCTTCGTGTGATTTCGTGGATCGAGTCCTTGCGACAAAAGAAGATCCACGAAGTTACACGAAACATCACGAAGAAACAAAGAGTCTCTAAGCAACTCGGCGCGGCACCGCTGCGATGCCGCGCCGAGTTGAATGGTTCATTGTTAGCTGTGGTTCTATAAAGATTACGCTCCTAACGGAGCTAAGAAGTCGACGCGCGATCTTGATCAAGGCTTTTGCGCTGTCCCTTTCGTCGCCTACTGCTCACTACTTGGTGCCCAGTTGCTTGTCAATCGCAGTGCGCAGTTCAGCCGGTTTGATAGCGCCGAAATACTTGAACACCACTTTGCCGTCTTTATCGTAAAGATAAGTTGCCGGGAGAGCGCCGTCCCAGGTCGCGTCAACGGCGTGGATCGCCGGTTCAGGATCTTTAACATTCAGCAAAACAACGGGCATCTGCGCCTTCATGGCTTTTAGAAACGTCGGCACTGCGGTGTTAATGTCGGTAACTTCATCGAGGGTAACCGACACGAAGTTTAGTTTGCCGCGATAGTCGTTATCGATCTTCACCAGATCGGGAAACTCTTCGCGACACCCATCGCACCATGTCGCCCAGAAGTTAATCAGGAGTGGCCGCGTGTCTTTAGGGTCGCGCTGCAGGATCTTCTTCAACCCATCAAGATCGATCTCGCGCACGCCGGTTCTGGCAGTGCCGTCGATTGCGTTGAATCCCGGACGGCTAATAGCCGAGCCGGCGGCAGCTTGCGGTGTCTGGGCTGACGCTGCGAAGCCCGCCAGGGCGCAAACAGCAGCAACAGTGGTTAACGAGATGATTGAACGCAAATGCATTTTTCTTGCACAAGTTGTCACTTGCATATCCTTTGTTCGGAGGGAATATTTCGCCGCGCCAGGCTCTTCGCCTAAAGGACGGTACTCCGAACGCAGCTTCTTTGCCGCAGCCCAAAAACTTACGACGCCCGCTTGATGCTACACCCGAAGGCCGCGCCGCCGGTCTTGCTGATGGCCTTGCCCGAAAGCAGTTCATCGAGCGCCTCACGCAGATCGTTCGAGGTAATATTCGCGGTGTTCTGCGAATTGTCGATGCGGCCGTGATAGACAAGCTTGCCGCTGGCATCAATCACATAGGCTTCAGGCGTCCGGGTCGCTCCCAGTCGATCGGCTATCTTGTTGCCATCGTCCTTCAGCACCGCAAAGGTGAAGTGCTTGCCGGCGGCGTGCGCCTTCACCGCGGAAATCGGCTCCGTCACATTCGAGTTGATGCCGACGACGTTGATCCCCCTGGCTTTGTAATCCTGGGCCAGCTTCTCCATGCGCTCGTTGTATCCATTCGAAACCGGGCACTGCACCGAGATGAAAATCAAAACCGCACCGTTCTTGCCCGTCAGCGACTTCAGCGAACGCTCGGCGCCATCGATGTCCGGCAGTTTGAAATCATCGATGACCGTGCCGATGGCCGGCGGCGCCGGCAAGTCACTGGTACTGCCGCTTCCGGCAACGGCGGCAAGAGCAATGATCACAATGGAAGCAAGGAACAGTGGTAGCGCGTAATTCTTCTTCATTCTACTAACTCCTTTCAAGGATGGGTGGCGTTTGACTGCCAAGATTAGCAGTCGAAAGTTAGACGTGGCAAGTAGCGGAATGGTTCGCAAATACCGGATGAGATTAACTGCGCCGCTTCATAATTCTGGATACCCATACAGTTGCCGTTAGGGTTGTCGTTACCGCCGCCGAAAGCAGGCAGTATTGGCAGAAGTGGTGAATGACAAATGCTTGTAAATAAAGCAGCCACAAAGTCATCAGAAACATTACTATTACCAGCGCTGCCAACGACGGTTTGGCTAATCGATAACCAAAGGCCGCCAGGATCGCCAGACTGAATACCGTGAAATAAGCCACGGCGCCTAACAGCGCCAGTGGGACTGGGCCAATGTGGGCGTATGGGCTGCTCAGAACCTCCGAGCAGCCGGATACGATCGTGCAACGAAGACTCTGACCGGTGAGATCCTGGACAGTGAGATAAAGCGCGTCGCCCAAACCAACGAGCGACAACAATGCGGTCACGACGTCGGACCAGGTGATAGGTGGCTGAGAATCAGCGGACGACATAGCTTCGCTAACGGCGTTCAGAGCACCGACTTTAGTCGGGCATTTCTTGAGCCGGGAAAAAGCCCAACTAAAGTTGATACTTCCTACGCGGTTATCCCAAGGTTGCGTTGAGTTACTTGCCGGCCTCGCGCAGGGCTTGTCTGATCATTTCGCGGAGGCCATCCGGCTTCCAGTTGTCATCCTTGGCTTCTTTACCGTTGACGTAGAAGGTCGGAGTGGAATTTACGTTCAGAGCATGCACTCGTTTGCCGTCTTGAAAGATGCGAGTGGCTACCGCCTCGCCGTTTAGATCTTTCATGAACCGGTCGGTGTCCAGCCCGATCTGTTTTGCGTAATCGATGAAGATCGGGACGAGATCGCTGGCCTCGCTCCACGTCTTCTGGTTTTCGTAAAGCTTGTCATGCATCTCCCAGAAACGATTTGGCCCTTGCAGACCGGCGGCCTCAGGAGCCTGAGCGGCCATCAGCGCATGTTCATGCGGCGGCACCAGGGGACGTTCCCGGAAAATAACGCGCAGGTTGTCTCCGAACTCGCTTTCAATCTTCTTGAGCTCCGGATAGTACACGCCGCAGGAAGGGCACTGAAAGTCGGCAAACTCTTCCACGGTCACCGGCGCCCTGGGATTGCCGCGCACGTGTGGTGGTTCGGCGCCTCGCGGTTCTGATCCTGGACCGTCGATGTTTGCACTTGCATTTGCGTTTGCGTTCGCCGCCTGTCGCGATGACCGCAGCAGCACCCAGGTAACGCCCAGGGCCGCTACCAACACCACGGCGATAATCATTATCGGCAAGAAACGTTTCATATGGTTCTAATAGAAAGACCAGCGCTACTCGACGGTGTAATCAATTGTCTTGTCGAGGGCGCCATTGATATACACATCCACCTTATAAGTGCCCTTCGGCCAGTCCTTGGGAAGGGTCAAATGGGCGTGAATGTTGTTTTCAAAAGAGCGGGTTGTGTAGTCGATCGACTTGAGGTCGTCGTTCTTTGACAAGCCTTCGACGTCGACGGCCACCCAGGTGAACTTGACCGTGGTCCCGCCCTTGGCTTTGTTCAGATCGATGACGCAGTGAACGGTATGCTCGTCCGGTGCAAAAGTGGTGCTGGACTCGCCGGGCTTGCCACTATCATCTCTGGCCATGTGAATCTTCTCGATAAAGACGTCGGCGTTTGCCGGCCGGTTGATGGTGGCCGTGTTCGAATTCTTATTTTTGTTTGAATTCGAGTTGTTTGAGTCGTTTGAGTTGTTGTTATTGCCGTTCTTACTGAGATTGCACGCCAGCACAACAAACAACAGCAATCCGGCGGCAAGCCATCCTGAATGACGTTTCATGGTTTGGTTCCCTTTCTGCGGCGCTCTTCCAGCTTTGCGCTATGTTGTCACACTGCGGTGGCCAGTGTCCCGGCCAACGACCGGAAGACGTCGCGACCATCGCTCGATCCAAGCAGGTCTTCACAGGCGCGTTCGGGGTGCGGCATTAGCCCCATCACGTTCCGTTCGCGGTTACAGATGCCGGCAATATTATCGCGCGAGCCGTTTGGGTTCGCGGCCTCGGTCGCTTGTCCATCCCGGTCACAATAGCGCAAGACGATCCTGTCCTCGCGGCGCAATTCGTCCAGCGTCCCATCGTCACAGACAAAGTTTCCGTCGGCATGGGCGATCGGCATGCGCAGCACGCCGCCGGCTTTCAGCTCATGTGTGAAAGGCGTGTTGGTGCTTTCCACTCGGACATCTACATGGTCGCAAATGAAATGTAAATCCCGGTTACGAATTAATGCCCCTGGCAACAATCCTGCCTCGCACAGGATTTGAAAACCATTACAGATGCCCAGCACCAAATTGCCTTTAGCGGCGAACTCTTTCACTGAATTCATGACCGGCGAAAAGCGCGCCAGCGCGCCAGCGCGCAGGTAGTCGCCATAAGAAAAGCCGCCGGGGATGATCACGGCATCGTAACTGCGCAGGTCGGTATCGCGGTGCCAGATAAAATCTACCGGCTGTCCCACGTGTTTTGAGATCACGTGATACGCGTCGTGATCGCAATTCGAACCGGGAAAGACAATGACGCCGAACTTCACTCTTCAATCTCCACGCGAAAGTCTTCAATGATCGGATTCGAGAGCACGTCGTGCGCCATGCGCATGGTTTCCTCGCGCGCCTGCTCAGCAGTCTGCTGTCCTTCGATGGCAATCTCGAAGTATTTACCCTGGCGGATATCGCTGATGCCGTTATAGCCGAGCAGCTCGATCGAATGTTTGATCGCTTTGCCCTGTGGATCCAACACGCTCGGCTTAAGTGTGACGAAGACTTTGGCTTTCATTCAATCAGTTTTCCCGCGGCCCAAAGGCGGCCGTCTGGCCTTTACCTCGAGAGTCGGAATGCGGAACGCGGAATATTACGCCAAAACATTGCGTTTGTCGTAGTCAATATCATAGTATCTCCGCCGGTCGTTCGTGATCATCTCTACAGAAGGAAGTTCCAAAATGGCATCACCCTATCCAGAAGGTGGACCGCCGTCAGGCGCTCCGGGCGGTAAGACGAGCCTGGGTCTCGACTCAAATCTCGGAGCGATGTTGTGTTACATCGCTAACATTGTCTGCTGTCTCGGCATAATCCTCAGTGTAGTTTTTCTAATCACCGAGAAAGAGAACCGCTTCGTCAAGTTCCATGCATTACAGTCGCTTTTTCTCTTTGTGGTTTATGCGGCGCTTGCCATCTTGGTTCAAATTATTGGTCTCGTCCTGCGAATCGCCGTTGGTCTCATACTGGCAGGGTTAATGACGTGGGGTCTGTGGGCTATCGTCACACTTGTTGTAGTGATTCTCTGGGTATGGGCCGGCATCAAGGCTTATAGCGGACAGTGGTACAAGCTACCGGGCATCGGCGACCTCGCCTGGAATATCGTTAACAAAAACACGTCTACCAATCAGTGATACTCGCTGGTCGTGGTGGTAGTATCGTCATGCGGTAGTATCCAGCAAACATGAACAGGAGAATAGCGTAATGCAGAATACCGGCAAATCGGCACTGGGTCTTGAGGGCAATATCGCGGCGCTACTTGGTTACATCCTCTGGATCGTTGCTCTCATCAGCGTGATCATGGAGAAAGAGAATAAGTTCGTCCGCTTTCACGCGATCCAGTCTCTCTTGTACCACGCGGCCTTCATCGTGATTTTCATCGTCCTGGCAATCCTGAGCGTTATTCTGGGAATCATCTTCGGGGTTGCCGCGGCTGCGAGCGGCAACGCTGGCGGAGGCATCGGACTGATCTTTTCACTGATTTCAGGTCTTATCTGGATGGTGGTTCCTTTGATTATGCTCGTCGGAATCGTCATGTGTGCCGTTAAGTCCTACCAGGGTGAAATGTACAAGCTTCCGATTATTGGCAACATGGCGGAAAAGTTTGCCGGCAACTAGCGCCATCTACTGATCATAGACGATGGAAGTCGCCGACGATCGCGCTTCCGTCGTCTATCTGGCGTACCGCTCCTCACAGAAACACCCGGGCAAAAACCTTGTCGACATTCCGCAGGTAGGTATCAAGAGAGAAGACTCGATCGATTTGCTCTTTGGATAAGTGGGCAGAGATATCTTTGTCTGCCGAGGCCAGTGCCCGGAGCTCGCCGCCTTCGTCCCAGGCCTTCATCGCATTGCGCTGCACCCATTCGTAGGCATCCTCGCGCGAGACACCGGCCTTAGTCAGCGCCAGCAGAAGCTGTCCACTAAAGATCGATCCCCGCGTGGCGGCAAGGTTTTCCAACATGCGTTCGGGATCAACAACCAAACCTTCGACCAGCGACGCCATCTTTTGCAGCATATAATCCGTCGCAATACTCGAGTCGGGCAACACGACGCGTTCCGCCGACGAATGCGAGATGTCGCGCTCGTGCCAGAGCGCCACATTCTCAAGTCCCACGATACTGTTCGCGCGCACGAGCCTGGCCATTCCACAAATACGTTCGGAAAGAATCGGGTTGCGCTTGTGCGGCATGGCGCTCGATCCTTTCTGACCTGGCTTGAATTTCTCCTGCGCTTCACGCACTTCGGTGCGTTGCCAGTGGCGAATCTGCAATGCGAATTTGTCCAAAGACGAAGCGATGATCGCCAGCGTGCAGAGGTATTCCGCATAGTTGTCACGCTGAATAATCTGGGTTGAAACCGGCGCCGCTTTGATTCCCAGCCTGGCACAAACCTCTTCCTCGACCTGTGGATCGAGGTGCGCAAAGGCGCCGACTGCGCCGCTGATCTTGCCGACGGCTACTGACTCTCGAGCTTTCTCGAGCCGCGCACGGTTACGTCGCATTTCGTCGTACCAGAGCGCAAAGGTCAAACCGAATGAAGTGGGTTCAGCGTGAATGCCGTGCGTGCGGCCGACTTGCGGTGTGTCTTTGAACTCAAGCGCGCGACGCTTGAGCACGTCGAGCAGGACCTCGATTTTCTCTAGCAGGATGTCACAGGCATCGCGGAGCAAAAGTGCGTTGGCCGTATCCACTACGTCAGAAGAAGTCAGACCGTAATGAACGAAGCGGGCCGCGTCACCGATTGATTCAGCCAGATTAGTCGTAAACGCAATGACGTCGTGGTCAGTGGTCTTCTCGATCTCGTTGATCCGGGCGACGGAAAACTTGGCGCGACTCTTGATCTGTTCCAGTGCATCACTCGGAATCGTGCCCATTTCGGCATGGACTTCGCAGACCGCGATCTCGACGTCCAGCCATTTCTGGAACTTGGTCTCTTCCGACCAGAGTGCGCCCATCTCGGGCAGTGTGTAGCGATCAATCATCTTCCAATTTTTGTCCGCAGATTACACAGATTCAAACAGACCGAAAAAGGCTTGTAAGTCCGCTCTTGAGCGCACTGACACCACGCTGCTTACCCAATTCGTTTTTCTTAATCTGTGAAATCTGCGTAATCTGCGGATCCTCATTTCAAAGCGTTTGAATTTACGTAATATCTTGCCAAATACCAGCGGCCGCCGCGTTCCACCAGCGTGAATGTTTCCATGCCGCTTCCCTGTTCGAATGAAGTCTGATAGAGCGCGACCAACGAGTGGCCGGCGATCGGCGCGGTTGAAGTTTGTTCTTCCCGAACGCTCTGCAGATCGCGTGTGTGCACTTTGCCGAGCTTATCTTGCAGCTTTTGAAAAGTCGCTTTGGATTTATCCAGCGTCGTATCGTTCCGCCATTCATCCGCGGCTTCATGATAAAGCTTTTCGTAACGGCCGGCGTCAATGTCTTCAATCGATGTGTCCAGTACCGTCTGCGCCGCGGCCGGCATTCCGCTGCGGCGGATGTTCTGGCTGCTGCACGCGAAGGTGAAGAGCAACAGGACCGTGAGGAGAGGGGCGCGGCTTTGCCGCAGCACATTGCGGTAAGGCTTTGCCTTACCGGTGCCGTCTTCCTTTAAGCTCGGGAGGCTTTGCCTCCGCTCGTTTTCGTCGAGGCGCAGCCTCTCCGTTGAGATCATGTGACATACCCCGGAAAGGCAAAGCCTTTCCGCAATGAGCTGCGGCAAAGCCGCGTCCCTGGCTTTCCTCTAAACTTCAATCCAGGCAGTCGGCTCTTTCGGAAATGAAAGCGTGATCTCAGTGTCGCCCGCGAATAATGGCGAGCGCTCCTGCAAAGCACTCTCAGCAGTGATCTTGGCCAGATAAGGATTGTTCGCGCGCTGCGAAAGATGCGCCAAAACGATGTGCTGTGCCTGGCCGTCAAAGCTGTCGAGCAGCCATTCGGCGATATCTTCATTCGACAGATGACCGAGCCGGGAAAGAATGCGCTGCTTCAGTTCCCAGGGATAATGCTCGACCGTCTTGAGCATATCGCGGCTGTGGTTCGATTCGATTACAATCGCCGCACAGCCACGCAGACGCTCAGTGATCAAGGTCGTGATGTGACCGAAATCCATCAACGTCGCGACCTTGACTCCGTCGTGAGTGGCCGTGAATCCGAAGTTGTCCACCGCATCATGCGGTACCGTGAACGGATGAAAGTCGATGTCGCCGATGCGAAAGTCGTGGCCGGAGTCGATCTCGATCATTCGATCGCGCAAGGCGTCTGAGCGGCGGCGCGGCTCTTCATCCGCGACATTTCGCCGTTCACAGACATAAGCGTCGCGTGTCTTGGCTGACATGAAGACCGGACAATCCAGATCCCTCATCAGGACCCGCAACCCACCGACATGATCGCCGTGCTCATGCGTAATCAGAATCCCGTCGAGTGAATTCGGATCTTCTCCGAGCGCGGACATCCGGCGCGCGGTTTCCCGCGCGCTGAGGCCGGCGTCTACCAGCACGCGGGTCTCGTCTGCGACCAGCAGGACCGAGTTACCGGTAGAGCCGCTGCCAAGTACGGAGATTTTCATGAGTTAGAACAAAAGACACGGTTACCGGGTCAAGCAAGAACATTTTCCATTTCTCATTTTTCATCTGACATTGGTTTTGCCCTTCGAGTCCAGCGCGAACATCATTGAGAAATGGAAAATGTTCAGATTTCCAGACGCCCGCGATCGACTGAGAATCCATTCAGGTTGCCGAGTGCTCCCAGCGCCAGTGCCCGTGTAGTAAAACAACTCCGGGCTACGCGCTGCATGTCTTCCGGAGTGACTGCTTCAATAGATCGAATGATCTCCTCGGGCGAAATACGCCTGCCGTGAACAATCTCCTGGCGCGCCAGCGCTCCAACGCGCGAACTGGAAGATTCCAGGCTCAATAATACTGAAGCAATCGCCTGTTCCTTTGCCAGTTGTAACTCCTCTTCCGCAACCGGCTCATGAACGGCGCGTCGTAGTTCCTGCAAAGACAAATCAAGGACCTGATCGAGATGGGCCGGCGACGTACCCGCGTAGATCGTGAACATCCCTATGTCCGTGTATGTGTTTCCGCCGGCGCCGATCTAGTATGCCAATCCACGCTCTTCACGAATTGACTGCCATAGCCGGCTGGACGTGCCGCCACCCATCACCGTTCCCAGCATGCTGGCCGCATAACGATCTTCACTTCTCGCCGAAGGCCACGGCGACGCGATAATTAAGTGCGCTTGCTCCAGTTCGTTTTTGCGCTCAATCAGAATCGGCGCGGCAGTTTCTGGTGAAAGCGCCACGGCCGAGGCTGCTTCGGCTTCGTTTCCGCCTGCACCGAAGGTTTGCGTGGCCAACTCGACCAGTTGCGCGTGCGTAACGTTGCCCGCCGCGGCGACCACCAGGTTGCGGGGCGAGTAGGCCGCGGAGTGAAAGGCGGCGGTGATGGCCCGATCAAACGACGAGACTGTCTGCTCAGTTCCTTCAATCGGGCGGCCCAGGGAATGACCGGGAAAATAAGCGGCGTGGAAAAGCTCATTGAGAAGTTCGTCGGGCGTGTCCCCGATCATCTTCATCTCTTCGATAATTACTCCCTGTTCGAGCGTTAGATCGTCGGGATCGAAGCGAGGATTGGCCAGCATGTCGGCAAGCAGATCGAAGGCCTGCAGTAGTGCCGTGTCGACTACCTTCAATGCAAATCCGGTGATTTCATGAGAGGTATAAGCGTCAAGGTGTCCCCCCAGACGGTCGGATTCCGTGGCGATTTGTCGCGCCGAACGACGCTCAGTACCTTTGAATAAAGCGTGCTCAATGAAATGGCAAATCCCGTTCAGCGCCGGCGTTTCGTGGCGCGATCCGCGACGAACCCAGATTCCCAGGCTGATGGAACGAAGCCCCGGCATATGTTCCGTCAGAATTGTGAGGCCATTGGCGAGGCGGGTGGTTTGAACCTGATCTATCATCGTTTTTATCTGGACAATTGGCTGACTTACCTCTTGAACGTCCATCGTAACACGTGGAAAAGACGCGGCAAAACAGCCGTCGGACTCGGGGCGAAAGCTTGACACGGGTCCGGCCAATGGCTAAGAATTACAACATTCAAACGGGTGATAGTCTCCCGTGCCCGGGCGGATGGGGACCGGAACGAAAGATTCCGAAAACCGCTCAGGCATCTGAACGAAGCAAATTGAGAATCGAACGAGAGTGATATTGGCAATCCGGTTTTCGTTCCAGCACCAGGCTCGCAAAATCCGCGCGAGGTCAGTCCGGAGGTCCGGCCACGATGAAAACAATTTTCAGATTTAGCACGCCGATGTTGGTCCTGGCTGTCATCTTA
>WNFR01007548.1_pt1 | contig 11051 bp, 10 predicted proteins | sample 5400221 | NCBI WGS metagenome assembly WNFR01 (sample SAMN13153357, study PRJNA577476) | soil metagenome | isolation source: 40 cm soil under Madrone tree | place: USA:California | collected 2016-06-14 | reverse complement strand
CGTCGTAAGCATCCTAAAAAAGCATAAGATTCCCGCAACGAACGAAAACGTCAGCGCGTTTCTGGACAGCTACGTGCATTTTCTCTCGCTCGAATTGCCGAGGCGTGAGGGCAAACTACTCCCCGGCGTGCTCGAGCTGCTCAAGAAGCTGAAATCGCGGCCGCACCTCGTGCTCGGACTTCTCACTGGGAATGTCTCGCGCGGAGCGCAACTAAAGCTCGAACACTATGGTGTCTGGCATTTTTTTGAGTTCGGCGCGTTTGCCGACGATCATCAAGATCGGAACCGGCTCGGACCATTCGCTCGCGCTCGCGCAAAGGAAAAGCATGGACGCGAATTCTCCGCGTCCGAAATCGACGTGATCGGCGATACCCCGCGCGATATCGCCTGCGGCAAAGCGTTCGGCGCGCGTACTATCGCCGTCGCGACCGGCACGTGGGGTCGGGAACAGCTTGCAAAATATCAACCCGATTTTCTGATCGATGATCTTTCGAATGTAGATGCTATTATCGATACGCTCGGATGGTAATCGATTGACGATTGAAGGGTTGAATGAAAAAATCCGTTTCCCCAACGTTTCCGATGCCTCGTAAAGACCGTCCCAATGTGCTGCCCCTCGAAGGCGAGATCGATCTGCACGTCTCGCCTACCGTCACGGCGTCACTCAACATTATGATCGAGAAAAAACCGAAACAGCTCGTTGTCGATCTTTCCCGGGTAACTTACATCGATAGCGCGGGTCTGGCGGCATTGATCGAAGGAATGCAAAAGGTCGAAGCCTACGGCGGCAAGTTCGCGCTGGCCAGTTTGCAGGAAACCGTGCGCTCGATTTTCGAAATTTCTCGGCTCGATCAAGTATTTCGAATTTTCCCGGATGTGGACGCTGCGCTGGCAGCAGCTTGAACCAGAATCTCCAAAGTCTGCGCAACGTTTTTTGAAATGTCGAACTGCGCTGCGCGCTGCATGTTTGTAGATCTCACCACAGCGCGGCGTGCTGCATCCGACCAAAATCGGATGGCGTCGCGCAAACCTACTATGTCGTTCGCGCAATCGACAATTGATCCGTGCACCCCATCCTCAATTATTTCACTGAAGCCATTATCACGAGTCGTGATCACCGGAAGGCCGCAAGCCAATGCTTCCAAACAGGCATTGGAAAACGGATCGTAAATCGTAGGGAGAATGAAAATGTCCGCCGCCGCGTAAATCCGCGGAAGATCGACAACCGTTCCAAGAAATTGAGCGCGTGAGGACTTGTAGCGGCCGCGATTGCTGCGGCCGGCAACAAACAATCGCAGCTTCGAGTCGGGGCAGGCCTCGATGGCCTTGATCGCGAACCGCAAACCTTTTCGCTCCCAACCTGAACCCGCGAAGAGAACAGCGATCTCATCCGCGGCCAGCGCAAACGCCGCACGACACCGCTCGCGCTCCGCGGCTGCTTCCCGGAATTCGGAAACTGGAACGCCGTTACGGACGATGTCGATTTTCTCCGCGGGATAGCTATAAAGAGCCACAATCTCGTTTTCGACCATTTGTGAATTGACAATGACCCGCCCGGCACGCCGATAGCGCAGAAGCGATTCTTCCAGACGGAGAATGTGGTTGTGTTTAAGGTTGAAGTGGCGAACAAAATTTGAGAATGGCGATGCAAGATTTTGGCGGCGATTAAGCCAGGCGCGATGAACACCGTCACCAGCGCGATAAACGTCACAATTCCACACGCGCTCGAGGCTCATCAGGACATCGCAGGGAATGCGCGGCCGCGCTTGTTCCAGCTCATTGGCGAAAGCAATAGCCGATTGACCCGGAACGCGATGGAGCGTTCCAAAGGGCCACTCGTTTTGCGGCCAATCCTTCGTTGTAACAAGTTGCGCGTTGTGTCCGGCATCAAGCACTCCGCGCGCCAGTCGTTTCAAATACGCTTCCGCGCCGCCGGTTTGGGAATAGCCGCGGCGAACAAAAAGGATCGTCAGTGGTTTGTCAGGTATCACAAGCGAGTTACAACTTTACTTGCTCCGCGTTCGCCAGAATAGTTGTAACCCAATGCCGGGTGAAACTTTAAACGCCCCCCCTCCAGCAAGCTCCGCAGCATCAGCAGCGCGACTGTTGCCGAGGAATTTGCTCTACTCGATTTTTGCTCGCATCGGCGGCTCAGGTTTGGACACGGATGCATTTGAAACCCTGCGTGCGTCGTATCGGGGGGGATTTCTGGGGCGAGCAATCGCCTACGACAACCGGCAGAATGAAATTCCCGCATCACTAATCCATTCTTTACGCTGGCATCCTGTGCGCCTCATCTCCTTTTTCGATCGGCCTTACTATTACGGCGCGAAAAAGAAATATCTTGATTGGATCGCCTCGCGCCATCTGGCGACCGGACGCTACGACTTGTTTCACAGCTGGTCTGGAGATTGTTTGCGCTCGCTTCAGGTAGCGAAACAGCACCATATCCCGTCAATTGTCGAGATTCCAACCTGGCATCGCGACGGCGGGAAAGCGAAAGTCGGCCGGCAGGACGTTCCCGAATCGACAAGCAATGCCCGTGGGTTCCAAAGATGGAAAGGGGGATTATTGCTCGAGCGCAAGCGCTTCGTCGAAGAGTACAAACTCGCTGATCTGCTGCTTGTCTTATCAGAGACGGCGGCTGGCACCTTTCGTGCGCGAGGTTTCCCGGAGGAAAAACTTTTTTACCTGCCGCGTGGTGTAGATGTCGAGCGCTTCAAGCCCCGCCGTCGTCCGACAAAATTTCGCACCGTTTTTTCCGGCGCTTTGATTAAGCGAAAGGGCATTCACCATTTGCTCGAGGCCTGGTATCGTCTCAATCTGACGGAAGCCGAGTTATGGCTTGTCGGCTCGGTCCATGACGAAGCGAAGCCGTATCTCAAGCAATTCTGGCGCGAAAACATTCGCCTTGTGGGATTTGTGCACGATCCGGAAAATTATCTCAGCCAAAGCACAGTTCATGTTTTCCCCTCGCAATGGGAAGGTAGCGCAAAAGTCACCTATGAGGCGGCCGCCTGCGCGTTGCCGCAAATCACCACACGCGAAGCTGGCGATGTCGTGCGCGACGGCGTTGAGGGAATCATCGTGCGACCGGGAGACGTCGAGGCGATCGCGGCAGCGCTCGAGCATTTACATCGCCATCCCGAAGTGGTGGAACGCATGGGCAGCGCGGCCCGGCAACGGGTCGTTGAAAATTTTACCTGGGATCATTTTCGCACGCGGTTGCTGGACGCTTACGAAATCGCGATGCAGAAAGTAGCCTAACTACCCCGTAGCGGCGGTTTAGGAACGCCTAGGGGAACACAAAAGAATGCGACGTTAAGCGACGTTAATAGAGCGCCGCTACAATAGCTTAGTTCTTGAATATCCTGCTCCTTCAACTCAAACGGGTCGGCGATCTGATTTTGACGATGCCGGCTATGGCGGCTTTGCGCGAAAATTTTCCTGACGCACAGACAACGCTCGTCGTTTCCAGCGAATGCGCCGATTTGTTCCCAGCCATGCTGAATGTCGATCGGATCTTAATCACACGGCGTAACCTGAGAGATGTCGCCATGTTCCTTACCTTGGCGCGTGAGAGATTTGATTACTGCATCGACTTCACACGAAATGATCGCTCTGCTTTTCTTGCCTTTTTATCCGGCGCGCGGAGACGGGTCGTGTCTTACCGTGTCCGCGAGCAATCAAAAACCCGGGCACGAATCTACAACCAGTTCGTGGACAATCGCATGCGGGACATGCACACAGTTGATTATAATCTCGCCTTAGCGGAGCCACTCGGAGTTCGCAACGCTTCCCGCGCGGTACGTCTGGAGTTGCCGACGCTAGTCCGTGAAAAAGCGAAGAAGCTTCGGCGCGATTCAAAGATCCGCAGTCACTTCATCATCTTTCATCCCGGTTCGGCGCGCGTCGAGAAATTCTGGGATCCGGCACGTTGGGCGCAAGTCATTAATCACACTGGCCAAAATACCGATGTCGACCTTGTTTTGACGAGCGGAGCTTCGCGCCTCGAGCAGGTCCACATTGCCGAGATCAAGGCGAAAACGCGGCAGCGAACCGTCGACCTTTCCGGAAGAACGGATTTACTTAGCTTGGCGGCGCTGATCGCAGATGCACGTCTTCTTGTGACAGTAGACTCCGCCCCGATGCACCTCGCTGCAGCGGTGCAGACGCCGCAAGTAGTGCTATTCGGTCCGACGAATCCGTTTCACTGGCGACCGCGGGAGAGTCCCGCCCTGATCCTACAAGGAAAATCAGCCATTCCATTGACCGAGTTTACGGCTGTTCAGCCGCGGTTTCCGATGAGCCAAATCTCGACGGAAGCGGTGATCGGTGCTATGAATTCACTGCTGTTGTCTGCACCGATGCAAATTTCATGAAGAACCGTAAAGCCGTAAAGAAGAGACCCTCATTTTGGCAGACTCTTAAAGCAGCATCGGGTCCGTACCGGCGGCTCTATGGTTACGTCAAGCCGTATAAGGCGCGTTTTATACTTGGCCTGTCGTTGGGCGTTGCCTTCGGCATGGTCAATTCGCTTCTCCCGCTCGTCGTTGCCCGGGTAACAAGCACTATCTTCCACGGAGCCGCTCCCAACCCAATGGCCTTGCGCTCGAATCTGGAAATTCTGAACGCCGGCCCAAAAATCAATTCGATCGTTCTTATCTGCCTCGCCATTCCGGCCATTATGACCGTGCGTAGCCTCTGCTCGTACGGAAATTCTTACTACATGAATTGGGTGAGCAACAAGGTCGTCACCGATATTCGGGGCCAGCTTTTCGGCAAGATGGTTCGCCATTCAATGGATTTCTTTAACAAGATGCGCTCGGGTTTTCTAATGTCGCGTATCACCAACGACACACGCGCCATGCAAATGGCTTTGACCAGTGTTAGCAGCGATCTGTTTAAGCAGCCAATCGCGGTTGTTGGGGGAATTAGCGTCCTTCTCGTGATGGATTGGAAATTCACCGTGATCACTCTAATTCTTTTTCCGACCTGTTTGCTGCCGCTTCGTATTTATGGCCGCCGCGCCCGAAAGGCCGTGCAAAGCGGACAGGAAGGCATGGGAGAAATGGTCGTGACCATGCAGGAAACCTTTGCTGGTATCCGAGTGATCAAGTCGTTTGCGCGTGAGACGCATCAGGAAAAATCCTTCAAACGCAGCAACCAATTGCAGTTCTCACAAATGATGCGCTTGATCAGGTCGATGGAAGCGGTCGGGCCGCTGGTGGAAACAATCGCGGCTATTGGGGTGGGCATGGCGCTGCTTTACGTTTATGCCGCGAATCTGAGCGCCGGCCGGTTTTTTGGGCTGATCACTGGAATTTTCATTCTCTACGACCCAATCAAAACACTCAGCAAAATCCACATCGTGATGCAGCAATCGATCGCTGCGACGACCGAAATTTTTTCAATTCTTGACTCCGAGCCCACAGTGCGGGATGCGCCAAACGCTACCGAGCTGACCGCCTCCGAAGGCCGCATTGATTTTGAAAACGTAACATTTCGTTACGCAAATACCGTCACTGACGCGGTCAGTAATCTGAATTTGCGCATCGAGCCCGGCAAAACCTACGCGCTCGTCGGTGCGAGCGGCGCCGGTAAAAGCACGATTCTCTCGCTGATCCTGCGCTTGTACGATGCGGCTTCCGGAACCGTCAAGATCGATGGCCGCGATTTGCGCTCGGTCACCCAAAAATCCTTGCGCGAACAGATCGGTCTCGTCACCCAGGAGACATTTCTATTTCACGACACCATTTTCAAAAACATCCAGTTCGGGCGGCTCGATGCCACGCCGGAAGAGATTTATGAAGCGGCGCACACCGCATTCGCCCATGATTTCATCATGGCACAACGAAGCGGCTACGAGACAATCATTGGTGACAAAGGCTGTCTTCTCTCCGGTGGACAGCAACAGCGTCTCGCAATTGCGCGCGCCGTCCTGAAAAATGCGCCCGTTCTTCTCCTTGATGAAGCCACATCGTCGCTCGATTCCGAATCGGAGCAGCAAATTCAAAAGGCGCTCGAAAAGCTCACTGCAGGACGCACTGTCATCGCAATTGCCCATCGGCTCTCCACGGTTTTGTCGGCCGATCAAATCGTCGTGATGGATTATGGCCGCATCAAGGAGATCGGCACACACGCCGAGCTATTGGACAAATCCGGCTACTACCGTCGGCTTTACGACCATCAATTCAACCGGCCTCAAGAAGCACGCGCGGTGGAGCAGGGTATTCTTGTTGAACAGCTTGTTTAGGTTACTGTAGCAACCGGTTCGTTAACGGCATCTCGCGCCCTGGTTACAACCATTTCAACGCTTTCTATGTCGCGCACCGCAAACTGGCCCTAGGAAATGCCGTTCAATATCGACCTGCACACGCACTCTTTCTTCTCTGGAGACGGAGTCTCCAGCCCGGAAGATTTGATCGCGTCGGCGCGCGCAAAAGGTTTGCACGGTATCGCCATCACCGATCACAACACGTGCGATGCCGTTAACTACCTACTCGAGCGCGGTTTGATGCGGCTCGATGGTTTGCCCGTGAATGATTTTTTAGTTTTGCCCGGCGTCGAAGTAACCACAGCGGATGGTCATCTTCTCTGTATCGGCGAGACACTTCCCTATCTCAAAGGAAAACCCGCGCGCGAGGTGTGTGAGATGATTCATGAACGCGGCGGCCTCGCGATTCCGCCGCATCCCTACGATTTGTTTCGCGCCGGGATCCGACTCTCCACATTGGAAACACTCCCGATCGATGCAATTGAGGTTTTCAACGCCGCGACCACGTTGCGTCGCTACAATCGTTACGCCTTCAAGTACGCGCAGATTCGAGGTTTGCCCATGACCGCCGCGAGCGATGCGCATCATGCCGCCACCGTCGGTACCGCGTACACAATCGTGAACACGGATGATTTTTCCGTGAAAGGAATCCTCGCCCAGATATTGAAGAGCAACGAGCTCAACCAAAAATACCTGACCCCGCGCGACAGCCTCCGCAAAACCTGGAACAACTGGCTGCGACTACGGCGCCGGAAAAAAATTCCGGAGTTGGCGGCAAAAGATAGCCAGAACGGAAACTGACTTTTAACTTCCTAATTCTTCCCTTTTTTATTTCTCCCTTCCGAAGATGTCTGCTTACGTGATCGTTGAAATCGACATTGTCGATCCAACTGGCTACGAGGAATACAAGAAACTCGCTAGCGCGACCGTAGAAAAGTATGGCGGCAAATACGTCGTACGCGGCGGCGCGGCCGAAACGCTTGAAGGCGATTGGAAACCAAAACGCATCGTAGTGCTGCAATTCAAATCTACGCAACGCGCCAAAGAATGGCTGAATTGCGAGGAGTACCGCGAACCGCGCAAAATGCGGCACCGCACCGCGAGAACTAGAATGGTAGTCGTGGAAGGTGTTTAACTCGAGTCGATACGGCGGCGATCGCCCGGCGCGTCGGCAAAATCTCAAAAAAATCAGCCGCTAAGCACTGAAGCGTTACGACTCATTGCGAACGCTGCAGCCGCGTTCGTTGATCGCGGCCGGGCGTCAGCGATGCCGGCGACAGGATTTACTCAAGCTATGGGATCTTTAGCTGAAACTTCTTCGTCTTTCCTAGCTCAAATGCTATGAACTCCCCGAAGCACTGATGAAACCGCCTGAACCAGATGCCGCTTTCGAAATCTCGCTGCGGCCCCCGGCGTTCAGCGAGTTCACCGGCCAGATCAAAGTGCGCGAGCGCCTTGAATTGATGGTGGAAGCCGCCAAGAAACGTGGCGACGTGCTCGAGCACATTCTGCTGAGCGGCCCGTCAGGCCTCGGCAAGACCACGCTCGCTTACATCATTGCGAATGCGATGAGCGTGAACATCAAAAATACGAGCGGACCTGTGATTGAAAAAGCCGGCGAGCTTGCCGGACTTCTCACCAGTCTTGAAAAAGGCGATGTCCTTTTCATCGACGAAATCCATCGGCTTCAACCGACGATTGAGGAATATCTTTACCCGGCAATGGAAGATTACCGGCTCGACATCATTATCGATCAGGGGCCACAGGCACGCAGTCTCCGCCTCAATTTACCAAAGTTCACGCTCATTGGCGCAACCACGCGCGCCGGAATGGTGAGCGCGCCGCTCCGGTCGCGCTTCGGGATGACCGCGCGGCTCGATTATTATAATGCCGAGGAAATGCAGAAGATCATCCTGCGCAGCGCTCGATTGCTCGGAGTCGAGATTGATCCCGCGGGCGCTGCGGAGATCGCCACGCGCACGCGCGGCACACCTCGCACCGCGAACAATCTGCTGCGCTGGGTACGCGATTATGTGCAAGTGAAAGCTGAAGGAAAAATCACCGCCGAGTTGGCCGATCGCGCGCTCACCATGCTCGAAATCGATCGCGACGGTTTCGATCAATGGGACAAGCGCATCATCGAAACGTTGATCCACAAATTCAACGGCGGACCGGTTGGTTTGAATTCGCTCGCCGTCGCGATCGGCGAAGAAGCTGGCACACTCGAAGAAGTGAACGAGCCGTATCTGATCATGGAAGGTTACATCAAACGCACACCGCAAGGCCGAGTCGCAACATCAAACGCGTATCGCAAGCTGGGCTTGAAACCGCCCGCAGGTGCGCAAGCAGAATTGCTGTAGAGGCGTTTGTGCCCAAAGGCCTCTTTTTAATTCGGCGCTTGGCATACGCGCCGCTACAGCTTGATGCAAACGGAATGCTGCGGCGACTTCGCTAGATCCGTCCGACCCGCAAGAACGAGTTCGAATTGAGCAGAAACTCGAAGTCGGTTTTTATCACCGTAAATTCGAAATCGCGAAGCGCCGGGTCCGATTTCAGCGAAGGAAGGTAATGACTCGGTTCGGCTTCGAAAGTCACGGTCGGATAAATACGCGCTTCGCCCCGTGTAACGCGCATGATTTCAAGAATCGAATCGCGGTGAAATTCGCAACTTAAGCGGTCCTGATAAGCGAAGAGGAAATATGAGACCAGAGTCATATCGAACGAATCGTCTGCGAACGGCAACTTCGGTAATGCGCCTGCGATGTAGCGCTCGGGATGCGTCTGATAATCAAGCAAAAACGTAGAGGAAGCGCACTTGCGTAGTTCGCGCATGTGTTCGGGATTTTTGTAATAGGTCCAGCGATAAGTTGGCACGCTTCCAATTGCGCGAAAAACCGATTGGAGGTCCGGCTCGCAACGTTCGGCAATTTTTTCCGGTGTGAGCGAATAGATTGGATCGAATGAAGTCACGCGTATGCCGCGGGCGTTGGCTTCCGCGCAAAACGAACTGACGCCGCTCGCGACGTCCAGCACAGTTTTCCCCACCAGGTCCTCTAGGTTGAGCAGAAAGTATCGGCGATACTCATCGAAAGTGCGGCCGAGCAGGACAACACGATCAAGCTGAAGGCCCCGTTTCGTCTGCATCTTTTTAAACTTCAGCGGTTGACACGAACCGCCGCTACAACATTCGCTTCATCACTTTAACAATCGCTCCATGCAGCCAATCACCGACTTGTTTCGACAAATCTCAAAAATCGTCACCGTGGCAGAGCTCACGCACGCCATCCGCGGCAGATCTTCTTATTTGTCATTCCGAGCGGAGTCGAGGAATCTCTAATTGTTTGTGCAACAGCGACAGATGTCTCGACTTCGCTCGACATGACAAGAACCACTGACCTCTTCCAACAAACCTCAAAAATCCTCACCGTCGGCGAGCTGACCCGCGCCATTCGCGGCACGCTCGAGACGAAATTTCACGCCGTTTGGGTGCAGGGTGAAATCTCGAATTACAAACTGCATCCGTCGGGACATCAGTATTTCACGCTCAAAGATGCCCGGGCGCAGATCGCGTGCGTAATTTTTCGCAATACGATGCCGCCGCTGCGGCAACCGCTGACCGATGGAGCACAGGTACAAGTTTACGGACAGGTTTCGGTCTTCGAAGCACGCGGACAATACCAGCTCAGCGTCCAGATTTTGCAACTGCGCGGACTCGGCCTGCTCCAGGCGAAATTCGAAGCGCTCAAGCGCAAACTTGAAGCCGAAGGATTATTTGCCGCCGAGCGCAAACGTCCGTTGCCGAAATTCCCGCGTCGTATCGGGATCGTCACTTCTCCGAGCGGCGCGGCCATCCGAGATATTCTGAACGTTTTAAAACGGCGTGCGCCGTGGTTGGAAATCTTGATTAACCCCGTGCGTGTGCAGGGGACCGGCGCGGCCGCGGAAATCGCAGTCGCCATTCGCGAGCTGGCTACGCCGAACGAACATTGGCAACCTCTCGATCTTATCGTGGTCGCACGGGGTGGCGGCAGCATGGAAGATTTGTGGGAATTCAACGAGGAAATTGTCGCCCGTACCATTGTCGATGTGTCCGTGCCGATCGTCTCCGCGATAGGACACGAAATCGATTTCACTATTTGTGATTTCACGGCTGATTTGCGCGCACCGACTCCAAGCGCCGCAGCGGAATTGATCGTGCCGGACATTGTCGATCTTCGGCGGCGAATCGATGGATGCAAACGCGCGGTTGGCCGTGAATTGCTCGAGCGACTGCGTGACGCACAGCAACAAATCGATGCCGGACGCGAAACCTTACGCCGATGCCTCTCGCACAAGATCGACAATTATAAGCGTGGTCTCATCCACATCGCTCGCGCCCTGCAAGCACGTAGCCCCGCCCGCGAGCTGCTCATGCGGCGCAATCGATTCGTCGATTTGGATCGACGTTTCAGCGCGTCGCCTCTGCGCGCTGTGCAAAACGCAAAGCAACGTTTTGCTCGAATTGAAGGAATCCTGCGCGTACTTGGCCCCGACGCGACCCTGCGCCGCGGCTACAGCATCACTACAGACGATCGAGGAGAAGTTATTCGAACCGTCGCGGCGATCCGTCCTCGCATGAGAATCCGGACACGCGTGACCGACGGCGAATTCGGATCTGATGTAGCGGGGATTTTGCCAACCAGCGAACCTAATAACTAAGCGTTTGGCATCCGGCAGTTGCCAGACCTCCAAACCGCAGAAGGCGGTTTAGGTGAATGGAGTTGGCGGGAGCCAA
>WNFR01007546.1_pt1 | contig 11051 bp, 3 predicted proteins | sample 5400221 | NCBI WGS metagenome assembly WNFR01 (sample SAMN13153357, study PRJNA577476) | soil metagenome | isolation source: 40 cm soil under Madrone tree | place: USA:California | collected 2016-06-14 | reverse complement strand
GACCAAACCAACCGTGAAGTACGCCGTCCGGATTTCATTGGGCGTGGTGAAGATCGTCTGGACCATGGCCTTGAATGGGAGCCCTGAATAGAACCACAGGCTCGAGTTCGGATCCCAGTTCATGGTCCTCTTCCAGCGGAACTCGAAACCAATGTCGATCTCCGCCCGATGCTTCCGGGGCAGCGCGAAGCCACTCACCATGACGCAGCGCGGCGACTCATCGCCCGGGAATGCCGAACCGTATCCGGCTGGATCGGCGCAATCGCCCGTCGACTTGTAGCCGTAAGCGACCGGCAGGTCATCAGTCTTGTCGTCAGGGCGAACCTTGACTGCCTTCCGGTTCTTGAGCGAGAAAGCCGCCAGCGACTTGTCTATAGTGCCGGGGCACGGTACGCCGCCGCAGTCCATTAGTTTTGGCACTTCAATAAAGGCCTGGAGCGCAGCGCCATTGTTAGAGTTGAGATCAGCGCCGGTCGTGTTGGTGATGGTCAGACGGTAGTGGAATGTGCCCGGATTCGTGTTCTCGAGCCTCAGCAGTGTCGACTTGTCAATCTTATTGAAAAGCACGTCGAAGCCATCGATCTTTTTGAAGTCGCCGTCGAGCGTGGCCGCATCAGACCCAATGTCGGCCGGCGTGACATTCAGCGTCGCGGAGTCGTTGCTGTCGATGAAACCAGAACTACCCGAGAACCCCGCGGTAATTACATAGGCACCGGCGCCGCTGCCGCCCGGTAGAGTGTAGGTCGCACTCGCTGCTCCTGCCAGCACTGTGGCGCTGGTTACCGGTGTTCCCACCATAACGTTTGCGGCGTTCGTGACCGTAAACGTAACCGTCCCTCCGTTCACTTGCCCGGCCGGGGAAGTTATGGTGGCAGTCAACATCACGGATTGATCGACGTCGCTGTAGGGCGCTGTCTTATCAGAAACGGTGGTCGTAGTCGCATCATCGACATGGTTCACAGTGACATTGACCGTGGCCGTGTCCGTATGGCCGGCCGCCGACGTTCCGTTGTCACTAATGGTGTAAGTAAACGAGTCACTGCCATAGTAGTTGGCTGCCGGCGCATAGCTCAGTCCGGTGCCGCCTCCAGTGATGATTACTGTGCCGTGGCTGCCGTTAGACTTCGCGATCACCATCAGACCTGCATTGGCGGCTCCGCTGAGATTGTCGGCATCGGAGTCATTTGCCAGCACACTGACGGCGTTGCCGGCAGTGTCTTCATTTACGGTAGCTGAGTCATCCACTGCATCCGGGTTGTCGTTGACGTTGGCGACCGTGACATGCACGGTTGCTGTATCTGACCCGCCGTTGCCGTCACTAATCGTGTAAGTGAACGAGTCCGTGCCAAAGAAGTTAACATTTGGCGTGTAGCTCACATTTGTGGACGTGAAGGCAACTGAGCCGTTCGCTCCCTGAGTGACTGCTGTCGCGGTGAGTGTCTCACCTGTGTCCGGCGCGTCGGTGTCATTGGCGAGGATACTAATGGCAATCGCGCCACTGTCCTCACTAACCGTGATCGAGTCATCCAAAGCATCCGGGTCGTCATTAACCGCATTAACCGTAAGCGTCATGTGGCCCTTGTCGGTCAAGTGTCCGTCACTGAGCGTGTAGTCAAAGCCTGCAGTCCCGTTAAAGTTGACGGTTGGGGTGAAGGTCACCGTGCCGTTGCCGTTGAGCAACACTCCACCATTGGTCGGATTTGACACCGCCGTTACCGACAACTCCGCGTTAGTGTTGTCGACATCCGTGTCGTTGCCCTTTAACTCTGCCTGGGCGAGCGTTCTGGGCGTGTCCTCATTTGTCGTAGTCGCATCATCGAGCGCCAACGGCGCATCGTTGACTGCGTTAACGGTGATCGTCACCGTCGCCGTATCGCACAGATTGTCGCCGGTAGTCGATGCGTTACCGTCCTGACCCGGGTCGCAGAGCGTATAGGTGAAGGTATCGGTACCATTGAAGTCCGCGTCCGGTGTATAGGTGAGACTCCCGTCGCCGTTGAGCACAGCCATGCCGTGTGGCGGATCGCTAACCGCGGTCAACCCCAGCTGAGCACCAGTGTTATCGGCGTCCGTATCGTTCGCCTGCAAACTTCCCAAGCCGGAAGCCGGGAACGCATAGGGAGTATCTTCGTCAGTCGTCGCCAAATCATCGATGGCAACGGGCGCCTGGTTGTTCTGTTCGCCCACCGCAAAGTCACTGAGGTTGTTAAAGCCTGTTCCGGTGATGGTATGGGTGACGGTGTCGACATTGGTCGTCTCGGGAAGCGTAGTCCATGTCCCCATGGTCAGTTTGCGCAGAACAAATCGTGCTTCAGTCGCGCCGTCGTCTATGTCGCTTGCTGCGTAAGTGAACGCCGCGTCATAAAGTGAAAGCGTCAGGCCTCCGCCGCGGGTCAGGTTCCACCAGCGGTTTACGTCCTGGCTCACGTTGATAAAGGAGCCCGGATTGTTAATAACGACATTGTCGTTCGAAGTCGTGCTGCCGGTAATGTTGCCACCGCCAGTCACATTCAAGTTTGAAAGCGTCGCCGGCGTGTAGCGGCCCGCTGCATCTCCGATGTGGTAAGTAAACATTTGGCCATTGCCGGCAGCGAAGTTTCTCTGCACCTTACCAACTACATAGCCAACGGTGCCGCCGTTAAGATCTCCAGTCACATCGACCGTCAGAGTCTTATCCGCGCTCAAACCCATCTGCAAAATTCTTCCCAGCGTCAACGTGGTCCCGTTACTAACGGTCGCGTCGCTCCCAAAGAAAATCCCTCTGACACTGCTGACGTCGTTGCCAAAGGTGCTGGCGCCGTTAATCACGATTCCACCCGACCCGGCCGTGAGAAAGACATCGGGGGCGGTCCCTCCGGGCACCGTTCCGACGCCGGTACTGTAAATGTTCCCGTGTACGTTGATCGAGTTTGAGGCCGAACCGCTGAACGAAAGCGAAGAGTTCGCCGCGCCCGTGCTGTTAATTGTCAGGTTGTCGAACTGGAAGTTGCCGGTACACGTGTTGATGTTGTCGCAAGGGTCGACGGCGTTGACCGCTATGCCGTCCGGATCTGTCTTTCCCATAGCCAGATTCGCATAGGTCCTGCCGCTGGCTTCAAAGCCGCTCGTGGTCAGGAACGTAGCGAGGCTACCGCTCTGGAAAACTGCGACCGCGGGATTAGCAGAGTTGCCGAACGGACTGCTGCCTGCGCTGTGGAAATAGGAAGAGCCGCCAGCAAATACTACAGAACCAGCTGCGCCGTTCGCCGTGTTGCTGCCGTCGCCGAAGGCGTTGCCATTAAAGCCGCTCGCAGTAGTAAAGATCGAGCCGTTGTGGAAAGTCATCGTGCTCGCGGCTGTCCCAATCAAACGATGCGCCGCGTCCTGGAAAACTATCTGGCCGGAGATTGATCCGGTGGCGCTCGATGTTAAGGACACATTAATCGGGGTCGTACCCGCCAGCGTCAAAGTGCTGGGACTCCCGCCGCCCTCGACCAGGAGATCGCCGTCTGCTCCGGAGATGGTGAGTTCGGTGCCAGGGACGGCGTCGCCTATAAACGTCGTGCTGATCCCATTTTGAAAGTGAAGGCCTTTGATGGTTTCGGTGAGCACGTCAGTCGCCGTGGGCGATGGCGTCACGTTGCCGTCAAAGATCAGTACATCGCCTGAAGTCCGTACGATCCGCGTTGGAGACCAATTCAATGGGTTGATCCAGAGAGTATTCAGACCACCCCCAGTCCATGTGTATGAACCCGAGGCATCGTCGTTTTGGATATTGCCGACGCCCTGGGCATTGCTGATTGTGGCATCCGTTGGAGTATCGAGGTTGACGGAAAAGTCTTCGCTCGGCTCGACGTGCAGGTCGCCACTTACCTGGACGGAAATTGTTTGGTCGGTATCGGCCGGTGTAAGAAACAGGGTACCTGAGGTAGCCGCATAGTCGCCGTCAGCTACAGTGGCCGAACCATCCGCCGTCGAAAAATGAACGGTTGCGTTGACTTCAGTGCTGCCGCTCCTGCTGACGTGGAAAACAAACGCAGTCGCGCCGCTGTTACCTTCCGCCTGTGTGACGTCGCCGATGGAAAGCGCCGGCGGACTATCATCGTTGACGATGGTGCCGGCGCTCTGGCCGTCGCTCAGCGTCGAGTTCGTGGAATTGTTGCTCAGGTTTACAAAGAAGGTTTGGTTGGCTTCGTAGGTCGTGTCGCCGTTGACCTGGACGGTGATTTGCTTACTGGTCTCACCCGGCAGGAAAGTGATGGTGCCGCTGTTGATTGTGTAATCGCCTGACTGGATGGCCGTATTGTCCTGAGTAGAGTAGTCAACTGTTACGTTCTCACACGAACTATTTGAGAGCGTTATTGCGAAATCAAATGCAGTCAGGCCTGAATTGCCCTCGCTCAGAGACACGTCGCCGGCCGAGATCGATGGCGCTGCATCGTCGTCGTTAATCGTTCCAGTGGCCACGCTCGGCGCGCCGACCTGGTAGCCGGTACCCGCCGTGACCGTGAGGACTACCTCCTCGTTTGGCTCGTCAATCGTATCTGCAATCGCATCGATCGTCACCGTTGCGGTCGAAGCTCCCGCGTCGAAGAGTATTGTCCCGCTCGACGGAGTGAAGGTTGCCGCGCCTGTCTGGGTGTAGTCAGAGCCAGAGCCGGCCATGCCGCCGACCGTGAAGTTCACCGCGAGCGATCCCGTCGTCACGCCAGAGCGCGTGAAGGTGTAGATCAGTTTTGCAGTCTCATCCTCGTTAACGGATGGCGGTGAGACCGCGACGCTCACGTCAGTGTCGTCGTTCAAGATGGTGCCGGTCCCGACGGCATCCGCGATCGTCGCGTTGAAAGGGTTGGACAGGTTAACCGTGAAGACTTCATCCGACTCGACGGTCGGATCGCCGTTAACATTGACTATGATCTGTTGGGTTGCGGTGCCGGCAGGAAAACTCAGTGTTCCGGTGCTCGTTGCGTAGTCATGGTTCGCGACCGTGGCAGTTCCATCTACCGTTGTGAACTCGACGCTCGACGTCAGCGTTGTGTCACCTGTCCTGGTTACCGTGAAAGTGTAGATCGTGTTTCCAGCGTCGCCTTCTGCCCGTGTCACGTCGTCAATCGAGAATGAAGGTGCGCTAACTGTCACTGCCTGGCTGCTTGAAACACCCGGATTACAGCTAATGGTATTTTTCGGAGTGACTGTGACATTTCCCGAACTGCTGCCGAATGTGACGGTAATGGATAACGTGCCTTGTCCGCTGGTAATGCTGGCCCCGGTTGGGACCGTCCAATCATAAGTCGCCGCATTTGTGACGGCAGAGATTGAATAGACAACGCCGGTTTGGCCGGGACTGAAACTTGATGGACCGGTGATGCTTCCGGCAGCGCCGACGATAGGACAAACTACTATGTTGTCGACCGCGAAGCTTGGCCGTGCTCCGGCGCCCGTGTTATCACGCTGCACCCAACGCAGCTGCACACTTGATTGATTGTCGCAGAGGGCAGGTAGAGTATAAGCAAGACTCTGTAAGTTTTGCGGCGTGATCACTCCGGAACCGGTTTGTTGAATGGTGATGTTCTGGTAGATGCCGTTGGCGAGGCCGCTTACTGATGTGAACGTTCCACTCGTCCCGACCCGATACTGAAGGTCAACCTGATTAATGCGAGTATTCGAGCTTCCATCATAGGGATTTCGCAGGGTCATTATGTCGAAGCTAATAGTGATATTCGAATAACCCGTAGTTTTTACAGCCAACGCTAATGCCGGATCTGTGGTGGCACCGCCAGCCAGAATGCCGACCTTGCCGTTATAGTTATGAACTCCTGTTGCAGTGGTACTCGCGGAGCTGTTTGGAATCAGGGCCTCGTCACCTGTCGCCGCGTTAGTTCTGAACGCGACGGAGGAGCCCGTGGCAAGTCTCCAGCCTTGCCAGCCCGCCGGGTATGTCGTGGAGCCGGGGATCAACCCAGAAAAAGTTTGCGTATAAGGAATTGCTTGCGCCGGTGGCTGTGTTTCGGCATCCTGCAACGAAGTTTGGGCCGTCCAGCCAGAAGACTCTCCCGTCGCCGCAAGAATATAGGCTATGCCGATGTCTTGGTCCTCGGGGGCGTACTGCTGACTAATGAAGTTTCCATTTGCGTCAGCTTCGACGGTGAAGTCGTGTGGGTTTTCGGTATCAACATGCGGGTCTTCGTGGAACAGCAACCTCACCCGTTCATTGGGACGCCAACCGGTACCGCTGACAATCACGATCGTGCCCGGAGCATAGTCGAGCTTGTCGGTGGTGACGGACGCTGCTGAACTGTTGAGCGCCGCAGCGGAATTTAAGAAGGCCCCGCCGGAATCAACGCCGCCGGTAACCAGGGCCTGGTTCAAACCAGGAAGTTCGGTGATTGTGTGGCCCCTGCGATTGAGCAAGGCGCTCGACGCGCCGAAACGAAACATAGCCGCCCGCGTTGGCCCATCCATGATCTGTTGCAAGAGTTCAGAATGGTTATCTCCCAGCGGAAAGACATGCGCGTGTGCGCCAAAGGAATTGATCGCCGGATCGTACATCTCCATTCCTTCGTGATCTGTGCCGCCGATGATCTGTACCTTGCCGTCGGGCAGCACGCGCAGTAATGCGTGAACATGCCCATCCGTCGCCTGGTTGCTCACCGGCGAAACACTCGAGGAACCGGCGTCGAAGACCTCTCCGGTAAGTACCTTGCTGCCGTCAGGCCCAGTTCCACCAACGATCAAAATATTTCCGTCGTTGAGAAGCACGGCCGAGTGCATCGCGCGCGGCGCGTCCAGAGTGCCGCCGACAGATATCAAAGCATTACCTTGCGGATCGTAGATCTCGACACTGCCTGGCGGATCTCCGCCGACGAATACAATTCGGCCGTCGGTCAGCGCGGTCGCACTCTGACCTGAGCGCGCATGGTTTAGGTCTGGTCCGGTCGAAAATGTGCCGGTGATTGGATTGAAGATCTCAGTTGAAGCAAGGTCACCAACGCTGCCGCGACCGCCGGCGATCAAAACTCGGCCGTCAGGAAGTAAGGTGGCTGTGTGATCCGCACGTGGGGCGTTCAAATTTCCGGAGACTGAAAAGATTCCCGTGGCCGGATCATAAAGTTCGGCCTGGGTCACCAACCCGCCGGCGTTCTCGCCGCCGCAGATCAGCACCTTCCCGTCCGAGAGACGTGTGGCGGTGTGCGCCCGACGAGCGATATTGAGTTCAGGATCCGAAATCAGCACAGCCCCAACCGTAAGCGCGATACTTTTGCGCGCAGCCGAAGTGTCTCTCCCCGCTCGCCGAAACAACCCGGCGCGGAGTGGCGCCGATAAAACCGAGGCTATCGCTGCTGCGGACACAACGGTGACAATCGCTATTGAGACTGCCAGAACTCGCTTAACGGGAGCGTTCGAGAAACCTGTACGAGGTACAAGAGAGAGGCGGGGGTGATTTGTCATTGCCAAAACTCCTTCAAGTTGAAAAGATAGGCCGGCAGCGGGAGGCACCAAAGTGGAGTCCTGTCTGGGCCTATCAGTAAGGCTGCCCTTCCGGAAAAGACTACCGTTCAAAAGCAGCAGAGAACTGATTGGCAGTTAGGGCCAGCGAGCGGGCAGCAGGTATAACTTAAGGGCTGTCCTTATCGCCTTGGCCAAAAGTCTTCAGGTCGAGCCGCTTGAAGAGCTGAGAAGTCGGATCTCCTCACTCCAAAAAAAGACGAAACCAAACGCTCAGGATTCAAACAGATCTTACTAAAAAGTGGGGCGCATTAAAGGGCCGAAAGCTTGCAAAGTCAAGCGCTTTAGCAAACTTTTCTAAAAAAAATTTCAATCCGAGCTTTGGTGAGAATCTTTGCAAAGATCTGCGTCCAACCGCATAAGACTCTAGCGCACAAAGTTGAAGGTATCGGTGCGGCTATTTGCTATCAGAGAGACTCAAAGAGACCGGCTCGGGAAGTAATCAGAAGATACCTTTAGCGCAGATCCGAGTGCGTGGGCTGAAGCTGCTTCTTGAGAAAAGCGGCTCGCCGTTGGTAGGGCCCGAGGGGTCGAAAAGGAGGTTCGAAACCAGTTGACTAGCCGAGGAATCTGAGGCTATACTCCAAGCCAAGTTCTTCGGTCCGGCGAAGTTTAATTGGAAAGATCGAACGATTGGACATTTCTCTCATTAAATTGGGAGCGGGGGGTAGATTCATGAGAATTAGGTACCAAAAGATCACGACCGTAACTGCACTGCTCGTTACACTTGCGGTTGGGCAGTTGTATGTAGGCGTCAGTTTCGCCGAACCAAATTCTGGCCCGGGTATTTCCGGCGCCGTGCCGCCAGCGATAATGGGGGTCCTGACGACGACCAGTAATAAACCGATTACTGTTAATGGAGCCAGCGCGACCAGCGGAGCGACGATACCGTCCGGCGCTACGATCGAGACTCCTTCTGGCGTAGGGGCCACTATTCGGCTCGGACGTCTTGGCAGTTTATGTATTGCGCCAAACACAAAGCTCAGTCTTGAGTTCGACGAGCAGGGCAACCTGGTAAGGATTACTGTGACCGAAGGCTGCGTTATCCTCCGAACTCAGAAGAACGTTAGCGGTACGATTAACGGCCCTCAAGGTGTGCTCGGTCAAATACCTGCCAGTACCGGTGGATCGGCCGATGTTTGCTTGAGGCCGGGTGCCGCGCCAGCGATTAACCAGGGAGCGGCAGTCGACGCGGGTGCGGGAGCATCTGCAGTAGACTGCGGCGCCGCTGGTGCAGCAGCAGCTCCTCCGGCGGGAATTCCGCCTGCAGTTGCCGCAGCCTTTATCGGCGGTGGTGCGGCAGGTCTTTACTTGCTCTTTAGAGGTTCTAATCCAAGTCCCTCTTTCCCGTAATTTCCCGGATGTGGGAAACCCGAAAGGAAAAGGGATCTGCCGTCTATCGTCGGACAGCGACCTGCGTTGTAATCTCCTTTAGTAGCCTGGATCCAAGCACTTTGGATTCAGGCTACAAGCGTCTTAGCCAGAAGAAAGTTGGGTGATCTCTTCACGGCTCGCTGGGACTAAGCCGGACGAGTGCTTCGAATATCAGACTAAATCCGCCAGAATTGTTTCTACTGACCTCCTTCGATTTAAGACCCCAAACAGGGACGGTTCCTGCTAAAATGCGAGGCGCAAAGGCGTTTGCCTTGAATGTCGTGGAGGACCACGGGTCGCGGAGTCGGAATAACGGATGACGACTAAAGACAAGAAGAAGAAGAAGAAGAAAACGGCGCTCGTCGTTTGCCGAGACCGAAAAGAATTCTGGACCACTCAGAAACAGTTCTGGCAATGGTGCAGAGAAGGCGTCATAGTCAAGACAAAGGACCTCCCGCTCACCGGGGCGTTTCGCCGCGACCACGAAGAGTTAATGGTGTTGGTCAGTAACACCGTGCTCAATCTGGCCCACCCCAACCATATGCGCGAGGCTTTGCTTTCGCGCCGCAGCGGCTTAGGGGGAAAGTAGGATTAAGCCCGGAGGGGTCACTGGAGACTCCTGATATCTGGTTAACCTTTCAGCAGGTGATCTCAGGTACCGTTCTGGAAGCGGCGCTATCTGGGTTGCGTTAGTTTTCCTCGAACGAGAATTCGATGGCAGATAACGGGTACAGCAAAGAGGCCCCGCAGTTTATCCCGCGAGCCGGATCCGTCTGCTTGCTGGTCATCCTCCTGCTGTTGACATGGAACACGGCACGTTTTGGACTTGCCAGCCTCCTCTCTACTTATGCAGCGCAGAATAGCCAGATTGTTCCGGCGAACACGGCAGTTACCCTTAGTGCGGGCAGTCCCGACGCTCACTATGTGCGCGCCGCAATTCTCGAAGCGAGTGATCTTGTCGGAGCGATCGCAGAGTACCAGCAAGCAGCTCTAGCCCGCCCTGACGATTACGTTTTATGGTTGAGTCTCGCCCGTGCTTGCGAGCTGAATGGGGACACTGCGGCCGCTATCGCAGCCGCTAGGCAAGCGGTACCGCTCGCGCCTGATTACTCGGAGCCGCATTATCAGCTTGGGAACATTCTGCTGAGGGCGGGACAGAGAGACGAAGCGTTCAAGGAGCTGAGACTCGCTGGCGGCAGCAATCCCACACTCATGCCGGGCATAATTGACCTGGCGTGGCGCGTATCCGGCGGCGACGTTCAGTTTGTCACGAGGGCCATGGCGCCTGGAACGCCGCAAGCTTACCAGGAGTTGGGCCAATACTTCAGACAACGGAAAGAAGTGGGTGCCGCGATTGCTATGTATGCAGCGGCGGGGAACGCGGGCGAAGCCGACCGGAAGTCCTATGTGAGGGAACTCATTGCGGCGAAGCGGTTCAAAGACGCGGCTAACCTGTGGGCGGTTGGACGGCAGCCAGGTGCCGCGCCGGGAGTGATGATTGATCCCGGATTTGAGGAAGAGCGTGATCTGGACGAGCCGGGATTTGGTTGGCACCTTGGCGAAAAACGTCAAGGATTTCGTCTCTCTCTGGACACTAATAATCCTCGAGAAGGTCGCTCAAGTCTTAAGGTAGACTTCAGCGGTGATTCAGATCCGTCCTCTCCGGTAATATCCCAACTTGTCTTGATTGAGCCAGGCGCCCATTACCAGCTTCGCTTTGTAGTCCGTTCGGAAAGCATTGTTAGCGGCGGCCCACCGCTGCTAGCCGTCATGGACGCCGATGCCAATAAAATATTGAGCCAGTCCGACCAATTTCCCGGGGCGACAGACGGTTGGCGTGAATACACGATTGATTTCGTTTCGGGGCCGTCCGCGAGCGCAGTGGAAATCAGCCTTCAGCGTCAGCCGTGCGACAAGTCTCCTTGTCCGATCTTTGGGCGCCTCTGGTTGGACAGATTCTCTTTACAAAAGTTGTGAAGCGAGAACCATTCGAACGCCAGGATAGTTGGCTCAAGAGCGTGATCCGCGTTTCAATAGGCCGGTGTTTAATTCCTGTTGTTAGCAAATTAAAATGTCCGGTATTAATAGCAAGTGAAGTGTCCGGTTTGGTTTTCCTCATAAAACTGATTATCAATTAGTAGTGACTGTGGAACTGTGGAAAAGTCAGGCCGCTTTTTGGCGTGACTTTCCCA
>WNFR01008397.1_pt1 | contig 11053 bp, 9 predicted proteins | sample 5400221 | NCBI WGS metagenome assembly WNFR01 (sample SAMN13153357, study PRJNA577476) | soil metagenome | isolation source: 40 cm soil under Madrone tree | place: USA:California | collected 2016-06-14 | reverse complement strand
CGTGGCGTTAAGTCCCCAAGGCGATTCGGCATCCGCTAATGCGTTCCTGCCGAATCTTAAGACTCCGTACGTGATTTCGTTTAGCGGCAGTATTCAGCGCGAACTGAACAAAGACACGGTGATCGAGTTCGGATACATCGGCAACCGCGGCCACCAACTCTTGCGCCAGTTCAACCTCAACGAACTCAATGTAATCGAGAACGGCTTCGCGAATGAGTTTAGACTTGCAGCAGGTAACCTGGCTGCGAACATTGCCGCCAATCGTTGCCAAACAGGCGTTACGTCGGTGGGTTGCTCTGCGAACTTTGCTTACTTCGGTCCTGGTACGGGAACATCTCCGCTGCCGCTCTTTCTTGGATTTTTCCAGGGTATGACGGCGCCCAACGCTGCAACTGCGGCTAACTACACGTCAGCGCGCTTTCTCAGTAGCACTTTCACCAGTGCGATGACTCCGTCAAATTACAACGTGCTCGGCGCTGCCGGTACTCTGGCGCGGTTTAGCAATGTGTCGGTCAACGACTGTGACCCAATTTTCGCTGGGACTCAGGGGTGCCCGTACATGCTTAATTTTGCCAACGCCCTTTACCCCGCTAACTTCTTCGTGGTGAACCCTGTAAGGGTGTTCTGGCCAGCATCAATTACACGGCCGCGAAGGCGACCGGCAACGAGTACGTCAGCAGCTCCACCGCTTTCGCACAGCCGGCTACAATTCGCAATACCTGGCTGAACAAAGATTGGTCGCCGTTCGACATCCGCCAATCGCTTAAGGGAAGCTATATCGTCGAATTGCCAATGGGCCGAGGCAAGAAATACATGGGCAACTCGCACGGGCTGGTAGAGAGCCTCGTGGGTAACTGGATCCTGAACGGAACCATGCGCATTTCGAGCGGTGTTCCTGTGAACCTCGGCAACGTTCAACTGGTCGGAATGACCAGGCAGCAACTGGAGGACAGCATCCGGATTCGCAAGACTGTAGACCATAAGGTCTTCTGGCTTCCGGATGACATCGTTCAGAACACCAGAGCTGCATTCGGCAATTGTGTCCCAGGCACGACGAACAGCAGTGGTGTGGTCATCTGTAGCCCGGCCGGCTACGTTAACGCAGCTGGCGGCGGCCTGGGCGACCCAACCGGCAGATACATTGCCCCTGCAGGTTTCAACTGCATTCAGACCTTCGCTGGACAATGCGGGTTTACCACGTTGATTGTCCACGGGCCGCGTTTCACCCGTTTTGACCTGGGCATCGAAAAGAAGTTCAAGATCTCGGAAACCAAGAATATCGAACTTCGGTTTGAGTTCCTGAACGCCTTGAACAATATTGACTGGAGGCTGGGTTCGTATAACAACGACACGGTCACCATCGGTGGATCTAACGCCGACATACCGACGTACACCCTCTCAACCTTTGGCCAGTTGTTGGGCTCCAATACCGCGTATCGTGACGTTTCAACAACCAATGATCCGGGTGGAAGAGTTGGACAGGTCGTAATGCGTTTCAACTTCTAATCTTTCACTCACTTGACCCAAAGGGAGAAGAGCCTGGCATTTGCTCTTCTCCCCTTTTTCTTTTTCAGAGTGCTCGGCGTTTCGTTTTTCTCTTCAAGATCTACCTCACAAGCAACCCGCACCGATTGATTGGATTCAGACTTGCAGAAGCGAAGGCAACATTGTTAAAGTCTGCGTCTCTGCATACACTTTGCCGTCGCGGTTAGGCAGAAAGGCCAAATGATTTACCGAAGTAAGGGGACGCGGATCTTGCTCAAACTTGCAACTGCGACAATCATAACAGTGCTCTTAGTGGCCGGAATTGAGGCCCAGCAGCCCACTGTCTGGGCCGGATGGTCTCAGAAAGACGCGGAGAAAATCCTCAACGATTCGCCCTGGGGCCAGACCCAGACCGACACCAACACTTCTGAGATGGTGTATTCGCCGACAACCGGGTCTACAGCCGGATCCGCCGTCAGCCGACCTGCTCGCACCACGGGAATTCGCGACGAACAGGCGGACAGGAACCGCAGCCGGGCGACGGAAGGCGCATACAATCAGGCGGTAACAATCAACTATCGAATCCGGTTCCTTTCAGCCAGGCCCGTTCGCGAGGCTTTGGCGGCCACTATCCTACAACGGCAGCCTGCCGCCTCGGCCGCGCAGGCGAAGCGTGAGATGCAACAGTTCATTGACCGCAACTTCGGTGACTATATCGTCGTTGCCGTGACGTATGACGCTTCTGATCAGCGTCTCTCAGGAAAAGCTTTTCAGGATTTCAGCGCCGCTATGGCTGACACTCTCAAGAACAACACTTACCTTGAGCGCCGGGACGGCAAACGAATCTTCCTCATGGACTATCGCGCGCCCATTGATGACGGCATCGGCGCCAGGTTCGTCTTTCCCAGAGTTGTCGATGGCCGAGAGTTTTTGAACGGCGAGAGCGGCGAGGTCCGGTTCTATTCGGAAGTCGGCCCGAACGTGAAGCTGAATCTACGCTTCAAAGTTGCGGACATGGTTTACCATGGGAAGTTGGAGTATTGACGAATTGACTTTCGCCGGCAGTGATGAGATCGTCGCGGCGTTCGCGCCTCAGCAATTACCGACAAGCAATAACTGGTTAGAAGGGAAAATCCAAATGCGCAAATATTCAATCGCCGCGCTCACGATGGTGCTCTGCATGGCCAGCGCGGTTTCAGCACAGAAGCAGCTTAAGCCCTGGGGTGAATGGACCCAGAAAGATGCCCAGAAAATTCTGGACGATTCTCCGTGGGGGCGGACCCAAACAGAAACTGATACGTCGCAAATGTTCTACAGCCCTACCAGCGCGCCCGGCGTTAACGGAGCTCGCAACACCTCGAATGATAGTTCTCGCCTTGGCCAGGGCGCGACAAATCAGGCGGTCCCGCTTAATTTTCGTATCCGGTTCTTTACCGCTAAGCCCATTCGGCAGGCCTTTGCGCGAACGATTGCGCTTAAACAGGCCACTCTGACTAAGGAACTCACCGCGCAGCTAACAGCTTGGTCTGATCAGCACACCGACGATTGGATCATTGTGGCCGTAGCCTATGACTCCACGGATCAGCGTTACACTGGTCCGGTGATGCAGGCTTTAGGCTCGGCCACCGCCGAGACCATTAAGAACAGTACTTATCTTGAGCGCAAAGATGGCAAGCGAGTTTTCGCAAGCGAATACCAGGCGCCCGGCCCCGACGGCGCGGGGGCAAAATTCGTCTTTTCGCGCACGCTCGGTGGCCAGCCATTTCTAAACGCAGAGAGCGGTGAGGTTCGCTTTTACTCGGAATTCCAAACGGCCAAACCTCCGTTCAAGCTCGACATGCGCTTCAAGGTTGCCGATATGGTGTTCGACGGTAAGTTGGAATACTAGACTTCCGCACACGGTTGAAGAGCGGCGTTGCTTTCGGATAAAGCGACGCCGCTTTTGTTTTCCGCCGCCAGCACCCAAGCCTTTGAATCTGATCTCTGACGGCTGAAGCTTGATTCGACTTGGCAAAACGAGGATCATTCTCCGCGAATGAACCCGCTGAACGATCAACTGTCCCTCGCTCCTCTGGGGGCCGGCGATCTAATCGATCGCGCGGTGCGAATGTATCGCCATCACTTCTTTACGCTGATTCGCATCGCCGCGCCGCCGGTGCTGGTTTCCGCCCTGGGCTGGATGATTACCACAATTACTTTTCGCGAGATCAGCGCCACCGGCAGTGACGCTCGCCTCGCGCTTTACGTGCTGATGTTTCTGGCCGGCATAGTGATCATAACCTGCGGCTCGCTATTCAGCGTGATCGTCATTGGCGGAGCCACGCGCAACCTGGTCGCTCATCTCCTGTCCAATGAACCCGTGAGCGCGCGCGCGACCTACCGCGCGGTCAAGGAGCGATTCTGGAGCTTGCTGGGCGGTTCGTTTTTGGTTGCGCTCTGGCTGGTGCTGGCGGCGGGGGTCGCTTCCATGGGCGGAGGCATGGTCTTTTGGTTTGTCGCGATCGCCTCTTTTGTGCTCTCTTCGATCTCGCCCTGGGTCACCGGCATAGTCGTCGCGATTGGAATCATCGCGGCGACGGTACTTGGCCTCTGTCTGTTCTTTCTCCTGGCGGGTCGCGCCGCTTACGTGCCGCAGGCCATACTGGTCGAAGGACGCACGGTCTTTGACGCGATTGGCCGCAGCTTTGGGCTTGCGAGCGGCAACGTGCGTCGCTTGATGGCCATGACGCTCTTCACTGTTTTCGCGACCTACTCCGCCCTGCTGCTGCTGCTTATTCCCTTAGGATGGTACGGTTCGTTGAACGGGGTGGACCTTTCGTCGTTCGGCACGCCCTGGCCGGCCTGGTACGCAATCGGCTATCAAGTGATTCTGCAGTGCAGTCACATCCTGCTCGCGCCGATCTGGATGCTGGGACTCTCGCTCCTCTACGTTGACGAGCGCGTGCGACATGAAGGTTACGACATCGAATTGATGGCCGCGCGGCAACTTCCGGAAATGCCAAAACTCCCGGGTGTCGTGTCGCCCTTTGCGCCCGCGCTGGTGACGGGGCGCGCCCCGAAATTCGTTCCGCCGCCGCCCGGCCACATGAATGCGGGCAGCGTCTTAGGTTTGAGTTAAGCCAATCGAAATGGCCGCAATTCCTAGATTGAGACGGAAACCATACCTCGCCGTGGTTGGAGTCTTCGTCGTGTTAAGCTGGGTTGCCGGCGCGCGCGCAGTCACTCTTGATGATTATCGGCATCAAGTCTCGCGGGCGCACGCCTCGATTCAGGAGTTGCAAGCTGCATACGCTGCCGAGTATCCATCACAGCGAGAACAATTTGCGGCGGCAACAATCGCGCTCGTGCGCGCCGAATTACCAGAGCAGGAAACTGTTCTGCTCGGGCGCCAAACCGTGGCCGTGGACAACACGTGGCTCCACAAAGCGCTGGATCAATTAGAAAAAATCAAAGGTGACAACGCGCGGCGGGCTGATCTACTCGCCCACATTGACGACCGGCTGCGCGCTCTCGGCGAGCGGCTGGATGAAATGCGGGACGGAAAGCCAGGCGCCGGTAAGGATGATAACAAGACGCGCCTGGCGGAAATTTTGCGGCGCTCGGAATACAACAAGCAGGCTGAAGAAGGGAGCGCGCTCAACCGCTTATTGAACAGATTCCTGCGCTGGTTGAACGGTCTGTTTCCGCGCGCGAAGCCATTGCAACCGGGGAATGGAATGGCCCTGTCGAGAGTCGCGCAAGTCGTCGTTATCGGCGTGTCCGTGGCGGCAATTGGATTCCTGATTTGGAAATTCGCGCCACGGTATCTGCGCAACCGCCGCAAAAAGAAAAACAAGCGCGAAGCGCGCATCGTGCTGGGCGAGCGGCTTGAGCCGGATCAAACCTCCGCGGATCTTTTGGCGCAGGCTGAATCGCTGGCCCGCTCGGGCGACCTGCGAGCCGCAATTCGCAAAGCATACATCGCGCTGTTGTGCGAGCTTGGCGATCGCAAGGTGATTAGTCTGGCGCAGCATAAGACTAATCGCGATTACCTCGGCGCGGTGCGCGATCGGCCGTCGCTGTTTCGGTCGATGCGAGGTCTTACCAATAGTTTTGAGATTCACTGGTACGGCTTTGTGCCCCCGCGGGAAGATGATTGGAAGGAATTTCGAAACGGTTATCAGCAGGCTTTGAAGACTCCGAATCTTTGATTAGTCCTTATGCGTCAACGTCTCGCAATCATCATCACCGTCCTGGTCGTTCTGGTAATCCTGATTGGGCTCAATGCGGCATCCTACGTGAAGGTTGAGCAACCGCCGGACTCTGAGCAGTCGCCGGACCGCTCGACATTTAATTCTGGCGCTACGGGCACGCGCGCGCTCTACGATTTTCTGCAAGAGGCGGGCTATCAAGTCGCGCGCTGGCGCGAACCGCCGTCAGCGCTCTTGAATTTCAATGGACCAAAGCCGGCGACGCTGGTCATCGTGGGTCGCACTCTTGTTCGCTTCACGAAATCCGAGCGCGAAGACGTTCTGCGCTGGGTTGAAAATGGCGGCCGCCTCGTACTAATCGATCGCAATCCGGATCCCGGTCTGCTGCCGGCGTCGGATGTATGGACTGTCGCGACGCTGACTCCGAATTACCCGTCGTCCGAACTCGATCCGACCAACCTGGAACAGATGACCGCGGGCGTGAAACCTCTGGCTCCTTCGCAGCCGACGGCGTTTGCGCGGCAAGTTGAAACAGTTCTGCCCTCGCGTTTCGCTGCGGTAATCATGGTTTCGCCTTCCAAGGCTTCGCCGGACAAGCCAAAGCCCGGCGATCACTCGAGCGATAATAAGAACTCCCACGGCGGCAGCACGGGAGAATCGGCCGAAGATTCGGAAGACTCCGTGGAACCACCCACATCCATTACCCTGTCTGATCAGCCCGAGAAACCGAAGGTCGTTGTCTCTCCGGCGCCGGTCGTTCACTTTGAAGAGGAGCGGGGCGCGCTGCTGGTCGACTATCCACACGGCCAGGGTCGCATCGTCCTGCTTTCAGATCCATTCATCGTCGCTAACAACGGCGTCAGTCGCGCCGACAATCTGCAACTCGCGATCAACGTCGTGGCCGGCTATGGCGGACTAGTCGCATTCGACGAATTTCACCAGGGCCACGCGGCCACGCACAACGCTTTGATTCAGTATTTCCAGGGCACACCGGTGATAGCGCTGTGCGGACAGCTCGCCCTGATTGGCCTGGCGATCGTTTGGTCGCGCGGGCGACGATTCGCGCGACCGCTGCCTTTGCCGCAAATCGATCGGCGTTCGAGTTTGGAATTCGTCGCCTCGATGGCTGAGCTGCAACAACGGGCCAAGGCGCACGATCTCGCGCTTGAGAATATCTACGGCCGGGTGCGCCGGTCGTTGGTGCGGCATGCGGGCCTTAACAACAGCAGTCCGCGCGCCGAAATCGCGGCGCGCGTGGCGGCGCGATCGGGACTCAGCCGGCCTGAGCTGGAATCGCTGATGCGCAAGTGCGAAGAAACGATCAACGGCGCGCCCACGAACGGCAAGGAAACGTTGCGGCTGGTAAGGCGTCTGCGCCAGATCGAATCCCGGCTCGGGCTGGGAACGCGTGCGCGCGACGCCAGACAGGCTGCGGAAACGCTTTGACTAATTTCGATCTTTGGGCTTTGATTGTGGCCGCACAACAAGCTGCGAAAAACAGATGAATCAAGCATGCTCTATAAGCAAGTCAATGACAGAAAGGATCGGTGAAGATCAAAAGGGCGGAAGGTGTGTCTTCTTCATCCTTCTTCCCTCATCCTTCATCCTTTGAATCGTGCCTGAATACGTTTCGGCGACCATCGCACACATCCGCAACGAACTGCGCAAAGTCATCGTCGGCCAGGACGAGCCCATCGAACAAATTCTCGTCGCGCTCCTGGCCGAAGGTCACGCGTTGATCGAAGGCGTTCCCGGCACGGCGAAAACGCTGACGGTGAAAACACTGGCGCGCATCGTTAACGCCGGCTTTGGCCGCATTCAGTTCACACCTGATCTGATGCCTTCGGATATCACGGGAACGAATGTTTTCAATATGGGGTCTTCGAGCTTCAGTTTGCGGCGCGGCCCGGTCTTTACCGATATTCTGCTCGCTGACGAAATCAATCGCACGCCGCCCAAGACGCAGGCCGCTCTGCTCGAAGCCATGGAAGAACGCCAGGTCACCATCGACGGCGAATTGTATCCGCTCTCGCCCATGTTCACGGTGCTGGCGACGGAAAACCCGATCGAGTACGAAGGCACTTACCCTTTGCCGGAAGCGCAACTCGACCGTTTCCTGCTCAAGATTTTGCTTCCCTATCTTTCGGCCGACGAAGAGCATCAGGTGGTGGCGCGCTGGGACGCCGGATTCAATGCCCGGCGGCTGGAGCAAGTGGATATCCAGCCGCTACCCGATGCGGCAGCGATTCCGCGCTGTCGCGCCGAAGTGCGCAACATGCACATGGAACCGGGCGTGCAGCGCTATGTCGTGGACATCGTGCGCCGAACGCGCGACCACGCCGCCCTCCATTACGGCGCCAGTCCGCGCGCGGCCGTGGCGTTGCTGTTGTGTTCGAAAGCGCTCTCCGCGATTCGCGATCGCGACTTTTCGACCCCCGACGATGTGCGCGACATTGCCCGGCCCGTGCTGCGTCATCGTCTGACGCTGCGCGCCGAAGCCGAACTCGACGGCGCCACGCCGGATTCCGTGATCACCGACATCCTGCAATCAGCGGAAGTTCCGCGATGATGCGTTTCGTCTTCAGTAAACTGTTCTACGTTCTTCTCGCCGTAGGCTTCGTTCCGCTTTCGCTTTCGTGGGGCCGGCCAATCCTGGGCTGGGTAGCGCTCACGTACGACCTCGCAATCATCGCCTGCGCGATCTTCGATGCGTGGAACAGCAGACTTTCAAAAGGAGTGCGTATCGAAAGGCATTTCGGAAGCCGCTTTGCGGTCAACGCCGAAACCGAAGTGCGGATTGAGATCGCGAACCACACGCCGCGCGACATCTCCCTGATCGTCAAAGACGAACACCCGCCGCAAATGAAGCTATCCGGCGCGCGCGCAGCGCGGCTAAACGTCGATGGCCAAACCAGCGCGTCGCTGGTTTACAGGTTGACGCCGCCAAAACGCGGGCAATTTCAGTTTGGCCTGATCGCCGTGCGTTATCTTTCGCGTTGGCGGCTGGCGTGGCGCGATACCTTTGCCGGCGAGGCTACTACGGTGAAGGTCTATCCCAACATGCGGCGCGCGCGCGAAGCTGAATTAAGGGCCCTGGGCGCCCGGTCGTTCGTGGCGGCGCGGCGCAAATCGCAATGGCGTGGCGAAGGACGCGACTTTGAGTCGATGCGCGATTACGTGCGCGGCGATGAGATGCGGCACATTTCGTGGACTGCTACCGCACGCCGCGGCAAGCTGGTAACGCGGCAATATCAGATGGAGCGCGACCAGACGATTCTGATCGCGCTCGACGCCGGGCGTTTGATGACCGCGCGGATAGAAAATGAAACGAAGCTCGACTCTGCCGTGCATGCCGCGCTGGCGCTGATGTCGGCGGCCGCGCGCGCCGGCGATAACGCCGGGCTGCTGGTTTTCGGCCGGCGCATCAAAGCTTATCTGCCGCCAAAACGCGGCGCCGAGCACCTCGATGCCGCCCTGGAGGCTTTGTACGCCATCGAGCCGGAGATGATCGAACCAAGTTACTCGCGCGCCTTTGAATTCATCTCCGCCAACAGCCGGCGCCGTTCGCTCGTCGTCGTGCTCACCGATCTGGTTGACGAGGAAGGATCGAGCGAGCTGTTGTCATCACTGAAGCTTTTGCGCCCACGCCATCTGCCGCTGGTCGTCACGATCGCCGATCGAGATCTGAAAGCCGTGGTGCGCGAAAGCCCAGAGAACGAACGCGAGATGTTCACCCAATCCGTCGCGGAAGAGATCATTCACCTGCGCGAGGCCGCGCTGCGCCTGGTGGAGTCGCAAGGCGGGCTCGCGCTGGACGTTACCGCTGCGGTGCTGGCCCCGAAGTTGTTGGAAACTTATTTGCGAGTTAAGGAGCGCGGTCTTCTATAGGCTCGCGTCCAGCGAGCAGCAGATACGAATACAACGCGATGCCAGTGAGCACGCCAATGCTGATCTTGATGATCGGGCTGATCGGCTGAGGCGAAATAAAGCCTTCGATAATTCCCGCGACGACCAGCAGCGGCACGCAGCCTATGATCAAGCGCACAGCTTCCATCCCGCGCGACTTCAAAGCGTCCCCACGCGAAAGATCGCCGGGCATCAGAAGCGCGGTCCCAATCAAGAGGCCGGCGCCGCCGGAAATGAAGATACAAGACAGCTCAATCACGCCGTGCCCGACCATGAACGTCGCCAGATCGTTTCCAAAACCAGCGCGATAAGTCAGCGCCAGGATAGCGCCCACCATTGCGCCGTTGAAGGCCAAAACATAAAGAGTGCCCACGCCGAGCAGCGCCCCCAGCGCGAAAGCGTAGAAGGTGACGCGAATGTTGTTGGTGAAAATCTGACTGGAGCCGACCTGGTTCGCCTTGTTCAGATCTTCCCACCAATGCGTGCGCTGATTGATGACGACCTCGCGAAAGGACGAAGGAATTCCCGCAAACTCGGAAAAGTCCGGGTCGTGCCGCGTGCCAAAAAAAGCGATCAGGCTGAAGAGCATAAACACGCCAAACGAGGTCGCTGTATAGCGCCAGGTGCGCCGAAAAGCGAGCGGAAAGTCGCGCGTGAAAAAGTCTCGGACGCGGCCATAGCCTTGCGCGTCGGCCCGGTAAATACGGCCGTGGGCGCGAATTACCAGGCTGTTGAGGTAGTTAATCAGGCGCGGATCGCGCGATTCGGCGCGGGCAATCGCCAGGTCGGAAGCCGTCCGGCGATAAATCCTCCCCAACTCGCGCACCTCCTCGCGGTGCAGACGCCTTAGCGTCATCCCGTCGAGAAGCTTCAGCAGCTCCTCGAGCCTTTGCCAGGCGCTCTTACGTTCGTTGATGAAGCGATCGATGGGCATTAATATCAATTTCGAATTGCGAATTTCGGATTTCGGATTTTTCGTTTTAGATTTAGACTGAGGTGACTACGAGCCAGCTTTTCATGCTTGATCAAATTCGCAATTCGCAATCCGCAATTCGCAATCCGCTCGTTGAGTGTGTACCAAACTTTAGCGAAGGCCGCAAGCCGGAAACGATCGAGCTGATCGCGCGCGCGATTGAAACGGTGCCAGGCGCGGTCGTGCTCGGTCGACACATCGACCCCGATCACAACCGCTCGGTGATCACTTTTGTGGCCGCCCCGGAAGTTGTCGTGGATGCCGCGCTACGCGCGGTGACAAGGGCGACTGAGTTGATCGATCTGCGAACACACACTGGAGAACATCCGCGCATCGGCGCCACCGACGTGCTGCCATTCGTTCCAGTCAGCGGCGTCACGATCGACGATTGCGTCGCGCTCGCACACGAAGCCGGTCAACGCATCTGGCAAGAGCTTTCGATTCCCGTTTACTTTTACGAGCGCGCTGCGCTGCAATCGGATCGAGTGCGATTGGAAAA
>WNFR01007544.1_pt1 | contig 11053 bp, 11 predicted proteins | sample 5400221 | NCBI WGS metagenome assembly WNFR01 (sample SAMN13153357, study PRJNA577476) | soil metagenome | isolation source: 40 cm soil under Madrone tree | place: USA:California | collected 2016-06-14 | reverse complement strand
GGTCGGGCCGGACAACAAGGTGCAGCCGAAATATGTCACGCTCGGCCAGCTTGCAGGCAATTTGCGCGTGATCAAGGACGGGCTTTCGGCCGACGACACGATCGTGGTGAACGGACTGGCGCGCATCCGTCCGGGTGTCGAAGTTACGCCCCAGGCGCAGGGCGAGACGCCGCCGAAGCCGGCCGCCCCGCAGGCAAGCAGCAAGTAGGCCCTCGCGATGAAGATATCCCATTTCTTCATCGACCGGCCGATCTTCGCCTCGGTGATCGCCATCGTGATCGTCATTCTCGGCGGCGTCGCTTTCGTGCGCCTGCCGGTCGCGCAATATCCCGAGATCGCGCCGCCGATCATCAACGTGACCGGGCAATATCCGGGCGCCAGCGCCGATGTCGTCGCCTCGACGGTGGCCACGCCGATCGAGCAGCAGATCAACGGCGTCGAGAACATGATGTACATGTCGTCGAACTCGAGCGCCGATGGACGCTTCTCCATCGCGGTCACCTTCGAGCTCGGCACCAATCTCGACATCGCGCAGGTGCAGGTGCAAAACCGCGTGGCGATCGCCCAGCCGCGGCTGCCGGCGGACGTGCGCAATATCGGCGTGACCGTCAGCAAGAGCTCGCCCGACCTGATGATGGTCGTGCACCTCTACTCTCCGGACAAGTCGCGCGACACGCTGTTCATCTCGAATTACGCAACGCTCGAGATCACCGATGCGCTCACGCGCGTCGACGGCGTCGGCTCCATCACGGTGTTCGGCAGCCGCGACTATTCGATGCGCATCTGGCTCGACCCCGACCGCCTGCAGGCGCTCGCGCTCACCGCCGGCGACGTGGTCATCGCGCTGCAGGGCCAGAACATCCAGGTCGCCTCCGGCGTGCTCGACCAGCCCCCGACCGACAAGCAGGGCGCCTTCCAGATCGCCGTCCAGACGCTGGGCCGCCTCGCCAATCCGGACGAGTTCGCGAACATCGTGGTGAAGCAGACGGCCACCGCGGTGGTGCGGCTCAAGGACGTGGCCCGGGTCGAGCTCGCGGCCGTCGACTATTCGTCGAACTCCTATCTCGATCGCGATCCCGCGGTGGCGCTGGCGGTGTTCCAGCGGCCCGGCTCGAACGCGCTGCAGACCGCCAACAACATCATCGCCATGATGGACGTCCTGTCGAAGCGCTTCCCGGCCGGCATCAAGCACGCGATCGTCTATAACCCGACCGCATTCATCCAGGAGTCGGTCACGGCGGTCCAGGAGACGATCGGCGAGGCGATCCTGCTCGTGGTGCTGGTGATCGTCCTGTTCCTGCAGACCTGGCGCGCCGCCCTGATCCCGATCGTGGCGATCCCGGTTTCGCTGATCGGCACCTTCTTCTTCATGACCGCCTTCGGCTTCACGCTCAACAACCTGTCCCTGTTCGGGCTGGTGCTGGCGATCGGCATCGTGGTCGACGACGCGATCGTCGTGGTGGAGAATGTCGAGCGCAACATCGCGGCCGGCCTCTCGCCCCACGACGCCGCGGTCAAGAGCATGGACGAGGTCGGCTCGGCGCTGATCGCGATCGCGCTGGTGCTGTGCGCGGTGTTCGTGCCGTCCGCCTTCATCACCGGCATCTCCGGCCAGTTCTACCGGCAGTTCGCGCTCACCATCGCGGGCGCGACCATCATCTCGCTGATCGTGTCGTTGACCCTGTCGCCGGCGATGTGCGCGCTGCTGCTCAAGCCGCACGATACCCGGCATCGCGACCGGTGGTTTGAACGGCCGATCCACGGATTCTTCCGGCTGTTCAACCACGGTTTCGACGCGCTCGGGCGCGGCTACGGATACGTCGTGTCGCGCACAGTGCGGATCTCGGCGATCGTGCTCCTGGTCTATGTCGGCATCCTGGCCTACGGCCTCAACGAGTTCCGCAAGACTCCGATCGGCTTCATCCCGCAGGTCGATCGCGGCTATCTGATCGTGGTGATCCAGCTTCCCCCCGGCGCGTCGCTCTCGCGTACCGACGCGGTGCAGCAGCGCGCGGTCGACATCGCGCTCAAGACGCCGGGGGTCGGGCATGCGGTGAACATCGTCGGCTTCTCGGGCGCGACCTTCACCAATGCGCCGAATTCGGGCGCGGTCTTCCTCACGCTCGACCCCTGGCAGGATCGCGCCCGCGACCCGCGGCAATCCGCCGCCGGCATCACCGCCGCGCTGATGCAAAGCCTCGCGCCGATCCAGGATGCCTTCATCCTGGTGGTGCAGCCGCCGCCGGTCGCCGGCATCGGCAATGCGGGCGGTTTCCGCATGATGGTCGAGGATCGCGGCGGGCAGGGCGCGGCGGCGCTGCAGGCGCTGTCCGCCACCATGGCGGCGCGCGCCAGCCAGACGCCTGGCCTCTCCCAGGTGTTCACGCTGTTCGAGACATCGACCCCGCAGCTCTATCTCGACATCGATCGCACCAAGGCGCAGCTGCTCGGCATCAACGTGGCGGACGTGTTCGCGGCGCTGCAGGTCTATATCGGCTCCTCCTATGTCAACGACTTCAACCTGTTTGGCCGCACCTTCAGGGTCACCACGCAGGCCGATGCCGAGTACCGCAACGATCCGAAGGACGTGCTGAAGATCCGGGTGCGCAATTCGGCGGGCGACACGGTCCCGCTCGGCTCCTTCACGACGGTGCGCGACATCTCGGGTCCCTATCGGGTCCCGCGCTACAATCTCTATCCGGCCGCCGAGCTCGACGGCGGCGCCGCCCCCGGCTACAGCCAGGGGCAGGCGATCCAGATCATGGAAAAGCTCGCCGCCGAGATGATGCCGGAAGGTTTCAGCTACGAGTGGACGACGCTCGCCTTCCAGCAGCTCAGGGCCGGCAACACGGCCGCCTTCGCGTTCGCGCTTGCGGTGGTGTTCGTGTTCCTGGTGCTGGCCGCGCAATTCGAGAGCCTCACCTTGCCGCTCGCCGTCATCATGATCGTGCCGATGTGCCTCGTCGCCTCGATCACCGGCGTGATCCTGCGCGGCCAGGACAACAACATCCTCACCCAGGTCGGCTTCGTGGTGCTGATCGGCCTCGCCGCCAAGAACGCGATCCTGATCGTGGAATTCGCCAAGCAGCTCGAGGACGCCGGCCGCGACCGCTGGTCCGCGGCGGTGGAGGCGGCGCGGCTGCGGCTGCGCCCGATCCTGATGACCTCGCTCGCCTTCATCTTCGGCGTGGCGCCGCTGGTATGGGCGGTCGGCGCCGGCGCGGAGCTGCGCCAGACGCTGGGCACCGCCGTGTTCTCGGGCATGATCGGCGTGACCGTGTTCGGGCTGCTGTTTACGCCCGTGTTCTACGTGGTCAGCCGCTGGATCGCGGAGCTCTCGCGGCGGCGCCGCGCCGGGACCGCGGCGCAGCCCGCGGAATAGCGCGGCCGATTTGCCTCGTCGGGTCCGCGCTCGGGCGCGGCCGTGACGTGGATAGGCGGAAGCTCCCGCCGCATGCCACAATGGCGATCGAGAACCCGGGAGCAAAAATCGATGATCGCCAAGCGCCTCTTGGTGTGCCTGGTCGTGGCGACCGGCATCGGGCTGTCGGATGCCGGCGACGCGCGGGCGCAGGCCTACCCGAACCACGCGCTCAAGATCGTGGTGCCCTATCCGCCGGGCGGACCGACCGACGTGCTGGCACGCCTGGTGGCGGAAAAGCTGTCGTCGATGTTCGCACAGAGCGTCATCGTCGAGAGCCGCCCGGGCGGCGCCGGCGGCACCGTGGGCGCCAAGGCGGTGGCGAGCGCGGATCCCGACGGCTACACGCTGCTGATCTCGCAGGTCGGCGCGCTCACCATCAGCCCGTCGATCTACAAGAGCGTGGACTACGAGCTCGCCAAGGCCTTCGCCCCGGTGGCGCTGGTCGCCGTCAGCCCGCAATTGCTGTGCGTCTCGCCGACGCTTCCGGTGAAATCCGTGGCCGAGCTCCTTGCTTATGCCAAGGCCAATCCCGGCAAGGTCAATTTCGGCTCCGCCGGCGTCGGCTCGCAGCCGCATGTGCTGGGCGAATTGCTGAAGCTGGTCGGCGGCGTGAACATGACCCACATTCCCTACCGCGGCTCGGCGCCCGCCATCACGGACCTGCTGGCCGGGCAGATCCAGATGATGTTCGACACGCCCGTCGTCATGCTGCCGCATATCGAGGCCGGCAAGATGCGTGCCCTCGCCATCACGGCGCCGGCGCGCAGCCCGCAATTGCCGGACGTGCCGACCATGAACGAAAGCGGCCTGCCGCGGCTGGAGGCGACGCTGTGGAGCGGCATGCTGGCGCCGGCCGGGACGCCGGCGGGTGTCGTCGCCCGGCTCAACGCGACCTTCAACGAGGGTATGAACTCACCCGACATGAGAGCCAGCCTGGCGAAGCTCGGCGCCGAGCCCAGGGCGTTGTCGCCCGACGCCTTCGCGCGCTTCCTGGCGGCGGAAACGCAGCGCTGGGCGGCCGTGGTGGCGGAAGCCGGCATCAAGCCGGAGTGATCGCATGACCGGCGTCCGCGACAACAGCGCGTTCCATCGCTTCGAGCTGGAGACCGACGGCCATACGGCCTATGCCTATTATCAAATGGCGCCCGGCGTGATCACGCTGACTCACACCGAGGTGCCGCCCGCGCTGGGCGGCCGCGGCGTGGGCTCGGCGCTGGTGCGCGGCGTGCTCGAGGCGGCGCGGGCGCGGGGCCTGAAGGTGGTGCCCAAATGCCCTTTCGTCAGCGCCTTCATGGGCCGCCATCCGGAGTTCAACGATCTGCTCCGATAGACGCCTTTTGGCCCCCACCGCGCCGAATGGTAAGGTCACGCATGGCAACACTGACCGCCGACGCCCGGCCATCCGTCATCCGCTGGCATTATCTCTGGTACGCCGGCGCCGCGATCGCCGTCATGATCGCCGCGATCGCCAGCCATGAGCGCTGGTTCCTCAATTTCGTCCATGTCATCTGCGGCGTGATGTGGACCGGCATCGACCTGTTCATGGGATTCATCGTCGGCCCGATCCTGCGGCGCATCGATTTCTCGGCGCGGCGCGAGATCATCGTGCGGCTGGTGCCGAAGACGCTGTTCCTGATGCCGACGCTCGCGATCATCACCGGCACCTCGGGCTGGTATCTCGCCAAGGACCTGGGCTTTCTCGACCTCGCCTGGCCGTATTACGGCTGGGTGGCGGCGGCGCTCACGCTGGTCGTGCTGATGACCATCCAGGGCACCGGCTACCTGCTGCCGACCAACCTGCTGATCTGCCTGGAGCTCACGAAGCCCAACCCCGATACCGACAAAATAACTCGCATGATGCGCGGCTTCTTCTTCGCGGTGGCGTGCCAGGGGACCATGCAGGTGATGACCATCGTCATCATGGCGAAATTCGTGTCGGGGATTTGAGGGCTGTTCTCCCAATTTGTCATTGCGAGGCGTGCGCAGCACGCCAAAGCAATCTCGTGCCAAGAGGCGCGGAGATTGCTTCGCTTCACTCGCAATGACGGCGAAGGTCCATTGAATTCGTTGTCTTTTTCTCAAATGGCTTTGTTCTGCCGAAATGCGCGGCGGCTCGGATCTCGCCATCCTAGTCATCTGCCCTCGCCATAGGCCGCGCACTCTCCATTGAATTCATTAGCTTTTCCTCAAATGGCTTTGTTCTGCCAAAATGGCCGGCGGCGGCGCGGGCGGACTTCTCCCAGGCGGCCGTGTCGAAATCACGGATGGCGAACTTGCGCCGCGACAGGGCGCGCCGCTCGTAGCGGTCCATGGCGGTGAGCCGCGCGCTCGCGTCGGGATCGGCGAGCACGCCCGACAGGATGTCCAGGCGCGCGCGCCGCACCCGCACGAGGTCGATCTGCGCGGCCGCGATCCGACAGGCCAGCGCGTGGCGTTCCGCGTCGGCGCCTTCGCCGGCAATCGCGCGGCCCAAATCCTCGACCTCGCGCGCGAGCGCGGGATCGGCCATCAGCGCCAGGCTCAGGCCGTGACGGTGCGCGTTGCGTCCCACGCGCGCCTTGCCCTCCGGCGTGCGCGGGCCGGTACTCCGGCGCGCGTTGGCGCGGTTCGCCTCTCGCCGGCGGGCGGCGCTCACGCGGCGCGTTCCGGGTTTTGCGCCGTTTCCTGCGCATCGTCGCCCGCCACGACCTCGAACTCGGCGTCCTCGACCTCCCGCGTGACGCGGCGCAGCGTCTGCGCGAAGCCGGAGCGGTGGCGATCGAGTTCGTGCAGGGCCGCGTTACGGCGTGCCTCCGCCGCCATCGTCATGCGGTCGATGCGCTCGACCTCGCCGATGCGCAGCGCCAGGGTGCGCCCCATGACGGCATCCATGGTGAAGCCCGCAGTGGCGAGCAGGCGGTCGACGCGGTCCACGGAGGCCTCATCGCGTGCCGCCCATTTTTGCGCGGCCTCCAGGTTGTCCGGGATCAGCGGGCGCAAGACCTGCGCCATGCCCTCGTGGGCGACGGCGGTCATCAGGCCGGCCTTGAGCCGGCGCAACCGGAAGACCTCCCACACCAGGTCGACCACGTCGCGCAGCCAGATTTCCTCGAGAATGTCGGACGGACGGACCGTGCCGGAAACGCGCGCCAGCAGCTCGTCATAGGCGGCCGTATCTTCGCCCGCGAAGAGCGGCGGCGGCGCCACAAAGGTCAAACCGGCCGGGCGTTGCGCGGCGCCGGCCACGATGGGGAATTCGGGGGCTGTCGTCATTCTGTCTCCTGGGTCTGCGGCTTGAAGTTTTCCTTGCTCGTTGATTGACGGACGCATATGTTCATGTTTTGTTCTTATCATCCAGACCGAATATCGGCAAGACTAAAGTTGGAGATTCTGCCGCCGGCCCGCAGGCTTTGACCCGGTTTGGCCCGCGTCGCGACGGCGGGGTAACACTTGTGTTACCCCGCGACCAAGTTTAACTTGGGTGCGATGGCTATGTGCCGGTCGTCCGGCGGGACGAGAAGTGGGAGCAGGGCGCGGCAGGCGATGAGCGAAGGCCCATGATGGCGACGAAACGTTTTCAGGAACACGTTCAGCATGTCGCGGACGACCCGGCTTTCGCCGAGGCGCGGTTGCGCGAGGGCATCGAGGCCCTGCTGACCGGCGATGTGGATGCCGGCAAAGCGATTCTCCGCGACTATATCAAGGCGACCGTCGGCTTCGAACAGCTCGGCAAGGCCACGGGCGCCCAGCCCAAGAGCCTGATCCGCATGTTCGGCCCGCGCGGTAATCCGCAGGCGAAGAACCTGTTCAGCGTCATCGGCTACTTGCGAAAGCGCGCGGGCGTGCAGTTGCGCGTGACCAAATAGGGCACGCCGCAACCACACGGTTTCAAGGTTGAAAGCCATGTCTGAAAACAGCGCAATCGAATGGACCGATGCGACATGGAACCCGGTCACGGGTTGCACGAAGATCAGTGCCGGTTGCGACAATTGCTATGCGGCTCGATTTTCAGAGCGGTTTCGCGGCGTGCCGGGGCATCCGTTCGAAACGGGTTTTGACTTGACGCTTCGTCCCGAACGGCTTTTGCAGCCGCTCGCCTGGAAGCGCCCCCGGATGATTTTTGTGAATTCAATGAGCGATCTTTTTCATAAGGAAATTCCACGCGCGCATATCGCGGCTGTATTCGACACAATGGAAAAAGCGCACTGGCACACCTATCAAGTGCTGACCAAGCGCAGCTCGCTCCTGCAGAAATTCGTCAATGCGCGCTACAATGATCGCACGGCCCCCGCGCACATCTGGCTCGGGGTCTCGGTGGAGAACGAGCAAGCCACCTCGCGGATCGCGCATCTGCAAAAGGCCCGCACGGCCGTCCGTTTCCTGTCCATAGAACCGCTGATCGCCCCTGTTGGCGAGCTTTGTCTCGACAACATTCATTGGGTGATTGTGGGCGGCGAGAGTGGCCCCGGCGCGCGGCCTATGAAGCCGGAATGGGCGATCGACATCCGCAATCAATGCGTCAAGGCGCACGTGCCGTTCTTCTTCAAGCAATGGGGCGGGCGTTCACCCAAGACTGGCGGCCGGCTCCTGGAGGGGAAGGAGTGGAGCCAGTTCCCGACGAAACAACGCACTCCGACGAAGCAGCTCGAGTTGCAGGCGAGCGCGTGACTACGACCGGCCCCTTTCAATTCGATGAGATCGGCCGTTGGTCGGAGCTGAAGCTCGAAATCGTCGAGAAATATGGCTCCGCCTACACGACAGCGTTTGCCGGTGAAAAGGGGAGGGGACTAAAGAAATACTACATCGATGCCTTCAGCGGCGCGGGTGTTCATCTCTCGAAGCAAACAGGAAAGCAGATCGAGGGCAGTCCGGCACGCGCCCTGAAAGTAATCCCACCATTCGATCATTTTTATTTCATCGATATGAATCCAGAGAAGACGGCGCACCTCAAGACGCTTTGCCAGGGCCGAACGGACGTCGATATCGTCACGGACGATGCCACGTCTTACCTCACAAGCACGCTGCTGCCGACCATCCAGTACGAAAAATTCAATCGCGCTCTGTGTCTGCTCGACCCTTACGGCCTGCACCTCGATTGGGAAGTCATGCGGCAAGCCGGCCAATCGCGAGCCGTCGATATGTTCCTCAACTTCCCAGTCATGGATATGAACAGGAACGCCATCTGGGGTACCCCCGAGAAGGCGCCGCAAGGCGGTATCGAGCGCATGACTCGATTTTGGGGGGACGAGTCGTGGAAGCAGGCCGCCTACGCCGAGAGCAAGCAGTACAAGCTTTTTTCCGCTCCCGATCTTGTCAAGCAGGACAATGACGCGATCGTCGCCGCTTTCCGTGACCGATTGAAAAAAGCCGCAGGCTTTCAGTTCGTGCCCGAGCCGCTTCCGATGAGAAACAGCAACAACGCGGTGATCTATTATTTATTCCTCGCATCACCGAAGCCCGTCGCACAGAAGATCGTTGAAGAAATTTTTGGAAGATACAGGTAGCGCCACGAGGTCTCACGTGCGCCGCCCTTCGGAGAAGGAACTTCTGTTATTCGCTCGTACCTGATAGACTTTATTTTCTAAAATACAGAGGACGGGAACCCATGGAGGAAAAGACAAAGAATACAAAGTTCGGGGGACAAAATCCGCCCACAGAGAAGGAGGCTGGAGAGTCTGATGAAAATCAGTTGTCAGACGACGGTTCCGCGCCTTTTATAATATCAGATAATATAAATCCGTCGTTCTATAGTAATTTCATCGTCATTCGGATAGCGAATATTTTGTTCGCTCTACTACTTCTATTGCTTATTTACTTTTTTATTCCGGCTGGTGATATCGTCAACTATCTATCTCAAGATACACCATCAGTTATTCGTCAATCCGCAATCTATAGTGTAATCCAAAAGATATTTTTCTTGGGTATTGCCACGTTTTTACTATTTCAACTACGGCGACTTTTGCTGGACGTTTATGACCGGGCGCAGCAAGTGTATTTTCCTTCTAGATTTCGGGAAAAGTCTTTGTCTTCTGAAATTGCGAGAGCCTTCAAAAGTGCCGCAGAAACGAAATTAGACATACAGAGTCCAAAAATAGAGATTTCACTTCCGCAGATTGAGGAACAGATCGAGGAACAGATTGAGGGGCCGGATGGAAGTAAGCCATCAATACCGGATGCGTACAAAGTTTTTCGGAATTTTAGAGCTAGAATGCGGAGCGAAGTTGCAAGATTAAATAGTATTAGTACTAGGAACCTTTCCATTGGAATCGTTTTCTCTTTGACTGCATTGTTTTTTATTGCTTATCCGTTGGTATTTGCTGCGGCCGTGCAGGAGAGTTCCATAACGGTTCAACAGCAACAAAATGCAAACGCAATCGATTGGCTTGCTCGATATTATCTGCCCAGACTAGGAGTCGGATTGCTGTTGCAATTCGTTGGTTTCTTCTTTCTGCGGCTTTACGTGGCAAACGAGCAGGATATCAAATATAGCTCAAATGAAATCACGAATTTAGAAGCGAAGATGATGGCTATTTTGGTTGCTGGCCAGCGAAATGACAAGGCCCTCTTCAAGCCGCTGCTGGAAAGCCTAGCGAAGACGGAAAGAAATTTCGTTTTGAAAAAGAACGAGCGATCAATTCACGATGAGGATCGACAATATAACGATTTGCTGCATGCGCTTGAGAGCTTTGGTTCATTTTGGCGCGAGCGTGAAAAAAAAGAGAGGAAAAAAGAAGATTAGCAGGGTGTATCGGGTCCCCGTCGCGCATTCGCGGCAATCACATCGGCTCTTGCGCCCGTGACAAACTACGCCCAACTCCCGATGAGTTCGATTTGACCCAGGCCCCTCAATGAAATTCGGCGTCAGCTGATCCATCGCCCGCACCGAAGATGACCCGCTGCTGCGCGGCCCCGGCCGCTGCTTCGCGGACTTAGGCACCCTCGTTCCCAACCCGGACCGCGTTTACGGCGCGGCGGCTTGCGTGCGGCTGGACGATGTGGCCGGCAGGGAGGGTGAGCGCAAATTCAGCCACGCCTCGTTTTGCGCGTCCAGGATCGCCTGCAGCTCCGCGTGACACTCGGCGGCGAGTTTATCCGCGTCCTCCGGCGTCTTCAGATCGATTTCCATGAACTCAATCTTGGCCTTCAGGCCGCGCATTCGATTCGAGGTTGTTGCACATAGCAACCAGGATTCTTTGGGGGAAAAGAACATTCCATATCCAGCCACTATGGTGCTCAACGTTCCAAGAACGAGGATGACACGGGACGCTTGGTCGGCGTCTTGCGATTTCCATCCTGCGATGACGGCAATTAGTCCTGAAAGCAAAAGGAGGACCATTGAGGTGCTGAAATAGACGCCCCGGTACCAATTCGCTTTGCGGTCGAACGTGCCAAGGTGCTTGTCAAGCTCGTCGAGCAGATATGCGATTTTGTTTGATGGTTCTTCAGGCATTTTGGTCCCCCGATCTTGACCGGAAAGTTGCCCAGTTTTTCGCAAACGCCCGCGCTGGACGCTGCTTTTGCCTGTAAGATATTGCATGCGTCATGTGTATCGATAACGGGCGCCCGCCCCCCTTCACCTCCCCCGCACAAACCCCACAAACCCCTCCCGGTTCGGCATCCTCACCTTCGGCAGCGTCTGCGCATCCATCC
>WNFR01024414.1_pt1 | contig 11054 bp, 10 predicted proteins | sample 5400221 | NCBI WGS metagenome assembly WNFR01 (sample SAMN13153357, study PRJNA577476) | soil metagenome | isolation source: 40 cm soil under Madrone tree | place: USA:California | collected 2016-06-14 | reverse complement strand
AATCGTGTGACGGCCACGGGCCAGCTGGCGGCTTCGATTGCCCATGAGGTCAGCCAGCCGATCGCCGCGGCGCTGACCAATGCCAATGCAGCGCGGCGCTGGCTTGGCGCCGAGCCGCCCGATCTGGAGGAGGTCCGGCAGGCCCTTGACCGGATCGTCAGGGACGGTAGGCGAGCCAGCGACATCATCGGCCGAATTCGCGCGCTCGTCAGAAAGGAGCCGGCGCGGAACGACCAGCTCGACATCAACCAGACGATGCTCGAAGTCGTCGCGCTGACGCGCAGCGAACTGCGCAGAAACAGGACCTCGCTGCAGACACAGCTGGCGGACGGCCTGTCGCTCGTTCTAGGGGATAGGATCCAGCTTCAACAAGTGATGCTCAATCTGATCCTCAACGCTGTAGAAGCGATGAGCGGATCGAGGGAGACGGCGCGCGAGCTGCGGATCAGAACCGAGCAAGATGGACCGGGCGGCGTGCTCGTCGCGGTACAGGATACCGGCCCGGGCCTGAAGCCGGAGAGCCTGGACCGGCTCTTCGACGCATTCTACACGACCAAACCCGGCGGCATGGGCATCGGACTGTCGATCTGCCGTTCAATCATCGAGGCGCATGGCGGACGCGTGTGGGCCACGCCAAACTTGCCCCAAGGTGCCGTCCTTCAGTTTACCCTGCCTCAGCAACGGTAGACCGCGTCCTAAGTCCCCACATCGGCAGCGCCAAGCTGCAGCTGAGCCGACCGGATAAACGCGCTTTTCGGTCTCGCCGCGGGCGCGCGCTTCGCTTGTATGCATATGGATGCAATAGGCGCGGCGCAGCCATTGATCTGCGAAGTGCGGGTCTTGACGAGATCAATCAGCGAATGGTCGAACCCGCCTGCCTGCACATAATTCTCGAGCGCCCCGCAATCGGTGTGATCGATCTTGCCAGCAAGGAGCTTCAGGCAGCCGCTGCAGGACTAGACTCGCTCGCCGGATCGAGTGCGCCCTCGATCACGTCCTCGACCCGCTCGGCCCACAGAAAGCGCAGGGCGTTGCGCGCGGCCTCCGGGATCTCCTCGTAATCCTTGCGGTTGCGCGCCGGCAGAATGACGGTGGCGAGACCGGCGCGGGCGGCGGCGACGACCTTTTCCTTGATGCCGCCGACCGGCAGCACCAGACCGCGCAGGCTGATCTCGCCGGTCATCGCGGTGTCGCTGCGCGCCGTCCGATTGGTCAGCAATGAGACGAGAGCGGTGAACATTGCGACCCCGGCGCTCGGTCCATCCTTGGGGATGGCACCGGCCGGGACATGGATGTGGATGTCGCTCTTTGCGAAGATTGCAGGGTCGACCCCGAACCCGGACGCCCGGGCTTTGACGAGGCTCAGAGCGGCCTGCGCGCTCTCTCGCATCACCTCGCCGAGCTGGCCGGTCAGGATCAGCCGACCCTCGCCGGGGATGCGGGTCGCCTCGATAAACAGAATGTCGCCGCCGACCGGGGTCCAGGCAAGGCCAGTGGCGACCCCCGGCACGCTGGTGCGCATCGCGACCTCGCCCTCGAAGCGCGGGGGTCCGAGGATCTCGTGCAGGTCGCCCGGCTCGATGCGTACGTGCTTGGCGCTCCCCTCCGCGATGCGCATCGCGGCACTGCGCAGCACCGCACCGATCTCGCGCTCGAGCTGGCGCACGCCAGCCTCGCGAGTGTAGTCGCGGATGATCGCGCGTAGTGCTGCGTCGGTGACCTCGGCCCGCTCGGCGGTCAATCCGTTGGCCTTGAGCTGGCGGTCGACGAGGTAGCGGCGGGCGATCTCGAATTTTTCGTCCTCGACGTAGCCCGGAAGGTCGATCACCTCCATGCGGTCGCGCAACGGGCCGGGGACAGTGTCGAGAACGTTCGCCGTGGTGATGAACATGACCCGCGAGAGGTCGAACGGCACGCCCAGATAATTGTCGCGGAAGGTCGAGTTCTGCTCGGGGTCGAGCACCTCCAGGAGTGCGGAGGACGGGTCGCCCTGGATGCCGCGGCCGAGCTTGTCGACCTCGTCGAGCATCATCACGCAATCGCGGCTGCCGGCCCGGCGGATCCCCTGGATGATGTTCCCCGGCAACGCCCCAATATAGGTGCGGCGATGGCCGCGGATCTCGGCCTCGTCATGCACCCCGCCGAGGCTGACCCGCACGAATTTCCGGCCGGTCGCGCGCGCGATGCTCTGCCCGAGCGAGGTCTTGCCGACACCGGGCGGGCCGACAAAGCACAAGATCGGGCTGCGGCCGCCCGGGTTGAGCTGCTGGATCGCCAGGTATTCGAGGATGCGCCGCTTGACTTTGCTCAGCCCGTAATGGTCGGCGTCGAGGATGCGGCGCGCCTCGGCGATGTCGATCGCCTTCCCTGACTCGACCGACCAGGGCAGCTCGGTCAGCCATTCGAGGTAGGTGCGCGCCATCGAATACTCGCCCGCGGCCTCGGGCATCCGCTCGAGCCGGGCGAGCTCGCGCTTGGCGTGCTCCTCGACCTCGGGCGGCATCTTTGCCTCGGTGATCTTCTTGGCGAGCTCGGCGATCTCTTGGGCCTTAGCGTCCTCGCCCTCGCCCAGCTCCTTCTGGATCGTCTTGATCTGCTCGCGCAGCAGGAACTCGCGCTGGCGGTCGTCGATCTTGCCTTTGGTCTGCTCGCTGATCTGCCGCGACAGCCGCAGCACCTCGATTCGATACGCGAGCATCGCCGACACCCGGTCGAGCCGGCGCTCGACATCGATGGTCTCTAGGATCTCCTGCTTCTCGGCCGGGGCGATGTCCATAAAGCTCGCGATCAGATCGGCGAGTGCCGGGGCTGAGGTGACCGCTTGCACGGCATTGACGAGCTCGGCGGGGACCTGCGGCAACAGCTGCAGAACCTCGACCGCCTGATTGCGCAAATTAAGCAGCCGTGCCGCGATGTCCTTGCTGGTCGACTCGATCTCGGGTATCTGCTCGACCCGCGCCGCAAGGAAGGGGTATCCGTCGACAAAATCGAGTACTCGAAAACGCCTTTCGCCCTGACAGATTGCATGGTGGGTGCCGTCGGGGCTCGTCACATAGCGCAGCAGGGTCGCCTCGGTTCCCATGCGATGGAGGTCGACGGGGATCGGATCATCGGTTGTGGGGTCTCGCTGCAGCAGCAGCCCGACCGGCCGGTTGAGCTTGATCGCCGCCTGCGCTGCCGCAATCGTGCGTTGGCGGCCAAGCGTGATGGGCAGCACCGTTCCGGGAAACAGGACGAGGTTGCGCGTCGGGATCAGGATTAACGTGTCTTCGGGGAGTGCCTGAATGCCGGCCAATGCCGCCTCGATGGCCCCCGGCGGCGGGGCCGCCACTCCTTCGCTGGTGCGCAGGTCATGGTCTTCGAGGGGCATCGGAAAGATCCTTGAATTTGGCTCGATAGCGCACGGCGCTCGCCCGTCAAACCTTATGCAGCTCTAGCTTCAGGCAGCCGTTCGCCAGGTGCCGGCCGGAGATCTCGAACCGAGCGGGCGGCAGCTCGATCCGGCGCTGGAAACGCCCTTGCGGTATCTCCAGCCGGTGGATCCGGGCGTCCCTCACCTCGAGCGGCAGCGGACGTTCGCCGGTGACGATCAGCACGCCGGCGTCGAGCGTCACCTTGATCTGATCGGGCTCCACTCCCGGCAGGGCGATCAGTATGGTCAGGGTCTCGTCGCTCTCGAAGATGTCGCACGGCGCCTCCCAGGCGGGTGTCGTAGGGCTGCGACGAAAGAACTGACGGTGGAGACGCTGAGCGCGTTCCATCGCTTCGCAAGCCTGTTCCCACATTAACGCTTCGAGCTGTCGTTCCGGCATGTCCGCCTCCCGCCTCCGGCTGATATAGTAACGCAATCACCGGTAAGGAAAGCCCCGCGTGATCCGAGGCTAGGCGTCGGGCGCGAAACCGGCTATCAGCGTGCGAACGCATCAGTGGGGTAACCGGTGCCTTTGATTAGCGAAAAAACTGTCGCCATCGTCGAGGGCGTGGCGGCCGAGGCGCAGCGGATCGAAACGCCGTGCGGCGATGGCGGCATGGTATGGCGGATCTGGGGCAGTGGTCCCCCGCTGGTGTTGTTCCACGGCGGCTATGGCTCGTGGACGCATTGGATCCGCAATGTGCTCGTGCTGGCGCGGGAATTCACCGTCATCGCGCCCGACCTGCCCGGGCTCGGGGAGTCGGCCACACCCCCCGAGCCGCACACCGCCGAAGGCCTGGCAGCGATCCTGGTCGAAGGCCTGGATATCGTGCTGCCAAAGGATGTGGCTCCGCACATCGCCGGCTTCTCCTTCGGCGGCGTGCTCGGTGGTCATGTCGCCGCACAGCTCGGCGACCGGTTGCGCGCGTTGACGATCGTCGGATCGAACGGGCTCGGGCTGGTGCGCCAGCCGACGACTCTCGAGCGCGTGCCGGCCGGCGCGCCGGTAGCCGAGGCTCTCGCCATCCACCGCCACAATCTCGGTGTCTTGATGATCGCCGACCCGTCGAAGATCGACGAGCTCGCGGTCTACATCCAGTCGCAGAACGCGCCGCGCGGCCGCGTCAGAAGCCGCAGGTTCTCGCGGACGGACACGCTCGCCCGTGCTCTGCCGCTCGTCAAGGCCCGCCTCGACGGCATCTGGGGAGAGCGCGATGCGACCGCTCGTTCCCATCTCGAGGAGCGCGCCCGCGTGGTGCGCAGCTTTCAGCCGGGCGCCCGCTTCGAGGTGATCGCCGGCGCCGGGCACTGGGCGCAATACGAGGCTGCCGACCGTTTCAACCAGGTCCTGGCTGAAATCGCGGCGAGCTATCGATGAGGTTGTGATGACGACAGACGACCCATTCTCGCTCGCCGGCAAGGTCGCGGTGGTGACCGGCGGCAGCAGCGGCATCGGTGCGGCGAGCGTGCGGCTGCTCGCCGGTGCGGGGGCGCGCGTGGTCGTCGGCTACAACAAGGGAGCCGAGCGCGCCGCGGCGTTGATCGCCGAGCTGCCCGGCGGGGGTCACCAGGCGATGTATCTGCCGCTGGAGGACAGCGCCCAAATCCGCAAGGTCGCCGCCGCGGTCAAGGACGGGTTCGGCCGCGCCGACATTCTGGTCAATTCCGCCGGCTTCACCCGGATGGTCGCGCATCACGATCGACGATGACCTGATCGATGCGGTGCTGACCGCCAATGTGCGCGGGCCGTTCGCGACGATCCGCGCCTTTGTCCCGCTATTGCGCGCCACCGGTGACGGGGTCATCGTCAACATCTCCTCGGGTGCCGCGCAGAGCGGCACCGGCAGCAGCATCATCTACGGCGCCTCGAAGGCCGCACTCAACACGATGAGCATGGCGCTGGCTCGTGTGCTCGGCCCCGAGATCCGCGTCGTCGTCGTGGCCCCGGGCATGGTGCATACCGGCTTCGTCCCCGGCCGCACCGAGGAGATGATGGCCAAGGCGGCGCTGGCGACACCGCTCAAGCGCGCGATCGAAGCGCATGACGTGGCGTTGGCGGTGATGGCCTCGATCACCCATCTGACCCACACCACGGGATCGATTATTCCAGTCGACGCCGGCCGGCACCTGTAGATACCGTCGGCCTCTCCCTGACAGCAGGGAGAAAACGCATTCGGGCGTCCGAAAAACGTCCCTTTCCGACAAAACGATTATGTATATCAGTATCTTGTGTAATTTCGCCGAGCCTGCCGGCAGCGGAAATTCGGGCGCCAAAACGCGGTTGGCAGCGGATCGGCAGCGGAATTTGGCGGCCGGCTCTGGCTTGTCCGTTTCTCACTGAAAAGCCCATTTAATAATTGACGCTTTCACATGTTAGCGCTATATAGGTGCTGACCGGGCCCCCGCAAGGGGCTCAGACCGAGCGGGCTGGCGAAGACGAGGTTCATCGGATGGCCGATGAAACTGAGGGCAATCGGTTGCAACGTTCGAGACCTTCGCTAGCGGCGAAATCCGCGGAAAGCGGGATCGCGGAGAATCAGAGGCGTTGAGGGCGGCGAAGTCCGAGCTTACAGGCTACCGTCCGGGGATCGGGATCATGCTGCTCAATCGCGACGGCTTCGCCTTCGTTGGTCACCGCATCCGGATGCCGGCGGGGCTGGCGAAGTGGCAGATGCCGCAAGGTGGCATCGATGCGGGTGAAACCCCGCGCGAGGCGGCGCTGCGTGAGCTGAGAGAGGAGATCGGCACTAGCCGCGCCGACATCCTTGCCGAGAGCCATGCCTGGTTTCACCACGATGTGCCGGAGAAGATTGCCCAAGGGATGATGGGCGGTCGGTATCGAGGCAATCGACAGAAATGGTTTGCGATGCGGTTCACCGGCGCGGACACGGACATCAACCTCGCCACTGAGCGTCCCGAGTTCGACGCCTGGAAATGGGTCAGCCCCGAGCAGTTGCCCGAGTTGATCGTACCGTTCATGCGTGGGCTCTATCTCGACGTTCTGGCCGAGTTCCGCGCGCTTTTGTCAGGACATGCTGGATCGGCCCGATGAGGACCGCTCCCTGGGCCTTTCTGCTTGCGGTCGGACTTGCCTCGTCGCTCGGCGTCGCAGCCGGCCATGCGGGGGCTCTGGTCGAATTTCCCAACATCTCGGAGCAGGGGCCGGCCAAGCTGCGGGGCTATCTGGCGCGGCCGGACACCGGCTTGTCGGCGCTGCTCGGCGGCCATTCCGATCGCGCCGGACCATATCCGGCGGTTGTCGTGCTGCATGGCTGCGGCGGCTTCTCGAGCCACTCGACGCAAATCGCCGATCGACTGGGCTCATGGGGTTATGCGGGTCTCACTGTCGACAGCTTCGGCCCGCGCGGCATCGCCCAATGCAGCGGCGGGTTGTTTCGAGACCAGGCGTTCGATGCCTACGCGGCGCTGCGCTACCTGTCGCAGCTGGATTTTGTCGATCCGCAGCGGGTGGCCGTGCTCGGCCAATCAATGGGCGGCTCGGCGGCGCTCTACGCCGTCGATCACGACGTGGCCGCGCAATATTTCAGCGAGCGCTTTCGCGCCGCGATCGCCTACTATCCCGGCGACGGCTGCGGCATCCCCGTGGCCTGGATGACGGCGCCGACCCTGGTCCTGATCGAGGAGGCGGATGATTGGACGCCGGCGGAACGCTGCCGCGAGATGGTCGCACATGCACGGCCGGATGGCGCGCCGATCGCTCTGACCGTCTACCCGGGGGCCTACCATGCCTTCGATGTCGCTGAATTGAAGCCCGGTGTCCGCTCTCTCGGCCATTGGCTCGAATACAACGAGCCGGCGGCCAGGGATGCGGAGCAGAAGCTGCGCGCCTTCCTCGCCGCGAATTTGCGCGGTACGTCCCCGGACGGGCCGGAAAAATGACGAGCACCGCATGACCCGCTCCAGCCGCCTCGTTTTTTCCGGCACTGCTCCTCAAATAAAAGCAATCTCCTTCGATGGAGATATGACCCTCTGGGACTTTCAGAAGGTCATGCAGGATTCGCTTGCCCATGCACTTACCGAATTGCGCGAGCACATTCCTGCGAGCAAGTGTGCCGATCTCACCGTCGATCGGATGATCGAAATTCGGAACGCGGTTGCTGAAGAGTTCAAGGGGGAAGGGGTCGCGCTAGAATGGATTCGGCTGGAAGCGTTCCGTCGCACCATCCAGACGGTGGGCAGCGACAATGATGAACTAGCTGGCCACCTTAATTCCGTCTATCTCGAACACCGCTTTGAAGACATCGAACTCTACCCAGATGTGTTACCGATGTTGGATTCCATCGGCGGTCGGTATGTACTTGGGCTTGTATCTAACGGGAACAGCTATCCCGAGCGGTGCGGGTTGCACGGCCGCTTCGGGTTTGTGATTCTTGCGCAAAATGTCGGTATCGAAAAACCCGATCCCGCGATCTTTCAAGCCGCGTACCGGGAGGCCCGCTGCTCTCCGGAGCAATTGATGCATATCGGGGATTCCCTCGACACCGACGTGGCAGGAGCGCGACGAGCAGGTGCCTTGTCTGTCTGGTTGAATCGGGACCGAAAACCAAATTGTACGGACATCCGACCCGACTACGAAATCTACTCCCTGATCGAACTCAAGAGGCTTCTTAATCCCGACGGTACGTAACCTGAAACTTCGGCTTTTCAACGCCCGATCACCCCCACGCAGCACGAAGCCGAGCCCCGGACTGTCGCAGCGCCCCTTACGAGCCGGCAAATGACTCACACCGGACTCACGAAATAGTAGGCGAGCGCGAACAGGAGATAGACGCCGACCAGCAGCAGGCCCTCGAACCACGTGGTCTCGCCGTCCGCAGCGACCGCCCGGACGATGAACCCGGCACTGGCGATCGAGAAGAGATCGAGCGGGCTGGCGAAGACCAGGTTCATCGGATGGCCGATGACCCACGAGGCCAGCACGAGCACCGGCGCCACGACGAGGGCGATCTGGATCGCCGAGCCGACGCACGTGCTGAAGACGATGTCCATCTTGTCCTGGCGGGCGAACACCACTGCAGCGAAGAGATCGGCCGCCGTGCCGACCAATGCCAGCACGACGACTCCCATGAACACCGGTGACAGCCCGAGCTGCGTCGAGGTCGCCTCGAGCGCACCAGCGACGAGCTCGGCCTCGACCGCGATCACCGCCGTGCCGCCTCCCATGACCATCAAGGCCTGCGCGAGGCTCCACGTCGCCTCGCCGCGTCGCGCATCGCCGGCGAACACGTCGCGATGGGTAACGAGCGTGTAGACGAGGTTGGCAGCGTAGAGCAGCAGCAGAACGGCGGAGACGCCGAGGCTCAGGCGCTCGTCGATCAGAGAGATGTTCTCCCCGGGCGCGGCGATGCGTTCGGTGAGGTCGAAGATGGCGGGCAGCAAAATTGCGATGACCACCAGAAACAGCAGTGTCGACAGCAATCCAGCGCTGGCCGGGTTGAAGGTCTGCCGGTCGCGCCCGATGCCTCCGACGAGCGCGGAGATGCCGAGAAATAGAAGTGTGGTGCCGATAATCGAGCCGGTGATCTGCGCCTGCACGACCCGGATTTGCGCCCGCGAGAGGATGAAGAGAGCGAGCACCAGCTCGGCGGTGTTCCCGAAGCTGACGTTGAGCAGGCCGCCGATGGCGCTGCCGGCGCGCTCTGCGAGCTGTTCGGTGGCACGCCGGATCCAGTCGGCGAGTACGCCGATGGCGGCAGCGCCGGTGAGGAAGACCCAGGTCGGCGGCGCGTCGACAAGGTAGCGCAGAGCAAGGGATAACGGGATAAACAGCAGGGCGGCATAGGCCATGACCGTCACCGTTATCGCGGCACGAACGCCGGAAGCAATCGGTTCGCGAGGGTTCGGTTGACTAGGCCGCGAAGAAAGTGCGAGCGTTTCTCCATAGCGACGACGACACCACACTCGATGTCAAACTCGCCTATCAAATGTGACTTGAGTTTCCTGAGCGCTCGGGTAGACAGTAGAACGTCCATCAAGAGCTTTCGATTATTGCTCGATAGTGCGGCTGAAGCGAATTGGAGCTCCATTCGGTTGTTGGTTTTAAAAAAACGTATGCTAATCTCACCAAGAAAACGCAGTCCGGGATCCAATTCTGGAGGATGATGACAATGGCAGCTGCAGGCAGCACGAGCCCTGCCCGGGAGCCCTCGACGCGGTCAGCCTCCGCGACCGCGAAGGCACCGGAATGGCTTCGGAGCACGCCGTCCCCACAGAGGAGGCTACGGGCGAGGCCGGGTCGGACATGCTGCAGACCATCTCGCGGATGATTTACAGCGGGTCGTACGCACTGGCGTATGCTGTCGTCTACTCTGCGGTGTTCATTTCTCAGTCCTTGCCTCGAGAAAACCCGGTGATGCACGGGTTCCGCGACGGCGGTCGCGCGGCTATGGACCAACTGGAAGACGGCTGAGCAATGGCCGGGTGAGAGCCGCCGGACCGTGTGGTTGTAGCAGCAACGGGCGCAAGTCGAGCGCAGGGGACGGGATCATGGATTACGAGACTGGCGCCACCGACGCCACCCGCTGTGTCGACGTCAAGATCCTGCTTCCCGAAGACGGCGTCATCCGGATCGAGAGCGCCCGGTTGTTTGCCGAGCCGGACGGCCTGCTGTGCCGGCGCTTCGTCGGCCGTGTTTTTCTCGCACCGGAGATCGACTGTGTAGTGATCGTGGGCTCGCCACCAGCCCGGAGCGTCCCGCCGGCGATCGAGCTGCGTTTCGATGCGACGCAATACAGCCAACGTCAAGTCCTCGAGCACGTGGCGGCATTGCTGGAGGACGCTTCGAGCCGTGACCCGGGTATGCATGTGCCATCCGCCCTGACGGCCTGCGACCAGCACGGTGCCGTCCGCTATCACCGGTATGGGCAAAGGGTGACCGGCTGGAGGGTGGTGAGCGAGCGCGTCGGCGCGATCAAATGGGAGAACCCGGTTCTCTACCGCAAGGCTGTCCTGTGCGAGGCGATCGAGCGTGAGCTGATGAGCGTGCTCGGGATCGACCGCTACGAGACCAGCTCGCGCGGCTGCTGGGCCAGGATCGAATACGACCCCCGCCAACTCAGCCCGGCGCAAATCGTCGAGATACTAGACGGCGCATTGGCAAATGCCGAACATCCCAAGGGGCTCGATCCGCTAGATTTGGACCTCGCGATTTGCAGTGCGTCGCTACCAGTGGCAGCGCTCGCCCAGTTCGCAATGCCGGCGCTGCTGCCGGTCTCCGCGCCGTTGTTCGCCTATACCGCGGTCCCGAGCTTCCGCGGCGCTTACGAGGTGCTCTGCAAGGAGCGGCGGCTCGGGGTCGACGTTCTCGACTCGATCGTCGTCATGGGCTGCCTCGCGACCTTGCAGGTATTCCCGGGTGCCATCCTCGCCTGGTGCCTGTCGGTCGGGCGCTATTTGGTCCGCCGGACCGAGGACAATTCGAAGAAGCTGCTGCTCGGGGCTTTTGGCAAGCAGCCGCGCTACGTGTGGCTGGTCAAGGACGGTGCCGAGATCGAGATGCCGCTCGACCGGCTCGACAAGGGCGACGTCGTCGCCGTTCACACCGGCGAGATGGTGCCGGTCGACGGCATCGTCGTCGAGGGTCTGGCGATGATCGACCAGCACGCATTGACCGGCGAGGCGA
>WNFR01032107.1_pt1 | contig 11056 bp, 10 predicted proteins | sample 5400221 | NCBI WGS metagenome assembly WNFR01 (sample SAMN13153357, study PRJNA577476) | soil metagenome | isolation source: 40 cm soil under Madrone tree | place: USA:California | collected 2016-06-14 | reverse complement strand
GCGATGCTCGAGCTCGACCCGCAGGCCGACGTCGGCCGGCCGATCGCGAACCTGGTGCGCGAGCCCGCGTTCATCGACTATCTCGCCTCGCACGAGGAGCAGGGTGCTCGCCCGGTGCGCCTGGGGGTGGCCCACGGCCGCGTGGCGGCGATCCAGCTCATTCCGTACGGCGAATCGCAGACGCTGATGCTCGCGCGCGACATCACGCAGGCCGAGCGCGTCGACACCATGCGGCGCGACTTCGTCGCGAACGTGTCCCACGAGCTGCGCACGCCGCTCACCGTGCTGGTGGGTTTCCTGGAAACGGTGCGCGAGCTGAAGCTCGACCCGCAGCGCGTGCGCGACTACATCGGCATGATGCGCGAGCAGGCTTCGCGCATGCACCGCATCATCGAGGACCTGCTCGCGCTCTCGGTGCTGGAGTCGGCGCCGCCACCTGCCGCGGAGCGCGTGCGTGTGGCGCCGCTCCTCGAGCGTCTCTCGGCCGATGCAGCGGCGCTTTCCGGCGGCCGGCACACGATCAGCGTGCGCGGCCGGCCGCACGTCGACCTGCTGGGGGCGGAAGCCGAGATCGCGAGCGCGTTCGGCAACCTGCTCTCGAACGCCGTGCGCTATACGCCTGCCGGCGGCCGCGTGACGCTCGCCTGGGAGGACGGGCAGGACGGAGCTTCCTTCAGCGTCCAGGACACCGGCGTTGGCATCGCGCCGGAGCACATCCCGCGGCTCACCGAGCGCTTCTACCGCGTCGACCGCGGCCGCTCGCGCGAGACGGGCGGTACCGGGCTTGGCCTCGCCATCGTCAAGCACGCGCTCGCGCGCCACCAGGGGAGCCTCGACATCGCGAGCACGCCGGGCGCGGGCAGCCGCTTCACCGCGCGCTTCCCGGCGAACCGCATCATCCCGCTCGAAACCGCTACGCCGGCGCCAGCGGAATAACGAAAGACTCGCGCACGAGCTCCCTGCCGGCGACGAGCTCGCGCGAGCTTTGCCGCGCAGCGTCGAAGGCCAGCCCGATCAGCTCCTGCAACGTGCGGCGCGCTTCCTCGATCGTGCTGCCGTGCGCGTTGACGTGCGGCAGCTCCTCGATGAAGCCGACGTAGCCGTGCTTGGATTTCAGGAACACCGCCGTGAACGCCATGACGCCGTGCTGCATGCGCACCTCCCGATTTTCGGCAGCGTACGCAGCGAACGTTTCCTTTTCATGTCTCGTTCGTATCGTTCAAATACAGAAGGACGCGGCGGCGATGCCGGCGCCGAGCGCCGCGCCGGCGAGCACATCGCTCGGGTAATGCAGGCCGAGCACGACGCGTGACGCGGCCACGAGCAGCGTAAAGGCAGCGAGCGGACCGGCGAGCGCGGGGTAGTAGCTCGCCGCCACCAGCGCGAAGGCCACCGCGTGCAGCGTATGGCCGGATGGGAAACTGAACGCGTCGAGCGGCGCGGCGCCGAGCGCCACCGCAGGCACGACCTCGAAAGGCCGTGCCCGTGCCGTGCGGCGCTTGAGTGCCGAGTAGATCGCGGTGCCGAGCGCGCCGACAACGACCATGTGCAGCACGGGGAGAAGCGCCTGCTCGGCGTCGCGCACCAGCAGCACGAGCATCAGGCCGTACCAGAAGACGCCGTTGCCGAGCCAGCTCACCATCCGGAACACATGCCGCACGCTCAGGTTGCGCGACGTGGCGTTGAGCGCGAGACACAGGCGCTCGTCGGCGCGCTGCAGGCGCGAAATCGTCAGGTGCTCAAGCGGCGACATCCGTCAGCACCGCCTCGAAATCACTTACGATCCGCTCCCAGGTGACTTTCTCTGCCACGGCGCGCGCCGCGCGGCCCAGGCGCCGCGCGAGCGGCAGGTCGCAGGCGAGCCGCACGGCCGCGGCCATGAAGGCTCTTTCGTCGTCGAGCGGCGCGAGCAGCGCCGATTCGCCGTCGCGCAGGTGCTCGCGCGCGGCCGCATAGCGGTATGCGGCGATGCCGAGGCCGCTCGCCATCGCTTCGAGCACCACGTTGCCGAAGGTCTCGCTGGTGCTCGCGAACAAAAACACATCTGCCGAGGCGTAATGGGCGGACAGTTCGCCGTTTACCAGGCGGCCAGCGATGATGTAGCCGACGTTGCGCCGGCGCAATCCTTCCGCCAGCGGCCCGTCGTCGCCCACCAGCACCAGGCGCGCATCAGGGCGCACGGCGCGGATCGCCTCGAAGGCCTGGATGACGAGCGGGAAGTTCTTCTCCGGCGCGAAACGCGAGACGCACAGCGCGACCGGCGTGTCCTCGGTCGCACCCCAACGAGCGCGCAGCTCGAGTTCACGCCCCTGCCGACGATGCGCAGGCCGCGGATGCCGGCGGCGGTCAGCTCCTCCGCGAGCTCGCTCGTCGGCACCATGGTGCAGCCGGCGCGGTTGTGGAAGTGCCGCAGATACGCCATCACCGGGCGCGCGAGCCAGCCCGCGCCGTAGTGGCGGCTGTACGAATGGAAGTTGGTGTGGAAGTCGGTAGCGAGCGGGATGGAAAGCGCTTGCGCGGCGCCGAGCGCCGACCAGCCGAGCGGGCCCTCGGTCGCCACGTGGACGATGTCGGGCGGCCACTCGCTCCATTGCTGCAGGAGCGCGCCTTTCGCGGGCAGTCCCATCTTGAGCTGCGGGTAGCGCGGAATCGCGAAGCCGCGTCCCAGCCACTCGTGCAGGTTGCCATCGAGGTACGGGCGGTCGTCTTCCGCCTGGCGCGGGCGCGCGAGCCGGAGGGTGTGGCCGCGGCGGCGCAGGCCTTCAACCATTTCCTGCACGGTGCGGGCCACGCCGTTGACTTCAGGCGGGTAAGTCTCGGTGACCATCGCGATCCTCATGCGCGCGCAGGCTAGGCGCCGCATGTGACCGCATCACGACGGCTTTTTTACCGGATGATGACCAGCAGCCAGATGACAGCCGCGTTACCGAGCGTGAGAAGTACCGCGGCGCTGCCGATATCTTTCGCCCGCTTTGCAAGCCGGTGGTTCTCGAAGGAGATGCGATCGACCGTTGCTTCCACCGCCGAGTTGAGCAGCTCGACGATCAGCACGAGCAGCACGCTGCCGATCAGCAGCGCCCGCTCCACGCCGGTCTGCCCGAGCCAGCACGCGAATGGCAGCGCGATGGCGGCCAGGATCAGCTCCTGACGAAAGGCGTCCTCGCACCGGATGGCTTCGCGCAGGCCGGCAAAGGAGTTGCGGGTGGCGCTGATGACGCGCCGCACGCCGGTCTCGCCCTTGAAGGGACTTTCTCTCGCGGCTATTGACTTATCGCGGATGCCGGCAGTCTAGGAACGCCTTGTGACTGTCACGTTACCGCGGTGGCCCGAGCGTCACGCCGGCGGCGGCGCCCCGTGGATTGCGGTTGGCATCGTTAACGTCTCGTATCGCATGCCGCGGATACCTTCGCGCGGCTTAAGCTTTCTCCGGCCGCCTGCGCCATCGCGCGCAGCAGGCCGGCGCAGCCGTCGGGCGAGTCGAACGCCTTGTGCATGGCCTCGGCCTTGTCGCCGTAGCGCTCGATCTTGCGGTGCTCGAGCTCGACGCGCGTGCGTTCCCGGCCCTCGGCGATGAACTTCACCTCGACCTCATTGGCGACGCCCGGGTCGTGCTTCCAGTCGGCGTTGATCTCCCAGAGCCCCGTCAACGGCGCCGGTCGTGCAGGACCTGGGAGAGCGGTGCGGCGATGTCCCGGCTGAGGAGCGGCTTGCGCAGGAGCGCGTCCATGCCGGCGCCCTCGCAGTCGGCGTCGCCCCGGCAGCTCATCAGCAGGATCGGCATAGTGCGACGCACGCGGCGGATCTCGCTCGCGAGGGCCGTGGCGCAGAGGTCGGTGATTGCTTCGTCGATGAGCACCGCGTCGTAGTACGCCGGTTCGTCGTACAGCGCGCGCAGCGCGGCCTGGCTCGAAGCGAAGCCGCTCGGCCGGTAGCCGAGCTTGGCGAGCATCTGCTCGACGAGCACCACGAGCGCCGCATCGCCGTCGACGATCATCACCGCCTCGCCTTTGCCGCGCGGCAGCTCCAGCGGCGCCGGGGGCCTTTGCTCAGCGATGTCGCGCTGCGGTGACGGCGCGCCCCGGGAGTTCTTCACCAGGTTCGCAATGGCGGCCGCAATGCGTCCAATCATGTATTCGCCGCGAATGGAATGAGTCGCGTGCATGGGTTACAACTGTCATCCGCGGCCGCGGCGACGTTATGTCGGCCGGGCCGCCCTGCGTGGCAGCGGACACATGCCCTATAGCGGTGGGGTGTTCAGGAACTGGACGATCTGGGGGATGACCTGGTCGCGGGCCTCGTCCATCAGCCAGTGGCCCGAGCCCTTGATCACCACGCCGGTGACATTGTTCGCCACGAGCTTCGTCTGCTCGATGAGGAACGTGCCGGACGCCTTTTCACCCGTCAGCACGAGAAACGGCATGTCCAGCTTGGTGGCGGCGAACCCGGCGAAGTCCTTCGCGTCCTGCTCGAAGTTGCGGAAGTACTCGAAGCCGGCGCGCATACCGTCGTCCTTCGCGTAGGCCGCGGCGTAGATCCGCCGGTCGGCCTCGGAGACCGACTTCGTGCGGTCGGCGGCAAAGTCGTTCCAGAAGTGCTCGAAGTAGATGCGCTCCCGGCCCTTGACGAGCGCGAGCGGCGTCTCGCCGTAGAAGTGGAAGTGCCAGAGGTCGCGCAGCAGCCAGACGTGCTGCCAGTCGCCGACGCCGGGCAGGAAGGCGTCCATCAGGACGACCTTGGTCACCTCCTGCCGATACTGGGCCGCGTAGGCGTAGGCGACCATCAGGCCGATGTCGTGTCCGACCACCTGCACTTTGCCTTTGCCGTAGCCGAGCGCGTGCACCAGCTCGCGCATGTCGACGGCCAGGGTCTTCTTGTCGTAGCCGCCCGGCGTGCGCTCGGAGTCACCGGCGCCGCGCAGATCGGGCGCAATCACGGTGTGCGTAGTGGCGAGCACCGGAATGAGCGGCGTCCACATGTGGCTGGTCTGCGCGTAGCCGTGCAGCAGCACCACGACCGGACCATTGCCGGCGATCGTGTAATGGATGCGCGCGCCATTCACGCGCAGGTCGGCTTGCTTGACGGGTTGCGCCCGCAGGGGCAGGGCAGACGCGGCCAGCAGCGCGAGCGCGAAGACGATCGTGAGTCTCATTCGGTTCTCCTCCTCAGGTGCAGCTCTAGCCGGCGAATCGGCCCGTTACTTCGCGGCGACCTTCTCGAGCTGCGCGTCCCAGCCACCGCCGACCGCCTTGTAGAGGCTGGCGTAGGACTGGAAGAGCTGGGCCTGGACCGCGACGTACGCGAGCTGCGCGTTGAAGAGCGACTGCTCGGCGTTCGAGACTTCGAGGTAGATCGTAGCACCTTCGCGATAGCGCAGCGCCGCGAGGTCGCGGAAGCGTGCAAGCGCGGCGACGTTCCTCGCCTGCGCTTCACGCGCTTCGGCGAACTTGGTGCGATCGACGAGCGCGTTCTCGACGTCCTGCAGGCCAAGGAGGATCGATTTCTCGTAGCTCGCGAGCGCCTCGCGCTGGAAGGCCTCGGCCTGCGCCACCTGATTGCGGATGCGGCCGGCGTTGAAGATCGGCAGCGTCGCGCCCAGCCCGATGGCGCCGCGCTTGGACTGCGACTTGAGCAGGTCCGAGACATCAGCGCTCTCGAAGCCGAGCGCCGCGGTCAGGCTGATGCGCGGGAAGTACGCGGCCTTGGCGACGCCGATGTCCGCATTGGCCGCGACCAGGTTCTGCTCGGCCTGGAGAATGTCGGGCCGGCGCTCGAGCAGTGCCGAGGGCAGGGCGGCGGGCACCGGCGGGAAGACCAGCGCTTCGATCTCGCGCCCGCGCGCGATCGGGCCGGGATTGCGGCCGACGAGCACGCTCAGGAAATTCTCCTGGCGCGCGATCAGCCGCTCGAGCTCGGGCACCTGCGCGGCGGCTGACTGGTACTGCGACTCCGCCTGCTGGTAGTCGCTCTCGGGTCGCGCGCCCTGCTGGAAGCGCACGCGCTGCAGGCGTGCGGCTTCGCCGAGGCTCGCGGAGGTCTGGCGCGCAATCTCGAGCTGGCGGTCGAGTGCGCGCAGCTGGATGTAGCCGGTGGCGACCGTGGTCACCAGCGTCATCACCACCGTGCGGCGGCCTTGCTCGCTCGCGAGCAGGTCGGCACGCGCCGCTTCCGTCGCGCGACGCAGCCGGCCCCAGACGTCGACCTCGTAGCCGAGCGTGAGGTCGGCGGAGAAGTCGTTGAACGTCCGGCCGCCGGACGGCAGCGGCACCGGCCCGGCGTTGCGGCTGGCGCGCTCGCGCGTCGCAGATGCCTGCGCGTCCACTTGCGGGAAGAGGGCGGAGCGCGTGATGCCGTACTGCGCAAAGGCCCGCTCGACGTCGGCGGTGGCGATCTTCAGGTCCTTGCTGTTCTTGACCGTGTCCACGACCAGCGCGGAGAGGGCCGGATCCTGGAACTGGTCCCACCACGCCATGTTGCCGACCTCGGCCGCTTCGCCCGCGGCGCGCCAATCGGCGGGCGTGTCGATCTGCGGTCGATGGTAATCCGGGCCGACGGTGCAGCCGGCGAGCGCCAGCACCAACATGAATGCGAGCCGCGGGCTCATGCTTTGGCTTCCGCCGGTTCCGCGGCCGCCGGCGCTTCGCGCCTGAACGGCCACTGGCCTTCGCTCACGCGCTGCAGCAGCACGTAGAACATCGGCGTGAAGAAGACGCCGACCAGCGTCGCGCAGAGCATCCCGCCGACCACGGCCGTGCCGAGCGCGATGCGCGCGCCCGCGCCGGCGCCGGTGGCGATGGCGAGCGGCACGGTGCCGAGGATGAAGGCGAAGGAGGTCATCAGGATCGGCCGCAGGCGCAGCTTGGCGCCGGCGAGCGCCGCCTGGACGATCGGCACGCCCTGCTCGCGCTGCAGCTTCGCGAACTCGACGATCAGGATCGCGTTCTTCGCCGCCAGGCCGACCAGCATGATGAGCCCGACCTGCGTGTAGACGTTGTTGTCGAGCGAGCGCAAGAGCAGCGCCATGAACGCGCCGAAGACGCCGAACGGGATGACGAGCAGGATGGCGACCGGCATCGCCCAGCTCTCGTAGAGCGCGGCGAGCACGAGCAGCACGAAGACGAGCGAGATGGCGAAGATCCAGCCGGTCTGGCCGCCGGTCTTCTTCTCCTGGTAGGTCGCCTCGCTCCACTCGAAGCTGAAGCCCGGCGGCAGCGTCTAGCGTGCTGAGGGGCACCATCGCGCCGCTCGCGGCCCGCACGTAGAAGCGCTGCACATCCTCGGGCGAATTGCGCTGCTCGCCTTCGGCCTGCGCGGTGACGCGGTAGGTGCGGCCGAAGAGGTTGAAGTCGTTGACGTAGAAGCTGCCGAGGAACGTCTGCATCGTGAAGAACACGTCGGAGAGCGGGATGCCGAGCGCCTTCACCTTGTCGCGGTCGACCACGTACTCGAGCTGCGGCACGCGCGGATCGAAGCCGCTGAAGACGAAAGCGATCTCCTTGTGCTTCCTCGCCTGCGCCAGCACGTCCTGCAGCACCTTGTTGAGCTCCGCGGGGCCGGCGCCGGCGCGGTCCTGCAGCACGAAGGTGAAGCCGCCGGTCGTGGAGAGGCCCCGGATCGGCGGCAGGTTGATCACCAGGACGTTGGCGTCCTTGATCTCGTGGTTGAGCCGCGCGGTGAGCGTGCGCACGATGGCGCCGACCTGCTCGGCGCGCGACTTGCGCACGTCCCACGGCTTGAAGCGGATGAAGACCGTCGCGTTGTAGGACGCCACCTGGCCGGTGAGCAGGTTGAACCCGCTCAGGTACACCAGGCCGTCGACGCCCGGCACTTCGCGCGCGATCTTGGCGAGCTGCTTCGACACCGCATTGGTGCGCTCGAGCGATGCCGCCGCCGGCAGCGTCGCGACGGCCACGACGAAGCCCTGGTCCTCGGGCGGGACGAGGCCGGTCGGGCGCGTGCTGATCAATGCCCAGACCGCGACCAGCAGGACGCCAAAGGTCACGATGACGAGCACCGTATGGCGGGCCATCGCCGAAACCGAGGCCACGTAGCCGTTGCGCGTACGCTCGAAGCCACGGTTGAAACGCGCGAAGAACCGGGCGAGCGGACCGTGATGCGCCTGCGCCTCCTCGACGCGCTGCAGGAGCAGCGCGCACATCGCGGGCGTGAAAGTGAGTGCGCAGATCGCCGAGAGGATCACCGATACGGCGAGCGTCAGCGCGAACTGCTTGTAGAGCTGGCCGGTGAGGCCGCCGAGGAAGGCGACCGGCACGAACACCGCCGCGAGCACCAGCGCGATCGCGACCACCGGGCCGCCGACGTCGCGCATCGCCGACTTGGTCGCCTCGAGCGGCGTGACGCCGCCGCGGTCCAGGCGCTCCTGCACCGCCTCGACCACGACGATCGCGTCGTCGACCACGATGCCGATGGCGAGCACCAGGCCGAAGAGCGTGAGCGTGTTGATCGAGAAGTCGAGCGCCGCAAAGGCGGCGAACGTGCCGATGAGCGAGATCGGCACGGCGAGGATCGGGATCAGCGTGGCGCGCCAGCTCTGCAGGAAGAGGAACACGACGAGCGTCACCAGCACGAAGGCGATGAAGAGCGTCTTCACCACTTCCTTCAGCGACTCGGTGACGAACGGTGTCGTCGTGTAGGGGATGGAGTACTTCAGGCCGGGCGGGAAGCGCGCGGACTGCTCGTCCATCACCTGCCGGATCGCCTTCGCGGTGTTGAGGGCGTTGGCATCGGGCTGCAGGTAAATGCCGATCGCCACCGCCGGATCGTCGTCCTCGGCGACAGTGAGCGAGTAGTCGGCGGCGCCGAGCTCGACCCGCGCCACGTCCTTCAGCCGAACGACCTGGCCATTGCCGGACTCGCGGATGACGATGTTCTCGAACTCGGTGGTCTCGGCGAGGCGCCCCTTGACGAAGACGGTGTACTGCAGCTGCTGGCCGCTCGGCACCGGCGGCAGGCCGATCGAGCCGGCGGGCGCGATCACGTTCTGCTCGCGCACGATGTTGGAGACGTCGATGGCGGTGACGCCGCGGTGCGCCATCTTCTCCGGGTCGAGCCAGATGCGCATGCTGTAGTCGCGCGCGCCGAAGATGCGCACCTGCCCGACGCCCTTCACGCGCGCGAGCGAGTCGTAGAGGTTGAGGAGCGCGTAGTTCGAGAGGAACACCGTGTCGTAGCGCCGCTCGGGCGATTTGAGCGTGATCACCTCGAGGAAGTCGCTGGTCGCCTTGCGCACGGTGACGCCGTTGCGCACGACGTCGGGCGGCAGCTGCGGCTGCGCGATGGCGACGCGGTTCTGCACCTCCACCTGGTCGATGTTCTTGTCGGTGCCGATCTCGAAGGTCACCGTCAGGCTGTAGGAGCCGTCGTTGCCGCTCTTCGAGCTCATGTACAGCATGTCCTGCGAGCCGTTCACCTGCTGCTCGATGGCCGCCGCCACCGACTGCGACACGATCTCGGCGTTGGCGCCGGGGAGCGACGTGGTCACCGTGACCTGCGGCGGCACCACCTGCGGATACTGCGAGATCGGCAGGCCGAGGGCGGCGAGCGCGCCGGTCAGGATCATGACCAGCGCGATCACCGTCGAGAGGACGGGTCGCTCGATGAAGAAGTCGAGCATGGCGCGCTAGCCGCTGGTCATGACCCGCGGGCGGCGGGCACTGCCTTCACCGGCGCGCCGGGGCGGATCTTGCCGGTGCCCTCGACCACCACGCGCTCGCCGGCGCTGAGGCCCTTCGCGACCACCCATTCGTTGCCGAGCCGGCGCGTGGCGATGATCTGCCGTACTTCCGCCTTGCCGTCGGCGCCGACCACGAAGACCGATTTCGTGCCCTGCAGCTCCTGCACCGCCTGCTGCGGAACGCAGATCGCTTCCTTCGTGTCGAGGATCGGCACGGAGACCCGCACGAACAGGCCGGGCCGCAGCAGGCGCTCGGGATTGGGCACCGAGATGCGCACCTGCAGCGTGCCGCTCTTCTGGTCGATCGCCGCATCGACGAAGTCCAGGCGCCCGGTCATTGCGTAGTCCGTGCCGTCTGCGAGCCTGATGCGAAACGGCGTGCTCTTGTCGGGCGCGCTCGGCGCCTTGCGCAGCTCGAGCAGGCGGTCTTCGCTGATCGTGAAGTACACCCACATCGGGTCGCTCGAATAGAGCGTGCTCATCAGCGTCTGCTGCGCGGTGATCAGCGCCCCGGGTTTCACTTCCGAGCGCGACATGTAGCCCTCGCGCGGCGCGCGCACGGTGGCGAACTCGAGGTTCAGCTCGGCATTGCGCAAGAGCGCCTTCTGCGCTTCCACCAGCGCCTCGCCCGCGCTCTGCTGTGCGACCGCGTTGTCGTAATCGGCCTGGCTCACCGCCTTCTCGGCGATCAGGCGCCCATTGCGATCCAGGTTCTGCCGGGCGTTGACCAGGTTCGCCTCGGCCTGCGCGAGCGCGCCTTTTGCCTGCGCGACCTGGGCGGCGAACGGCCGCTGGTCGATGACGTAGAGCAGGTCGCGTTTTTTCACGCGCTTGCCGTCGGTGAAGGCCTGGCGCTCCAGCAGCCCCGTCACCTGCGCGCGGATCTCGATCGTGTCCGGCGCCTGGGTCTGCGCGACGTACTCGTTGTAGAGCGCGACCGGCTTGGGTGCTACTTCGATCACAGTTACTTCGGGTGCCGGCGGGCCGGGCTGCGCCTGCGGCTTGGTGCATCCGACGAGGAGCGCAAAGCAGGCAACCAGCACTGCGGCGCTCAGTGCACCCAGGTACCCCAGGCGCCCGCGAATCTCAGGCTTGTACGCTAACGCTCCCGGCCACGCCGACTCGACGCCGAGCGCCACTCCCCGATAACGGTCCATGGCAACACGCTAGTGACCGTCCGCAACGCGCTTGTTACCGCGCGCCTCGGATTTTCGACACCTGTCACATACCGCCAAGGGACGGCCGCGCGGAGTTGCCCTCGCGCCAGCCCCGGTTGTAGGCCTCGGCATCGACGCCCGGGCAGCGCTTGGCATACAGGTCAGCCTGCGCAAAGGAGCCGTAGCGGCCGTCGGTCCAGCCTTTGGT
>WNFR01007541.1_pt1 | contig 11057 bp, 9 predicted proteins | sample 5400221 | NCBI WGS metagenome assembly WNFR01 (sample SAMN13153357, study PRJNA577476) | soil metagenome | isolation source: 40 cm soil under Madrone tree | place: USA:California | collected 2016-06-14 | reverse complement strand
GCCCGCGCTCCGGCGGCGAGGATAAGAAGATCGTGGAATGCGAAATCTTCCCTGGTAGGAAAGCCACAATAAATGGCGTCACATACCCACTGATGCGAAGCGATGGCACCTACGTTGATTGAAGTTTCGGTGCTGCGGTGCGCGGTTCCGCCAGAGCCCTGGGTCTTCAGGACTTTGCCATGTCGCAAATTTCCAGCGAGAGTTGGGCTTCTGTTTTCAGCTCTAATGTGAAGACCAGTTTTTCTTCGAAGGCGTCGTCCTCGCTGGCGCTCTTTGGGATTTCTGCCAGGGCATGGACCGCGAAACTTCCCTCGGTTTCCATCGCCTTCAACTCGCCGAAGCTGATCGCAAGTGAGTCTGCACGCTGCTTGTAGCGCTGACCCGCTGTCTTCGAAAGATGCTGCCGCCAGGCAGTTTCAAGTGGTTTGCCGATCTCGACTGTCGCTACGCCCGCAGGTGTGATTCGGAAGCCTTGGAACGACTCGGATTGCCACTTAAGCGAGTAAATCGCAACGGCGAACTCGCCGTTCGGCGACCAAGCAACTTCGAGATCACGATGATTGCCGTGACTCCCATCTGGCAACCGCCAAGCCTGCGCGCCACGAAACGTCGCGAGGATCTTTCCGTCCTTCACATCCACGAGGTAATTTATTACGGCATCGGCAAAATCGTCTGAATTTGGTAGCGGCGTCATTTCGCCCCGGTTCAGCGCAGCCCAATCAATTTTGTATTTCTCAGGCGCCGCCCATGCGAAGGCATAACGTCCATCTGGCGAGGATGTGTTTTCCAAAACGACAAATGGCCCAGCCGCACATACACCGGCACTGATTCCGACTACCAGTAGAAGACAGAACGCCCCGCGGTGCATACGAATACAAACTTTGCGTGCTAAGAATAAATGTAAAGGAGCTCGCTGACGCACTCTGCAAACAACGATGACCTATCGCTCATCAGTTCGCTTTAGCTGCAGTAATTTGACTATTTCGTCGCACAACTCCTTAACTTTATCGTTATCGGTCGCCAGCTTTAGCGCGCGGCTTGTTAGAAAGTCAGCTTCTCCTGGGCGGCTGACGTTTGAGTGCACCGCACCTCCCATAGTCGTACGATGTGATTACGCCGAGGCAGGAAACTCGAGCGCGAAATCAATCAATCGCTTTTTTCCCAGATAAACCTTGCCCAGGTAGATACGCGGAGCGATTTCGCGTATTTCGTCGCGGACCCAGTGCGCCAGCAGCGACGTCTCCGAATAATCGAGCACGATGCACTCCTTGTTGTCCAGCCAGCTCGGACCTTTATAGACCTTGGCAATGATCGCGTTCAGTCCAAACGGTAAGATCTTGTTTCGCAAGACACCCTTCGTCGGATCAAAAACTTTTCCCTGCCACGCGAAATGACTTATGAAGTTGGCGATGTCCTGCGAGTAAGTCGTTCCCGGCGCGACGATCGCCGTCCCCCTGGCCTCGCCGCCCGGAATTTCACCGGCAGGAGCTTGCGTGAACAGATCATCCAGTTGTGTTTGGGACATGATCAACATTTCTGGAATTGTAGGTGGCATGTTTTTCCTTTCCCTTGAAGCCCTAAAGCGTTTTCAAGTATTCGAATAGGGCTCGCTTATCTGAATCCGGAAGATCCGTGCCGAAGTAGTGGCCCTTTGTCCGCGATGAAGTCGGGGCATTTGTTCGCCGCCAGCAATTCCGGAACCGCTTTTGTCAATTCGGCTCTGGCGTCGTCCGGCGAAAGGTTCATACCCTGAATCTTTAGCAGCGCGTCAACGATCTTCGCCAAAAGATGGAATGCTCCCGCGCGCAGCGGATCTCGAAAGGTTTTTGCGGCGTGAGACCGACCAACCGTTGTAACGCGTCAACCAATACTCGGAAAACATACGGATGTTGGGGAAAAGAAGGAACGGACCGCACGCGTTCCTTTACTCCACAAACTGAATCTCGATGGGAACGCCGATGTACTTCTTCTCGTGCGCGTCAGCGAGAAATCGTCTGATGGCCGCGCGTCCGGTCGCACCATAGTCGCGAGTGAATTCATTAACGTACATGCCGATGAATTTGCTGGCCAGCTGCTGGTTCATGTCGCGCGCGAATGCGAGTGAGTAGGCTACCGCTTCGTCGCGGTGCATTAGACCGTACTCGATGCTTTCGCGAATAATCTCGGTGAGATCGCGGCGCACTGGTAGCGGAATATCTTTGCGCACTATGTTTCCGCCGAGTGGCAATGGCAATCCGGTCTGACGCTTCCACCAGTCGCCAAGATCGACAATCTTCTCAAAACCGGATTGCGCATACGTGAGTTGCCCCTCGTGAATGATCAAACCAGCATCCGCGCGCCCGGTTTGTACCGCATCAAAAATTCTGTCGAACGGAACAACTGTAAAATCGAATTCACCAAGGAAAAGCTGAAGGGCAAGGAACGCGCTGGTGAGTTTCCCTGGGACTGCAATCGTGCAATGATGCAACAACTCTCGAATGTCATCGTCTGACATTGAAGCGTTGAAACGTTGAAGCGTTGAACCGCTCGAATTTCGCCGTTTCGCTGTTTCGCCGTCTTGCCGTTTCCGAACAACCAACGGTCCGTATCCGTACCCCATGCTCGCTCCGCAAGGTAACAGCGCATATTTGTCGGTGACGTAAGCGTACGCATGAACCGAGATGGCGGAAATGTGCAGCTCTCCACGTCGGGCGCGTTCATTCAACGTCTGAATATCTTCCAATCGGTGTTCAAACCGGTAGCCGCGTAGATTGATTTTGTTCTTCGCCATTGCGTAGAACATGAATGCGTCGTCCGGATCGGGCGAATGGCCAAGCGTAAAGATTTCAGTGGAATTCTTCGTCATGCGGAATTCGAAAATGGTCGGGACAATCTGATTAAAGCAAATTGCCAACCATTCTTAACCGTATTCGCGTTTATTAGCTATACAAAGCGCTGTGTGACCCAATTTACGGGCCCTGGAAGCGAGTTGGACGAAGTTTGGCTGGAGCCGGCTCTGTGTGAGAGGCGCCGCGGAAGGGCGCCATTCACCGTTCAGGGGATCCGCGCTTCGCATTGCGAAGCGGCTACAGTACAAACAAAACAGCCGCCGCGCGGATTCGCGCGGCGGCTGAATTCGTATCCAGGAAACGCTGACTTCTCTAACAGCGCTCCTCGATAACAGTTTTAGTGATTGTTCACCACTCGTGGTGCCGGGCGGACCATCTCAAGCTGAGCGCTCACCTTCTGAATCTGCTCGGCTTGTTGCTGGAGCGCCGCGGTCAGGGTTTGAATTTGCTGTTCCTGCGAAGCAATCCTTGCCGCTTGATCTTTCAGCGCCTGGTTCATCGCGCCAGGCGAGCCGCCACCGGCACATTCGCCGAGCTGGCCTGTACCCGTATCGATGCAGACCGGGGTAGATTCGGTGTTACCCGCGATGCCCGCGACGTAGCAACTGAACACAAAGTCCGGATCGCCGATGCGTATGGTGAAACTTTCGTTGCCGGCAGCATTACCAGCAGTTGCGCCGACATAGATGTTATCAGACCCATCGATGATGTTCTGTCCGGCCATGTCGCCGACGACGGTGTTGAAGTCGCCGCCCGTACTGTTGACCTGTGCCGAATCACCGATGGCAACGTTTGAGGCACCATCGGTAAGGCCCGAGAGCGCGTTAACCCCCATCGCCTGGTTGAACAAACCAGTCGTGTTGGCACCAATCGCATTGAAACCGACCGCGTTGTTTGAATCGCCATCGGTATTGCTAAAAAGCGCCTGTGCGCCAATGCCCGTGTTAAAGTTCGCGATGCCCGCTCCGGTTGAGTCATTATTCTCCAGCGCCAGATCGCCCATGGCGGTATTTGCAGCGCCAGCAAGATTTGTAAAGAGCGCCGAATCGCCGAAAGCGTTGTTGCTGAAGCCGTCACGATTGTTCTCCAGCGCAAAAGCACCGAACGCACCGTTGAAGCTTCCGTCGTCGTCAACACCGAACCCGTTAAACACGAGCGCGTCTGTGCCGACGGCAGTGTTCCGGGTGCCGGCGTCGTTGAGCAAAAGCGTCGCAGCGCCAACTGCCGTATTTGAATCCCCGTTGTTGAGAGCCAGTGTTCCTCCGCCGCAACCGGTATTGAAGTTGCCGGCGCTATCAGAATAGAGCGACCGCCAACCGATCCCCGTGTTTCCGGAGCCGACAACGAAACCGGTGCCGGAGCTGGAGTTCGAAAACAGCGCGTCGCAGCCTTCGGCTGTGTTGAATGTGGTGTTATCACCATAACACCCGTCGGGTGACGGAGTGACGGCTTGCGTTTGGGGCGCTAATGCAAAGCACACCAGAATGAGCGGGATGAGAAGGAACCCGCGCCATAACGGCAGCGAGCGAGCCGGATCTCGTCCGCATAAAGCTAACGTTTTAACTTGATTCAATGAATACATGGATGTGTTCTTTCTCTGTCCCGGTGGTGTTTTGGTTTGTGTTTTCTATATCTCGGGATCCGAACAGACAAAGAACCTACCGGGCAAAAATCCTTTATCTCTTTTGGAACCTTGCGCCGTGATACTGAATTTCGCGCTTGAGTGTCAATACTTTTTTTGAGCTTTTTTCGTTACCGCCTAACGCAGGTCTCCCAACCTGCGTTGCCAATCCAATCGGCACGGGCTCGATTTCGAGGAGGTTGAGGCTATCGACGCCAGGCGGGTCTCGAAACCGGCCACACAGCAGACTTACCGTTTGCGTTGGTGAGTCGGTTCCGGTAGCCTCAGGCGCATGGCACGCTCTGGTTTGGGGAAAGGTCTTGGCGCGCTGATAGGTCCGCCGGCAATCCCCGCGCCCAGAGATGGAGCGGACCCCGGCGAGAGAGTACACCAAATTCAGTTGGCGAGCATTGTCCCGAGCGCGTTACAGCCGCGAAAGGATTTTAGGCGCGAAGCGTTGCAAGAACTGGTCGATTCCATTCGGCAGCACGGAATCATTCAGCCGCTCATCGTCCGTCAAAGTGGCGCGAGATTTGAATTGATCGCCGGGGAGCGCCGGTTTCGTGCAGCGCAGGAAATCGGCCTGATCACGGTGCCCGCCATAATTCGCACAGCGAACGACCTGGAGGTGCTCGAGCTTTCGTTGATTGAAAACCTGCAACGCGCCGATCTCAATCCAATCGAAGAAGCCCAAGGCTATGCGAGATTGGCTAACGAATTTAGCCTGCGGCAGGAAGACATTGCGCTGAAAGTCGGGCGTAGCCGGGCCGCTGTGACCAACGCGCTGCGGCTCTTGGATCTGCAGCCGCAGGTGCAGATCTGGTTGACTCAGAATTTGATTTCAGTCGGCCACGCGAAGGTGTTGCTGGCGTTGAAAGTCCCTGACGAACAATTACTCGCTGCGGAAACAGTTTTGCGGCGCAACGCCACCGTGCGTTCCACGGAGCGGATGGTTGCACGTCTGCTCGGCATCGGACGCGGACGGCGAAAGGCCAGGCGCGCTGTCTCTGAGTCGGGTGCCACGGCAACGGCGGTAGAAGATTTACAAAACCGGCTGCAACAGCATCTGGCCACCCATGTCACGATCCATCACGGAGACAAGCGCGGCCGAATCGAGATCGAGTATTACGGAACCGACGATCTCCAGCGCGTCGTTAACGCCTTGGGGCTCCCAGAGACAACGGAGTGATGGGAGTCGTTTCCGGGTGAATTCACTGCTCCGATACTCCAACAGTGCATTACTCCGGCTGGTCGTCACGTTGACCATTTGTGCGGCAAGTTCACGCGCCGCGGAGACGAAGATCTGGGAGGAATTCTCGGGTGAGAAAGCTCTCCTTCATGTTCAGCACCTCGTCGATTTAGGGCCGCATCCGGTCGGCTCGGACGCGATTGAAAAAGCGAGAGAGTATATCGAGGCGCAATTACGACACTCCGGTTGGCAGGTGACACGTCAAGGGTTTACCGACGAGACGCCGCGAGGGAAAGTCCGCTTCGTAAACTTGATCGCGCGGTTCTCCGGCGATGGAAATGCTGCCGCCCCTTCATTTTTGTTGTGTTCGCATTACGATACCAAACTATTCGATGCGATCCGGTTTGTCGGAGCGAACGACGGAGGCTCCAGCACCGGTCTCCTGTTGGAATTGGCCCGCGTGATTGGAGGACGCCCGAATATGGCCAGGAAAATCGAGCTCGTGTTTTTCGATGGCGAAGAGGCCTACGAAAATTTTTCGGAAACAGATGGGCTGTACGGAAGCCGCTACTTTGCTAAACAACTCGAAGCCGATGGAGCGAAGCAATTTCGCGGAGGGATATTGTTCGATATGATCGGTGACCGTTCACTCGACATCACCCTGCCCGCAGATTCACCCCCCGCAATGGTGCGCGACGTTTTTGCCGCGGCTGAAGCGCTGAAGCTACGAAACTACTTTAGCTACCTGGACCGTGACCTCATCGATGATCACGCGCCACTGAACGCCATTAGGATTCCAACGATCGATATCATTGATTTTGATTACACCTGGTGGCATACCGCGGATGATACGCTGGATAAAATCAGTGCGCAGAGTCTCCAAATCACCGGTTCCGTGGCGTTGTATTACCTGTCTGAACTCGCGTTGAAGTATTAACTTGCTCGGTTTCCCTTCAACCTTCCAAGGCCTCGGCAAATCACGAGAGCTTCGATAATTTCTGCATTGCGTCGGAGCACTTTTGTCGGCAGGCTCATCCTGAACTGCCGAGCCCATGGAGCGCCACGCCCCTGCATCCTATCCAAAGCACACAAACATTGGGATCGTCGGGCTTGGAATTATCGGTCGCGGAATCGCCGCTCATCTGCGCCGCAAATGTTTTCCGGTGTTCGTTTGGAACCGCTCGCCGCGGCCTGTACCAAACTTTGTCGGTTCGTTGGGCGAATTAGCGGGGTTGTGCAATTACATCCAGATTTTCGTGTCTGATGACGACGCACTTCTCCAGACTGTCGAGCAGCTGAGCGAAAAACTCACACCGCGTCACGTCGTCCTTGCACATTCCACGGTCGCTCCGGATTCAATGCGCGCTGCCGCGGAAACTGTCGAACGCCGGGGCGCGCGGTTCGTCGAAGCGTGTTTTACCGGCAGCAAAGGCGCAGCGGAAAAAGGCGAGCTCGTCTACTATGTTGGCGGAACAGATGATGCGCTGCGGCAAGCTCGTCCCATTCTCGAGGCCAGCGGCAAAGAAATCGTGCAGATCGGAGCGGTCGGCCAGGCCAGCGCCATCAAAATTGCAACCAACATGGTCACCGCCGCAAGCGTTCAGGCTGCAGCGGAGGCTCTGGCGCTGATTCAGGGGCAGGGATTACCGCTGGAGAAATTCGTGGAAGCCATGCGCGTCAACGCAAGTTATTCCGGCACGCTGGCGATGAAACTACCGAAAATGCTCAGCCGCGATTTTGAGCCGCATTTTTCCGTCAAACACATGTTGAAGGACATGCAGATCGCCACGCAACTCGCATTAGCAAATTATCTGGACTTGGGAGTCACCGCCGCGGCGCGCGATCAACTGGGAGAACAAATGCAATGGGGTCACGGCGAGCAGGATTATACCGCCGTGCTCCGCAAATATTTGTACGAGCCTGCGCCGGGATTTTATGAAGAGCCCCAAATGCCCGAGGCGCAGAAGATAATCGGGACGGAAGAGGCAGTTGCCGGTTCGGCAGAAGCGGTCGCTGAAAATCCCCAGGTTCAAGAAGCAGGTGTCGAGGTGTCGCAGGAGTCTTTCCTCGGTTTGACGGGAACGGTGAGCGCAACGACGCCTGCTGGCGCGCCGGTGCGGCGTGGGTTTCTCAGGCAGCTGTTGAGCCGGTTTTCATCCGGACAAGAATGACGCAGCGCTCCAAAACGGCTGTGGAAAATAGAGGGTCGAGCTCCCCGACTCCGGGTGCCTTGGGCCGATTTAGTGACGTTCGTTAGGCGTGGCGGAGCTTCGCTCTCCACCGGCTTAAGATTTTCGCTTGCTGCGTTTTTTCAGCCGGCTTTTGAATGTAGACTGACTTGTAATGCAAGACCCGGCCTTCTTCGACCTCTACGCCCGCGCGAAGTTTCGCGTGACCGGGACTGACCGGTTCCGGTTTCTCAACGGGCAAATCACAAACGATTTGCGCAAGGCCAGCGAAGCGGTTGCTCTCGAAGCGTGCGTGCTCAATGCTAAAGGCAAATTGAACGGGCACATCTTCATTGCCGCGCTCGGCGAAAGTTTTCTGGTCGATGCCGAGCCGGAGCTTGGCGAACCGCTGCGGACACGCCTGGAACGCTACGTGATTGCCGATGACGTTCAGATTAAGGACGTCACCGATGGATTCTCGCTCTTTCATGTTTTGGCCAAGGAGCCGCCAATGCTCGAAGGCAGCCGAATTGTTTCCGTGCACCGTTTCGCCACACCGGGTTGGGACATTTGGAGCGCGCCGGAACGTTACCATGCTCTGCGCGATCAATTGTCCTTAACTTCTGTCTTCATTGATTCTACCGTCGCGGAGGTGATGCGCATCGAACAGGGACTGGCGCGATGGGGCCGCGAACTTACCGAGGACATTATTCCGATCGAATCCGATCTCGAACGACGCACAATCGATTACGAAAAGGGTTGCTACATCGGCCAGGAAGTAATCTCTCGAATGAAAATGTCGGGACAAACAAACAAGCGGTTGTGCGGGCTGATCTCTCTCGATAATACACCACTTCAGCAGGGGATGAAGCTTGCCGCGCCTTCAACAGCTGGCAAGGAAGCCGGCTGGATCACGAGCGCGACACGCAGTCAACGGCTCGGTAAACAAATTGCGCTAGGGTACGTGAAGCGCGGTTTCAACAATCCAGGGACAACGTTAAATGCCCTCTTACGGGACAGGACTGGAACGATTCCGGTCGAAGTCGTTTCGCTTCCCTTTCTCTGAAAAATTTTCTACAGTTTTCAGAATTCCTCTCGCGACCTCAACGACCGAGCCGGGCGTGAAATTGGAAAAAGAAATTTTGTTTTGCCCTCTGGCTGTGAATTCATAGAATCCTCGTTGCTCTCCAGACAACGATTAAACCTTAACCCTTTTCACCGTCTGAACGAAGCATATCCTGACTACAGTTTTCATTCGTTGATAGTTCGCCACGGTACGAATTCGCTGCGGGGGACCTGGCGGCTGTGCAACAACGGCGCGGACGCGGTCTAGCACTATGGCCAATTTCTTTCCACGCTGGACGAATTGGATACCGCTCAAGATGATCGTCTGCGTGATTGTGATCGCTTGTGGCTTGACCGGGGCTACGTGGTATTACGCCACGCCGAAGTACACAAAAGTCGGATACCAACCGATCCAGCCGGTGCCGTTTCCGCATGATATTCATGTGACCCAACTGGGGATGGATTGTCGGTATTGTCACAGCTTCGTGGATGTGGCGGCGCAGTCGAACATTCCCAACACAGCGACCTGCATGAACTGCCACTCGCAGGTGGCAAAGGACAATCCAAAGCTGCAACCGGTGCAGGACAGCTGGAAAAGTGGTCAGCCCGTCGAGTGGGTGTGGCTTTATCGCACTGTTGATTACGTTTACTACAATCACGCGGCCCACGTGAATCGGGGCATCAGTTGTTTCAGCTGCCACGGTCCGGTGAACCACATGTCGACGGTATACATCGCCAAGCCGCACAGCATGGCCTGGTGTCTGGATTGCCACCGTCACCCGGAAAATTATTTGCGGCCCGAAGATCAGGTTTTCAATCTCGATTGGAAGCCAGACGATGTGAAGCCGGAGGAGTTTGTCGCCGAGTACGGCCAGCCAAGTGACGCGCATGAGGATTTTTCGAAGAAGAAACAGCTGACCCAATCCGAGATCGGCCAGACGTTGAAAGAGCGTTGGAAAATTACTCCACCTACAAATTGTCAGGGGTGCCACCGATGAAACATATTTTCCACCATCCGCCTGAGCCGTCTACCGGCACAAAATACTGGCGCAGCCTCGGAGAGTTAAACGATACGCCGGAATTTCGACAGTGGTTAGAGCGCGAGTTTCCCCCGGGCTCTGCGGAACTGAATGGCGACGAATGGTCGCGGCGCGATTTTCTCAAACTAATGAGCGCGTCAATGGCGCTGGCAGGCGTTGGCCTAACGAGTTGCCGCAGGCCGGAGTTGCACCTCGTTCCGTTCACGAAAAATGTCGAGTGGACGATTCCCGGAAAATTTCTCTACTACGCGACCGCGATGCCGCGTCGCACAGGGAGCATTCCACTGATCGCTACGACCGTCGATGGGCGCCCGATAAAACTCGAAGGAAATCCGCTGCATCCGGCAAGCGGCGGCGCCACGGACACTTTCGTTCAAGCATCAATCCTCGACCTTTACGACCCTACCCGGTCGAAACGTTTTGTTCAAAAAGGGAAAACAAGCGCGGGCGAAGATTTCGAGAAATTCCTTGCAGAACTTCATAACACGATGCTCAGCGGCAACGGCGACGGCCTCGCGTTTTTGGTCGAGGAAACGAATTCCCCAACGCGAGAGCGTCTTCGAGGAGAATTGGAAAAAAAGTTCCCCGGCATGCGATGGTGCATTTATGAGCCGCGACTTGGTCAGGAAGCAAACATTGCAATGCAAACAGCTTTCGGCGCGAACGCGAGGTTGTTGCCGAAACTGGATCGTGCGGATGTAATTCTTGCGCTGGAAAGCGATTTTCTCGATTGCGGTCAGGGCGACCTCGAAACAGTGCGCGGTTTCACTTCGCGCCGGCGCGTAAGCGCGTCCAAGGACAGCATGAACCGGCTGTATGTAGTGGAGCATCGTTTTACGCTTACAGGCGCGATGGCCGATCATCGATTGCGTTGCCCGGCCAGCCAGATGCCCGCATTCGCGCATGCACTCGCGACGAAAATTCTCGCGGGAACGAATGATCCCAGTCTCGGCGCTCTGGTTGGAAATTTACAAAGCACGCCAAACACTTTCGACCAGCAATGGATCGATGGGGTTGCAGCTGATTTAATGGCAAAACCGGGAGCGAGCTTGGTGCTCGCCGGCCCGACACAGCCGGTCGCAGTGCAGATGCTGGTTTATGCAATCAATGCTGCGCTGAAAAATGTCGGCCAGACGCTGGTCGTGC
>WNFR01020590.1_pt1 | contig 11058 bp, 11 predicted proteins | sample 5400221 | NCBI WGS metagenome assembly WNFR01 (sample SAMN13153357, study PRJNA577476) | soil metagenome | isolation source: 40 cm soil under Madrone tree | place: USA:California | collected 2016-06-14 | reverse complement strand
ACCGGTCTGAGCGATCGGGTTCCATCGCCGGAACGCGTGCACGGCGGCATCACGCCGTATTGCCGGCGTCGATCGTCATCACGGTGCCGGTGATGTTGCTGCCACCGTCGCCGAGCAGATATTCCACCATGCGGGCGACATCGTCCGGGGCGGCGAGGCGGCGCAATGCGCTGCGGCCGGCGATACGCTTGCGCTGATCTTCGGCAAGATCCTGTGTCAGTTCGGTATCGATGAAGCCCGGCGCGATCGCGTTCACGGTGATCCCGAGCTTGCCCACCTCGCGCGCGAGCGAGCGGGTAAAGCCGGTCGCCGCCGCCTTGGTCGCGCCGTAGACCGACAGGCCGTTGTAACCCGTCGTCGCGATGATCGAGGACATGTTGACGATGCGGCCGGCGCCGTCGGCCATCATCTGGCGCACGACATATTTCGTGAGAATGATCGGCGAGAGGATGTTGAGGCCGACCAGGGCCTCGATCTCGCTGTTGTGCATGGTGGCCAGCAGTCCCTCGGTGCCGATGCCGGCATTGTTGACGAGGCCGTAAATCGCGCCGAATTCGTCGCGCAGGCCTTTGACAAAGGCGGGGATGGCGCCGGTTTGGCTGAGGTCGAATGCCCTGAAATGAACGGCGCCGGTGCCGGTGGCGGCATCGCGGATGGCGTCGCTCAGTTCATCGCTCGGGCGCCGCGCCACCGCGATGACATTGTAGCCGGCCGCGGCCAGCCGTTGCGCGATCGCAAGCCCGATGCCGCGGCTGCCTCCGGTCACCAGGACGTTACGCATCGTTTCGCGCCAGCTTTCCGGCCGCCGTGATGTCGAGCGATGCGACAAAGCGGATCACGGCGGGCACCTTGTGCGCGGCGAGCCGCGCCCGGCAATCGGCCAGAATGTTGGCGCGGATCTCGTCGCTGCGGTCCGAGCCGCAGCCATCGGCCAGAATGACGTCGGCCACCACGATCGCGCCGGTGATCGGACTGCGGCGCGATTTGGCGCGCGACATCCGCACTTCCGCATGCCGGTTGATGACGGCTTCGATCTCTTCGGGATGCACTTTCAGCCCGCCAATATTGATGATGCCGCCGCGGCGGCCGACGAAATGATACCGGTCGCCGCGCAACTCGACCATGTCGCCGGTATCGACGAAGCCGTCGCCGTCGGTGAGTGCGGCGGCGTGCCGGCCGACGTAGGCGTGCGCGGTGCGCGTCGAGCGGATCCGCAGTGATCCGTCCTCGACTTTCATCTCGACGCCGCCGTTTCTGTCTCCGACCATATGGGCTGGAAAGCCTTCGCGGCCGTCATTGACCGCAAAGCCGACGCCGGCCTCGGTCGAGGCGTAGGCGTGACCGATCGAGGCCTTTGGGAACGCCCGGCTCAAACCGTCGAGCACCGCCTGATCGGCGATCTCGCCCGACAGCCGAACGTAGGACGGAGAAAACCCGGAGGCCGATCCGCTCATCAGAAGCTTGCGCCAGTGTGACGGCGTGCCCGAGATGTGGGTGACGCCCATCTTGTTCAGGCGCGCGACATGATCGGCGACCGGTTCTTCCGGCTGCGACAGCACCATCGAGCCGCCGCCGATGATGGCGCGCAGGAAGATCTGGAGGCCGCCATAGCGGCGGATGTCATAGAAGGTCGCCCAGACGGCCGGGCCGCCGCGGGCAGGGCCGTCGGCGATTATCGCGCCGGTCAGGCCTTCCAGGGTGTGACGGACGATCTTTGGTACGCCCGAGGTGCCCGACGTCAGCATCAGCCACTCGGTCGCGCGCTCGGTTCGTGCGCGGCTCGCCGCAGGTCCGGGCGACCGGGCGGTAACGATCAGGTCGATCCCGGCGGTGTTCCACTCGGCTGGCCGGTCGGTCACGACGGCATCGATCCCGGCGTCCTGTACCAGCGAGCGGACGTGATCGGCGCTGACATCGGGCGGGCACAGCAGCATGCGCCGGGCGACGCCATCGAGCTCCGTCATCGCAAGCCCGGAAATCAGTTGATCGGTCACCGCCAGCAGCACGGCGCGGCCGGCGAGTTCGCCGAGACGGTTGCCGAGGCAGGTCCATCCGAGAATGTCGGAGAGCGATACGGTCTGCCGCGCATCCGAAATTGTCCTGCCCGTCAGCTCCGGGCCGAGATAATCGCGGAGCGCGAAAATCTCACGCGGGGACATTTTCATACGCCCTGACGAAGTCGCCAATCGTGAGCGGGAACGCGGCATCATCCGCGAGGGTGAAGGGGTCGACGCCGAGATCGTCTTCGAGACGCGCCACCAGGATGGCGAAGCCGAGCGAGTCGAATCCGGTTTCGTGAAGCGACAGCTCGTCATGCAGCGGCGGCAGCTTGACCTGCTGCTCGACGGCGATCTGCTGCATCGCTGCAATGATCCTTAACCTTACCGACATGGATTCTTTTGCCTTCCCATTGAAGTGTGAGAGGACATCATAGAATGCAAAAGCGAAATGGCGCCGCCTTTCGCTGATCTTTTGGGTTCATTGGTAAACATGATCCTCGCCGCAAAGCCCCGGATTCGTGAGATATCGGACGCCGATCTCGAGGCGGTCGGCGACCTCCTGACCCGCGGGTTCGTATACCGGCCGCGTGACTACTGGCTGCGCGGCCTGCATCGCCAGGCGAGCCGGCCGGTGCCGCCGGACGCGCCGCGCTACGGCTATCTGCTCGAAAATGAGGGTGTGCCGGTCGGCTGCCTGCTGCTGATCTATTCGAGCAGGATCCTCGACGGCCAGTCCGTGACACGCTGTAACGTGTCGAGCTGGTATGTCGACCCGGCGTTCCGGAACTACGCGGCGCTGTTCGCCTCGATGGCGCAGAAGCGCAAGGACGTCACCTATCTCAACGTCACGCCGGCCAGCCACACCTGGGCGATCCTCGAAGCGCAGGGATACCAAGCCTATTGCCGCGGCCGGTATTTTTCCGTGCCTGTGCTGTCGGGTGGCGCGCGCGGCATGCGGATCGAGGCGGTCGGCGCGGATACCAAAGCGGTCGAGGGCCTGGCGGACGCGGACCGGGAGATGCTGCGGCGTCACGCTGGATATGGCTGCCTCAGTCTGGTCTGCCATACCAACGAAGCTGCATTCCCGTTCATCTTCTTCCCGCTGCGCAAGCGCCGCGGGATCATTCCGATGCCCGCGATGCTGCTCGGTTATTGCAACAGCGTCGCGGACTACGTTCGTTGCGCGGCCGTGATCGGCCGCTATCTGCTACGCCGTGGCAAGCCGGTGGTCATCGTCGATGCGAACGGGCCGGTGGCCGGGTTGACCGGGGTCTATCGCGAGCCGCAGGGCCGCAAATATTTCAAGGGGCCGCATCGCGCCGCGCTCGGCGATCTCGCCGACACCGAACTGGCGATTTTTGGCATGTGATCCGGCTACAGCCGAAGCGCACCGTCCATGAGCTGTGCATAGGCCTCGGCATCGATCGGACGATAGAAGCCCAAATTTACATCGAGGACAAACAACGGGTCTTTCACGCGCGTGGGATCGAACCCCTCGCGAACCAGTTCGTGCTTTTTCTGCTTGAAGGTTTCGGTACTGTCCAATGTCGCGCAGATGCGCACGAGGACCGGGCAGGCGTAGGCCGGCAGCCGGCGCGACAGGTGATCTCGCAATTTCCCAAGGTCGAAACCATCGCCGGTCACGATCGCAACCATGCCGGCGCGGCCGTCGGTGCCCGGCAGCTTCACGCCATAGGTCGCGGCGTCGACGACGCCAGGACATTGCACAACGGCTTCGTTGACTTCGGAGGTCGCGACATTCTCGCCCTTCCAGCGAAACGTATCGCCGAGCCGGTCGACGAAGCGGAAATAGCCGCGCTCGTCGCGCGTCATCAGGTCGCCGGTACGGAACCAGGCATCGCCGGGCGCCAGCACGTTGCGCAGGATTTTCTTTTCGGTCTCAGCGGCGTCGGTATAGCCCTCAAAGCGGCCGCCGGCCTCCTCGGCGGTTCCGATCCGTCCCATCGCTTCACCGGCTTCGCCGCGCGCGCAGGGGACGCACAGGCCGTCCGCGCCGCGAATGGGTGTGCCAAGCTCGGCATCGACTCGGATGATCGAGGCCGGAAACCGATGGGCCAGGAACGCCGGAATCCGCCCGATCGCGCCGGGTTTGCCCTCGACATTGTACAGCGAGAAATTGCCTTCGGTCGCCGCGTAGAATTCGAGGATCTGCGGAATCGCGAACCGGGCCTGAAAGGCTTCCCAGATGTCGCCGCGCAATCCGTTGCCGCAGGCCAGCCGCAGCCGGTGCCCGCGTTCGAGCTCGGATGGCGGCGCCTTCAACAGATAGCGGCAGAGCTCGCCGATATATTGAAACAGCGTGCAATTGTGGCGGACGATGTCGTGCCAGAAACGCTCGATCGAGAATTTTTCGGCGAGCACCACCGAGGCGCCTGCGGCCAGCATGCTGCAGGGCGCGACGATGCCGCCGACGCTGTGGCAGAGCGGCAGGCAGTTGTACAGGCGATCTTCCGGTGCAGCGTTGGTCAGTCCGGCAAACCAGCCGCCCCAATTGAGGATACGCCGGTGACTGATGCAAATACACCGGCAAGATTTTTGGCAAGGATAACGTGATCGGCATTCGCGACGTTGAGGCCGTGCGCCAGCGACTGCCCGACCAGTTGGGTGTTGATGAGTGCGGCGACGCCGCCGACTTTGGTGATCCCGAGCCACGCCGCGATGTAATCGGGGCCGCCCGGCATGAACAGGCTGACGGGATCGCGGGGCTCAATGCCGGCCGACAGCGCCCAGCGCGCATAGCGGTTGATCCGGTCCGCCAGATCCCGGTAATTCAACGTCATCGCATCCGATATCAGCGCGGGGCGGTCCGGCTGTTTCTCCGACCAATCCTCGACGATGTCGGCAAACAGGCGATGCGGATCGGCCTCGATATGCGAGGTCAGTTCGATCGCCTTCAGCCAGCTTTTGGCGGCCGACGGCCTGCCGCTAGACTGCGCGGGATTTATCGCGTGATCGGTGACGCCGGTGTTCATGGCCCACAATGCGTTGGCTTTCGGTGTCATCTATACTGAGGTCCGTCGGGCGAGGTGTTAATCAGCAGAGTTAAAACTCCTTTCCCGTGCAAATGGGATGGGCAGGGTTTTGATTAATTGATCGGCAATCGAATACGGATCGATGCTTTCGCAGCGTCAGCTGCGCGCGAATTTTACCATGATGGCGGGAATGCCGTGCGGCGCTGCCGGATTCCTGCGATATCGGCCTCGGTTAAAACGACGAGAGGCCGCGATGATGATCAGCAAGAGAGCGTTCCTTCATTCCGCAGCGTGCGCCGGGATATCGCTGCTCGGCGTCAACGTCGCGAGGGCGGCGCGCGCCGATCTGGTTTACCCGACCCGTCAGGTAAAATGGGTTGTCCCATATGCGGCGGGTGGCGCGACCGACGTGCTTTCCCGGCTGATCTGCCAGCATCTGACCGAACGGCTGGGCCAGCCCTTCGTGGTCGAGAACAAGCCCGGCGCAGGCAGCAATATCGGCACTCAGGCCGTCATCTCGTCGCCGGCGGACGGCTATACGCTGCTGCTGACCAGCACGGCCAACGCCATCAACGCCTCGTTCGATCCGTCGCTGCCCTACGATTTCGCCAAGGGCATCGCGCCGGTCGCCGGCGTCGCCCGCATTCCGCTGGTGCTCGTGGTCAGCAACGATCTTCCGGTGCACAGCGTTGCGGATTTCATCGCCTATGCCAAAGCCAATCCGGGCAAGCTTAGCGTCGCGTCTTCCGGCATCGGCACGTCGCTGCATCTGTCCGGCGAACTGTTCAAGGCGATGGCGGGCGTCGACTTCATCCACGTGCCCTATCGCGGATCGGCACCGGGCCTGACCGACCTGATGTCCGGCCAGATCCAGGGCATGTTCGACAACGTCACGTCCTCGTTCGAGCTGGTCCGGTCGGGAAAGATCCGGGCCCTCGGCGTGACGACGCGGGAACGATCGGAGACCATGCCCGACGTGGCGCCGATCAGCGATACCTTGCCGGGATATGAGACCGCGTCGTTCTACGGCGTCGGCGCGCCCCACGATACGCCGCCGCAAATCGTCGAACTGCTCAACAAGGAAATCAATGCGGCGCTGGCCGACCCCGTCATCAAGGCGCGGCTCGGCGAACTCGGCGCCATTCCCATTGCAGGCAACGCCGGCCAGTTTGGCGCCATGCTCGTCGTGGAAACCGAGCGCTGGCGCAAGGTGGTGGAATTGTCGGGGCACAAGTAAAACCCGGCCGGTGGCCAATGCACTTGCCGAGGCGGGCCGATTTTTTCGGCGCAGCCTTGATATTCGAGCACGTGCAGACCGCCGCCCCAAGCGAGTCGAAATGCGGGATTTGGTCCACCAGTAGAACATCAGATAACCGCCCGGTGCATGGCGGGTCGGCTCCAAACCGCTTCGTTAGAATTTGCGCGCGAGCGCAACGTATTGCGCCCCGAGCGGCAGCCAGCCGAGTTTGTCCTCGATGGGACGGAGCAGGGCAAGCGCACGCGGAAAAAACAGATTGTATCGAATCCGAGGGGACGCCCAACCAGCTTCAGCCAATCGTTGCGCCAAATTGCGGGCAAGAACAAGTTTCGCATTCACGTCAAAAGGGCAGGTGTTTACCGCATGGACGGTAAGGGGGTTCAACGGATTATGCTCGAAGATGGCGATCAATCCGCCCGGTTTCGTGATCCGGTAAAGTTCCCGCAGCCACATGGCGTGCTCGTCATGGGGGATGTGGTGAAACACGCATGCCGAAAATATCAGGTCGAAAGCATCCGGTTCGGCGGGGATGCGGTCATCTTCGATCAGAAGATAGTTGGTGGAATCCGGATAACGCTGTTTGCTGAGCGCAAGGCTGCGCTCGGACACATCGCATGACGTCAGCGAAGCCTGAGGAAAATGCGTCCGAAAGAACGGAATCGAGTTGCCGATTCCGGAACCGAAGTCGCAGATTCGGGACACGCCGATGCCGCCGCGATCGACGATCTGCCGCAGCTTCCTGATCTTGTATTCCGCGAAATACTCCGGGCCCTCCCCGGTGACAGCCACGTTCTCACGATGCTGGTCGTGGTATTCGTCGGCGAAGCGGTCGAATTCGGCCTGGTCCATGTTGCTATCGGGTTACCCGTTTCACGCGCTGAATCGTTCGAATTTCTGCGAAGCCGGGTCGGCGGTTCGTCGTCGGGGGCTCGAACAATTACAATAGGCCCCAATATTTAATTACATATCCGCCTCCCACAGGACCCGGTGGGACAATTGAGCCCCCCGCAAAGGTTGGCGAATCATGCGTTAGGTTGGTCATAAAAATTGATGAATAATTAACCGGGGTTCACCGAGTATGTCGCGACCAATCGAATTCGATTCCCGATCTTGCAGGCTGTCAGAGTCATGGAAATTCACGACGGTATGCAGCGCCCCAAAAGACTGTTCCTGTCGATCGTCGTGCCGTGTTGCAACGAAGAAGAGGGATTGCGCGAATTTCATCGTCAGATGACTGCAGCAGCGCGCGCGCGGTTCGGTCAGAAATTCGAACTCATCCTTGTCGATGACGGTTCGACCGACAATACCTGGAAAATCATCAACGAGCTTTCGGCGCAAGATCGCAATGTCGTCGCGGTTCGTCTGTCGCGGAACCACGGTCACCAGTTGGCACTAACGGCCGGACTTTCCACCGTGCGCGGCGACCTGGTCCTCGTCATCGACGCCGACCTGCAGGATCCGCCGGAACTGCTGGGCCCGATGTACGATCTGATGGTGCGTGAAGACGCCGACGTGGTCTATGGGCAGCGACGAAGCCGTGCCGGCGAGGGCCGCTTCAAGAAGAGGTCAGCCGAGGCATTCTACCGCCTGCTCGCCAACCTGACGCGCGTCAATATCCCGGTTGATACCGGCGACTTCCGGCTCATGAGCCGGCGCATCTCGGACCAGGTCGTGCAGATGCCGGAACATGATCGGTTTATTCGGGGCATGGTCGCCTGGCTCGGTTTCAAGCAGGTCGCTTTTGAATACGATCGCAACGCCCGATTTGCCGGTACCACCAAATATCCGCTGACCAAAATGATCGGCTTCGCCGCGGATGCGCTGGTGAGCTTTTCCATGGTCCCGCTGCGGATCGCAACCTATATCGGCGCGTTGTTGACGACGGTCCTCACTTTTGTCGGCCTCTGGGCAGCGGTAGGCTGGATTCTCTCCGGCACCGTACCCGGTTGGACCAGCCTGACGCTGCTTGTCGTCGGAATTTCCTCCGTGCAGCTTCTGGTCCTCGGCCTGATCGGGGAATATGTCGGCCGCACCTATATTCAATCGAAGCATCGGCCACTGTTCGTGATCTCCCATCTCCACCGGCGCGCCCGTTTGCCGGATCGGCTGCCACACGATCCGCCGCCCGGCCGGAAGAGTTCTGGGAACTCGCCATTCAAGGCGCTGCAAACCGAGCTGGATGCCGAGGCGCACGAGCCGCTTCTCGACGAGATCGCCCAGTAACGGCGATCCTGAATCATCCCGCGCTGTATCAGGCCTGGCAGAATGCCAGCGGCTTGTTTGGCGCGCGCGTCAAGACAATCGCGGATTATGTGACGCTCGCTTGCGGGACGCGCGCGATCGACATCGTCGCGTTTATCATGTGGCGATGGTGTTTGGTCCGCTATTCGCGCTCGGGGCTAAATTGCGACCATCTTCCGGACAAAAAGGGTGCTTTTTGTACCCAGGATGTGCAAGCCAGCCGGCTGGGGCCGGTGCTTCTTTTTGAAAACGCCGATACAGCACGCCAAACCAAAGTAACAGGGCCAGGAAGGCAAACGGAACATGGCTGCCAACTGCGACAGGCTGTGCATAGGGCATGATCAGTAGCGCCGTTACCGAGGCTAATTCGATCCCGTCCCACCCATCACGCCAGCTGCGTGCGAGCAGCGGGATAACGGACAGCATCAGCAGTGGCGTGTCGTAAGACAATGAGTACGGCGTTGCAAGCAACGTCCCCGCGGCCAGGAGCGCCAATCGAAGATCAAGCCTCCCATCTTCTTTTCCCGTTTCCTGCTTGTTTGACTTCCACCGCGAAAAACCCCGGGTGATCACGGTCAGAACCGCAACGATCACGACCACCTGCAAAAGGCCCGCGAGAGCAGCCGGCATTCCAGCTCCCTGCAACGATACATAGGGACCGAGTGCCAGTTGTTGTATCTGGTCGTAGCCCTTGCCAATAAAATGGCCGAACATCTGGCTCATGCGCAAATAATCTGTCCAGATGGCGGCTCCAAGCCATATCGTCGAGAGAACAATCAAAGAGAGGACGGTCGTCGCTGCGGCCGCGACGACGCGCCACTGACCGGACGCTATTAACGCAAAGGGCATCAACAGGCCCATTTGTGGTTTGATGGCCAAAAGACCGATGCAAATTCCTGTTAGAACAGGACGCGTTGGCCAGAAATACGCCGCCCCCAGAAACAGCACGGCAATGAGCGTACCCGTTTGTCCGCTAAACAAATTGGCGCTGAGAAAGGGCAAGGAGAATGCGATAAGCACGGCGTAAGCCTGCATTCGCGGCCAGTAATTCTCGCAAGCAGGATTGGCGCCGGCACCCAAGCCGGAGCGTTTCGCCAACAAAACGATCAAAGCAAAATAGAAGGCCAGCGGAACGAGCGACCAGGCCAGGACCGCTTCGTTGTACGTCGCGTCGCCCAGCGGCCATAATCCAAATAAGGTGAATGGTGGATATACGAACCACGAGAGGGTGCCCGTCGTATTCGTCGACAAGATTCTATGCCACGTTTCCGGATCATAAATGGCGGTGATGTCGCCGTGCCGCACTCGATGCGCCGCATTCCAGAAACTAATGAAGTCGCCACCGAAGCGCGAGCCGCCTGACAGTTCGTGGAAATACTTGATCAGATTAGCGCCGGCCTGCGTCGCCAGGCACGTCGCAAACAACAGCAGCAATGTTTTCTGCAACGGCCTCATGGGCCGGAATTTAGCGGCCCTTCCTTTCTGGTGGCTTAAGACGGTAGCGGGAATGCCAAGCATTAACGCAAGTCAGCGCAGGATTTGCCGTAAATGCTAAATCGCCGAGCCGGAAATGTTCCGGATCGCCGCGGCTCTTGTGTCCGCTTCCGCCGCTTTCATCAAGGCCATTGGTGACCGGTGACTTCAACTGGGCTTCCACGATTTTGGCACGGCCCCCGGAATGAACGCCTACCCCCCGTAGCTCTGCACCAGGCTGCCCGCGACCAGCGACCAGCCGTCGACCAGCACGAAGAAGATCAGCTTGAACGGCAGCGACACCACGACCGGCGGCAGCATCATCATGCCCATCGACATCAGGACCGATGCGACCACGAGGTCGATGATCAGGAAGGGCAGGAACAGCAGGAAGCCGATCTCGAACGCGCGCTTCAGTTCGGAAATCATGAAGGCCGGCACCAGGATCCGCAGCGACATCTCTTCAGGAGTAGCCGGCGGAGGTTCGCCGGAGAGGTCCATGAAGAGTTTCAAATCCTTCTCGCGGACGTTCTTCTGCATGAAGCCGCGCAGCGGCACCGAAGCCTTCTGCAGCGCTTCCTCGACACCGATCTGGTTGGCGACCAAGGGCTTGATGCCGTCGTCATAGGATTTCTGCAGCACCGGCCCCATCACGAACGCGGTCAGGAACATCGCCAGCGCAATGATCACCGAGTTCGGCGGCGCGGTCGCGGTGCCCAATGCGGTGCGCAGCAGCGACAGCACCACGACGATGCGCGTGAACGACGTCATCATGATCAGGATCGATGGCGCGATCGAGAGCACCGTGAGTAGCGCGATCAGCTGGATCGCGCGCTCGGTGACGCCGCCATTGCCCTGGCCGAGATTGATGCTGATATCCTGCGCGAACGCCGGATCGATCAGCGATCCGGCGGCGGCTATCAGTACGGCAAAAAATAAAACTCTACGCGGGACTTTCGCCGATCTCACGAAGGAGACTTTGGACGGCCCAGCAAGGACGCCATCTCGTCTTCGAGATTTTCAAAGCCGCTCTTCTGCGGAGCGGGAGCGGGCGCGGGGGTCTCGCTGCGCGCCGGACGGCCGGGCGGCGGCT
>WNFR01008094.1_pt1 | contig 11058 bp, 8 predicted proteins | sample 5400221 | NCBI WGS metagenome assembly WNFR01 (sample SAMN13153357, study PRJNA577476) | soil metagenome | isolation source: 40 cm soil under Madrone tree | place: USA:California | collected 2016-06-14 | reverse complement strand
CGCCTTGCTTATTCGATTATCCAATCACTAATTGAGCACACCCGGGTTGTCAGTGATCTAATTGCCGTGATGGCCCAGGTGCTTGACCAGGACACTACTAAGGCTTTGACGCAGACACCTACCTGGACCGCCTATCTTGACAGCCGCCGATCGCTGGAACGCACACACGCAGACGTAGCGAAGTTTGCTGAGATTCTGAAGCAAATGGATCCCGACTGAGAAAGATGGCTTTGGTTTTCGGTCTTTGGTCTTTGAGGGGTTATCGGATCACGGCCGCTTGGAAGAATGAAAAGGAAAACACAAAGACCTAAGGCCCAAGACCGAAGACCACCTCCCCACGCCCTCAAGCACGACACACGATCAGATTCATGATTCCCCACAGTCTCTTTTCCACCTGGACGAGATGCAGCCCGGCATGCAGCCCGGCAGCGCGGGCTGCATCGACAGTCCGGCGGTTGATGTGGTCGTCGAGAAGTGGAACGGAAATGAAATTGAACAGATCAAACATGAGCCCCAGCAATCCGCCGGGTCTAACGTGCTCCAGCAGAACGATGGACCCGCCTGGTTTCACCACTCGCCGCAATTCGGAAAGTGCTTTTTGCGGCGACTCAACTGAACATAACACCAGTGTCGCGAGCGCGGTATCAAACGAATCACGCTCAAAGGGCAAATCTTCAGCACAACTCTGAACGAGACTGATGCCCTCGGGTCGCGGTTTGTTTCTCGCCACGCGGAGCATACCTCCGCTTGGCTCGGCAGCCACGCCTGTTTGATCAGTAGGGTAAAGGTAGAAGTTTATGCCTGTGCCAGCCCCGATTTCGAGGAGACGAGCGTTTTTGGGCAACAGGCTGATCGCTTTTTGTCGCATGCGCCCAAGGAACCAGCGATCGAGTGGGCCCATCGCGGAGTCGTAATCTGGCGCCAGAAGGTCGTAACGATAACGAGAAGCCATCGCTCAACGCACCATCATGATTACCTGCCGCTCACGTCCGCCATCAAACTCACAAAGAAAGATTCCCTGCCAGCGGCCCAGCAACAGCTTTCCGTCTTTGAAAGGAATCGTCAGGGATGGACCAGTAAGGGTCGCTTTAATGTGAGCGTCGGAATTTTCTTCGCCGTGACGAAACCCCATCCCGTGCTGCGGGACCAGCGTGCGAAACGCGTGCAGCATATCGCGACATACATCCGGATCTGCGTTTTCGTTGATGGTTAGTCCGGCAGTCGTGTGTTGCACATAGAGCACAACAATCCCTTCTCGCGCTCCCGACTCCTTCAGCTTCTCCTGGACGAGTTTAGTAAACTCAACCAACTCTTCGCGCTCGTGTGAGCGGACTTTGAGAATATCCATGTTGGAGATTGTAACGCAGAAAACTCCAACAACAGTTGAAACTCATTTCTGGCCCAGGAATCTATGAGATGCGTGCCCGACATGAATATGCGGGCCTGTGGCAACACCTGGTATCGCGTTGCGAAAAGCCAGAAAGGGTATCTCCTCACGAATTAAGAATGCGATCAGCGCCCTGCCCTCCGGGCTATCGGGATGAAGTCCAACATCCATTCCCTGGCGATGATCGAGACCCCAGCGGGTGTGCAATTCCGACTGTCCGAAGGCCGTCGTAGGCAATTGGCGACCAAACTTATCCATAAAAAAACTCTCGACTTTGTCGGCGTCTGAAAGTTTCCAGTTGCCCACCTTCCGCCCAGCTTCATTATTAGGTGCGGGCTTTTTGTCCGTGGGCCGTTCCACGCGATCAATCCGCTTCCTGTCAATGAAGGTCGAAACATTACCACGCTTATACCAGACGCCGTCGGCGCTCTCCAGTACCTCGTCTGCCTGAAGGCGCCGGCCATCAACCAGGCTAATCCAGAACTCAGGTCTGACTTGTGCGACCGGATCGGTGGTTTGTGTCGACGGTTTTTCCTGCTGCTTCTCCGCACGAACCTGGCCCGCCGCCGAAGAGAAGGCGCTCACCAAGCCAAGGGCAATTAATAGTAATCGGATTATCACTTCTTCTGAGACGCTTTGCGGTGCAGCAATGCCCAGCCTGACGGCAAGACAGCCGCTGCGAGAACAATCTTGATGATGTCGCCGACGATGAAAGGATACACACCCACGCGCAATGCAAGCAACGGAGAAGTATGCGTAAGCACCGAAAACCACGACGCACCGACGAGAATAATGACTATCGATCCTACAAACATTGCCGCAGCCGCTGTGATGAAGCGCTTGTCCCAACCGTGCTCGGCAAACGCCCCCGTGATGAAAGCGGCGGCCGGGAATGATACGAGGTAACCGCCAGTCGGCCCAAGAATGTGTGCCAACCCACCAGAACCACCGGCGAAGAATGGCAACCCAATCGCTCCTTCCACCAGGTAAGCAATCAGCGCCGCCGCACCGAGGCGAGATCCAAGCAATGCCCCGGTAAGTAGCACGGCAAACGTTTGACCGGTAATCGGCACCGGTCCAATCGGTATCGCGATCTGGGCTGCCAGCGCATTGAGCAAACTAAAGGCAAGCACCAAACTCACGGAGCGTGTCCAATCAAGAGGTGCAAGAGCAGAGCCAATCAGCGTGTCAGGTTTAGCGTAAGAAGTATTCATGTGGGAACCTTGTGACAAAGTGGTCTTGGGTTTTTGGCCTTTGGTCTTCGATCTTTGTTCTTTGAGTCTTATGATAACTAAAACACAAAAACCAAGACCAAAGACCCAAGACCGTTTTTAATCCGCTGCTATGCTATCCACCCGCACCTTCGCAGGCTCGGGTTGTAAGTTTCCGATCCGCATTTTATGAAACGAACGCCAAATGAAAAAGGTCGACAACAGGAAAAACACGGCTGCAAGGATGTGTGTGATCATTGGGCCGTTCTCTCCTCGATTAGCTATCGAGACAGCCAACTCAACCGCCAGCAAACCGAAAAGCGTCGTGAACTTGATCACGGGATTAAGAGCTACTGACGACGTGTCTTTAAATGGATCGCCAACCGTGTCGCCCACAACCGTGGCATCGTGCAAGGCTGTGTTTTTCTGTTTTAAGTCGACTTCCACGACCTTCTTCGCATTGTCCCACGCCCCACCGGCATTAGCCATGAAGATTGCCTGATACAAACCGAAGATCGCAATTGAAATCAGGTAACCAATGAAGAAGAAAGGTTCGACGAACGCAAAAGCCAGTGTAGAGAAGAACACAGTCAGAAAGATATTGAACATACCCTTTTGCGCATACTGTGTGCAGATTTCCACGACCTTCTTACTGTCTTCCACCGAAGCTTTCTCAACGCCTTCGAGGACGATATTAGCTTTAATGAACTCGACCGCGCGGTAGGCGCCTGTAGTAACGGCCTGGATCGATGCTCCGGTAAACCAGTAGATTACAGCACCGCCGGTTATAAGACCGAGCACGAAAGGAGCGTGCAGGAGCGAAAGGTTTTGCGTGTCGGTTGTCAGACCGTTTGTCAGCGTCATCATGATCGAGAAGATCATGGTAGTAGCTCCGACAACGGCAGTGCCTATAAGTACCGGCTTGGCCGTCGCCTTGAACGTATTACCTGCTCCGTCATTTTCTTCGAGCAGATGTTTCGCGCGGCTAAAGTCTACTTCCATATTAAAGTCTCTTTTGATCTCCGCTTCCACATCCGGCACCTGCTCGATCAGTGATAGCTCATAAACCGACTGGGCGTTGTCAGTCACCGGGCCATACGAGTCGACGGCGATCGTGACTGGTCCCATACCCAGAAAACCGAAGGCCACCAGTCCAAACGCAAACACAGGCGCCGCAACCATCAATGGATCGAGTCCAAAGGTGCTGAAGTAGTAGGCGATTGACATGAGAATCACTATGCTGATTCCGAGCCAATAGGCCGAGAAGTTTCCCGCCACGAGACCGGAGAGAATATTGAGCGAAGCACCGCCCTCCCGCGAAGACGTGACTACTTCGGCCACGTGTTTTGATTCGGTAGACGTGAAGACTTTTACGAGCTCAGGAATAATTGCACCGGCAAGCGTACCGCACGAGATGATCAGCGAAAGCTGCCACCAGAGGTCAGTATTTCCACCCAGGGTCGGGATGGTGAGCTTGGAGATTACGAACGTAATCACGACCGATACGATTGATGTGATCCACACCAGCGACGTTAGGGGAGACTCGAAGTTCATCACCGCCTTGTCCCGGAAGCGCGCCTTGGCAATGAAGTCATTAATGAAGTAAGAACCCGCGCTGGCAATAATCATCATGATACGCATGACGAAGATCCACACCAATAACTGAACCTGAACCGTTGGACTGCGGACACCCAAGAGAATAAAAGTAATAAGCGCAACGCCCGTGACGCCGTAGGTTTCAAATCCATCGGCGCTTGGTCCAACTGAGTCGCCTGCATTGTCGCCAGTGCAGTCGGCAATCACACCTGGGTTGCGGGCGTCGTCTTCCTTGATCTTAAAAACAATCTTCATCAAGTCAGACCCGATGTCTGCGATTTTGGTAAAGATACCGCCGGCGATACGTAGCGCCGCAGCGCCCAACGACTCGCCGATTGCGAAGCCAATAAAACATGGTCCCTCATAATCACCCGGGATAAACAGCAGGATGCAGAGCATGATCAATAGCTCGACGCTGATGAGCATCATTCCAATGCTCATGCCTGCGCGCAATGGAATCTCATAAATCGGAAATGGCTTACCTTCCAGACTGGCAAAAGCTGTACGCGAGTTTGCAAAGGTGTTGACGCGGATACCAAACCAGGCGACACCATAACTTCCGGCGATACCAATCAGACTGAAGGCGAGAATGATAATGACGCGCAACGGCTCCATCTGCGACAACACGCCGAAGTAGAGCACGATAACGACCGCAATAAACGCCTCGAGAATGAGGATAAACTTGCCCTGCGTTATCAAGTAAGTCTTGCACGTCTCGTAAATGAGTTCGGAAATCTCCAGCATCGATCGGTGCACAGGTAGCTTTTTCAGATTCATGTAGATGGCCAACCCAAAGAGCAGACCCAGGACACAAACGATCAGGCCTGTTAACAACAAGGTGTGTCCGTCAACACCACCGAAGAACTTGACCGCTGACAGGTCCGGCAGTTTCAAGCTGGCTTCTCCGCCCTCGTGCGACTGGGCGAAAGCTGGCGACGCTAAAAGCAGCAACCCGGCAACTGCGGCAGCCGGGCTAAGTAGCGGGCGGAGGCGCGAGGCGAGGGAAGACCGCGCGCCGGCATTCGTCCTGTTATTAACCAACTGTTTGATAACTGGCACTGCTGCGCAAAAAACCAGCAGGCTGATAAATGGGATCAGCGATAGTTCCACTTTAGAAATAATCCTTTCTGATTCTTCGAAAAAAAATGGCGAGAATATATCTGCCCGCGCTTGTAGCTGAATACTCTGAAACAAACAAATTCGTAACCGGAGTGCTCCCCGGACACTCCAGAGCCCACCACAAGCGCTTACCGAAACGGCGTATTATTGCCGATTTGCGTGGAAACTGTCCAACGGAGGCGGAGTTTGGTTAGGGTTTGGTAGTGATGTGATCACCCCACTACTCGAGTTTGGGTGGGGTCCTAATTTGGAAATCACAAGTCTAAGCGGGTCAAAAAACCTCGTATACGTCCCGCCCAGTCAGAAGGTTTGCTGGCGAACCTTTCAGCTAGCTTAGGGGTTGTCGCGGTAGGGGAGAAGACGGTTGATATTACCGTGAGGCCGCTTGTCAAAAACTACATCCAGATCTGCGTTAAAGACCTATCAACGTGGGTGCGCGAGACGTTAAATAAGTGTGTCGAAAGTCCTGCCAGACTAAAAGGGGATGATCTTTATCAAGAGTAGCATCATGGTTTCTTCGTTAGAACTGGCTCAGCTTTACTCACGTCTACTTTCCTCAACACGGAAGTCGAGACATTCAACGAACGCTCCAATGTTTCCGGCTCGGCGTCTTTCGGTTTCTCAATACTCTTTTCCTCATTGGTAAGAGGCGTGAGAGGAACTTTTACCGTCGCTATCATTGGAGACGGACTCGCGTTTGGTTTGGCGGAAATAGGATTTACAGCTTCATTGATCTTTGCTGTTTGTTGCGCTCTCTCGACTACGATCCCAGTACAGTTGAACGCGATCCGTTTATATTCGTCGCGCTGCTCGCGCAATTCCTTAGTTACTCGCGCGTCGGAATCTCGTAGTGCTTGACAGCCAGAACTAGAAATCCACTCGCCGCCGATATACGTCGTAAGAGCAATCGTGAGAAGGCCAACTGCTGGCGTTTGTTTTGCGCCTTCCTTAAAACCTTGTGGTAGGTTAGCCCATAGAGTTGAAAGAGGATTAGGCATGAGCGTGAGTCTCCTTAAGGCAGTGGGAGCAGGACGCGGGCTTTATATCACTTCGCAAGAGTGCTTGCAATGGTACTCTTTGAGAGGTTCGAACAATCGTTGTGCCAGTCAACTGTCTTGACTCAGGGCAAATTAGGACTACGTGACGGGTCCACAGATTACAGAGAGGAAGAAGAGACGGGGCAGGAGCAGAAAAAGGATCCTTCTCCAGCTTCTTGTTGCTGCCCTGCCTGCTACTCCTGCCCTGTCTTCTTTGTCTGCGGAATCTGCGGATACTTCACTATTCAGGCCGCCGAGCCTGCTTCCGCCAGGTCGCCAACAGCTTCCGGCCTTTTGCGTGGGCCCAGCCAGCGCCGTATTGAATCGATCAGAATTACCACGGCGGCAAACATGATAATCGTCGTCAGGATGGTATTGATATACCCCTGCACCGCTGTCTCCGGTTTCTGCGCCATTGGCCAGAAGATGTCTGTTATCGATTCCCAACCAGCCACCAGTGTGGTGCTGCCGACAAAGCTGAGGGGTAGGATTGTCACCCAACTGTATTTGGCCTTCCCGGAGTTGATGATCATCGTCGTCGCCACACACAGAGCCACGGCGGCAAGCAACTGATTCGCAATACCAAACATGGGCCAGATGGTTGATATAGATCCCGACCAAATAAATGCCGACCACGCCGCAACTACCAGCAACGAAGTAATCACCGAGCCAGGCACCCAATTGGGCTCTTCCAGTTTGCGATAAAAGCGTCCGCCAAACTCACCGACGAGAAAACGAGCCACACGCGTGCCGGTGTCAATCGTGGTGAGGATGAAGAGCGCTTCAAACATGATCGCGAAGTGATACCAATACTTCATGAAGCGGCTAAGACCTGGAATGCCGGCGAAAATTTTCGCAATGCCGAGCGCCAGAGTCACCGCGCCGCCGGTACGCCCTCGAAGATTCTTCTCGCCCGATTCCTGTTCGAGTCGATCGATCTCCTGCGGTTGCAAGTTGAACCCCTGCGCTGTGTGCTCATCGACCATGCGCACGTACGCTGCCTTTTGCGTGTCTGTGCGTTGCGCAGTGTTGATGGCGAAGTAATCGCCGGGAAAAAGAGAAGTGGCAGCGATGAGCGCTACCACACCGACAATGCCTTCCATCAACATCGCGCCGTAGCCGATGACGCGGGCGTCACTCTCTTTTGAGATCATCTTCGGCGTGGTGCCCGAAGAGATCAGCGCATGGAATCCGGAGATGGCGCCGCAGGCGATAGTTATGAACACAAACGGATAAAGCTTGCCGGGAATAACCGGTCCGCCGCCGTGTGTGAAAGGTGTCAGCGCCGGCATGTTTAGATTTGGATGGACCAGGATCACTCCGACGATAAGGAACGCGATGGTGCCGATTTTCAGGTACGAAGAGAGATAATCCCGCGGGCAAAGCAACATCCAAACGGGCAGCACTGAAGCGATAAAGCCGTAGCCTGCCATCACAAGGATTAACGAGTTTCGCGAAAGAGTGAACGCGTGAGCCAGTGAAGAATCTGCGATGCGGCCACCGAGATAGACTGCAAAGAGCAGACCGACAACTCCAATGATGCTCGCTTCAGCAATCTTTCCTTTGCGGAAGCGGTACATGTAAAGACCCATGAACAGCGCCAGCGGAATGGTAAATCCTACGGTAAACGTGCCCCAGGGTGATTCTGCTAAGGCATTGACGACCACCAACCCGAGCCCGGCAAGAGCAATCACAACGATGAATAGAATTGCGACGCCGGCTACGAAGCCCGAAAGCGGGCTAATCTCAGTGCGCGCCATTTCGGCGAGCGACTTACCTTTGCGCCTCACGCTGCCTGCAAGAATCATGAAGTCGTGAACCGCGCCTCCCAAACAAACTCCGATAACCAACCAGAGCAAGCCCGGCAGGAAGCCAAACTGCGCCGCCAGCACCGGCCCTATCAGAGGACCGGCGCCGGAGATCGCCGCGAAATGATGACCGAAGAGTACCCACTTGTTTGTGGGGTAATAGTTATGGCCGTCGTACATTGTTTCCGACGGCACCGGCCGCGTATCGTCAAGGACGAGAACTTTCGCCGCAATGAAGGCGGAGTAATAGCGATACGCGATAGCGATCACGCATAGGGAACCGACAATGATTGGAAGTGCGTTCATAAAAAGACTTGTCCCTCAGGTACCTAGGTTTTTACTCCGTTAGGAGTCAGATGTTTATAGACCGGAGTCAAGACGCCAGACCAACTCCGTTCGGAGGAGCGGGATTCAAGTAGAGCTTCACCACTCCAGAACTATTCCGCTCCTCCGAACGGAGCCGGAGGGGTAATTGCTCCTCGATCTATAAACATGCTACCCCTACGGGGTGAAACCCGTTAATTGATCCCGAACCGCGATCATCCAGATTGATTCTTCGCAGTTTTGTCCTGAGACAACCCAATAATGAAGCCAACAATTCCAAATACCACTCCCAGACCAATGCATGCAACAGCCACAATGGTACGACCACCTTCGGCGAATCCCATTTGCATTTGCGTGGTGAGCTCACTAACGCTGGCGTGATGTGGAATTGACAGTATCCCGATAGCGATTAGCATCGAGCCTAGCCCGAGTAGCATCAACCAACCGGGTGTTGTGCGCGAGCGATCTACCTTGCGCCCCAACTCACTCTTCGCATATCCGTACGAAAGGTAAACCGAAAGACCGATCATCAACCAGGCAATAAAACGCCACCATGATGTAGGCGGCAAATAGTACATTAGGAAGATGCACGACACAGCACCAAGCAGCGGCAGCGACCAAGCCCCCAATGGCAACCGCTTACCCAAAGTCGAGCGCGGGTAGAAATACAAGAGTGCGAGAGTTGCAATTATGAATACCGCCGGCTCAACATATCGCCACGTATTCGACATCATCAACGTTGGTAACGAGAATTGATGACCGAAGAAAGAGAACTGTGGCCCAAGCAGTTGAGGCAGATAATAGAAGACCAAGAAGACCACCACGCCCAGAAGAAGGAGCGGCATAGTGCCAGACGGGACGCGAAACGGCCGCTTCCGATCCGGATCCTTATAACGCAGAATAATGATCCCGACGCATACCAACACAAACGCAAAAAGCGTCCCGATGTTCGTCAGATCAACCATCTCATCGATGCTCATCACGGCCGCAAAAGCACCCACGACGACGCCCGTGAGAATTGTTGTTACGTGCGGTGTCTTGAATCTTGGGTGGACCTTTGCAAAAACGGGCGGCAGCAATCCATCGCGCGCAATTGAAAAGAAGATGCGCGGTTGTCCTAGTTGGAACACGAGCAAGACCGCGGTATGGGCAACAACTGACCCAAAGGAAACAATCGCGCTAGCCCACCGGGCATCCGGAGCTACGTGACCGAGCGCCATAGTCAATGGCTCTGCCTGCTCGGTAGCCAACCGTCTCACGAGTTCATTGTAGGGAATCAAACCGGTGAAGACCGCTGCCACTACAACGTAGAAAATCGTGCAGATAATAAGTGATGCGATGATGCCTATAGGCAGATCTCGAGCCGGATTCTTTGTTTCCTCGGCGACCGTGGAGACCGCATCGAAGCCGATGTAGGCAAAAAACACCACCGCGGCGCCGGCAAGTGTTCCTCCCCAGCCGGTCGGTTGAAACGGATGCCAGTTCTTAGTCATGTTCGAAGGCGAGACGAAATAGAATGCAACCCCGATGAAAAAGAGCAGCACCAGAATCTTGACGCCCACCATCACTGCGTTAAATTCGGCTGATTCCTTGATGCCCCACACCAATACGATCGTAATCAAGGCGACAATCGCGAGCGCGAGCAAGTTGAAAACTATCGGCAAACCAAAAACGTGGGGCGCGCTCTCGATGAGACCGGGTATTTTCCTGGCGGTGCGAAAATCAGTTGAAAGCCATTGTGGGATATCGACTCCGAACGCATCGTGCATGAAAGAGCGGAAGTAGTTGGCCCAGCTGATCGCAACGGCAACGTTGCCAATCGCGTACTCAAGGATCAGGTCCCAGCCGATGATCCAGGCAACCAACTCACCCATCGTTGCGTACGAGTAGGTGTAGGCCGAACCGGAGATCGGCACCATCGCGGCCATCTCCGCATAACAGAGCGCGGTAAAAGCGCAAACGACTGCGGTTATGCAGAACGAAAGCATCAACGAGGGACCCGCTCCGGGCCGTGACGCATCACCAGCGGCAGCCGTACCGACAGTAGCGAAGATGCCTGCGCCGATGATTGCACCGATACCCAGCAAGGTGACGTTGAGCGGTCCAAGACTTCGCTTGAGTGAACGAGTTTCGTCGCCCAGCGCGGCCAGGATGTCGTCAAGGTTCTTTGTACGGAAAATTCCTCGAAGCAAGGTGTCGCCTCCGGAGTGGATTTAGATGGTCTTACCTGGCTATTGCCCCCTGGGCTGAAGGAATGCTTGCGGAGTTTGGCATGGAAGACGGAAAAAGGTAAAGAGAAGGATCGGGCTTTGGCTTTTGGTCTTTGGTCTTTGTATGCTTGGGACTTGGGTCTTTGGTTTTTCTACATGTCAGTCAGCAAAGTCAAGCGCCCGATAAAGTCAAAAGACAAACAAAGACCAAAGTCCCAAGACCTAAGACCCACTGAAGCACTGACTACTGACAACGAACTACTGACATCTCTTCAATGTATCCCTTTAGAAATATTCTCTTTCCGACTGACTTTTCGCCGCATGCGCGTGCGGCGTTGAAGTATGCGGCTGCTTTTGCTCGCCACG
>WNFR01011123.1_pt1 | contig 11059 bp, 6 predicted proteins | sample 5400221 | NCBI WGS metagenome assembly WNFR01 (sample SAMN13153357, study PRJNA577476) | soil metagenome | isolation source: 40 cm soil under Madrone tree | place: USA:California | collected 2016-06-14 | reverse complement strand
CGACAAAAAACTCATCAAGCCTTATCGGGTCGGTATGTCCTGCGGTTTCTGTCACGTGGGGCCGAACCCGAGCAACCCACCCGCCGACCCGGAACACCCCAAGTGGGAGAATCTCAACTCCAATCCCGGTGCGCAATATTTCTGGGTCGATCGTATCTTCGTGTGGGACGTGGACGAATCGAGCTTTGCGTATCAGCTGTTCCACACCTCGCGCCCCGGAGCGCTCGATACCTCGTTTGTTTCCACCGATTACATGAACAACCCGCGCACGATGAATTCCCTCTACAACTTCGGCGCGCGGATGGCGTTGGCGAAAAAATGGGGCAAGGAGGAGCTCGCGGGCGGTGAGTTGAACAACGAGCATCTCAACAAATACGTGCCGCCTGGAAGCGCTCTTACGCAGTTCCACCAGGCTCCCAATATGGTATGGACGCCGCGGGTTCTCAAGGATGGATCGGATTCCGTCGGCGCTCTCGGCGCGTTGAACCGCGTTTTCGTCAACATCGGCCTGTTCAGCGAGGAATGGCTGGAGCACTTCAGACCGTTTGTGGGCGGCACGAAGTTCACGCCTTTCGAAATTGCGGTCGCGAACAAGAACTCGAGCTACTGGAAGGCGACCGAAGCGCAAACCGCCGATGTGGCGCTGTTTTTTCTCGCCACGGCCCGGCCCGACTACTTGAAGGATGCGCCCGGCGGCCGAGCATACCTTTCAAGCGACAAGGGCGCGCTCGATCGCGGCAAGGTCGTGTTTGCCGAGCGCTGTGCCCGATGCCACTCGAGCAAGCTCCCCGAAGAGGCTTTCCGTATCTTTCAGCAGCAGTCCTGTACGGGCGCCAATTACCTCAAGTGCTGGAACGATTACTGGAGCTACACCAAGAGCGACGGGTTCAAGAAGCCGATGACCAGCCTCGCGTTAGCCGATGATTTTGCGGCCGACAACTTTTTCTCGACCGATTTGCGCGTGCCGGTGACTTTGCTGGAGACCAACGCCTGCTCGTCGCTCGCGACCAATGCGCTTGCCGGCGACATCTGGGACAACTTCTCGTCGCATTCCTACAAGAGCCTGCCCTCGGTCGGGAAAATAACGGTTCATCATCCGATCACCGGCGCACCCCGCACCTACGATATGCCCGCGGGTGGACGCGGATACATTCGTCCGGCGTCGCTCGTCAGCCTGTGGTCGTCGGCTCCCTTTCTCCTGAACAACTCATTGGGAGACTTTTACTGGTCCGGATCCGTCGGGGACCGTATGAAGTCCTTCAACAGCGGCATCGAACAACTGCTCTGGCCCGAGAGGCGAAAAGGCGACCGAAAGTATATGACGGCCTCGGGCAAAGAGTTGCCCGGCGTCATCGATGTCACTTCGGCCACTACCTATCTGCGCGTTCCGAAGGGGTATCTGCCGGATTTCCTGGAGCAGCTTGTCGGCCCCTTGAGCTATGCCCAACCGTGGCTTTTCAGCGAAGGCGGAATCGAGATCGGTCCCATTCCCCAAGGAACGCCCATCAATTTGCTGTCCAACATCGATCTCGAGCAAAGGGGCAAAGTCCTTCGCTTTCTGATCGACGCCAAGCGCGACCTCAAATCGTTTCCTCCTGGCGCGAGCGACCAGGACGCGCGAAAGGTTTTCGCGAACCTGGTCGAACCGATGCTCGAGGTCAGCAAGTGCCCGGACTACGTCATCAATCGTGGCCATTACTTCGGCACCGATTTTTTTAGCGAGGAGCCCGGCTTGAGCGACCAGGACAAGCGTGCCCTGATCGAATTTCTCAAGACCTTGTGACCTAGTGTGACGACTCAAAGATTCGCGGCGCTATTTCTGGCCGTCATTCCCGCTCATTTGTAACTGAGCGGGAATCCAGTGGCTTTGAGACTTTGACCAAGAGCGGTCACCCCGATACCTCACTCGCCGGCGCCATGTCCCGGCGCCGTTTCATCCAGGCGTGCGGCGCCTTCGTCTCGGCCGTAAGCGCCTTCGTCAGCGGGTGCGTTTCGATCTCTAGGCCAGGCGACTCGACGGAAGCGACTCAGCCGCCCTTGGCCGCCAATCTGGCGCTCGCGGGCTTCAGGGTGTTGCTGCTCGAGGCCGGTGGTGACGAGGAAAGCTTCGACTACCAGGTCCCTGCGTTTCATGCCCGCGCCTCGGAAGACGAGCGCTTCGCCTGGAACTTCTTCGTGCGCCACTACGCTGATGACGATCAGCAGAAGCTTGACAAGAAATTTGAAACCGCGCGGAACGGCGTGCTTTATCCGCGCTGCGCAACGCTCGGCGGATGCACCGCCCACAGTGCGATGATTGTGATCTATCCGCACAACAGCGACTGGGATCATATCGCTCAAGTCACCGGCGATTCATCCTGGGCTGCTGACAATATGCGGCACTATTTCGAGCGGTTGGAGCACTGCGAATACGTCTCGCCGGCGGCAACCGAGAGCCGCCATGGTTTCCGGGGGTGGCTTACAACCAATGTCGCCGATCCGATATTGATGGTGCGCGATGAATTCCTGACGACGCTGGTCGGGGCCGCGCTGCGGGAGTCGTTTGCGACGCTGGGCAGACCCCTCACTCGCGTCCTCGGGCGGCTTGAAACCCATTTCGATCCCAACGATTGGCGCCTGGTCCGGCAAAGCGGGGAAGGGATCTGCATGATGCCTCTTTCCACGCATAAAGGCCGGCGCGTCGGAAGCCGCGAGTACATTCGGCGAGTGCAGCGCGCCTGCCCGATGCAGCTTGTGGTGCGCACGCATGCGCTGGCAACCCGAGTAATGTTGGACGAGCACCGTCGCGCCATCGGCGTGGAATATCTTGCCGGCGAGCGCTTGTATCGCGCGGATCCTCGCCACCTGCCGGATAGTCCGGCGCAGAGACTCACTGCTTCGGCGGCGCGAGAAGTAATCCTTTGCGCGGGCGCGTTCAATACACCGCAGCTTCTCAAGCTTTCCGGCATCGGGCCGCGACAGGAGCTGGAGCGACACGGAATAACCCTCAAGGTCGAGCTTCCGGGCGTGGGCGAAAACCTGCAGGATCGCTACGAGGTGTGTGTCGTTTCCAAAATGAAGAGTGGCTTCTCGCTCATGAAGGGCATGAAGTTGCGTCCGCCACTGCCGGGTGAAGCACCCGATCCGCAGTTTGAGGAATGGTTGAACGGCGGAGGGCCGTATACGACCAATGGTGCCGTCATTTCGATGATGAAGCGGTCGTTTCCGAACCGACCCGAGCCAGACCTGTTCATTTTTGGCCTCCTCGGATCTTTCAAGGGCTACTACCCCGGTTATTCAGCGGCAATTGCGCGAGAAGACGATTTCTTCAGCTGGGCCATCCTGAAAGCGCACACCAACAACTCCGCCGGACGCGTGACGCTGCGCTCCACCGACCCGCGAGACGTTCCGGAAATCAACTTTCATTATTTCGACGAAGGCTCGGACGCGGTCGAGGATCTCGCATCGGTAGCGGAGGGCGTGGAAACCGTACGCCGCATCACCGCGCGCTGCCAAGGCGTCATCGCCGAGGAGGTTCTCCCGGGAAAGGATATTCGCAGCGCGGAGCAGATTCGCCAGTTCATCAAGGACAACGCCTGGGGCCATCACGCGTCCTGCACGTGCAAGATTGGCCCCGCGAGCGACCCCAGCGCAGTGATAGATAGCAGCTTTCGGGTCTACGGCACGCGTGGCCTGAGGGTGGTGGATGCCTCGGTGTTCCCGAAGATTCCAGGATTTTTTATTGCATCCGCCGTGTACATGATCAGCGAAAAGGCAAGCGACGTGATCATCGAAGACGCAAAAGCCGCGGCCGGAACTGAAAGATCATTGCAGGGAAGTACTGCAGCGGCAAAACCTGCTTGAGCGCGTGCGCAAGCCAACCATGGCTATTGCTCGAGGATTGTTAATTTTTGATAGGCTAGCGCCCTCGTTGGTAGCGAAAAGGAGCGAGCAATGAAGATAATCATTCAGCTGCGGTCTTCGGGAGCTGCTCATCAGGCGGCCACGCGTGGAATCGCTGCCCCCTCCGTCACCAGCGGCCTCGAGTCTGCCGTAAGTGGCATTTCCATTGATCCGCAGTATCCGCCCGTGCAGCTTCCGGGAGTTCAAACAACGACCGGGGCGGGAGTCCGTTCGCTGGGGCAACCGCTCACCTTTACGCTCGATCCCGCACGATCGACTTATCTCGTCCGCGGCAGCATCCCGGATGGTGCCTCGCAAGCTGCGGCGCTTCAGTCAGCGGTCGCGCATCCCGATGTCGTTGGTGTGTTCTCCGACCCACTGATCGAATCGTGCATCGTCTGTCCGGGCGATCCGCCGGTAGGGAACGCAAGTGACGTCGCAAAGCGGCTATCCGTAAGCAAGCTTGTGACAAAGAAGATGGACGGCCACAGCGTTTTTCTGGCAGTCGTCGACACCGGCGTCAACGTCGCATACCTAAAGAGCAAGGGACGCACACCCAAGCTCGACATCGCCAACAGCTGGGTCCCGAGCGGAGTGGGCACGACACCGGGAACCCATCCGGTCGACCATGGAACGATGTGCGCCTACGACGCGGGCATCGCCGCACCCAAGGCCACACTGCTCGACTACGCGGTGTTGCTTTCCAAAACTCCTGGATCAACCGTCATGGCCGGTCTGTTGAGCGACGCCGTGCTCGCGTACAGCAAGCTGCGTACCATTCTGAATGGCATGCCTGTCGCGAAACGGGCGATGGTCATCAGCAATAGCTGGGGAATGTTCTCACCGACTTGGGACTTCCCGCCCGGACACCCGGGCAACTACAGCGACAACGCCAACCATCCATTCAACTTGATAGTCGCCAGTCTGGAAACGGCCGGCGCCGACATCCTGTTTGCCGCCGGCAATTGCGGACACAACTGCCCGGATTCGCGCTGCGCGTTCGGCGCCGCGCCGCCGATCTGTGGCGCAAACTCCCATCCGGCCGTATTAAGCGTAGCCGGAGTTGACGTCAACAAGGCCCGCGTCGGCTACTCCTCGCAAGGACCGGGCAGGCTGACCGCCAAGAAACCCGACATATCGATCTATACGCACTTCGTGGGCTCCGGGGTCTATCCGGAGGATGGGGGCACTTCCGCCGCGTGCCCGGTCGCCGCGGGCGTTGTCGCCGCGATCCGAAGCAAGTATCCAGTGTCCAAGCTCTCGCCGTTGCAGCTCAGATCGCTCATCTTCAAGAGCGCGGAGGACAAGGGCGGCACGGGCTTCGATTTCGATTATGGGTGGGGGATTGTCGATCCGGGTGCATTGCTGGCGGCCCTTCCGTAGCCAGGCAAGCGAGCAAGAACTTCGTGCCGGCGTCGCGCGCAGTGAGTAAAATGAGTCATGGCTACGCGCATGGTGACGTTGCGCCTCGATCCGTCCAAGGCCACCCTGGCGGAGATTCAAGCCAAGTACCAACTCCGTCCGGACCAGGTGGACCCGAAGTTTGGGGTAGTGAGCGTGCGGCCTGAGGATCATCTCTATGCGGTCTTGGTCGATGAGCAGGTCGCAAGCAGGCTCGAGGGCGGTGAGGATGTGGTGGGATCTTTCTCCAACCCGAAGATCGAGACCTTCGGGCCACCACGCAAGCGTTAGGCCGGTGCCATTAGACAGCGATCCCCTGCAACTATAGGAGGTGTGTCATGCGTTACTTGTTGCTGCGTATCACGGCCCTTGCAATCCTGACTGTCGCATTTTCTCTTTCTTGCCACGCTGCAGAGACGGGTGCGCAGTCCCTGGACTCGTCGTGGATCAAGGCCATGAGGGCCAATGACCTCGAAGCCGTACTGAAGACCTACGCACCCGATGCGGTGGTCTGGCTTCCTCAGATGAAGGAGGCGCGCGGCGAAAAGGCGATTCGCGCTACGTTCGAGGGATTGCTGTCCGCAAACACTGTCAAGGAGGTCGTATTGTCGGAAACGGGGTATAAAACGATGGGCAAGGTTTCCGTTGGCTGGGGCAGGTTCTCTCTAACGCTGGTGCCCAAGTCGGGCGGCAGCCAGCTTGTAATGATAGGGCGATTTACCGACATAGCTGAGCGAAGAGACGGCCGTTGGGTCTACATCGTCGATCACGCGTCGGCGGAGCCTGCGGCAACCGAGGGCTCCAAGCAATGAGGCATGCCTGACCTCCCTCGGTAGAGAGGGACACCCGAACGCAGCGCGCCTTTGCCTTATTGCCGCGCCGCAGCGCGACTCAGCTTGCGAGCGTCCGCAAGAACTGTCGACCCTTAATCGTCACAGTGACGACGCCCGCAACGCCTTTCTCGACATAGCCGTCGAGAACGAGTGCGTCGACGATCTCCGATGCTTCAAAGCGCAGGGAAATACCTTTCGCGCACCGATTCAAGCACGCAAACTGTTCGTCTGTTAAGCGCTTTATGTGCAATGCAAGCGCTTCCGACCGAGTTGGCAGTGACAACGAGTTTGGTGGGTGGTGATGGATCATGTGCGGGCTCATGGTGACTCAAGCGACCGATGATGCCATGCGCGAGGCGTACGCTAGATGACCAGCGAACGAATGGTCGTTTTTGAGGTATGAACGCATTGTTGTCGACAGCGCATCGCCGTTGACATCCTAGTTCCGCTTCCGCCGTCGCTTCTTGATCTGGGAATCGTGGCTGCTTACGTAGTCTCTACCGGTGTTGGTGACGTTCAGCCTCCCCGCGTCGTCCAGTGTTGCAAACCCGGCCCGTTCGAGAGCTGCGACCACTGCCGTTGGCGCGGCGCAGGTATGGGCACTGCATCGCCGCAGCCATTCCAGCTCCACGTCGGCCAGCTCGATCCTTTTGGCCGCTGACTTCGGTCCGTCGATATGCTCGGCGGCAGCTCGAAAGATGCGCCCGCTCCGCGATGCAATACGAGCCTTCGGGAAATGCAGGCGACGGTTTTCAATCAGCGTCCGGGTGCAATCCTCGACGCTTAACGGCCGCGCGAAGTAATATCCCTGCATTTCATCGCAGCCGTGCGAGCGCAGGAAGTTCAATTGCGCCTCGGTTTCCACGCCTTCGGCCACTACTTTTAGCTTGAGGTTGTGTGCGAGGCTGATAATGGCACCAGCGATCTCTGCATCGTCGGAATCCACGGTGAGATCGCGAACGAAAGTACGGTCGATCTTGAGCGCATCGAGCGGGAAGCGCTTCAAATACGCGAGGCTCGAATATCCGGTCCCGAAATCATCGATCGAGACCTTTACGCCGATGCGCCTCAGCCGGTTTAGCATGCCCGCCGCTTCGGCCGGATCGTGCATCAACATCGACTCGGTGATCTCCAGCTCGATCAACCTGCAATCGACGCCGCTTTGAGTGATGAGCGCGCGCACGTGAGCGTCGAAATCGGCCTGGTGGAACTGCTGCGCAGAAAGATTCACTGCGACCGGCCGGACCGTGATACCGCGCGCCTGCCAGACGTTGATCTGCTCGCAGACCGTCTGTAATACCCATTCGCCGACGGGCGCGATCAAGCCGGTCTCCTCGAGAATCGGCACGAATTCGGCCGGGGCCATCCGGCCCCGCTCGGGGTGCTGCCAGCGCAATAACGCCTCCAATCCGCTGATGATGCCGGTGGTGAGGTCAACTTTGGGCTGGTAATGGAGGAGGAATTCCTCGCGTTCGAGCGCGCCGCGCAGGCTGGCGTTCAGCTGCAATCGCTCCCGCGCGAGCTCGTTCATCCGCGGCAGATAGAAACGGAAGCTGTTGCGGCCCTGCTCTTTGGCACGATGCATCGCCGCATCCGCGTTTTTAAGAAGCCCTTCGGGATCGTCTCCGTCGCCGGGGTAGATCGCGATGCCGATGTTGGCCGAAATGTGGGTTTCGAGTCCGCCGAGATTGAATGGCGCCGCCAGTGCGTCGATAACCTTCTGCGCGACCAGTCGGGCATCGTCCGTTGTGGCCAGCTTCGGGAGCAAGAGCACGAACTCGTCGTCGCCAAGGCGTCCGACGCTATCGGAGTCGCGCGCGTTGCGCCGCAGGCGCTCTGCGACCTCGACAAGCAGCTGGTCGCCGGCACGGCGCCCGTAGATGCTGTTCACGTCCTTGAAGTGATCAAGCTTGACAATCACGCATCCGATCCAACCAGCCGATTGCTGCGGTTGGGCGAGCATCTGGGTCAGGTCGTCGTGGAGGCGGTGCCGGTTCGGCAGGCCGGTGAGGGAGTCGAACCAGGCGAGATGGACGAGGCGCTCCTCCGAACGCTTGCGCTCGGTGATATCGCGGCCGATACCACGGTAACCCCTGAATTCCCCGTTTTCGAAGAGCGGCACGCCGCTCACACTGATGACGCGCAGCGCTCCGTCCTCGCCGGCGCGGCGATATTCGAAGTCGCGGAAAGGTTGCCGCGCGGCGAGTATCGTGCGGTGTTCGGGCCAGGCGCTCGATAGCGGGACGGTATCGGGAATTTCCCAGCGTGTCTTGCCGATTGTGTGGGTCGCGCTGCATCCCGATCTCTCGTAGACGGTGCTGGAGAGAAAGGTGAAGCGCAGGTTCTCGTCCTGTTCCCAATACCAATCCGCTGAGAGCTCTGTCAAGCTTCGGAAGCGATGCTCGCTTTCGTGCAACAGTTTCTCGCTTCTTTCGCGTGCCACGACGTCAAGCTCGAGCGCGGCACTGGTCTTTTCCAGCTCATGCGTGCGCTCGGGAACCAATTCCTCGATTTCGTCGTCTTGCCGGCGCTGTTTCATGGGCCGCAGCGGGGCTCAAGATGCCGTTCCGCGTTGACACTGGGTGGCCACAGCATCCCGTACATGATGATCTCCTAATCGGTAGCCAAGCGACGCGGGGCGATATTGGTGCTTAAGAAGAGGGAATATGCATAGAACGTGCCAACGCTGGCTCGGGCCGTCACCCTGCGGAGACTTACGCGATGCAGTACCTTCCGCGAGCGCGGAACGACCGCAATTCCAGGAATTCGTCCCTCTATGTGCGATCGGATCCGATGGCGCGGGCGGCGCGGGTGGCATTTGCTAACATCCGCCTGTTCGACTTGGCCGCCGGGCTGCAGGATCTCGTACGTGCCTCTGGACATTGACGGTATGGCGCCAGGAATTTGGCCGTGGCGAAACGGCTTCGACTTCGAGATGATCGCCTGTCCGGCGCGAATACGGCGGGTACGGGTGCGCGTGGGCAGCCGATTGCGCAAGTGGTAAAAAAGCGGGCAAACTGTACCGAAGCCGCCTGACGGTCGCCAGGTTGCGTGGGACTTGAACACGCTGATTGAGGCGAAGTCGCTACAAGAATCTTTGGTCGATTTCAGCGATGAATTCAAACGCTAGCCGCCCCGTACCGCCAGCCAATACCGGATCGGCGTTGCTGAACTTGCTGGCGAATGCGTCGATCTCTTTGGTGCATCTCGAACGCCGGTTCGATCCTTTTTTCCGTCCGCTGTTCGATGCGCTGCTTCGCGATCCTCTTACGAGCCTGACCACGGCATTGATCAACATGCAGCGCCCGGACGAGCATTTGAAAATCGCCGAGGAAAAGCCCCTGCCGGATGAAGAGGAATACCTCCAGTCGATCATCTCGAGCTTCCAAACGCAGATGCGCGACCTCTGGAAACCCGGTGGGTTCGAGCGAGGGGGAAATACCAAGACACACGGTATCGTGCGCGGGGAGTTTATCGTTCACGACGGTTTGCCCGAGAATCTGCGCCGCGGCATCTATGCTCAGCCGCAAACCTACCGTGCATGGGTGCGGTTTTCCGGGCCCGGGCCTTACATCACGCCTGACATCGACGACGTGGGCTTCATGAGCATCAGCATCAAGCTGATGGGCGTTCCCGGACCGAAGTTGATGGACGAGGAGAAGTTCACTCTAGACATGTTCGGCGTTTCCACACCCACGTTCGTGACGCCCGATACCAAGGCGAACGCGCAGTTGCAGATCGAAAGCGTGAAGAATGCGTCGATTTTCTATTTTCTCAATTTCCGTCGTTCGCACGTGCTCGACTTCATCATGCAGTCGCTATGGATCAAGACGCAGAGCAGCCCGTTCGAGGCGCCCTATTTCAGCTGCGTTCCGTATCTTCTCGGTGAAGGGCAGGCGATGCAATATTCGGTGTGGCCGAAAACGAAGAAGCGAACTCCCATACCACGGCTTCCTCTTCGCCCTCCCGACGACTATCTGCGTGACGCGATGGTCGCTTCGCTCGCCGCGGAAGATGTCGAGTTCGACATTCGGTTGCAATTGCAAACCGATCCGCACCTCATGCCCATCGAGAACAACGCCGTGTTCTGGCCCGAGAAGCTTTCTCCGCGCATCTCGGCGGCGACGCTGCGCATTCCCCGGCAAACCTTCAACTCGCCGGCTCAACTGGAGTTTGCGAAACGTCTTTCGTACAATCCGTGGCATTGCATTGCCGAGCATCGCCCCTTGGGTAACCAAAGCCGTGCTCGGCGCCGGATGTATGCGGAGCTTTCGAAGCTGCGACATGCGATGAACGACGTGCCCCATTACGAGCCGACCGGTGATGAGGTTTTCTAGTAGGGCGCCGTGACTCCGCAGTCGACCTTCATGGTCGTGGCGCCCGTCAATCCGCGGCGCGAGGAGGAGCTTCGAAGCGTGCTCGCGTCGATGAATGATGCGCCCGGGAGGGTGAACCCGGCCAACGCGCTCATACCCTTTGGCGAATTCGATACGCTGCATTTCGCGCGGTTGGTGATCCTGGACGACAAGACGCTGGAGGACGTCCGCGTCTATGACATGCCCGTTCGCGCTTATCCGCTCTATCTCGCGTTCCTGGGTGACTTCGACGGAGACGTGAATGCTTTTCTCGGTAAGTTGGTGAATCGGGCGGGAAAAGGATTGGGTTCGATTTTTTCGTGTTGCGAGGGCTTCACGGGCGATACCGATCTGGTCGCGTGGATGAAGCAGCACGAAACCCCGTCCGCTGCCGCCTATGTGAATTGGCGGGGGCGGACAGTGCGCCGCATTCGCGAGGAGGCGGCGTTGAAGAAGGCGCTCGAAGAGTATCTTGAGGCACGCTCGCCCGCTTTTACCGGCATTCCACCGCGAGAGCTATTGTCGACGTTACGGCAGTTCGTCAACGAGGAGAAATCCGCGGGACGGCTTACCTTGTCCGAGGACAGT
>WNFR01007539.1_pt1 | contig 11059 bp, 10 predicted proteins | sample 5400221 | NCBI WGS metagenome assembly WNFR01 (sample SAMN13153357, study PRJNA577476) | soil metagenome | isolation source: 40 cm soil under Madrone tree | place: USA:California | collected 2016-06-14 | reverse complement strand
CGTCTGCGTGTGGCGCTCGGCCACGCGTAGCGTGCCGATGCCGATGAGCATGGTCTGTTGCAGGATCAGGATGAAGACGGCAGGCACGATGAAGGTCGCATACCCGGCAATCGGGTTGAACAACGGCCAGGCTGCCACGGCGACAGGCTGCCGCGCCGTCACCGCCTCGGCGTAGCTCGCGCCGCCGGCCTGCAGGCGGCGTATACTCACGCCGGCGGACAACGTACCGGCGACGCCGTTGACCGCTCCGGTCACCGTCCTGTAGACGAGCAGGTAGCTCGCGTCGGCGTAGGCCCCCACGTAGGCAGGCTCACCCCGCAGCACCTTCTTCTGGAAATCCTTGGGGATCAGCACGACGCCGCCGGCGCTGCCCGCGCGCACCGCATCCTGGGCCGCGTCGAGATCGATCGTCCGCCCGCTGATCGCTACGCCTTCGCTCGCGTCCAGCCACCGCGCGATTTGCCGGCTCAAGGGTGTCTGGTCCCGGTCGACCACGACGACCGGCACCTTGCGCAGTAACTGGCGGAGGTACGGCGTCGGATAGAACAGGCCGTAGATGACCGTCGCCCCGACGAGCACCGTGAATACCTCGCGTTCCCGGGCGATCTGGCGCAGGGTCGCGCGAAAGCACCGCAGCAGGGGCCTCATGTCCGTCCCCAGAGCGCGGGCTCGCGCAGTACCCGGCCCATCCGCCGGCTGGCGAGCAGCAGGGCGATCAGGGCTATGGCGCCGAGTGCCAACAGCTGAGGGGCGGCGACGACCGGCGGCGCCCCGACGACGATCTCCGCGCGCATCAGCGCCATCACGTGAGTCAGCGGCAACGCCTCGGCCCACCCGCGCGCGAGCGCGGGCATGCCGCTCAGCGGAAAGCTCACCCCGCTGAACGCCGCCGCCGGCCCGAAGAGGACCGAAGCCGCACCCAGCGCCGACCCCAGGTTGGCGGTGAGGACGATGAGCAGGACCGCGAGCGCCTGACAGGCAAGCACGAATGCCACGCAGCCCGCCGCGAGCAGCCATGCCTCGCCGCGCACCGGCATCCGGAACCAGGCGGCGTAGGCCCCCACGAGCATGAGTACGAGGAGGCAGTCGTACACGGCGTACGGGACCAGCTTGCCGACCCAGGCGACTAGCGGCGATCCCCCAGCGGCGGAGACCCACTCCTTGACCGTTGCGTCCGCCAGCTCCCGACCGATGGCGTAGACGGTCGTCACTCCGATGGCGATCTGCAGGACAGCGCCGATGAGGAGCAGGCCGAGCGCGCGGGCATAGTTCACCCCCGGATTGAACAGTACGTGTGTATCGACCAGTATGGGGGCGACTTCCGCGACCGCAGCGGCCGCAGTCCGACCGGCTGCCTCTTGTCTGCGGACAGCCAGCGCCGTTGCGCCCGCGCTCGCCGCTCGCATGACGTCCCCCACTATGAGATTCCCAGCGGTCATGGACTGCTCGTTGTAGAGCAGCGTGACGTGCGGCGAGCGTCCGCGCAGCAGGTCCCGCTCGAAGTGCCGGGGGACGACCAGCACGGCGTAGACGTTGCCCTCGAGCAGCAGGGCGCGAGCTGCCCCAAGGTCGTCGATGTGGGCCGTGACACGAGCGCTCCGCGTCGCCTCGAGCCAGCGCGTGGCGGTCTGTGCGGCCGGCGTGCGATCGAGATCGAGGACGGCGACCGGCAGCTCCCGGGCGACCTCCGAGTTCAACACGCCAATGAGCAGCAGGGTCGCGGCGACGGGGATGGGTAGGAGCAGCGCCCACAGCGCCGGAAGTCGACGAAGCCGACCCGCTTCCCGGCGCACGACGCTCGCGAGCGACCTCATCGCCCGGCGATCGGAGGTCGCCGCCGCGGGCCGGGCCACTCGATCAGGGCCGTCATTCCGGGCCGGAGGCCGTCGATCGGCCGGTCCGGACGCGCGCGCACCTCGAAAGTACGCACATCGAACCCGCCAGCCTCGCGCGTGGCGCGCCACGTCGCGAACGATCCGAGCGGCGAGATGTAGTAGACGGTGAACTGTCGGGACTCCGCATCCACCGCCGGGATGGTCGCGCGAAACTGGTCACCGACTCGCAGCCCAGCCAGGCGATCCTCACGAAGGTTCACCGTGATCCACTGGTCGGAGAGATCCACGATGGTGAGGAGCGGTAGGCCGGGTGATACCAGCTCGCCCTGCTCGACGACTTTCACCATGACCTGACCGTCGAGCGGGGACCGCAGTGTGTTCTCGTCCACGTAGCTTGATACTTCGCGGACGGCGCCGTCGGCGCGCCGCAGCTCGGCGGTCACGGCCGCCCGGTCCTCCGCGCGCATGCCCGCCAGCGCGACCTCGTATTGCGCCCGGGCTGCTTCCGCGCCATCACGGGCGGCGCGGAAGCTCGCTTCGGCCTCGTCTCGCCGCTGCGTCGCCACCACGCCCTCGCCCTGCAGCCGGTCGAGCCGAACGAACGTCGTCTCGGCAATCGTCGCGGCCGCTACGGCTCGCTGGTAGTTGCTCCGCGCCGCCCGGATGTCTTCTTCGCGCGAACCGTTGCGCGCCTTGTCCGCCTGCGCCTTGGCGGCATCGCGTGCCGCCTGCGCCTGCACAGCGCGCGCCCGGATCTCCGGGCCGTCGAGCGTGGCCACCACCTGGCCGTGCCGGACCATGTCGCCTTCGCGCACATACAGGGAGTCCACGCGACCGGAGACCTTCGCCGCCACGGAGACGTGGACCGCATCCGTCTCGCCCTGAATGACCTCGCCGCTGCCGCACGCGGCGACCAGCAGCAGCCAACCCAGATTGTGAGCCCTCATCGCGAGGTCCCTCCGTTCGCCCAATCCAAATAGTCCAGAATGCAATCGCTTTTGCCGCTCGCCTCCAGCAGCCGGGCGAGCGCCACGTCCATGTCGTAGATCGCGGTGAGCCGACCCACCTCGATTCGCGACAAGGCAAGCTCCGCGTCGACCACCGCGAGCGACGTCCCAACGCCCGCCGCAAACGCCCGGGACTCCGCGCGCAGACTCTCCTGCGCAAGCGCGAGCGACGTCTCGAGCGACGTGTGCTGCTCGAACGCCGACCGGTACTCGTCGTACCGCGCTTCGACCAGCGTCCGGACCTCGCGGCGGGCGCCCTCGCGCTCGAGACCGATGGCTTCTTCCAGCCGTCGCGCCGCGCTGAACCGGTGCTCCCGGCCGAACCCGTCGAACACATCCCACCGCACCGCGACCCCGACGATCCACTTCGGATCGGTCGTAGAGTTGAGGTGGCTCTGGAGCAGCTCCTGCTGCCCGAAGAGGCTCACCGCAGGCAGGTACTCTCCACGCACGGCGCGCGTGCTCTGACGGGCCTGCTCCTGGAGAGCCGCCAGACGGGCAATGCCGGGATTGCCGCTGTCAGCGGCGGCCCACAAAGTTTCGCGCGGCTCGAGGCTGTCGATCGGTGCCAGGGGCGTCGTCGGGACCACATCGTCATCGACCCCCAGCGTGGCGCGCAGCGCCGCCGCCGCCAAGTCGACGTCGCGCCGAGCCTTCTTGTAGTCTCGATCCGCCTCGGCGTGAGCCACCTCCGCCCGCAGTTCCTCCGTCCGAGCGATCTGTCCTGCCGCCTTGAGCCGGTGAGCGTCCTCCAGGTGTCGATCGAGAGTCGCCAGCGCCTGACGTCGCACCTCGAGCACATCGGCCGCGAGCCGCCGCCTGAAATAGCGGTCCACAAGCTCTGTCGTGATCCCCTGCCGTGTGGCGCGGCGTTCCTGGCCGGCCGCCGTCAGGCCCGCCTCCCCGGCCCGATTAGCGGCGACGATGCGCCCACCCGCGAACACGGTCCACCGCGCGGAGAGAGTCACCTTGGCAGGATCGTTCTGGAGCACAGTCGCTGGCCCAAGACTGGGGATGTTCACGAACAAGCGGTCGTTCAGGTGTGCGTACAAGCCGCCTACACTCACCGTCGGCCAGTACAGCGCGAGCTGTTCGCCGCGAACTGCCTCGGCCCGCAAAACGCTCGCGTCGGCGGCGCGCCACCGCTCGTTACGCTGTCGGGTGATCGCCAAGGCGTCGCGGAACGTGAGGCCGGAAGACGACTGGGCGAGCGCCGCGCCAGGTAGCGCGCCGATCAGCAGGCCTGCTAGTGGGACGATCACGAGGGCGCGCCCGCACACGAGCTGGCAAGGGCTCGTGGCGGTTTCGCCCGTCGCAGGGCGCTTCCTACCCGCGTGCGGAGACCTCATGGCGAGCATCAGGGTTAGCAACCCGCGGGCCATCGCATGGCACCGGGCCGGGTCGCCGCAAATGGCCACGGGGAGCCACGTTGTGGCGGAGGGATATCGCACAGGCAGGCGCCGGTCGAGCTCGTTCGCCGTGACATCTCGCGGAAACTTGGCGGGTCGCAGACTCATCCCGCACCGAGCCGGCCACTTAATCGTGCGACGGTGGCGCCGTACTTGCCCAGAGCGTGGGCGAGGAGGACTGACCATGCAGCTCACGCGGGTCCTGCGCGAAGGCTTCATCGCCGGCCTGATCGGCGCCGCGGCGGTCGCGGTCTGGTTCCTGGTTGTCGACGTGATCGCCGGCCGGCCGTTCTTCACGCCGGCCATGCTCGGCTCGGCGGTGTTCTGGGGCGTACACGATCCCTCCATGGTGGTGATCGAGTACTCCCGGATTATCGGCTACACGATGATCCACGTGAGCGCGTTCATCATCGTGGGCACGATCGCCGCGGTGCTGGCCGCCGAGGTGGAGATCACCCCGCACATGCTCTATCCAGTCGTCGTGTTCTTCGCAATCTTCGAGTTCGGGTTCTACGTCACCGTGGCAGTCCTCGCGCAGCCGCTGCTCGGCTCACTCGCCTGGTGGAACGTGTCGATCGGCAACGCCATCGCGGCCTACGGCATGGGCTACTACCTATGGCGGGAGCATCCCAAGATCGCGGCGACGCTCAAGCTGCATCCGCTGGGCGAGACGGACGAAGGGGAGTAGAGTAAGCCTCCAACGGCACCGCCCGCTCCGCATCGCCGGATTCCTCCCGGGCGCTCCATCGGAACCATACCACGCTCGTCGCCGCCCAGAGGTAGATCGTCCCCACCACCCACATCAGCAGACCGCCGAGCTGTTGGTCCGCGAGCGGCGTCAGGCCCCACACGCGCGGCGCCGCCGAGTAGAAGGGGTAGAGCATCCGCTCCGCGAGGGTGATCATCGCGCCGGCGAGCGACATGGGAAACCCGAGCAAGAAGAGATACACGAGCTGGGTCGGGTAGCTCGCTCGCGGCAGCTCCGGCACAGGCGAGAGCACTGGCCACCACATGATCACCGCGGTGCCGATGAAGACGAGGTGCTGCACGATATGCAGCGGATGGTGCTCGAGCGCCGCCTGGTAGAATTGCGGGAAGTGCCACAGGGTGATCGGCGCGGAGAACAGCACGCCGGCGGCGAGCGGACGCGTGGCCCAGCGCGCGAACCGGAACACCCAGCGAGGCTGCAACAGCGGCCGGACCACCGACGCTGGCGCTCCATAGAGCAGCAGCGGCGGAAGCACGAGCGTCAGCGCCAGGTGCTGCACCATGTGGGCGCTGAAGAGATAGGTGTCCGAGAGGTTGTGGAGCGGACCGTTGAGCGCGAGGCCCAGCACCGCCAGCGCCGCGGCGAACGACACCACGCGGCGACGCGGCGCCTTGAGCCCACCCCAATACACATAGAGCCCACCCAGCACGGCGAGCCCGATGACGACGCTCGGGTGCAGGTCCCACTGCTGCCAGAGCGGTGGGGCAAACGCGGGGAGCGTCATCCGGCGCCCGCAGCACCTCGGAGCGTAAGGGTACCCAAAAAGAGGAACAGCAGGGCGACTATCACGCCGACCGCGAGCAACAGGGGAGCGCCGAACAGGAAGGTCAAGAGCCTGCTGTCGGCCTTCAGGTGCATGTAGAACATCACCACCAGCGTGAACTTGGCCGCCGAGAGCACCAGCAGCACCGGCACGAGTACCGCACGAAACGCCGGCACGTAAAACACGCCCACCTCGAGCACGGTGAGGATCACGAGCATCGCTCCGATCCGCAGGTACGTCGCGGCCGTGGGATGCGATTGTTCGGTCATTGGATGAGGTAAACCACGGTGAAGATCACGATCCAGACGACGTCCACGAAGTGCCAGTACAGCCCCGTGATTTCGACGGTTGTCGCGTTTGCCGACCCGAGCTTCCCCTGCAGGGCGCGTACCCACAAGGTCAAGAGCCACAGCACTCCGACCGCGACGTGCGCGCCATGCGTTCCCGTCAGCACGAAGAAGGTGCAGCCGAACAGGTTCGTGGAGATCGTGAGCCCCTTGTGCACGAATTCGGTGAACTCCATGACCTGTGCGCCTAGAAACACGAGCCCGAGCAAGGCGGTCGAGAACAACCAGATCTTCCCCCACTTCATGTTGCCGCGCTGCACAGCCGCCAGCGCCAACACCATCATCAGGCTCGACATCAGCAGGTCGAACGTGCTGCCTGAGGTCAGCGGGATGTTGAGGATGTCGTGGGGGTACGGTCCGACGACACTCTTTCCTTTATAGACCAGGTAGGTGGAAATGAGCGAGCCGAACAGCAGGCACTCCGAGCCGATGAAGGCCCAGAAGGCCATCTTGCGATTGTCGATTCCCATGCTGGTCGGGTGCGCCATGGCGGGGGATGGGGCGGCGTGTGTCATGGCTCAGCCCTCCAAGGGCTCGAAGGCCCAGCGGTAGATGGCGAAGAGCAGGATCGCGGCCCCCAGGAACACCACCCACAGCGTGTGCGTCAGGACCGAGAGCGCCATCACCGGCAGCCCGCACGCCGCCACCAGCGGCCACCGCGATCCTCCGGGCACGTGGATCGGCGCGGGCGGTCCAGCCGGGGGATCCTGCATCGGCTGGTGGTGTTCCGTCTGCCACCGCGGCATCCGGCTCGTGACCGTGGGAATGACCGAGAAGTTGTAGGCGGGCGGCGGCGATGGGATGCTCCACTCGAGCGTCGCGCCGCCCCACGGATCGTTCGGTGCGATCTGCCCATGCCGCGCGCTGCGCCACACGTTGAAGAGGAACACCAGAATCGAGACGGCGATGAGGAACGCGCCGATCGTCGAGACGAGGTTCAGGGCGCCCACGCCGAGCTCGGGGGCATAGGTGTAGACGCGACGCGGCATGCCGAGGAGGCCGATCAAGTGCATCGGAAAGAACGCGAGGTTCATCCCGACGAGCTGCAGCCAGAAGTGCCACTTGCCCAGGGGCTCGTTCAAGAGCCGGCCCGTCATCTTCGGCCACCAGTAGTAGATGCCGGCGAACAGGCCCAGGACGCTGCCGCCGAACAGCACGTAGTGGAAGTGCGCCACCACGTAGTACGTGTCCGTTTGCTGTAGATCCGCCGGCGGCGACGCGTGCGAGACGCCCGAAAGGCCGCCGATGATGAACATCGCGATGAAGCCGACCGCGAAGAACAGCGCGGTCGTGCCGCGGATGTCCCCGCCCCATAGGGTCGCGATCCAGTTGAAGATCTTCACCCCGGTGGGGATTGCGATGAGCATCGTGGTTGCCGCGAACGCCGAGTCGGCGATGGGCCCGAGGCCCACTGCGAACATGTGATGGCTCCACACGCCCCAGCCCATGAACCCGATCAGCACGCCCGAATAGACGATGACGGTGTAGCCGAACAGAGGCTTGCGCGCGAACGTCGGCAACACCTCGGACACGATCCCCATGGCCGGCAGGATCAGGATGTACACTTCGGGGTGGCCGAAAATCCAGAAGAGGTGCTGCCACAGGAGGGGCGTTGCGCCAGCACTGGCCAGGAAGAAATGCGCGCCGAACAGACGATCGAACATCAACAAGAGGAGCACGACGGTGAGGACCGGGAACGCCGTAATGACAATGAACTGCGTGACGAGCGTCATCCACGCGAACACGGGCAGGCGCATCATCGTCATCCCGGGCGCCCGCAGGTTCAGGATGGTGACGATGAAGTTGAACCCCGCCGCAAGCGACGAGATGCCGAGTATCTGGACGCCCAGCTGGTAGAAATCGATGTTCGGCCCGGGGGAAAACTGACGCTCCGTCAGATTCGCGTAGGCGAACCAGCCGCCGTCCGGCGCGACGCTCAGCATGCCGGCATGAAACAGCGGCCCCACGAACCAGCTGGCGTTCAGGAGCAGACCACCGAGGAGGAACACCCAGTAGCTGAAGGCGTTGAGCCGCGGAAACGCCACGTCCCGGGCGCCGATCTGTAACGGGATGATGTAGTTGAAAAACGCCGACGACAGCGGCATCAGGGCGAGGAACAGCATCGTGGTGCCGTGCATGGTGAACAGCTGGTTGAACGTCTCGGCACTCACCACGTGGCCGTTGGGCTGGGCGAGCTGCGCCCGGATCACCAGGGCTTCGAGCCCGCCGATCAGGAAGAACGTGAAGGCGGTCCAGAAGTAGAGCAGCCCAATCCGTTTGTGATCGATCGTGGTGAGCCAGCTCGTGAGGCCCTTGGCGTCGCTCATTCCAGACTCCGGAGATAGGCCACGAGCGCCGCGATCTCGGCGTCCGTGAGCGGCGGCTGCATCCGGGGCATCAGGGAACCGGGTTTCAGGGCCGGGGCGTCGGCGATCCAGCGCGCGAGGTGCGCCGAGTCGTTCGGGAACATGCCGGCGGCGATGGTGGTGTTGCTGCCGAAATGCGTGAGGTTGGGTCCCATGACCCCGGGCGATACGCCCTGAATCGTGTGGCAGGCAAGGCAGGCGCTGCGCGAATAGACGGCCTTGCCGCCCTCGGCCGCGCTCGCCGGGCCCGGCGCTGCCGGCCCGCCCTGTTCGGTTTTCACCCATCTCTCGAAGGCGGCATCCGAATCGACGAGCACCCGAAGCCCCATGTTCGCGTGCGACACGCCGCAGAACTCGGCGCATTGACCGGAGTACTCCCCCACCGAGTCGCCACGAAACGCGATGCGGGTCACATGCCCTGGGGTCGCGTCTCGCTTACCGGCCAGCGCGGGGACCCAGAACGAGTGGATCACGTCGGCCGAGGTGATCGACACTTGCACGGGCTTGCCGACCGGCACGTGCATCTCGTTCGCGGTTACGATCCCGAGATTCGGATACTTGTACTCCCACCACCATTGGTGGCCGATCACCTCGACCTTGACTGCGTCGGGGGGCGCGTCGCCCGCCGTCGCGAGGATGGTGCGCATGGTAGGTACCGCGACGAGCACGAGGATCACCGCGGGTGCGAGCGTCCAGCCGATCTCGAGCGCGGTGTTCCCGCGCGCCGGCTTCGGGGCCGGGCGTCCCTCCCGGTGGCGGAACCGGACGAGGGCGATGAGGAGCAGCGCCTCGACGAGTACGAACACGATCACGGCCCACCAGAAGATGTCGGTGAACAGGTGATCGATCGCGCGACCGAAGTCGGACCGTGGCCGCAGGGTCGACTGCGGAAAGGGACCAGCACACCCGGCGACGGCGAGGGCGGCGGTGGTCAGCCAGAGGCGGCACCGCGTCATGGCGTCGAGTGCCCCAGGGTCACTCTTCCCCCTCGGCCGTCCCATCCCGGAACTCCTGGGCCAGTGGATGCCGTCGCCAGAGAATCAGGAGTGTGAGGGCGGCCCCCACCGCGTTCCCGCCAAGGATCCGGGCCCAGGCGAGCCCGCCGAGGCTCCCCTGGGACAGGATCGCCGTTAGCATCACGAACGCGAACTCGAGCAAGAAAAACGCGAACGCCGCGCCGACCATCAGGCTGGCCTCGCGCGCCGCCGCATGTACGACACTGACGGCGACGACGCCGTATGTCAGACAGAGAACGAAGTGCAGCGTGGTGAAGCGCCCCACGCCCCCGAGGAGGGCAAACGTGTGGAATGGCTCGCCCACGACGGCGTCCACCAGCGCGATCCACACCCAAATGCCGGTGCCCACAACGGCGCCGAGGATGACGCCCTCCCGGAGAGAGCTGTGAGGTCGAGTCGACATGCACCTCCTTCCTCGAACTAGCTGGTGTGTAACGTTGCTCGGTGTTCTGAAAAGCAATCCATGGACCAACGAGCGGAGGGGGACCTGCCGGATGCCAACTGCCTATCGGTGAGCGGGATAGCGGCAAAGCAGGCAGGATAGCAGGCGCGCTGCCTCGAACTCCGAATCCGCGAGATCCCGCAGAGCCCACGAACGCTCGCGGCGCGGTCACAACACCTCGCTGAAGCCGAAGGTCAGCGCCGAGGTCCCGTCGCTACTGCGCGCGTAGTCTCCCCGGAAGTACGCTTCGACCTTGCGCGTGATCAGAAGTCGGAGGCCGACACCGCCGGACGTGCGCAGGGGGGAGTCTTGGAGCGCGCCCACCGAGGGCGCGACTGCGCCTACCGCGGCGAACGCCACGCCGCCGAGTCGCCAGAATAGCCCTTGTCGCCACTCGACCTGCGCGCGAGCCAGCACGCGATCACGCCAGCGGTTGTCCTCGTAGGCCCGCAGACCGTCGCCACCTAAGCCGGGCAGGAGCTGGAACGGCACCGTGCCCCACGCTCCCTGAAGAACGCCCTGCATCGCGAGTACGGACCTCGGCGTCACGGGGACGTAGCGCCTTACGTCGAACGTACCGATCCAGAAGCTGGTGCTGCTGCCGAACGCGCGGAGGTTGGCCGTCAACCGAGCCAGCGCGAGCGACCCGCCGCGAGGGTAATACGTGCTCGTTCGGCTGTCGTGGCTGAGGCCCACCGAGAGGCCAACCTGGGTGTACCCGGTGCTGCCGGGGAGCGTGTCGGGAGCGAGCAAGCCGCCTGGCGCCCGCGCCACGACGCGTTGCCGCGCGATCGTCAGTCCCAGCTGCACGTACTCGGCGGGTCGCAACACTTGCTGCATCGTCAGTTCGCCGGACCATGTGTGGCCGCTGACGAGCTCGAGTGCGGCGGGCGTCGTCCGCGGGCCGATCCCGTAGAACGGGGCGGGGGATTTCTCGTACTGTACGAGATAACTGACGCCGCGTCGGTTGCCTGGAAACCATAGTTCACCGCCGACGCCCGTCGCGAACTGGTGCTTTTGCGTCCCGATGACCGTGACGAACAGCAAGCTCGGGCGGGTGATGCTGTCGAGCGCGAAGCGATGCAGCAGCGCCAGGATGCCCTGT
>WNFR01013065.1_pt1 | contig 11061 bp, 8 predicted proteins | sample 5400221 | NCBI WGS metagenome assembly WNFR01 (sample SAMN13153357, study PRJNA577476) | soil metagenome | isolation source: 40 cm soil under Madrone tree | place: USA:California | collected 2016-06-14 | reverse complement strand
GGTCACAATCTGGTCCCGCCGCGCGGTCCTGCCGACCACGACGCACCTCGTGGTCGGCGCCGCCCTCCTCGCCACCTGCCTGGTCCTCACGCTGCGGGCGACGCGCGTGACGCTGATCGAGCCGCGGACCGTCGAGCCGGTCGGCGTGCGCCGCAGGGCACTCGCGTGACGCCCGTCGTCGCCGTGCGGCAGGCGGAGAGCGCGTGGCCTCGGCTGGGGGACTACCTCGCCCTCACCAAGCCGCGCGTGGTCGCGATGGTGCTCGTCACGACCGCCGTCGGCTTCCACCTCGGCTCGCCCGAAAGCCCGCTCTTCCTGCGGCTGCTCTACACGCTTGCCGGAACCGCACTCGCCGCCGGTGGCACACTGGCGCTGAACCAGTACATGGAGCGGGACCTGGACGCGCGGATGGACCGTACGCGTCACCGGCCGTTGCCCGAGGGACGCGTGCATCCCGGCGAAGCGCTCGTCCTCGGCGGTGCGCTCCTCGTCGCGGGCGTCGCACTGCTCGCCCTCGCCGTGGAGCCCCTCGCCGCGGTCGTGACCGCCGCGATCGCGATCATCTACCTGCTCCTCTACACGCCCCTCAAGCGCGTGAGCTCGCTCTGTACTCTGGTGGGCGCCATTCCCGGGGCGCTGCCGCCGGTGGCCGGCTGGGCGGCGGCACGGGGTACGCTCGGTCCCGAGCCGTGGATCCTCTTCGCGATCATGTTTCTCTGGCAGGTCCCCCACACGCTCGCGATCGGCCGCTTGTACCGCGACGACTACGCGCGCGCCGGGATCCGCGTGCTGTCCGTGGTCGACCGCGACGGGCGGACGACCGGGCTCCACGCGGTGAGCAACTGCCTCGCGCTCCTCCCGGTCGCGCTCCTCCCGACGGTGGTCGGCCTCGCCGGCACCGCCTACTTCGTGGTGGCGCTCGTGCTCGGACTCGCGTTCCTCTGGAGTGCGGTGGGCTTCGCCCAGCGCGGCAGCAGCGCCGACGCCCGGCGGCTCCTCTTCGCCTCGCTCGTCTATCTCCCGGTCGTTCTCGCCGTCATGGCCCTCGACAAGCTCGCCTCATGACGACTTCGCGGATCGGGACGGGGCTCAGCGGCTGGTTGCTCCCGTTCGTTCTCAGTGCGACGGCTGGCGCGGTCGACGTGATCCTCTTTCTTGCACTTGGGGGCCTGTTCGCCGCGCACATCACCGGTAACGTCGTGATCCTGGCCGCGCATTACCTCACCGGGAAGTTCAGCGAGGTCGGTCCGCTGCTGTCGGTCCCGGTGTTCGTCGTCGTGCTGGGCGCGGTGACGCTGCTGGCAGGCGCGTTCGAACGGGCTGGCTACGAACCGCGGCGGGCGTTCCTCGTGCTGCAGGCCGCCCTCCTGGTCGCGTGTCTCGGACTCGGGGTCGTGCGGGGACCCTTCGCCGATCCGAACAGCCCGATGGCCGTGCTCGTAGGTATGCTCGCCGTTGCGGCGATGGCCACACAGAACGCGCTGACGAAGCTCGCCCTGCCCGGCGCGCCCTCCACCGCGGTCATGACGACGAATACGACCCAGCTGACGATCGACCTCGCGACGCTCGCCCGACGACGCGGGGAGCCGGAGGACCTTGCCCGGGCCCGAAGCCGTGCCGCGGTGACGTCGTGGTCCGTCGTCGGCTTCGTTGCCGGCTGTGCGGGTGGGGCGATGCTCGAGCTTCGTTGCGGACTCGGCGCACTCGCGCTACCGGTGACTCTCGCCGCGCTCGCCGTACCGCTCGGCGCACGATGGAGTGATGTCGGGGCTACGGCGTCCCCACGCTGCTGACCCGCGCGGCGCGTTCGATGACGCTGGTGGAGGATTGCAGCGTGAACCCCGACGCCGATTCCGTGCCCAGTCGACGACGAGCCGGTGAGTGGGGTCTCCGCGCGCTGCTCATCCTGCTCCTCGTCGACATGTTCATCGTCGCCGCGATCGCTCAGGGAGCAACGTCGGTCGTCCAACCCGTCGTCCACTCGATCGTCCTGGTGTTGGGGATCGCGATCGCGTCCCGGAGCCGCGGGACGATCTTGACCCTGGTCAGCGTCCTCGGCGTGGCCGGTCTCGTCACTCACTGGACGTACCACTATCATCCGGCGATCGCGCTCCAGCGTGCCGATACCGCGCTGTCGCTGACATTCACGGCGATCATCACCAGCGTGACACTCCTCCAGGTCGTCCGCGCAGGACGGATCACGACGCATCGTATCGAAGGCGCCGTCGCCAGCTACCTGCTTATCGCGTACGCCTGGGCCTTGGCGTACCAGCTCGTCGCGCTGAGCGATCCCTCATCGTTCAGCTTCCCGGCCACGGCCGTTCCGCAAACGCTCCGCTTCCGTCTCCTGTACTTCAGCGTGACGACGCTCACGAGCGTCAGTTACGGCGACATCACGCCGCTCGCTCCCGTCGCCCGTTGCTTGGCCGCACTCGAGGGCGTGATCGGCCAGCTCTTCCCCGTGCTCCTGCTGACGCGCCTCGTATCCATGGAGCTGTCTCATCGGAAGCCGGTCGGACGCTGAGCTTCGACCTGGCTGCGCCGTCCTCCCATCCCCGCATCAGCCGCTGGTAAGAAGGGCGTTTGTCGTCCCGACGCTTCGGGGATGCCCGAAGCTTCGAAGTGAAGCGGGCGAGCCGAAGGAGACTGGACGCCCACGGTTCTGAGTACTAGCAAACGGTCCGAGGAGGGCTTCACCGCCGGTTCGGGCACCCGGGTTGGCAGCTGGTCGCCGCTGAGAGGATAAGGAGACCACTTCACGTGAGCGGGCGTGGGCGGAGTTCGTCGTGGGCAAGCGGGAGCCTGCCGTGGCGCCCGTCGTGCTCGGCTCGTGGCTGCGAAGTCGCGACGTGTTTCACGTCGATCCGGCGCTCGAGCGAAGCCCGATCGTGCTGGCCGAGGACGAGTGGCGCCAGCGACGGGAGCGGCTGGAAGCGCTGGGCGCCGGGGTCGCCGTTCTCGAGCGATTCGGCGAGGAGCTCCGGGAGACGCAGGACATGCTCGCCGTGTGTGACGCCGATGGCTACGTGCTCGCGACTGCGGGGCATCCACGGGTCATCGAGGAGACCGCCGAGATCAATCTGCGCGTCGGCGGGAGCTGGCACGAGCAGGCCGCCGGTACGAACGGCATCGGTACGGCCCTGGCGGAGGGACGAACCGTCCAGGTCATCGGCGCGGAGCACTACGTTGCGGCCTGGCAGCGATGGGTCTGCACCGGGGCACCGATACGCCATCCGATCACCGGCGAGACGCTCGCCGTGATCGACGTGACGGGATACAGGGAAAGAGTCCAGGCGCACACGCGCCTCGCCGTGCAGGCGACGGCGGCCCTCATCGAGCAGCGTCTGCTGCTCGAGTTCACGCTCGACGAGAAGCTGCTCTGCGAACGCTTGTTCGCACGGGCCGACCGCATGCCCGCCGACGCGATGCTGGCCGTCGACCGTCGTGGTCGTGTGGTGCAACTCAACGCCGCCGCGGAACGGTTGCTCACCGTGCGTCGCTCGTCGGGCGGACAGACGCTGCGCGACGAGCTCAGGCCGGTCGTCGAGGCCGCCCTGAAGCGCGGCGACGGACGTCCCGAAGGGTACGAGCAGACCATCGGCTCCCGCGCGCTCGGCGGCCAGCTCCGCATCGTGACGCTGCCCGTGTTGCGCGATCGCCGCCCGATCGGGGCGGTCGTCGTGCTGCCGCTCGGCGAGCCAGGACGTGTGGCTAACCCCGGCCCTCGAATGCGTTCGGAGAACCTCGCCCTTCGGGAAGAAGTCGACCAGTCGTCGATGTTCGAGGAGATCGTGGGCGCGTCGCGATCGCTGCGCGCGGTGCTGACGAGCGTGGCGCAGGTCGCGCCGACCAACTCGACGGTGCTCATCACCGGCGAGACCGGCACCGGTAAGGAGCTCGTCGCCCGAGCGATCCACAAGCGTTCGCCGCGCGCACGGCGCGCATTCGTGAGCGTGAATTGTGCCGCCATCCCACCCACGCTGATTGCCTCGGAGCTGTTCGGGCACGAGAAGGGCGCCTTCACTGGCGCGCTCGAGCGTCGCGCCGGCCGCTTCGAGCTCGCCGATGGCGGAACCATTTTCCTCGACGAGGTCGGCGATCTTCCTTCCGATACGCAGCTCGCGCTGCTGCGGATTCTCCAGGAGCGCGAGTTCGAGCGTGTCGGCGGAACCCGGTCGATCAGAGTCGATGTACGGGTGATCACGGCGACGAATCGTGACCTGAACGCCGCCATGGAGACGGGTGCGTTTCGGAGCGATCTCTTCTACCGCCTGAACGTGTTTCCCATCGAGATGCCACCCCTGCGCGAACGGCCAGAGGATATTCCGCTGCTGGCCGCATACTTCGTCGACCGCTACGCGAGAAAGGCCGGGAAGCCGATCGGGAACATCGACCCGCGCACGTTCGAGATTTTCCGGGGCTACAGCTGGCCCGGCAACGTCAGGGAACTCCAGAACGTCATCGAGCGCTCCGTCGTCACTTGCGAGACAGAGACGTTCGCCATCGACGAGAACTGGCTGCGTCGCGACTGGCTGCGTCGCGAACTCCAGAAGCCCCCGCGCTCGGGTGAGTCGCTCGCGGGCGACCTCGCCGCGCACGAGAGAGAGATGATCGAGACGGCACTCGCTGCGAGTGGCGGGCGCGTGTCCGGGCCGTCCGGGGCGGCGGCAAAGCTCGGCATTCCCGGCTCGACCCTGGACTCGAAGATCAGGACACTGGGCATCAGGAAGGAACGGTTCAAGAGCGTGTGACGAATTTCGCGGCGACCAAATGCGTGACGGAAGGCGGCGCCGGCGATGTGGAACCGCCGGATCCGCTCCTGTAGAGACGCTACTCGGGCGCCGCAACCGACACGTCGAGCGTAATGTCCCTGTAGTTTACGCGCGGCACGATCGTGCCATCTTCTCCCCGGCGCAGCTGTACGAGTCCGTAGTGCTCCATTGTTCTCAGCGTGCGAGAGAGGTTGGACTTGGCACGCCCTGACAGTTCCGCGAGCTCCGCCAACGATCCCGGCTCCGCTTCTGCAATGAGTGCAAGAAGCGCGCGATTCTTGTCGGATAGAATCTTCGCAAAGCTCTCCATGGAGGTAAACCAGACCTTGGGCTCGCCTCGGCGGGGCCGATGCTGGCCACGCGCAATCGCCATGGTATGCGCCTTCATCTGGGCGTAGCTCGCGATTCCGACCTTGAGCGTTCTCATGTGACTACTCCTCGTTCTATGAGCATCCTGTCTACTTCGTACAAGAAATCAGCGACGAGCGTTGCTGCGTCCTTGTAGTCGTAGGGTCTGACGGTCTGCAGGCGATGCCGATGATCGTACTTTCGCCGCGACCGCGCGGGACCTCTAGTCGCTGCCGCGGCGTGCGCATTGTCGAACCCGACGAGGCGGTTCCCTTCCTCATCATGCAACGTCAGGGAGTAGGCAATGCCATGCGGCCTCGCGGAACTGGGCGGAACGCGCCTTGCCGTGAAGTTGACCCAGTGCTTTCCCGCGGGGTCGATAACAAGGACCAGCCCATCGAGGTCCAGCAGTGTGTCGATCGTTCGGTCGGGCGGGTGCCTACAGCCACGCTCGGGACGATCCTCGGCGCGCGCGGCACGGCGCCCGACGACGCGCATCTGAGCGCCGCCGGCAGCGGCATCGTCTACGGCGTGAAGCCGTTCGTCTACGACCGCATTGACAACAGGCCAACGGACTTCCGCACGCCCCCGGCGACGCCGGTCCCGAGCGGCGCGGTCGTCGCGACGCCGGCACCGGGCGCAGGCGTGCTCGGTGGCGCGGGCGCGCCGGGGGAACCCGAGAGTCCGGATGATGCCGACGTCGGAGACGAAGGCGGCGACTCGGACGAGTAGTTGCGCGTCAGCGCAGGCGTGATCTCATCGGTCATTGTACACGGCGAGCCCTGTGTGTCCGGCGACATCGCAGCCGCAACCTGTCGCGTGGCGCGTCGCAATCGGATTGCGCGAAAACTGCGTCGGCGCAACTTGCTTCACCGACCGGTGATCGCGGAAAGAAGACGGTTGCTGTGGCCGCTCCCTTCTTGAGGACGCTCGCAGAGCCGCTTTCGGTGCCGCGAATCATCATCTCCAGGTGGTTCCGGGAACCTTTCTCGATCGTCACGTGGGTGCCATCAGGCGTACCGAGACGATCGTGATACGACCACGCATGGCGGGTGCTCCGCCATCCGCGATCGCCGGCGCGCGAGACGGCGCCGCCGGGAATGCTCATGTCGATGACCGTGTCACCTCCGCTTCGCACCTCGATGCGCAGACCATCTACGGTGGGATCGATCGAGGACGGCGATGACTGCGACAGCGTGATGTGGCCGCGGAGTGCGAAGCGACGGGATCCGTCGTGTCGGATTTGGTCGACCGACAACACACCCCTCGTCATCGCAACGCAGGGCTTCACCCGGTGAATGACGCTCGCGGGTAGATCGGCCACGTAGAGGGCGCCACTCGGCCCGACGGCAATCTGGCCCGCCCATTGCACACACGCAGCGGTCGACTCCGCACGATCGCAGAGCGCAGGCTCCGACGGCCCGACGACGGTGGAGATGTCGCCGGTCAGATGATCCACTCTTCGAATCGCCCGGCCCGCGCTGATGAAGACGTTGCCGTCACGATCGGACGCCACGTCGTTCACGAAATCGAGGCAGGCGTCGGTCGCGGGTCCGCCATCGCCGCAATCGCCGGCAGTGCCGTTGCCGGCGATTGTGGAGATCACGCCGGTCTGAGCATCGACGTGGCGTACTCTGTTGTTGAGTTGGTCTGCGATGAGGACGTTGCCCTGGTCGTCGCGTCCGAGGCCGAACCCGAAGAAGCATCCCGTGGTTGCCGCCGGGCCACCATCACCGCAGAAGGCTCCGGAAGGGCCGGCGGCCACGATGGTCCGCACCGTAGACACCGGGTCGATACGTTGAATGAGCGATCTGCCCACTCCCGCATAAGGCCAGTCGACGAGCAGCGTTCCGTCGCGATCGAATGCCAGGTCTGTGGCGAGAGGTCCCTGGACCAGGGACGACGCGCGTCCTGTCTGTGCGCTTCGCAGAAGAACGCGCGATGGGGGGGCACGGAAACTGTCGGTGTCGACGATTGCGAGGTCTCCGTCGGGTGCGACGGCGACCGCGGTCGGTTCTTGCAGACACGTCTCGCTGTCATCGATACAGCTGCCGACGACGGTCTCGATCACTCCGGTCCGTCCGTCCACCCGCCGGATCCGCTCGTTCGCGCCGTCGGCCACAAAGACGTTCTCTGCGGCATCGACGGTGACCCCTAGTGCGTCATCGTGGTCTTTGCCGGCCCGCGGCGGATTACCGAGGCACGCGTCTGTCGCCGGGCCGCCGTCGCCACAGAAGGGTGCCGTGCCGTCGTAGCCCGCGACCGTCGTGACGGCACCGGTCTGCACGTCGAACCGACGCACCCGATGGCCGTAGCGCGTGGCGACGAAAAGGTTGCCGGCTGGATCGAGCGCAATCTTGTCGGCGTCGACGCAGAGTTGCGTGGCGGCGTCTGTGCACGAGCCACCCGCGACGGTGGTCATCGTAGCGGTCTGGAGGTCCACGCGTCTCACGGGACCACTGCGGTCGGCGATCAGCAACCCATCGGCGTGGTCGATCAGGAGATCCCCGGGGCTCGAGAGGCAGGCGTCGACCGCAGGACCGCCGTCGTCGCACGCGCCAAAGCCGCCACCGCCCGCAATCGTCGAGATGATGCCGGTCGCGGCATCGACCCGACGCACGTGATTGACGAACCTACTCGTGACGAAGACGTTTCCGGCACCATCGACGGCGACGCCGATCGGGAGCGGTACGCACGTCTCCGTCGCGAGGACGCCATCGGCGCACGCCGGTTCCCAACTTTCCTCGCCATTCCCAGCGACCGTCGATACCAATTGCGTGATCGCATCGATCCGGCGGACGCGGTTCGCCTTCGTGTCCGTCACGAATATGTTGCCCTTGCCGTCGACTGTAAGGTCCGAAAGCTCGTCACCAAAACACGTCTCCGTCGCGAGCTGACCATCGGCGAAATCTGCGAGGGTCGCACAATCTCCCCAGCGCCCACGACCTGCGACGCGTACGATGACGCCCGTCTCGTGGTCCACGCGTAGGATGCGACTGAATCCGCCGTCGGCAATCACGAGATCGCCGGAGCGGTCGACCACGACGTCGCTCACTGCCTCCAAGCACGCGGCGGTTGCGGGGCCGCCTTCGCCGCAACCGCCACTGTACCCTCCACTTCCTGCGACGGGCTCGATGAATCCCGTGCCGCCATCGACACGGCGGACACGGTTCGTCCGCCAATCGGCGACGAGCAGGTTTCCATGCGCGTCGACGGCGATCCCGAGCGGCGCGAGAGGAACCGAGATCGCGGGGCGACCATCCTCCGCTCCGCCCCCCGCGAACGTTTCGACGATCGCGCCCGCCACCGCCGTCACGGGCTCGAGCGGGATCGACGCGCACGCCGCGGCGAGGAGGACGGCCCGAGCGATCGCTCGTAGTCGCACTGGCCTGAACGTTGCCGTTGGCGTCATCGAGCCGGAGGCGAGCATTCGCCGTGCCGAATCGCTCAGTGTCGCCCTCTGCGGTTCGCGTGCCCGATCGCCTGCATCGGAGCTAATGTGCTGGCAGACGCCAGCGTGCATGCGTGCGCGATCGAGTCGAAATGCACGGGCTCGCGACTCCGTTGCTTGTTGGGAGGCGACGCGCGCCGCAACACGCGATGACTCCGTAATAAGCGAATGGGCGGATCGGGACTGCGCCATTTTGGCGCACTCGTATTAGCGGCAGCATTTTCTGCTTGACGACCAAACGAGCACTATGGAAGTCCTCAGTCCCGTTGGAGGTGTCGCAATGATCAGACGTACCATCTTTTGGATACTCTTAGTGGGATTCATCAGTATCGTTGGGTTCGAGTTCCGTTATCTATCGGCTACAAACGGTGTTGCGAATGCCCAGCTGCCGCCACCAGCTTTCCGATGCTGCACCTCCACAGGTGTATGCCCATTGCCAGGCGCTGCATTTCCGGGCTCACCATGCGTCTGCTTCTTACCGCAAGGGAGAGTCGGCGGCTTCGCTTGCTATTGACGTGATTCGGAGAGACCCATGGAAGCTCTCAACGAAGCCATCGTAGACGCAGGCATGCTTCTCGGCCATGCGGCCCGACGTGGCCTCACCCTGCCGCCCGAGAATACCGCTGCCATTGTCAGCATTCGGGGCGATACTCAACCGAGCGTTGAGGCGCAGACGCGGTTTTGGCCGGCGTTCAGCTCCGTTGCTAAGCTCGTCCAACCGGTGACCGTTGACAGCTTGAAAGCCGCGCTACCGAATAACGGCGCTGCCGCTCGCGCCGTTCGTAAGTATCGTCGGTGGGCGTATGGCGCACTCGGATTGCTAGCGATTGCGCAGGTCTATACCGGAATTGGCGAGAAGACTGTCGCCGATCTCGATTCGATTCCACTCAACCTTGCGGACACGGCCGATCACGTCTCTTCGTTGCTGCGAGCGCAGTCAAAAGAAGGTGGAATAGATGAACAACAGACTTCTCAACTAAGGTCACTTCAGAGGACGTTACAATCTCAATATTCGCAACTTCATTCTAGTTACCATAGGCTTGAGTACTGGCGGCTCGGATGGCATCCCGTATTAGCGTTGCGCGTATTCGCACCCAGCGTGCGCACCGCATCAGCCGCACCTGACGCGCCATCGATACAGGATCAAGTATCAACGCCCGCAGCAACCGATCAATACGATCCCGACGAGATCGAGGCAATCAAGGCCGCTGCACATTTTGCGATTGCTGCGCTAAACGACTACGCCTTGCCGTTCTTGTACGGGCTGCTCGGTGCATGCGTATTTATTTTGCGGAATCTTTCATCAGAGGTGAAGGCGCTTTCCTTCACTTCGGACGAAAATTACCAGCTTCGAATTCCGCTGGGGGCGTTATCGGGTGTTGCGATCGCGTGGTTTCTTGCCGCGATGCAATCGTCCAATGCGTTAAAGGGCCTGTCGCCACTGCCACTGGCGTTTTTGACGGGGTACAGCGTCGAAGTGCTGTTCAGTGCTCTCGACCGCTTGGTCGCTGCGTTCTCGAGTGACCGTGCCGCCGCCGCGGGAACGTCTTGAGTCGCATGTAAAAGCGCTGAAAGCGCGCACATTGCCGGCAGCAGAGCGCAGGACGCCCGGGGTAAGCGCGTCGTTACGTAAGCTCCCCCCGTATTGAGCGAATGGGCGGCGAATGCTGCGGATACGGCAGCGTCCGATAAAGGGTTAACCTGCCGCGGAGACAAGACGCCGTTAATGCGTCTACCGACCGACCTCGCCGCGCACGAGAGAGAGATGATCGAGACGGCATTTGCGAGCCGGGGGGCGCGTATCCGGGCCGTCCGGGGCGCCGGCAAAGCTCGGCATGCCGGGGTCCACACTGGACTCGAAGATCAAGGCACTGGGCATCAGAAAGGAGCGGTTCAAGAGCGCGTGACAAATTTCGCGGCGATCAAATGCGTGACGGAAGGCGACGCGCCGGCGATGTGGAACCGTCGAATCCGCTCGTGGACCGTGCGATCAGCAACGGTCGCGCGCTCGTGCTGGCGCAGGTGCTCGAGCCAGGACTCGACGATGAAGCTTTCGACGTAACGCCCGTCTTGTCCCGGATCCTGGTAGACGGCCCACCTGACGGCGCCGTCGCGGCGGCGAATCGGCTCCAGGTCGCGGATGGCTTCCACAAAGGCATCCGTCTGTAGGGGATCGACACGGTACTCGACCTCGACGCGGACCGGTCCGTCGTCCGGGGCCGGGACGATGTCGAGGTGAGGCTCGGCCCAGTGTGCCGACGGCTCGAGATCGAGCGACGTGATCTCGCGCAACGGCCATCGGGGGATGGCAGCGAGGCCGAGGATGGCGGCGGCTGCGGATGACGCAAGCGCAATCGACACGCCGACGTGTTGAGCCGCGAGTCCCCACAACGCGCTGCCGACGCCAAGGCCACCCTGGAAGACGAGGAGATAGACGCCGAGCGCCCGCGCCCTGACCCACGCGGGTACGGCGGTTTGGGCGGCGCTGTT
>WNFR01007533.1_pt1 | contig 11062 bp, 7 predicted proteins | sample 5400221 | NCBI WGS metagenome assembly WNFR01 (sample SAMN13153357, study PRJNA577476) | soil metagenome | isolation source: 40 cm soil under Madrone tree | place: USA:California | collected 2016-06-14 | reverse complement strand
TTGTCTTTCGCTGGATCGAGCGGGGCGTTGGGCTCGGCATAGTCGTCGCGCTTGCCGTTGCCGTTGGTGTCGAGCACGAACGGCGACCAGCCTTGCGACTTCGCCGCATCGCCGGTTTCGTCGAACATTTTGGTATTGACCCAGCCGGCAACCGGGCCGGTGCCGCTGAGCCAAAGCGTGTCATTGGCGTCGTAGCCGAACTGCAGGTGATGGGTGGCAAAGCAGGTATTGATGAAGCTGTACTTCATCGTCCTGGGATCGAGCATCGCCACCTGGCGCGCCGACTTTTCCAGCGGGAACACCTTGGCCGACGGGTGGTCGGAACCTTGTTTGCAGAACGCCGGGTTATCGATGCCGCGCACGGTGGCGGAGAGCCAGAGCCGGCCCTTCTCGTCGAACATGGCGTTGTGGTTGTTGGCGCGCGTATCCCAGAGTTTTTGCTCGCCCCAATAGGCCGACGGCTCCAGCGGCTTCACGCTGGCGGCATGCCCTGGACCCAAGGATTCCGGCATCTCGGGGTCCGCGACCGGCATCTTGAAGAACGACACTTTATTCGTCTTCGGATCGAGGATGGGCATGTTGTCGGTGGAATATTCCGGCGAGCCGTACAGCGGGCCATAGGCATTGACCGTCGGATTGCGCCGGTCGGACGAAATCAGATCATGCAGGTATTTGTCCGGCGTCGACCACTCCCATGACGTGATCACGATGTTGCGTTCGACGCCTTGCGGACGTGGCGGCTTGGCCTTGGGCAGTTCGCCCTTGGCAACGCGGTCGGTCCAGTCGCCGAAATATTTGAAGGGGACGCCGCCGAAATTCCCAGCGAGCTGGTTGGTCATCTGCTCGCCGGACTGGCCCGATTGGACGCGCCGCATCCACGCCGCCGCGCCGGAATCGAACTTGCCGAAAGCGGCCGGTATCGTGCGAGTGGCTTCCTGGCCGAGCTGATGGCACCCGATGCAGCCGATGTTCTTCACCTGCTTCAGCCAGTCATTCTGAGTGAGCTTTTCGGGAATGTCGCTCTTGCCGCCGAAATCGCCGGCGGGCGGAATTTTCATCATCGCGTACCAGTAGATCGCCGGGTAATAATGCGCTGCCGCCGCTTCGTCCGGCGCCGGCACCGCGGTGTGATTTACGCGCTGGCCGGGCTTTGCGGTGAGCTTGGCCGAATCCACCAGACCATAGCCGCGCACCCAGACGCTGTAATTCGCGGCCGGCAGATCGGGGATGAGGTAGCGGCCGGAATCGTCGGTGACGACGGTGCGCGCGAACCTGGTCGGCAGCTCGGTGGTCTCGGCGATCACCCAGACCCCGGCTTCAGGGCCCGCGGCGCCGACAACAGTGCCGCCGATGTCGGTGGCGCCGACCGTCACGGTCTGCTGCGCATAAACTGCGGTGGAGATTGCGCTTGGCAGCGCCATCAATCCGGCACACATCGTCAACCGCGCAAGCGCTTTGGTCACGAACATAGTCGCCTCCCGCATGGAACCGGCTCTCTGGCCGGTTTTTCATTGCCGCCATTTTAGCAAAAAGGTCGGCAGCGTCCAATGGCTCGAATCAGCCTTCTACTGACGTCCGCGGTTCGTCGGACGTCCGCTTCGCGCCGCCAATCGCCGACGTTCAGCGCCATGCCAGTCCTCGAAACGCGTCCTTACGCAATCGCTGGCATCCTGCCGAACAGACAATCGAGCGCTGTGTGCAATACCTCCCCCGGATTCGACGCGCCGGAACGGCTGCGCCACGCGACTTGGCCATCCGGTCGAACCAGCACCGCGCCATCGGCGTCGACGCCATACGCATCATGCCAGTTGCCGTCCACGTCGACGAGATCGCCGTCTTTGCCGATGGTGAAAGCCATCAGTGGCGGCAACGACGTCGCGATCCCTTGCGCGGCCTGTCGCCATGCGCCGCCGTCGCGGCCGGCCAGCAGCACAAAATGCGGGCCGAACAGGTCGATGGTCGAGATTTGCTCGTTGCCGCGCATGAGCCAGACATGGGGTGCGCGGCTGCCGGGCCGCGCGGAGGGCACGTAGTCGGTGACGGGATCGTCGACCGCGACCGGAGGCGTGCCGTCCGGCACCACCGCCATCGACTGGTAGCTGGCCCCGAAGATCAGCCCCTGCTCGTTCAAGAATTCCCGCCGCGGCAGCACGTTGCTTTGCCGCACATTGCGGCCCATCGACAGGGCGTTGGCCAGTGCATTCTGGGTGATGATCCCTCCCAAAGGCTGGCGCTCGGCGTGATAGCTGTCGAGCAGCTTCTCGTCGGCCTTGCCGCGCAGCACGGCGGCGATCTTCCACGCCAGATTGTGCACATCCTGCACCCCGGTGTTGAGGCCAAAGCCGCCGGTCGGTGGCATCTCGTGGGCCGCGTCGCCGGCCAGGAAGACGTTCCCGACGCGATATTGGTCGGCAACGATGGCCGAGGCTTCCCACGGGCTGACGCCCAGCACCGACACGGCAAGGTCCGGCACGCCGACCGCCTTGCGGATCAGCTCCGCGCAAAACTCCGGCGTAAAATCCTTGGGCTGCCAGCCATACTGTTTGACGCTGTGAATCAGAAAACCCCAGCGATCCCTGCCGTTGATCGTGAGGAACGTGCCGCGCAGATCCTGCTGCTCGACGAAATAAAGCGCGGCCGGCCGGTGCGCGACCCATTGGGTGAGGTCGGCGTGGAACAGGATATTGACGCTGTCGTAGACTTTCTCCGTGCCGGTCATGTTCACGGCCAGCGCGCGGCGCACCCGGCTTTGCGCGCCTTCGGCCGCGATCAGATAGCGCGCGGTGAACGGCGCCTCCGCGGCCGTGGCGCGATCGATCAACAGGCCCGTGACGGCACCTGGCGTTTGGCTGAACGAGGTCAGCTCGGTATTGAAGCGCAGCGTTGCGGGCCCGGCTGCTTCCGCAAACCGGCGAATGACCGGCTCGAGGTCGTCCTGGGCACAGAGACAGTTCTTGACCGGCGTCGCGGCCATGTTTTTTTCAGTCGCGCGGCCGGGCACGCGGCGCTCGATCTCCTTGCCGGCAAGGGTTTCGGTCCAGACGATCAGCCCCAACCGCCCTTCCTGCAATCCGGCGTCCCTGACCGCGGTGTCGATGCCGCATTGCCGGAACACTTCCATGGTGCGGGCATTGATGCCGCGCGCCTTCGGCGTCAGCGCCGTGCTGGGGTGACGTTCGACCAAAAGCGAGCGCACGCCGTGCTGGGAGAGCAGCAGCGAGGCGGTGAGACCGACCGGACCGCCGCCGGAAATCAGAACGGGGATGTCGAGCATCTCTTCTCCTGTTGGCATTCGCGTCTGTGAATTATCCGATCTCCATCGGCTTGCCATGGGGCTCGCGGCGATAGGCGAAGATCGCGATCAGCGCCGCGAATTCGCACGCCGCCAGGAACAGGAACGCCGGCGCGATCGCGTCCGTGGTTGCCTTCGGCGAAACCACGTCGTTGCTTCCGGCGATCAGCGCCAGGCAAACCGGTCCGAGAATCTTGCCGACGCCGTTGGCGGCCTGCGCCAGTCCAAACGCCCGGGCGCCGAGCGAGACCGGAAACACTTCGACCACATACGGCGACATGTTGGAGAACGAGCCGCTGTAGAAGGCCGCGCCGAAGATCACCAGCAGCGCGAATACCGACCAGCCGGCGATGAACTCGCGATAGAAGGCGAAAATCGCCAGCATGACCAGGACGGAAAGGAACGTTCCGACCAATGCGGCGCGGCGGCGCCCGATATAGAGCGGCAGCACCGAAAACAGCACGCGGCCGATAATCGAGGCGACGCTGGCATAGACGAAATAATGCGCGGCCTCGTGCGCGGTGATCTTCAGGAGCTGGGACAGGATGGTGGGTCCCCACAGAATCACGCCGTAAGTGCCGGTCGAAATCCCGGTCCAGATCACGACGACCCACCAGAACCGCTGCTGGTCCTGGAACAGCTCCGACAACGACCCCGGCTTCCTGATCGGCGCAACCGCGTTCGGCAGCGTGATGCTGGCTTCGGCAACGCCGAGCAGCTTTGCCGCCTCGCGCCGCGCGTCGGCATTGCGGCCGCGCGACAGCAGCCAGCGCACCGACTCCGGCGCAATCAGCGCAAACAACAGCGAGGTCACGATCGGCATCGCACCGGTGGCCGCGACGCCCCGCCAGCCGATCACCGGCAGCAGGCTCGCCGAAATCATCGCGGCGAACATGGTGCCGAGCGCGACCGGCGCCACCATCATGCTGGAAACGAAGGTGCGGTACCGGGTCGGCGTCATTTCGACGACCAGCGGATTCTGCGCGGTCACCGCCGCGATCGACCCAAAGCCCACGACGAAGCGCAGGATCGAAAACAGGATCCAGGCGCCGTCCGGTATCACCGCACATCCGGCGGCGCCCAGCGAAAAGATCAGGCCGCCGCCCCAGATCATTTTCTTGCGCCCGACCCTGTCGGCGAGCAGGCCGCCGGCCAGCGAGCCTGCGATGGCGCCGACGCCGGACGACAGCAGCATGACCGCGCTCTGGCCGTAAGTGAGATGCCAGCCCGGCGCCAGCACCGAGACCAGGTAACCGACCAGGAAAAAATCGTAGAACTCGAACATCTCCTGCAGGACGAGGAGGGCGATCGTCAAATAATAGCGCGGCGTGAGGTTGGATTGCTCGATTCCGCTGATCCAGTCCTGCGCATCGGCTTTGGCGCGATCCTGGGCCGCCTGCCGGATTCCGCCCGAAATACTGCCCTGGACGGCGCCTTGAGCGTCGAGCGAAACCTCGGCCATTGCTCTCCCCGGACGCCCGACTGCCCGCCGTCATGTGCGGCGGTTTGGAAGTGCCGGGACCATCCGGGAATAGAATTAGCACCCGGCTCTGGATTGCGATAATGTTGAATTGTCATCAGATTGATCGCAAATCGGCATCATCGAAATGGACCTGCGCCAGTTCCGCTATTTCATTCAGGCCGCGCGGCGGGAGAATTTTCGCAAAGCCAGCGACGATCTGCGCGTCGCGCAGTCGGCGCTGACGCGGCAGATCCAGCATCTCGAGCGCGAACTGGGCTTTCTCCTGTTCGATCGCGTCCGGCGCGGCGTACGGCTGACCGCGGCCGGCCAGCGGCTATTGGAGCGCTCGCAACACATTCTGGGCGAAGTCGACCGGTTGAAGGAGAGCCTGCAGATCGAGGCGCATGTGCCGAGCGGCCCGGCATCGCTGGCAGCGCCACCCTCGATCGGGCGGCTGCTGTTCAGCAAACTCGCGCTGACGTTTCTCAAATCCTACCCGAAAGTAACCCTCAGCCTGCTCGAAGGCTGGACATCGAACGTGCTCGGTCAGCTCCGGCGCGGCGAACTCAGCCTTGCCATCGTGACCGATCCGCCGCCCGACCCGCTGCTCGAATACACACGCCTGTTCACCGAATCGCTCTATCTCGTCGGCCGCCCCGATGACCCCCGCCTGAAGAAACGCAGCCTCGACGTCGGCAGTCTCGGCGGTCTCCCGCTGGTGATGATCAACAAGCATAACCGGCCGCGCCAGCTGATCGAGAATGCCGCGGTCCGGGAAGGCGCGAAACTCGACATCCGCCTCGAACTGGAAAGCCCGGAAACCCTCAGGCAATTGCTGCTGGGCGGCAGGATCTATGGGCTTCTGCCCTACTCCTCGATTTTTGGCGATGCCCAGGCCCGGCGGCTCGGCGCGGTGCCGATCCGGGGACAAGCGATGACGCGGTATCTCGCCAAGAGCCGCAACGAGGCCAATTCCGTCGCGCGCGAAACCCTGGAGAAATGCACGATGGCGGAGATGCGCGGGCTGGCAAAACGGATCGGCATTCGCGAGCAGTAGGCTACAAAATCCATGAATGTTTCCGGCGAGGACAACTCTTCCTCACCGGAAACAACACGCTTGCCAGGCCACCTGCTCTCCGGGAACACTTTCGACGTCGGTTGACGCGAAGCCGCCGCGTCAACCGACCAAGGTTTTAATGTCGATGATGATCGTCGTCGTCGCCTCCGGAGGCCGAGACCACAACACCGGTCTTTTCGTCGAGCAGCAGCTTGCGCGGGCCGCCTTCGTCGCGATCGTCGAAGTCGAACATGTTGTTGAGCGGTCCGGCGATGGCATCGAACGAGCCGCCATGCTGAATGCGCTCGCCGGACAGCCAGTTGTCCTCGATGAACCGCAGCACCGAGGTCTGGTCGGTCAGGGTGTGATCGACATGGTTACGTTTCGCAAAGGGCGACACCACCAATAGCGGCATCCGCGTTCCATAACCGCAACGCCCCCATGCCGGCTTGCCGGAATCGCCCAGAAGCGGCGTGGTCGAGACCGGCTCGTCCTGCTGGAAGCCATTGCTGGTCTGGCAGACGCCCGGACCATTGAGCGTGTCCACCGCCGGGTTGAACGACGGATTGGCGATCGGCGGCATTTGGTGGTCATACCAGCCGTCGCTGTCGTCATAGAGGATGATGACGGCGGTTTCCGACCATTCCGGGCTCTGCTGCAGGGCGTTGATGACCCGCACCAGGAAATGCTGCTCGTCGGTCGGGTCCGAATAGCCGGCATGTCCGTCTTCGAAGGCCGGGGCCTTCAGGAAGTTCACGGCCGGCAGCTGGTGCGCTTTCAGCGCGGTGAAGAAGTCGTTGATGTCGTAGTTGTGGTTGGCCGGATCCGGCGTGTTGGTATGCGGGATCAGGCTGTGGCCGATGGCCTCGACCGAACTCGGGCGGGCATGGGTCGGATTGCGGGTCGACGCGTAGTACTGGAACCAGGCGTGGTGCGGGATGTAATCGACCGACGTGGACGCCGGCGTGCCGGGCGCGGTCGGGTTGGTTTGCCGTAGGCAACCGGTGGTGCCGTTGGCGTTGACGACCGTGAGATCGAAACCGCCCATGAACGAACCCCAGGTGATGCCCTTGGCATTGAGGAGATCGCCGATGTTCTTGCCGGCCATCGTGACCTGGTCGATGGCCGGATTCGAGCAGACGTCCTGCAGCGGATCGCCGTCGCCGATCTCGGTGACATTGTCGGGAGTCTTGGCCGCGTCGCCGAACGCCTCATGGGTGCCGTGCAGCAGCGTCTTGCCGGTGGGATCGGCGGGATCGAACACGTTCTTGGTGGCGGCAAATCCGTTGGTCTGGCCCGAGATCAGGTTGATCGCGCCGGGCGTCGAGGGACCGAACTGCGTGGTGTAATTATTGTCGTTCAAGGCGAAATGCTGGGCGTAATTCCACATCGCGGTGACGGTGTTGCCGTCGTAATACCCCATCACCAACGCCTTGCCGGTGCCGGTCGGCGTCCCTCCGGCTCCGACGAAGACCGGGAAGCCGTCCATGTGGCCGTTGTCGTACGCGCTCTCCTCGGGGCTTTCGTTATGGCCCTGATCCGCGGTCAGCGCCTGCGCGGGCGACAGCCGGAATGGATTCGATGCGTTGCTGCCGTTCTTGTTGGCCACGCCGCCGGTCATCGCGGGGACGGGATTAACCGGATTGGTGGCGACGCTGTTGGGGTTGTTGTTGAGAAGGTCGACGCCGGTCAGCAGCTTGAAATCGTGGTTGACGTCGAGCGGGTTGACGAGATTGTTGACCTTTGGCGTGCGCGACGACGCCTTGAACGGCGTCTCCCCCGACAGATTGAGGGCGTTGGGATAGGTCCCGAAATAATGGTCGAACGAGACGTTTTCCTGGAAGATGACGACGACGTGCTTGATCGGTGTCGCGGTGGGAACACGATGGAAATCGTCGGAATCGCGGCCGCGCTGATCGTCGGCGCTTGCGCTTGCGCACATCAGCGCCAGAGCGGAAACCAAGCCTAAAGTAGTTGGCAAACGCATCGGGATCGCCTCCTGAGATAAAGAGTTGCAGTTGGGATGATGAGGATTGCGAGTGGCAACCAAGCGGTTGCCGCGCGGAACTTTTCAGAGCTCGATCACAGCCAGAAGAAACATTTGTGACGCCTCGTTGAATAGGCCGCGATCCGGCGGATTCGCACAGGGAATGCACAACAGCTGGAATGCAAAACGCGAACTCTCTACCGGGCCAGTCCGCGTTCGTAGCGATTGGCTTGCGCTGCGGTCATGACCGGCGCCGGCGATTTTTTGGGTATTGCGACAGCGGGCGCGATGGCGTTGGGCCCGTGCTGCCGCAGCACCAGAACGTCAATGTCTTGCGGCGTGATTTTCATCGCAAAATCGTAATCGTCCAGGATGCGCGCGGCAACCCGGCGCAGGGGACCGTTAAAGGTGCCGGTCATGCGGGTGTCGAGCGCGTCGTTGCTGCGATAACGCAGATTGAAATTTGCCTGCAGCGCGTCCAGTACCTCCCGCAGCGTGGCGTCCCGCGCCTCGACATGGACGGCCTCGGGTTGCCCGCGCACTTGAACCTGCGCGCACGCCGCCCCGCCCGCTGCGGCGAGCAGCGCGCCTGACGCGAGCATCAGCTTAGGGAGACGGCGCAGAAGCACCGGCGATCGTCGCATGACGGGATGGCCCAGATAACGTCGCAGAAACCCGATGGCATGGCGATCGGGCGGATAGAACGAGACAGCCTAACGGCCTCCCGTGACATTCGATTGACACGCCATTGGCCGCGGGCCCAACGCACCCGGCGGAGGCCTACTCCGTCAGGCGCCGGCATCATCTGTTCGCTGACACGCCGTCCGGCGGCAATGAAGCCGCGTAGGCCGCGAGCGCGACCATATCTTCCAGCGTCATTTTTTCCACGACCGGCTTCATCAACTCGCTGCCGCTGCCGGCGCGCGCGCCGGACTTGAAATCATGGAGTTGGCGGACGGCGTAACTCGGCGAACGGCCGGCAATGGCGGGGATGCCGCCGACGCCAGCAAGGCCCGGGCCATGACAGCCCGCACATTGCGTGCCGCCGCCGCCCACGCCTTTTGCAACAAGGTCCTTGCCCTTCTGGATGCTGCCGGCCGGCACAAAGGCGACGAAGCGCGAACGCGCGTCGCGGCTTTCGAATTGCGCGAGGTCCTCCGGGATTTCGATGATGCGGTTGCCGATCGGTTCGCGCTCGCCGGTTTTGGCGTCGGCCAGAAACCAACCGGCGACATAGGTTTTCGGAACCGTATCGGTCTCGACCACCCTGATCGTCGCCCGCGGTTTCAGCGCGGCGAAATATTCCGCCGCGGCGCTAACCTCCTGGTCGGTTGCCGCCTTGGCGAGCGCGATCATGAGCTGCGGCGGGCCGCGCTCCGGAACGGAGGTCTTGCGCAGGCCGTTCTTGAAATCCGCCATCTGCTGCTTGATGTAATCAGCCGAAAGGCCCGCCAAACTGGCGTTCTCGGGACCGCCGGGGCCGTCCGCCCTGTGACAAAAGCCGCAGGCGAAGACATCGGGCTTTCGACCCGTTGCCACGACGGCCGGCATCGGACGGTGATCGGCCGGGTGCCAGTCGGGGGTGAAAAACCGGTCGCGGGTCTGCGCCACGCTGTATTGGACCGGACTGTCCGGCACCTGCCGCGGCTTGCCGTCATCGGGCGGCAGCTTGAAACCGGGCGGATTGACCGGATAGGCCCATTCCGGCGGACGATCCTCAGCCCCGGCATGGCCCGCGGCAATCAGCAACGCGCATGAAAACCCAAGCAAAAGAAATGATCGCATGAAAAATCCCTACACCTGCCAGCATTAAATGATACTTCCCGAAAAAAGTCGATCTGCAGTGCGCCGCCAATCTATTGCCGCCGAGCGGCGAACCACGCTTTGCGAATCCGCCCCACGCGTTATTGTTGCACTCCCTCGTAGGATAAAATCGCCATGCCCGAAACCATCAATCTCGGTTCGCTGCAGCTGAAATTCCTGCAGAGCAAGGACGACACCGGCGGCAGCCTCGATATGTTCGAGATGACGCTGCAGCCTAACGCGCGGATGCCTATTCCGCATTATCACGATCGCTGGGATGAAACGATCTACGGGCTGGCGGGCACATCGACCTGGCGGATCGACGGCAAGGATATCGATCTGGCGCCCGGCGAGACCGTCTTCATCAAGCGCGGCGTCGTGCACGGATTCACGAACCGTTCGACCGGGCCGGCCAGTTGCCTCTGCGTCCTGAGCCCGGGTGTGCTTGGCCCGCAATATTTCAAGGACATGGCCGGCCTGCTGTCGGCTGCCACGCCCGATCCGGCCAGGATGAAAGAGACGATGCTGCGCTACGGGCTGATCCCGGCGCCGCCGTCCTGAGCGCCACGCGCCGGCGTCACCGCGACCGACCGATCAGGCCGTGTGAACGACGACGTTGAAACCCTCGTCGGGTTCCGGAGCAACGAAGTAGCGCGTGAACTGATCGTACTCCGCGTCGCTGACCTGGAACGGATGCGCGCATTTTTTCAACCCCCAGCCTTCCCGCCAGGAACATTCCGCAACCTCAGGGCGCAGGCAAGGAGAATTTGCGCTTCATGGAGGCCTCCTGCGGGCTTGACGACAACACCCGCCGCGTGGCCTCGTTCGCCTGCAATGCGCGCGCGTGAGTGAGCCTTCGCTCCCTGGAGGGCCGTCCTGGGGAGGGTGAGAACACCATCGTCCCGCGCTCCATCGGAAACTGCATGCGAAATTCTTCAAGATTTTTTCCCGCCGCCGTTTTGCTGGCTATCTGGTGCGGACCGCAGCCGGCATCGGCTCAGCCGGCAGCCACTTCACCCAGACCGGCCGGCGCTCCAGTCAAGCCAGCCGCGCTTTCAGCCAGACCGGCGGCACCTTCAGCCGGCCCGGTTGCGGCCCCCTCCCCGCGCGCCGCCTCCTGTCACAACGGCATGCCCTTCGACCGCTTCCTCGCAGAGCTCAAGCAACAGGCCGCCGCCGCCGGCGTGTCGCAGGGCGCGCTGGCGGAAGCATCCCCGGACCTCGTCTACGACCAGGGCATCGTCAACCGCGACCGTGGCCAGCGCGTGTTCGGACAGGTGTTCACCGCGTTCGCCGCGCGCATGGCCGCCGTGTACCGGATGCAGCAGGGCCAGGCCCGGATCAAAACCTATGCGGCCGCGTTTGCGCGCGCCGAGAAGGAATATGGCGTGCCGCCGGCGGTGATCGCGGCGTTCTGGGGACTGGAGAGCGACTTCGGCGCCAACATGGGCAGCCTGCCGA
>WNFR01016858.1_pt1 | contig 11063 bp, 11 predicted proteins | sample 5400221 | NCBI WGS metagenome assembly WNFR01 (sample SAMN13153357, study PRJNA577476) | soil metagenome | isolation source: 40 cm soil under Madrone tree | place: USA:California | collected 2016-06-14 | reverse complement strand
AAACTGCGTCAAGACGAATCCCACCCTCTCCGCCATACTATTCACGTAAGATTATCAATAGAGCGTTCCCGCTTCGGTTGCCGCCCCCGTTACGGCGCGCGGTAGGCCAACTTTCGTCCGATACGCTCAAGCGTATACTGCAGATCGCAATTGGTCCTACACCAATGGGATGCGTTTACCTGCCGTCGGCTGCGGTAGTCAGTTCCACTCGATCAGCGGACGTCGACGTGTAGGGTCTCAGGGTGGGAAGGCGTTCTTTGGGGTCCAAAATCCACACGGTTCGGCCCTTGTAATAGTCAATTAATTCCTGGTTTTTGGTAGGGCCCAGATCGCGCGCCCAGACAATCTTCGAGGCATCGATGTCCGCCGCGTTGTAAACCCAATCGAGGTTCTTATCACTTGGATGCTCGGCGAAGATCAGGTGCCGTCCAGCCAGAGTGTTCAATTCCGAGGTGATGGCGGCGCGCTCGGGAAATTTGTAATTCTCCGCCCCCCAATAGGGAGCTAATGCGACTCCGAAAAGTGGCGCGGTGGTACGAACGATTACAATCAGCACACAACACCCGATGATGGCCCTCGTGATTGCGAGGCCTACCGGTTTTGCATTCATCCACAAGGGCCGAACATATTTGAGCATCGACAAGACGAGCGCGTACGTGATGGCCGTGATTGGTGCCACATAGTGGGGCATGAAATAGGTCGGTAACAGCATTCCGGCGAACGAAATCGCGGCGGCAAGCAGTAGAAATCGGATGGGCGGCGAGACATCCGAAAGTCTCGACCCGACAGGCAGCGCAATCAGCAGCATCACTATAGGAACCGTCAGCACTGGTCCAAGATAGAAAACCCAGAAAAGGAAAATCCGATTAAGGGTATTGAGCAACGGATGGCGTACGGTGAACTGGAACGCGTCAAGCTGTCCCTCATAAAAATTCCGTAGTTCGGATGTGGTATACGCAGGCTCTGCTTTGACGGGCACCCACGGGAAAAGCGGCACCGTCGCGTAGGCCTGCTCATAAACGAGGTAGGCGGGCCGGAAGGGTTGTCCGGTCGTTTTCCAGAAATAGAACGCCATGGCGCCGACAGTAACGGTCAGGATAATTCCGAGCGGAACAATCACGTGTACAAGGTTTACCCGAGCCGACAGCTCACGATTTCTAAGCAGCCACACGAGGAGAACAACAGCAATCGGAATCCCCAATAACAAGCCCTCGTAGGGTCGGCTATTAAAGAGCAAGGCCAGACCGATTCCCATCCACACCGCGTCGCGGACTCGCTGGTTCTTCTTGATGCGGGGCAAAGCGCCGAGCACCAACGCGCCGCCGATCGCGGCAACGGCTCCGCCCCAATAGCTGTTTGCCCAATAGCTGAAAGTCCCAAGCCGGATCACAGCAAGTAATCCGCCCAGCAGCGCCCAAGCCGGCGGCATCCATCCCTGCAGCATCCAGCAAATCGCGGCGCACATCAGCGCGGAGCTCAGCAGCACGCCCCAGAAGGGATGCCCGAATATCACTTGGCCGACGGCCAAAAAGATTCCCTGTGCTGGGTAATATTTGGAGACGTAGGTAGGAACCTGATTGACGTGAAAGGTCTCGAAATGGAGCCACATCGGGTGCGTCGGATTGGCCAGCCGCCCATGCGCGAAGGTATCTGCCATCAGTAGATAACTGAACTCGTCGTGTATTGCCGGGCTGGGAATGGGGAGGACTGGCAAGATGGCCAGCCGAGTCACGACCGCTAAGATCCCGACCGCAACGATCGAGAGCGCCCGCCGCTGGGCGAACCGGCTAAAACTAGCTTCGAGACGGCCGAACCAGCGCGAGCCGAGCCGCGGAAATGCGAAAGCCCACAGAATGGCCGCGATGCTGAGAAATATTTCAATTCGGAGCATTTCTAGCCTTACGAGCACCGACCGACTTACGATCCAAGGATCTAAACAGCCAATGAAATAGCACTATCGAGGCCACTCTACGACGGGCGACTTTTCACTCGGTATTCAGCAAAGGCACCGTGGCATTCAACCGGTATGGCATCAGTCTTGGCTTCCGGTCTCCCGGATCTACAATCCATACCTGTCGCCCCTGGTAATAATCAATTAGCTCCTGATTCTTCGCAAGACCCAGATCGCGCGCCCATACAATCTTCGAGGCGTCAATGTCCGCCGCGTTATACACCCAATCAAAGGGATTTTTATCAGTCTCGTTGTGTGCGAGGACGAATACTAGGTGCGCTCCACTTTTTTCGTTCAGTTCCGACAAGATAGCCGGACGCTCCGGGAATTTAGAGCTTGCCGCCGCCCACGTCGAGAACTTTGGAGGTGTCAAGGCGGTTCCTGAAACCGGCGCACAAATACGCAGGACGGCAAGCAGGAGACAAGACACAATCATCGCTCTGGTGATTCCCAGGCCGACTGGCTTTCCCGCAAACAATACAGGTCGGACATATCGCATGGCCGACAAAACGAACGCATAAACGAGAGCGGTAATCGGTGCAGCGTAATGCGGAAAGAAAACGACGGGCAACGCCATTCCAGCGAACGAAACAACGGCGACCAGCAGGAAAAATCGTCCAGACGCCGAAAAATCGGAAAGTCTCGCTCCTACAGGCAACGCCAATAGTAAGATCAGAAACGGCACCGTCAACGTGGGTCCGAGATAGAAAAGCCAGAACGAGAAGGAGCGGAGAAGGATCTTCTGAAAAGGATGCTGTACGGCAAATTCGAAGACTCCGAGCAGATTCCCTTCGTAGTAATTCAATCGGGCGAACGAAGGATCAGGAGGAGGTGGCTGCAAGGGCATCCAGGGAAATGCGGGTCTACTCGAATACGTTGTCTCATAAACGACGTAGGGAGGCCGGAATGGCTGTCCCGTTGTCTTCCAAAAGTAGAACGCCATAGCGCCAGCGGTGACGGCTAGGATTATTCCGAGCGGCATAATCACGCGGAGGATTTTTCTTTGTATCGGGTGCTCATTCGTTTTCAGTAGCCAAATTAGAAGAGCAATCGCAATCGGAGTCGCGAAGAACAGGCTCTCGTATGGTCGGCTGTTGAGGAGCAGGGCCAGACCAATTCCCATCCATACCGCGTCGCGAACTCGCTGGTTGTCCTTGATACGCGGCAAAGCGCCGAGCACCAAAGTGCCGCCGATGGCCGCAACGGCACCGCCCCAGTAGCTGTTTGCCCAATAGCTGAAAGTCCCAAGCCGGAGCACGGCGAGGAGACCTCCAAGTAAAGCCCATCCCGGCGGCATCCATCCTTGCAGCATCCAGCAAATCGCCGCGCACATCAGCGCTGAACTCAGCAAAACTCCCCAGAACGGATGCCCGAATACTACTTGGCCGATGGCCAGAAAAATTCCTTGCGCCGGGTAGTACTTGGAGACGTAGGTAGGAATCTGATTGACGTGAAAGGCCTCGAAATGGGCCCACATCGGATGCGTTGGGTTGGCCACTCGCCCATGCGCGAAGGTATCTGCCATCAGTAGATAACTGAATTCATCGTGTATCGCGGGGCTCGGTATAGGAAGGACCGGCAAAACAGCCAGCCGGGCCACGACCGCTAAGATCCCGACCGCCGCGACCGAGAGTGCCCGTCGCTGGGCGAACCGGTTCAAACCAGCCTCCACACGACCGAACCACTGCGAGCCGAGCCGCGGAAATGCGAAAGCCCACAGAACGGCCGCTAGGCTAAGAAATATTTCAATTCGGAGCATTTTGTCGCCTAACGAGCACAGATCGACCGAAACGTCGTAATACTCGACTGAGGAGCACAAAGGGGGCCACTTTACAACGGTCTAGCCGCGTTCGGGTTCAGCCAAACCGGTGTGTGATCTTGCTGGAGGTAGCGCAGGACGCAGGGGAACGCGACGAATCTAACCCTGAGGGAAACATTTTACCTCGCAGCGGCAACGCTTTGCTGCTCCCGAGTTTAAATTATCGACGCACAGCACTGTCAGGACGCCTGCCTCCGCACAACTTCGTGCTGTTTCAGGAATTTAGCCGTTAAAGCCATAAACGAGGTTTGGTGCACCGCGTGCCTTAACTGCAGCATTGTCCCGAGCACAGTACCAGGTGTTTACCCCACAAGAGAAACTCTTGGCGCTGGATTCGTGTCTGTACGTCAGTCGGATCGCTAGATCAAAATTTGATTAAGGAGATTTCGCATGAATTTCATTCAGTTTATTAGCCAGTTCCACAAGGAAGAGTCGGGCCAAGATTTGGTGGAATACGCCTTGGTTCTGATTGCCGTTGCCTCTGGCGTTTTGGCGGGCTCGACCACGCTAGCTGGGGACTTCAGCACGTGGATGGGTAAGCTCCAAACCAAGATCAGCGGCTATTTGAGCTAATCAGGCTGCGGCGCCGAGCAGTACTAGCCGTACGGCGCCCGGCTTCCCTTTCGCGGCAACGCAAACAATGGCAACTCGTCATTTGATTCAGCCAAACCTTATATAGGAGATTTCGCATGACTTTCAATCAGTTCATTAGCGATTTTCATCGGGAGGAGTCGGGTCAGGATTTGGTGGAGTACGCCCTGGTGCTAATTGCGGTTGCCTCTGGCGTTTTGGCGGGCTCGTCCGCGCTAGCCGGGGACTTCAGCACTTGGATAGGTAATCTACAAACAAAAATCAGCGGCTACTTGAGCTAACCAGGCTGCGGCGCCAAGTAAGCTCTTGGCTGCATGGCGCCGAGCCACACTCTTTCGCGGCAAACCTGTACTGGCCCCGGGCAGGTCTTCATCCGTTGGATGAAACTCAGAGGCCAAGGGCGAACGGACATTTGAGCCCGCAGGAGATTTTGTATGGCGTTTGCACAGCTCATTGGTAAGTTCCATCGAGAGGAATCCGGCCAGGATTTGGTGGAATACGCTTTGATTCTGGTGGCCGTCGCGAGCGGTACTTTGGCTGGGTCATCCAGCCTGGCCGCGGACTTCCAAGTCTGGATGGCTAGCTTTCAGGCGAAGATCAACGGGTATTTGAGCTAACCAGGCTCCGGCGCCCGGCAGCACTTAACTTAATTTCGAAGGCAATGCCTTTGGACGGATTGAACGCTTGCTGATCCCGGCACGATAGCGGACGGAGTACACGTTTATCGAAATGACCATGAATTCGACCCAATTTATCGCAATCCTTGCCGTGACGGTGGCGGTGTATGCAGCATTCACCGATGTTAAGGCGCGGCGCATTCCCAACCGGTTAACGTACTCCGCTGCACTGGTTGGCTTGGGACTGCAAGGTGCACTTCATGGATGGCGAGGGCTGCTGCTCAGTGCGGGCGGAGGCCTTGTCTTCGGCGGCGTTTTAATGCTGTTTCATCTTATTCGAGCAATGGGCGCGGGGGATGTGAAATTGGCTGCGGCGCTCGGCTGCATGGCCGGTCTGGCCGGTTCGCCACAACTAATGTTTGCCACTGCGGTGGCGGGAGGCGCTCTGGCCATTGTCTTCATCGTTGCGTCTGGTCGGATTGTCGAGACGCTGCGGAATACGTTATGGGTGGTGGCATTTCATGCCCAGCACGGACTGCAGAAGCACCCTGTGGTGAACTTGGACAATCCGGGCGCGGTGCGCATGCCGTATGGGCTTGCTTTCGCCGCGGGCACATTGTACTGGGCTGTTTCTACACAGTTGTGGAGGTAGTTTGATGGGCACCCGACGTCTTGGTTTCGCTTTGATAGCCGCCCTGGTGATTTCTCTGGGCATTACATCGATATTCTATATGCGTATCACGCGAACACAGGCTGCCTCCCGCCCAAAGACGAAGCGCATCGTGGCGGCCGCGGTTGCATTGCAGCCGGGCACCCCCATTACCGCTGAAAACCTGACGGAGATCAACTGGCCCGAGAACGTGCCGCTCGAAGGACTAATCGACAAAAAGCAAGATGTTGCCGGTCACGTGCTGATGTACGCCGTGGCTGCGAACCAACCGGTGTTGCAGCGTGACATAGCCTCCGGCGCCAGTCTTGGCTTATCGGCCAAGATTCCGGACGGCATGCGTGCGACCGCGATCAAGACTAATGAGGTCACGAATATCGCCGGATTTATTTTCCCCGGCTCTCACGTGGACGTGCTGGTCACATGGAAGCCCGAAAATAATCCAGTAAGCACAGAGACGCGCACGGTGCTGCAGAACGTCCAGGTGCTGTCAACCGGGACGAAGATGGACCCGGACCCCAATGGCAAGCCCGAGAACGTCGGTGTAGTCACACTTCTGGTGACTCCTGAACAATCGGAAAAGCTGGCGCTGGCGCAGAACCAAGGCACCATCCATTTCGTATTACGCAATGGCGCAGACTCGGCGAGTCCCGATGTCGCGCCGGTTGACATGGCTGCATTGACTGGAATTGCAAAGAAGCCGGTGCAAACAGAAGTAAGACACCCGAAAGCCGCCGCCGCTGTCGTGAAACCCCCGCAAGCGTACATCGTGGAAACGCTGGCGAACGGCAAGATATCAGTTTCCAAATTTCCAGTGACTCCCACGAGTCCGGAATAAGACCGACGGAGGCCATTCTGAAAGTCCAAGGCACAACACGTTTTCTGCTGGCACTGGGCGCATTGATAGCCTTGGGCCCCTACCGATCTGCGGGTGCACAGCTTCCCGAACCTGCTGCACAGCAGAAAATTCCTGCTGAGCCCGCCGCACAGCAACCAGTTCCCGCTGAGAGCGTCGGAAATCAGGTCCTGCACATATTAGTGGGCCATTCGGTGGTTATCCGCACGGACCCTCGCCTTCAGCGCGTACTGGTGGGCAATCCAGGAGTGGTGACCACGGCGACAACGTCCCCTAATGAAGTAGTCGTGACCGCTGTCGCGCCGGGCAGCAGCAGTGTTGTGCTTTGGCAGGAGAACAATCAGTCCCGAATCATCGAAGTGTTCTCCGATGTGGACGTCTCATTGTTACGCGAAGCAATAGCGCGCGGCATGCCGGGTGAGCTCATCGAGGCCGAATCCGAAGAGGGCAGGGTTGTTCTGACCGGAAGGGCCTCGTCAACTGCCGTCGCCGAGCAGATCGGGAAAATGGCGGTGCCTTTTTCCAAAGAGATTGTGAACTCCATCCAAATCGCGCTGCCGCACCGGCAGAAGCAGATCCTGTTAAAAGTGCGATTCGCGCAGGTCGACCGTTACGGCGTTTGGCATCAACCTGCTCAGCACCGGAGCGGCGAACACTATTGGAACGGTAACGACACAGCAGTTCGGGACACTTGGTCTCGGCGACCAAGGCAAGCTGACGGGTACGATTGGCGCGCCGATTAGGGGCGCGACGACCACGCAAACGATTTCTGATTTGCTGAACATCTTCATCTTCCGGCCTGATCTTAATCTCGGTGCAACCATTCGCGACTTGCAGCAACGAAATGTTCTGCAAATTCTGGCGGAGCCAGACCTTCTGGCAGCGAATGGTGAGCCGGCACGTTTTCTAGCTGGTGGCGAATTACCGTACCCCGTGGTCTCGGGAGCATCCGGACAGTCCACGGTGTCCGTCCAGTTCAAGCCCTTTGGTGTGAAACTCGAATTCACCGGAACCATCGAAGACGACAACACCATCCGGTTGAAAGTCTTCCCGGAAGTGAGCTCGCTCGACTTTACGAATGCAGTGACCATCAGCGGATTTGTTTTGCCAGCCATTGCGACGCGGCATGCCGAAACTGTGGTGGAGTTGCGCGACGGCCAGAGTTTTGGCATCGCCGGACTGCTTGATCAGAGAACAACGGCGCAATTTTCCAAGGTGCCAGGCATCGGAGACATTCCGATATTGGGACAGCTATTTCGGTCCAGGTCGGTGAATAAGACCAATTCCGAGCTGGTCGTGATCGTCACCCCAACCATTGTGGACCCGGCAGCGGCGCAAACCCCGGGGCCTGAGTTGCCGAAGATGCCGATCGCGCCACTGGAGAAAAAGCAATTTGACGACAAAGGTCCATCCGGCAAAGGGAGCAAGTGAATATGGCCAGCGCTGAAAAACCATCGCGAGTCGCGATAATGGCGGTCTGCATCGACGCCACGTCCTATGAGGCCCTCTCGCATTTCGTAGCGGGCGTGCCAGGGGCGGCTATTCTCGGAAATTTGGACCATTATGCAGGTGTCGAGCGAGAGGTCGGCCGCGCTCTGGACCTCGCCCAGACCCGCATTTGTTTCATCGATTACGATCGAAATACCGAAGAGGCGATCTGGGTCACCGAGCGGTTGCGTTCCGAATATCCGGATGTTCACACATTTGCTGTTTCATCTTATTCCGAACCCGAAGGGATCATCGCTGCCATGCGCGCAGGTTGCGCCGAATATCTGCTCAAGCCAGTGCAGCACGAGCGGGTGTTAGACGGCCTGGCGCGCGTCGAAGCAAAGCAGAAGAAAAGGGCTCGCACCGGCGCTCGCGGCAAGGTCATCACGCTGGTTGGCGCAAAGGGAGGTACCGGGGTTACTTCGCTAGCGTTGCACTTGGCATTGGAGCTAAGCCATGAGGGAAAACGAAAATGTCTGCTAGTTGATCAGCATCCCGCGCTCGGCGATGCCTCACTGTACCTGGGCACTGCGCGTCACCAGTACAGTTTTTACGAACTTGCCAGCAACGCGGATCACCTGGACGAAGAGTTGCTGCGCGGCTTTCTACTGCACCATAATTCCGGGCTTCACCTCCTCGATTCTCCCGAGACAGTGGACGCGATGCACGGCGCCTCGCCCTCGGGTGTGGAACATACGCTCGCCTTCCTCGCTGACGCCTATCAATTTGTGGTCGTCGATTGCCCGCCTGGACTGACAGAGGGCACGCGCGCGTGCATTTCGCAGTCGGACCGGGTTGCCATCGTAATGACCGCGGAATTGCCGTCGGTGCGGAATGCGGTGCGTTACATCGAGCACCTGTCAAAACTGGGGTATAGCTCGAGCAGCATATATATCGTGCTCAATCGCCATTCCAAGAAGGGGCCACTGAGCGACGACCGGATTGAAAAAACGTTGGGACGAGAAATTTCGCTGCGTGTGCCGAACAGCTACAACGAAATTATTCGAGCCATCAATACCGGGGCGCCGATTCCCTCCGGAAGTAAGTCGGATTTCGGCGCAGCCATTCAGAAGTGGGCGCAGGAATTAACAACTGACGCAAGCAAAAAATCAAATGCTGCCGTTGCGGCTCAGGCCACTGGTGGCTTGAAGGCGCTGTTCGCAAGGTAATCTGAGGAGAATCAGAAAATATGGCATTCGGATTTGCAACTACGCCAGGTCCTCAGGCACCCCAAACTACCGGTGCTCCCACTTACAAGTCGCACCAGGAGCTCAAGACTGGCCTTCATCGCGATTTGTTGAACAAGATCGATCTGGAGAAACTCACTTCTCTGCAAGATGTCCGCGCGCGTACACAGGTACAGGCCGTAATCTACGATTTAATTGGCGCGGCAAACGTCCCACTGAGCGGCGGCGAAAAGGAGCGTATCTGCCGCGAAGTCCTGCATGAGGTCTTCGGTTTGGGCCCGCTTGAGCCGCTTCTGCAAGACGCGTCCATTACAGACATTCTCGTCAACACGCATCGGCAGGTTTATATCGAGCGGGGCGGAATGCTTGAACTTACCAGCGTTGTTTTTAAAGACGCTGCCCACCTTCGGCACATTATCGACAAAATCGTCTCCAACGTGGGACGGCGCGTTGATGAGTCGTCGCCCATGTGCGACGCGCGCCTGGATGACGGCTCCCGCGTAAATGTGGTCATACCGCCACTCGCCATCGACGGTCCAATCATGTCCATCCGCCGTTTCGGCCGCACTCCTATCGGTGTTGAGCAACTCCTTTCCAAGCACGCCATCACCTCTCCGATGCTCGAGATCCTGAAAAGCGCCGTCAAGGCGCGGCTCAACGTCATCGTCTCGGGCGGCACGGGCGCAGGCAAGACCACTTTGTTGAATGCGCTGTCGAGCTTTATTTCTCCACGCGAACGCATCGTTACAATCGAAGACTCCGCTGAACTGCAGATGCAACAGCCCCACGTCGTCCGCATGGAGTGCCGTCCCCCGAACGTCGAAGGCAAAGGCGCAATTCGGCAACGCGAACTCGTTATTAACGCTCTCCGTATGCGCCCGGATCGTATCGTGCTCGGCGAAGTTCGCGGTGGCGAAGCTTTGGATATGTTGCAGGCTATGAACACGGGCCATGACGGCTCGCTTACCACCATTCACGCGAATAACCCCCGCGATGCGATCGCGCGTCTGGAAACCATGTCGCTGATGGCTGAAATCAATCTGCCTGACAAAGCAATTCGCCAGCAAATCGCATCGGCAGTTTCCGTCATCGTGCAGGTGGCGCGGCTCAGTGACGGCTCTCGGCGCATCACGCAAATTTCCGAGGTGACCGGAGTCTCCGATGACATGGTGACTTTGCAAGACATCTTCGTTTTTGATCGGCTCGGCATCGGTGCGAACGGCCGCGTTCTTGGCCGCTTTCGTGCCACTGGTCTGCGGCCCACATTTACAGAGCGACTGAAGGCGTCGGGCATTCAGCTTCCGCCCAACATCTTCGAGCACGTCTGCGAGGTTTAGTCGTGACGCTTATCAGCATCTTTTTTATTATTTTGATCACCGCCTTCGCGGTGCTCGCGTTCTTTACCGAACCCTCTAAAGCAGACAAACTGATTCATTCGCGGCTAGCCTCGCTTGATCGGAAACCATTCGCATCCGGCGTCGACGAGCCCGACATCGTAAAAGAAGTCACCTTCAGCACGATTCCCGCTTTCGACAAATTCTTGAGAAACAATCGCGCTGCTCTGGGGCTTCAGTTATTGATCGAGCAATGCGATCTAGACTGGACCGTCGGTCGTGTAGTGTTCAGCACTCTCGTACTTATTTGCTTGGGCGCCGTCCTCGGCAATTGGTGGATTGCGCCGGGACTGCTAGGCTGGGCGCCGGGTCTTGCGCTGGGGGCCATCCCATATTTCTTCTTGGTACAAAAGCGGAAACGGCGGCTCCGGCGCTTCTCCGAACTGCTCCCCGAAGCAATTGACCTGATGTCCCGCGGACTGCGCGCAGGCCAGGCACTCTCCGCCAGCGTTGAGACGATATCTGAGGAATCGGACGAGCCCTTGCGTTCGGA
>WNFR01009001.1_pt1 | contig 11063 bp, 9 predicted proteins | sample 5400221 | NCBI WGS metagenome assembly WNFR01 (sample SAMN13153357, study PRJNA577476) | soil metagenome | isolation source: 40 cm soil under Madrone tree | place: USA:California | collected 2016-06-14 | reverse complement strand
ACAGACCTGCTCAACGAAGAGGATTGGGAATACGATTGCAGGATTGCAACGCAGGACGTTGTCTTGAATTATGTGGCCGAGTTTGTCTCCGAAGAGAGGGAGCACGACGGCCACAGGCTAAGCAGGGGCGGTTCCCGCGACAAACATAAGTTGCAGCAGCGCGCGGCCGCGCATGCGCTCATATTAGAGCACGCGCAAGCGGCCGCCATCACCGAAACGGCTTCCGAGATGCAACATTTCGCGCGCGAGCTTTTCTTGCTGTCGCGCCAATGCGGCGCCGCGGGACTCACTGCTGAATCCAAGGAGTTGTTCGGTCTTGCGAGAAAAGCCTCGGGGGAAGATCGCAGCAAGGGATTGGACTTTAAACTCTATAGGTTTGTCGCGGGAATCATCGGATGGTCCTCTATCGGCAAACTTGCGTGCTATTCAGATGGGATCAGAGATGAACGATGAGGTGGAATCGACGTTAAGCGTCGTGGATCTTCCAAGGCTCAAACCTGAAATCGCGCCAGTCATCTTCGATCAGGGAACATCCCGCGAACGGCGCGTGATCAGCATCATTGCGATAGTGCTCGTCTTGCTGGCTATCGCGATAAGAGTCCATTACGTGTTACCGGTTCTTGTATCGGGTGTGCCCATGAGCGGTGACGCGTTGTATCGCTATCACGCTCTTGCCCAAAACCTTGTTGCCGGAAATGGATTCACCAGCGATGGTGCGCCACCTTACCAACCAAATAGTTTCGCTCAACCCGGCTACCCCGCATTTGTTGCACTCTTCTATTTGCTGACGGGAGGCAGCCAGAAGGCCGTTGTTCTGGCACAGGTTGCTCTGGAGCTGTTGACGCTGCTCATTGTCTTCAAAATGTGCGAGAGCCTGAAACTCTCGAGGCGTGTCCAATTGACCTCCATGGCTATCGGATTAATGTCTCCCTTTCTTGTGTCCAATAGCACATTCCTACTTACCGAAATGCTGGCCACGACCTGGTCCGTCGCGACTCCTGGGTTAGAGCAGCGGTTGCAATCGGAATGCTGAGCATGGCGCTGATCGCAATACTGGTTCCCTGGACCCTAAGAAGTCTCGTAGTTTTCGGACGCTTCCAACCTTTGGGAGAGGTCGCTGGCAGAACGCGAGTGGGATATGTGAGGTGGTTAGACACGTGGGTCGACAATCCAAGAGATGAGAGCATCTACGCAGGTGAATGGGACAAGGCTGTTTCAGTTCCTCGAGAGAAGATTGACGACCCAGACGAGTGGGCACGGGCAAACCAAGCGTACACCATCGCGTCGCTGCGTGGATTTGACGACATTGAGGCGACTGGAACATATTCAGCCCTGGCTCGTGAGGCGATCCACAAGCGCCCATTCAAGACGTTGATCGTTGTTCCGGGAATTCGGGCCGCGAAAACGTGGGCTGACATGCCATTTGGCGGCATAGGGGTGCCGCAGCGTAAACCAGCTATAGCTCTGACCATTTTGTTTTGGTGGTTGCTTACACCTTGCGCACTATTGGGAATCAGTCGTGTGCCGTTCTTGAAGCACGCGCCGCTGGGCGTGCTATTGGCGATTCTCATTGGTCGCCTCGTCTTACCGCTGATCAGTTCCTACGGGGCCGAAGCGCGGTACCTGATTGAAGCCCTGCCGGTTTGCTTCGTATTCGCGGCGGTGGCAGTCGATTATCTGATCAATTTCGCAGAAAGAATCTTCAGTTCTGGGCGCTTCCGCATAGGAACTGCCTGACTTACGATAGCGATGCAGGAAGAGATTCAAGAATTGACAACAGAAGCTCCGGAAGTCTCGGTGGTAATGAGCGTCTACAACGCCGCGCAGCACTTGCGCGAAACGGTGGACAGCATTCTTTCACAGGAAGGCGTTGAGTTTGAAGTGGTGGTCGTCGACGACGGTTCCACTGACGATACAGCAAACATACTCAGTCAGTATGCCAGCCGCGATGCGAGGGTTAGAGTCATTACGCAGGAGAATCAAGGATTGACCAGGGCGTTGATTAAAGGATGCGCGGCAGCAACAGGAAAGTACATCGCACGACAGGATGTCGGAGACACCTCGGCTCCGCGGCGGCTCAATTTGCAAAAGCAAGCACTGGATGCCGACGACGAGCTTGCGTTCGTTTCGTCCTGGACTGAGTTCTGCGGGCCGGAATGGGAACACCTCTATTTAACGAAGGGCACTGGGTTCGCAAAATCTCCTACGTACATCTTCTTGGACAATAACTCTCGAATGATCGACGGGCCTACGAGCCATCCGTCAGTGATGTATCGCAGGGCTGCCTATCTTAACGCCGGCGGGTATCGTCCTGAGTTTTATTGTGCCCAGGACTTCGATCTGTGGTATCGCCTGATGGGGCTAGGGAAGTTTCAACTCATAGAAGATACTCTCTATCGGGCGCGAGTGACCCTTGGAAGCATTAGCGCTGGCAATAAGAAAGAGCAAGAGGCTCTTGGAGCCCTTGCGCGAGCCTGCTTCTTGCGGCGTCAGCGTGGCCTATCGGACCTAGGCATTTTAGCCGAAGCCAACCGAATCCGGCCTGGACGACCCGACCCCTTAGCCTCTCGAGACAGGGCGCGAGCGTACTACTTTATTGGCGAATGCTTAAGGAATAATTCGGACAGGCGCTCTCTGATCTACTTTAAAGAGTCTATTTCTGCAGACCCTTTCTTCTTGAAATCATGGGCAAGGCTCCTTTGCCTTGCATTCTCATTGCGCAAGACGCTGATTTCTTCGTAACAATTCTCTCGATAGCGGACGCACGCTCTCAGGCGGATTTGAGAGCTCGGACTCCGGGCTCGAGGCGACTTTACACCCAGGAGCGCAGACAGCCTGGCAAGAGGGCTTGCGAACATGGACAAGAAAAGCGCAAGTGTGGGGGGGGTCTTGAATTACTTAACGAATCTCGCAAAACGTGTCCATAGTACTCTGGGCATAAAGTACCGAGTCGATTTTGCTCGCCACTACGTCTCCGAATTTGGTCTGGTTGGCTCTGTCCGAATGCACAGAGCACTGACGACAAAGGAGTGCACCGAGGAATTTCGCAGTATTGCTCTTCCGCGGCTGCAGTACCCTGTGAAACTCCGTGCGGGTACGGCAGATGCGAGTACCTTAGAGAAGATCTTCGTTTGGAAACAGTACGACCTCTCTTTACCAAAGAATACAAGGACCATTCTGGACTGCGGAGCAAACATCGGCCTGGCATCTATATGGTTTGCTCAGGTATGTCCGGAAGCTAGGATCCTGGCAATTGAGCCGGAGCCGCAGAACTATCGGCTACTTGAACAGAATTGTGCCCCATACTCAAACATACGAACACTACGTGCCGCAGTCTGGAATAGAAGCTGTGACCTCTTCCTCTCAAGCATTCATTCACGTGTAGACTCATATCAGTTCACAGAAGCACACAATCCCACTTCCGACTCCGTTAAGGCTTACGACTTGTCCACAATAATGACGGACCATGGCATCGATACGATCGATGTCCTCAAGATCGATATAGAAGGAGCAGAGGCCGCCGTATTCAGTGACAACTTTCTTAACTGGCTCTGCAAGACGCGTATGTTGATTATTGAGATTCACGGCGATGAAGCGCGCTGCAAGTTCGAGGCGGCAGCTGCACTTATGAAGTGGCGACACTTCAAAGTTGGCGAGAACGATATTCTAGTGAGAGAAGGCTAGGCAGGCGGCTTTGATATGCAAGCGCGGCGACGGAAAATTGTTGTCCTAACACCGGTACGAAATGAAGAGTGGATTCTTGAGACGTTCCTCAAGGTCACCAGTCAGTTCGCCGACCTAATAATAATCGCAGATCAAGGCTCAACCGACGGAAGCCTGTCAATCTGTCGGAACTTTGAAAAGGTATATGTAATATCCAACCCGGACCAGAAATACGATGAAGCCAGTCGACAGCGTCTGCTGATTCAAACGGCACGCGAACTTGTACCTGGCGAACGAATATTGCTAGCTCTTGATTCTGACGAAATCCTTGCCGCCAACGCGCGCGGTACCGCTGACTGGCAAAGGATGCTTTCCGCGGACCCGGGGACAGTATTGATCTTTGAGAAGCCGAACCTTTATCGAACTGCTGAATCGTGCATTCGGTACGAAATCGATTTTCCGGGCGGATACATCGATGATGGGGCTGAGCACATAGGTGCGAAGGTACACAGCATCAGAATTCCTGTATCCGACCGTGCGCCGAGGCTGATACTCGGTCATATCAAATTCCTTCATTACGCGCTCCTTCGCCCTAAGGGGCAGGCTGCAAAGCTACGAATGTATTCGGTAGTGGAAAACCTGGCTAAGACTAAAAGTGCTTTTCAGAGGCGTAGATATTACGATGCGAAAGCTGACTGGGAGAAGCATGGCAGAGTAGAGGCGACGGATCCTGAATGGTTTTCTGACTGGGAACAGCTCGGCATCGATTTGAAGTCAATCCGAGATGAGGAAGGGTACTGGCAAGACTACGAAACATTGAGTTACTTGATTAGATACGGCTCGCTGCGATTCTGGCTCGACGATATCTGGGAATTCGATTGGGGAGCGTTGGCAGAGAGTGAGGGGGAAAGGACGCGAATCATAGCGCCGCCAGTTTTCTTCCGGAACTTTCTTCGTTTTTCTGTTAAAGGATTGTGCGCGCTCGGAGCCCTGCGAAGGAGATTGACCTCTGGATTGGAGCCTGCCACCGAGCAACAGGTACGTCGTCTTTGAAAACAGTTTATGTGCGTTCATTGGCGGAATGAGCACTGGTGAGATTCGCACCCCCCCGAGCAGCTCTATCAAGTAATCTGCGTACCTGCAGCGCAGCCGGCTCTCGAGGCATCAGTGATTCGGTCGGGCAAAAGCACAATTTCGTATGAGAATCCTTCTGATGGCTGACATCTCTCCAGATCCCAACTCTGGAGCCGCGGGAACCGAGTATCAAACGATGCAAGCGTTGAGACGCTCGGGACACGAAGTGGATGAACTCTGGAGCGATGCTCTGCCCCACAAGATAGAACACGGAAACCTTCACTACTTGTTAGAGCTTCCTCGCGCTTATCGCGATGCAATGGAAGAAAGGGTGAAACGAAAGCAATACGACGTTGTTCACGTTAATCAGCCGCATGGTTACCTGGCGGCAAAAGCGCTCAGCAAGTCCAAAAGCCGCCCGGTGTTCATTCATCGGTCACACGGCTTTGAATTGCGAGTCGCGGCGGATCTAAAACCGTGGATGCAGAAGTACGACGACGATGACCGCGCACTTCCCCGAAGGCTTGCGAGTAAGGCGATCGCCCAAGCTCTCTATCACAACTGCCGGAGCATCGCCCGTTATGCGGATGGTCACATCGTGAGTGCTTCCCAGTGCGGTCAGTTCCTGCACGAACAGATGGGCGTCCCGATCGAGCGCATAGCGGTGATACCCCAAGCCGCAGCCGATTCATTCTTAGCACGACCCGCATCAGCGATGACTCCAGAGAGGCTGAATCATATTCTTTATGTCGGCCAGTTCGCTTTCTTCAAAGCGCCTATGATAGTCGCGGAAGCAATGAACCTGTTATCAAGAGCTGATGAAAAGATGCAGTTCACCTGGGTCTGTTCTCGAGAGCACCATCCGCAAGTCAGAGAACTGTTAACCGGGGACGCCCGAGACCGTGTGCGTCTGTTGGATTGGATGTCTCAAGAGGAACTGATGCGAGTCTACGATTCGCACGGGGCCTTCTTATTCCCGTCGTTTTTTGAGGGATTCGGCAAAGTATTCCTCGAAGCGATGTCGCGAGGCCTGTGCGTGATCGCCGCCGACAACAGCGGAGCGCACGACGTGATCGTGAATGACGTTAACGGAATCCTAACGCCGACAGGCAATATCGAGGCGATGACGCAAGCTTGTTTGGCACTGATTACCGATCATGAGGCTGCGGCCAGACTCTCGACGGCCGCCGTAGACACGTCACGCTCTTATTCCTGGGACCGGGTAGCAAGAGAAACCGTTGCCTTCTACGAAAATAGGCTTCAGGCGAAGGCGCAACTGTCTGGAAGTTTAGACTTTCAGAGCAGCACGGCTTTGTAATTTCTGGCTATCTACGAGAAGGCGGCTGATTCATGGATAGGACAGTGATTCCGTCAGGACAAACACAGATTGGGAAGATAATTCGCTGGCCGCTCAAGGCCGTGCCTAGAGGTGCTGTCTTGCCGATCATGTCGGGGCCGGCACAAGGCCTTAAGTGGGTAGTTGGCGCGAGCATTCACGGGTGCTGGATGGGCATCTACGAGAGGACGAAGCAAAAACGGTTTGCCGCTGTGATAACGCCGAACGATGTTGTCTATGATCTCGGCGCTCAAGCCGGCTTCTATTCATTACTCGCGTCCCGGCTGGTTGGGCCGGAAGGCGCGGTCTATTCTTTCGAGCCGCTGCCTCGCAATGTTCGTTTCTTGAAAGAGCACATCGCGCTCAATGGAATAACGAATATCAAGATCTTCGAGCTCGCTATTGCTGACACGGACGGAACTGCCCGGTACGCAGACGGCCCGAATCCCCTGCAAGGGAGCTTGAGCGAACACGGTGCGCGAGCTGTCCGCGTAGCTCAGTTGGATACGCTGTTGGTTGAAGGTTATCTGCGTCCCCCGAACGCGCTGAAGAACGACATCGAAGGTGGCGGACTGCAAGCCTGTCTTGGAGCGAGAAAGTTGCTTGAGATTCACAAGCCAGTTGTCTTCCTGGCAATCGATGCAGACTCGGACTATGACTGCTGCGATTTTCTGCGAACTCTTGGTTATCAGATCGAGGAGTTCGAGAAAACGAGATCATTGCCACCACGGAAGCATGACCATGCCCGAGTCTGAGATAGCATCAGGCGACGACTCGCTCGGCGCCTCAGCGCTCCTGCCTGTGAGCGTCGTGATCCCAACCTATCAACGCGAATGGGTGCTGGTTGAAACCATAGATTACTTGCTCGAGCTTCAACCCGGGCCTGCCGAGATCGTGGTAGTCGATCAAACGGCGCGCCACAAGCCGGACACCCATCGCGCGCTGGCTCAGCTTGAAAGCGCGGAGAAGATTCGTTGGATTCGACTTGCGCCTCCCTCGATCACTCACGCGATGAACGTCGGGTTGAAGGAAGCTAACAGCGAGGTCGTTTTGTTTGTGGACGATGACATCATTCCCAGCGCTGATCTAATCGCTGCTCACATTCGGGCTCACGCTCGGGGTCGCAACATCGTCGCCGGACAGGTGCTGCAACCGGGCGAAGAGCCGGTGAGCGAAGAGCAAAGCGCCAGGGGATTCACGTTTTGTTCGAATCGGGGCCAGTTCATCACCGAGTTGATGGGCGGAAACTTTTCGATCAAGCGCAGACTCGCGTTGGAGCTGGGCGGATTCGACGAAAACTTTGTGCATGTGGCATATCGCTTCGAAGCTGAGTTCGCGGCGAGAGCGACGGCGGTGGGCGAGAAAATCTGGTTTGAGCCGCAGGCGAGCATACGTCACTTGAGAGTCAGCAGCGGCGGCACTCGCTCGTACGGCGATCATCTCAAAACGATCAAGCCTAGTCACTCGGTCGGCGCCTACTACTATTTGCTGCGCTCGAAAGGAGTCCCGCGCCGGGTGCTCAAGATTCTTGCACGCCCGGCACGCGCGATAAGGACACGGCATCACCTCTCACATCCCTGGTGGATTCCGGGAACGCTCTTCGCCGAAACCTGGGGTTTCTTGTGGGCGGTGGCTCTCGCGGCTAGAGGCCCGCGTCTGATTGGGACAGATGACCGACGACGGAGGACCGGAGACGAGTGACCGTCAGCGTCCGTCGCCTGTCGTCCGTCTCCCGTCTTCGGTCGTCCGTCGCCGGTCGTCGGTCGCCGGTCGTAACACATCAAATGACTGATTTCGAAGTCTACGGTCTTGTAATCGTCGCTATGGCGTTGTGCTTCGCGAATTGGAGGACCGGTGTATTTATCTGCGTCTTGGTGGGCTTCCTTCAGGACCCGGTGCGTAAACTTGTGACTGGCGAGCCCATATTCTTCACTGCTCTGGTTGGGGCTCCTCTGGCGATGACACTCCTGGGGGCGCATCTGCGAAAGGTTCGCATCAGTTTTCGCCCCTTGCATGCGTGGAATAGTGTCCTGCGTATGCCGTTGAATCTGTTCATCCTGCTGGTGGGTATTCAAAGCGTCGCGGCCATCATCAAGACTGGCAACCCGGTCATCGGTGGGATTGGAGCATTATCCTATCTCGCGCCGCTACCCGCGATCCTATTGGGGTATCAGTTCAGCCGAAGCGAGCGGGAAATAACAAAGCTTATTAAGGTTTATTTGACGGTCGGCGTACTGATGGTAGCGGGGATATATCTGTCGTACGCGGGCTTCGATTGGAAGGTGCTCAAATCCGTAGGAGTAGGGCTATTCATCTACTCTTTGGAGAAAGGACGATTGGATCTTTATCCGGGATTTCTCAGAAGTCCCGAGATTGCGGCGTGGCACGCGGCTGCATGCGTGTGCCTGTTCATCGTTTTGTCCCTCTCAATTCGGCGCAACACGGTTTTCAAATGGAGTTCTGGCGTTCTGGTAATGTTTCTGCTCGGCGCGCTTCTGTTGACCGGCCGGCGCAAGTTTCTTGTCGAAATTGTCCTGTTTGTTTCGATCTATGCTCTATTGCTGATCTGGTTCCGAAGGACGGCGATCAAATCCGCGGTGATATCCAAGTCAGCCATTCTGCTTGCGGCTGGGTTGATCCTGGGCTCAGTGGGCTATATGTATATCGCTTCTGATGAAGCCGCCACTGAGATACTCCCTTACTACGAACGCGGGATGAGCGTGCGAAACGATGTGACCGAGCGCGTCTCGGTGATGACGGTAGACTCTTTCGAGCTGGTTATAGCGCAAAACGGAATCCTGGGCTCGGGGGCCGGGACGGGCAGTCAGGGCACGCAGCAGTTCGGGGGCGGCGCGAACCTCGTGGGAGGCGCCGCGGAGGGCGGACTCGGAAAGGTGCTGGCCGAGCTTGGCGTTCCAGGGTTGTTGTTGTTGCTGTGGTTGGTAATAAGTCTGGGCCGCTACATGTGGGCGATCGCTAAGGACATAGCACAAGCGAAAGACGTCGACCCGTCGCTCGGAAAGCTTGTCTTTGGACTGGAAGCGTTCCTGATCACTAATGGGTTTGTGTTCGTTATAGCGCACCAGGTGTTTGGGGACCCGTTTGTGTTGATTGTTCTTGGGTTTTTCATCGGCTTCGTGATGGCTATGCCGAAGATGGTGATGCGAAACGCTGACGACCGAAGACGGGCGACGGACGACCGGAGGCGGGCGACGGATGAGCGAGCGGAGACCGAAGACCGGAGAGCAACGACGGGCGACCGGAGACGAACGACGGGCGACGGTACCCCGTCCCCGGTCTCATCAGTCAGAGGTCAGAGGTCAGAGGTCAGAAGTCAGAAGTCGGACGTCAGAAGTCAGAGGTCGGACGTCAGAAGTCAGAGGTCGGACGTCAGAATCGACGTCTGGCGGAGTTCTGATCTCTGACTTCTGACCTCTGACCTCTGACCTCTGACTTCTGACTTCTGACCTCTGACTTCTGACCTCTGACCTCTGACCTCTGACTTCTGACCTCTGACTTCTGACCTCTGACTTCTGACCTCTGACTTCTGACCTCTGACCTCTGACTTCTGACTATGAAAGTCGCAATCGTATCCACCCATCCAATTCAATATCACACGCCGTGGTTCCGCGAGCTCGCCCGGCAGAGCATAGAGCTCAAGGTCTACTACGCCCTCCTGCCGGATCAGCAACAACAGGCGGTTGGTTTCGGCGAGGCATTCGCCTGGGATATTCCGCTGCTCGAGGGCTACGATTGGGAACTGCTCCCAAATAAAAGAAAATCGCCAGGCCTGACGGGCTTTTTTCGAAGCAGCACACCCGCTATTTATTCGAGGCTCGCTGATACAAAGCCGGACGTCGTTATCATCACCGGATGGCAATCTCTGCCTCTGCTGCAAGCGTTGTGGGCGGCATTCAGGCTCGGAATCCCTTGCATAGTGCGGGGAGAATCAAATGGCCTGCGGCCAAGGCCATTGTTGGTGCAAGCATTTCATCGGCTGCTGCTCTCGCGATTCAATGCGTTTCTTGCGATCGGCAAGTTGAACCGTCAGTTCTACCTTGATTACGGCCTTCCGGCGGAGAGAATTTTCTCAGCGCCTTATTTCGTCGACAACCAGAGGTTCATTGATCAGTTTCGACAGGACGTTCGTGACCGCGCTGCCCTGCGCGCGGGATGGAACATCGACGACGGACGGGGGGAGACGGGGAGAGGGGGAGAGGGGGAGGAGGGGAGACGCGGAGACCCGGGACGAGAAACCGCCAGCGGTCGCCAGTCACCTGTCGTCAGTCGTCCATCGGTCGTCGGTCCCCGGTCGTCGGTCCCCGGTCGCACCTGTTTTCTTTTTGCCGGGAAGCTTGAGCCCAAAAAACGAATCATCGATCTGCTGCGAGCGATGGACCTGGCGGGCGGGACCGAAGAACGACGGACGACGGGCGACGGGCGACCGCCGCTCGCCGGTCGTCGGTCTTCGGTCCCCGGTCGCCCGTCTATCCACCTGCTTGTGGTGGGCACAGGCGAATTGATGGAAGAGGCTCGACAGTTCGCGGAGAGTCGCTCTCTGCCTGTCACGTTTGCGGGCTTCTTGAATCAGACGGAGATCACTCGCGCTTATGCTGCCGCGGATTGCCTGGTGTTGCCTTCGGACTATGGCGAGACGTGGGGATTGGTTGTGAACGAGGCGATGGCTTGCGGGCTGCCCGCGATCGTGAGCGACCGAGTCGGCTGCGCCCCTGACCTCGTAGAAGAAGGCATCACCGGCGGCGTTTTCCCGTGTGGAGACATCAACGCGCTCGCGCGAAAGCTCCACGCATTTGCATCGGATCTGGAGACTCTTGTCCGCATGGGGGAGCAAGCCAGGCAGCGAATCAAAGATTACTCTGTTGAAAACGCCGTTGCGGGCACAATGCGGGTGATTGAGTTTGTTGTGAACGACGGACGACCGGCGACGGACGACCGGCGACACGCGACGGACGACGGACGACCGAAGACG
>WNFR01007529.1_pt1 | contig 11063 bp, 8 predicted proteins | sample 5400221 | NCBI WGS metagenome assembly WNFR01 (sample SAMN13153357, study PRJNA577476) | soil metagenome | isolation source: 40 cm soil under Madrone tree | place: USA:California | collected 2016-06-14 | reverse complement strand
CCGGGCCGCCATCGCGCAACCGTCCAAAGCAATGGCAGCGGGAAAACCGCGACTGCCAACGTGAGTGCAACAAGGCTCCATACACCCATCCCGCAAAGGGCCATCACCAACGCCACGACTCCAGAAAGAATACTGGTGGTAATCTGAATCCCACCGAGTGCGCGAAAACGCATCTGCCGGCGTAGCAGCGCGCTCTGGACAACGGCGAGCGAGTCCAAGAAGAACCGTAGTGAAATGACTCGCGTCAGGGGTGTGAGCAGGGGTTCATGGTAAAATCGCGCCATCAGCGGCGCGAGCCCAAATATCACAAGTGTGACCAGTGTCCCTGTCCCAAGATTCATCCAAAACGCGGTAGACAGGTGACGTTCTTCAAGTTCCTTTCGCTGCACGATCGCGACGCAAAATCCCAGACCGCTAAATATCATGGCAAAGCTGGTAAAGACTGCGATCATCCCGATTAGGCCGTAGGCGCTCGGTCCCAGAATCCGGGCCAGGATGATTGATATAATCCAGGTACAGCTTTGCGTTACCGCCTGCGACAATCCGGTCCAGCTTACTCCCTGGATAGCCCGATTAGCTAGATCAGCAGAGGTCGTGTCTGTGTTCATTTATTTCCTAGCCTTCAAGCGCCTCTCGAGCCACCCACAATGCGAAATAATTCGAGTCCTCCACTCAGGGTCGTAATCATTCAAATCTTCCTGAGGAGGGTTTACGAATTCCCGTGAAGCCGTTCACGATTCGGCGTCACTTCGAAACGTTTGCGATTTTCCAAAACAAATAATGCCTTGTCCCATGAGCTTGCGATGTGCCACTTGACCTCGGGCACAAAGTATTGGGCGCGCTTGGCCAGCTCGTACCCAAAGATTGGCCGGATCCAATCGTACTTCCAACGCAAGCGAGGAAACTCCAGGCAACCTCCAAGAGATGCAGCCATGTTTTCCGCTTGCTCAATTATATCCAGCCGATCGGGATAGAACCATTTTAGCCAGTTTTGCATGTAGGTCACGCAGGCCCGTCTAGTCCTTTCACTCTCCTCCAGAGAGCGTAAATAGCTGATATGTAACTGCATGGATAACCACAGAGAGTCCAATTTCCTGTTTGAGCGATCCACTTTGCTCAAGCTATTAGGACCGGACATCCTATAATACGATTTCACATCAGTTATGAATTGAGTTCCCGCGCTCGCCAGAACCACGCGGCTGAAATACTCGCCATCGTCGTCTAGCGACAAGCGAGTGTCCCAGGGGCCGGCTGCCTGGGTTAGTTCGCGGCTGACAAGCCACGTTGTGTTCGTCATGTGGAGGTTTTGGCTCATCTTTCGGACGAGCCACTCTACGGGCGACAGATCACACCAGAGCGGAGTCGGAACAAACCTCGTCACGTTGGGGCGGTAAATGAAGTATCCCCAACTGGACGAGAATAAGATGCGTTTATTTTGAGATTGCTCTGCTGCTGCCATTTGCTTTGCGATCTTATCTGGAGATAACAGATCGTCCGCGTCGAGCCACTGAATGTAGTCGCCCTGGGAAAGCGCAATGGCTCGATTTCTCGCTGCGGAAGCACCCAGATTTTCCTGCGTGACCACCGATACTGTTTTAGAAGCAAAATGCCGTGCGACGGAAAGCGTTTGATCGCTAGACCCGTCATCAACCACGATGATCTCCTTATTTGGCCACGTTTGCCCAAGTGCTGACTGGATCGTGTCGGCCATCCACGGCTCGGCGTTATACGCCGGTATCAGAATTGAAACCAAGGGCTGCATTGGAATCAGAAGTCAGCGGTCAGATGTCAGAAGTCAGTAGGTTCGAATAAACTGCAGTGGTTATCGCGGCGACCTTGTCCCACGAGTATCGCTCATTCGCGTAGTCCCTGATCTCCGCCCGTCGATTCTCCAGGTTCCGAAATAATTCACTTTCGAAGTACTTGGCGATCATCCTGGCCAGATCAGATGAATCCTGCGACCTGAAAACAAAACCTGTTTTGCCTTCGATGATTTCTTCCTTCAGGGGCCCGACATCCGCCGCAATGGCAGGCAGTCCGAAGCTATATCCCAGAAAAAGCACACCGCTCTGAAACACATATGTGTAGGGCAGAATCAAAACGTCGGCCGCCTTGAAGTATACTTCCGTAGTCTCATCTGGAACATATTCGATCTTCTCGATGACACGATCCCCGATTCCGCTGTGTGCAATCGTTTGGTGAATCTGTTTCCAGTAATCTTCGCTTCCTTTGGGCTTGCCCACAATAATCAGCCTGTAGTTTGCATCCTCCTTCAGGAGCTCTGCAAATGCAGTGACTAAGTATTCGAGTCCTTTGTAAGGCGCGATGTTTCCGAAGAAGAGCAGGGTCTTGTGGCTGACATCGACACCCAGCTGTCGTTTCGCTTCCACAGTGGAGAGAGCGGTGTTCGGCACCGTATTGTTGATACCAAAGGGAATAACACTCACCTTCTCTTCCGGGATACGAAAGTCGGACACCAGTTCACTTTTCATCTTTTCGGTGTGAACAAAGATGTGGTCGCTCAGCCGATACTGGACCTTGAGCGAGCAGCGATTGATCAGAGTATCTTTTGAGTCCCGTCTGCGGATGTTCACATTGTGTGCCGTAAGAACAATTTTTTTGCCGAGACACTTGTAGTAAAGCATCAATAATGTGCGATCAAACAGCTCGAACTTGTTGTTCCACAAGAGATGAAAGACTTTCGGTTTGGCGGTCGCCGCGTAGCGGATAAGTCTCGCGTAGTAATTCAAGACCCGTAGCACTTTCGCCATTCGACTTGCTTCCGGGCGTTGATCTCCTCGCAAGTTAAGGAATCGCACTTGCGGATCGTTGTTCAACGACGGCCCAACGTCGTCGCTGCCGATAAAATCAAGTTGGATATCCTGCGCAGAAAGCGTTGCCGCCAGCCCAAGCGCGTAAGGTTTGTCTCCGCCGCCGGTAAGGAGGGCAATGCGGATTGCCCGAGGACTGAGGACAGAAGACTGCGCCTGATTGCTGATTGCTGATCTCTGATTGCTGATCTCCGATTTCAAGTTGCTGACCTCGGATCGCGGATCTCTGATCTCTGATATTGGGCTCATGTCGTCGCGCTCTGATTCGCAGCTGACGGTACCGCTTCAAGTTGCGTCACAACCGCGGTTTCGACCTCATCCACGCTGATCGCCGTCGTTGCGCGGTTATCGTATCCTCGTTTGTAGAAGAATTCCTCAAGGAGAGGTGAAACTATCTTGGTCTGAATCCCATAATCATGAATCTCCCAGGGGCTGGTACAGGTGAAAAGAGTGACGCAACGCATCCCGGTTCCCAAAGCGAAGTGCATCGGGAGACTGTCGCCTCCAACCAAACATTGGTGGTTCCTAACATCGCACAGGTGCTCAAGGAGCGACGATCTTTTCGGCAGGACATTTACAGTTAATCCTCGACCTTCGAGCTGCTGTTTTAACTCGTCGTAATAAGCCCATTTCTTCATCGGCCAGACCTCACCGGCGTCGGCTGCAATCGCGACGTCGCCTGATAAACCGGTTTTGATCGGGCCTGGCAACAAGTATGACTCGCCGCCAAAGCGGAAGCCTAAGCCATCAAAGACCAATTCTTGGTAAGTGTGTCGATTCTGGAACTTAAGCCTGTCTGCTTGTTCTCGTCCGTAAGTACTGATGAGGCTAAGATCAAACCAGCGCTTTGCATCGTCGGTGTATTGCAGCTCGTTAGCCGAATCGACATACGCGCCAAACAACTGCTTAAAATTCAGTGTTTCGACATAAGTACCAACTTCGAGACTGTCTTCGAGGTTGATGACGAGATCATAGCGAACATCCGGAACCTGCTCGCGCTCTTCCCAGGAAAAGCAATTCAAATCATCCCTTAAGCCTTCGAGTAGCACAGTATTCTTCGCGGCCGTGAGCCAAGCGATTTGACCGTGTAGCCGGTGAACCAAGGGCGTAGTCCGCACCACATCCCCCGTGGCGCCGAGCTTCACAATCAATGTGTTCATAGTGGAAAGCTTAACCGGCCGACGTAGGGCCGTATCGTCTTCAGAACGCTGCGGACGCGGAGATTAGAACGATAATTACACCCAAATAGCACCGTAATCGTGCGACGCCTGCGTCGGCGTTCCATCTTAGCGAACGATTCTTCCAGAGAAAATCCCGGCCCTCACGGCTCCGCCTCAAAGGCAAAAAAGGCACTAGCGCTCCGCTCGCCCCAAATCTGGCCTTATCTTATCTCATCGACTTCCATTTGCATTCTTCCTTCCCTTCACCAATACATTACCGCCACAATATTTAAGAATAGGAATTTTGCGTAGGAGTTCCAAAGATGAAGCCAACCGCTTCAATCTTGCGGACGAAGGGAAAAAACACATGCTGCCATATTCTACATCCTCAAAGCCGCACGTCTTAAACCAGTCGCGTACTTCAAATGGCGAATGCAATTTTTGATCGTAAGTGAGATATCTGATAACGTTCAACTTGTTTGGTATCGAAATAACGACGACCCCGCCCGGTTTAAGGACGCGAAAGGCTTCTGTTACACCAAGAAGAGGATCTGGTAAGTACTGAAACACTCGTGAACTGACAACCGCGTCGAAGCTATCGTTATCGAGAGGAAGCTTGGTGATGTCGGCGCAAATTAACTTAATATTAGATTCGTTTGCTCCCGACCTAACGACAAAACTGTCCAACAGGGACCGGGTCATATCAACCCCTACTACGTCCAGGCAAGGCACCTTTTCGACTAATAATTCCGTTATCCTTCCGTGGCCACATCCTAAATCAAGAAGTCTTGAACCTTTGGAGATCCCAGTCAGTTTAATAAAATTTTCGGTAGTAATCATAGCCGATGAGCTATGCCTTTTGCTGGTTTTAATATAATGAGGCCAATGCGTCTGCCATATTTGACGGGCATTACTATTGCTGCTGGTATCTTGTTCGAGTGGCATGTCGTTTATCTGTTTGCTCGTGGCGGTCAGTTGCCTACCGGATACTCTGCTCGAGGAACGTCATTGTCCGCTAACGAGGATAACCAAGTGGGGTCATTACGATTTTCGCGACTCTTGGCATCTTTTTCGATTCGGTATGCAAGGTAGCTAATCTGTCGACGCTCCTGGGCCAATGAAGCTTTTAGCCGACTACCTTCCGTTCTCTCATATTGCCAGAGCGTATCTATCATTGCTAAACATTTCCCGAACCACAGACCGTCGTGAACGGAGGTCTCACCCTTAGTCTGCGTCAGCTGGTTCTCCAGGTCCTCGATATGCTTGAACAACGAGTCGCACATTATGTCCAATTTGGATCGTGGAATAAACAATCGAACGCCTTTCATCAATAACATGGTGGCGATGTAGCAAGGATCATAAATGCAAAGTCCTTCATATTGCATGTATTCCCAATCGATAAATGAGATGTTTGAACGACTCATCATTATGTTGCGCATCCCAAGGGCACCATGGACCACACCCCTACGAACCATAATCTGGTTCTGTAAAATGGCGTTCAGCCTCGCGTGAAGTGCTCTCTTTGCTTCGATTGAGATCGACGTAACGCTTTCTATTTGCTTAAAAACGCCGATCGGTCGCGGCTGGCCTGGGGTCGAGTTGGTATCTTCTAAGGACACTGGACTATAAACGGTCTGAAAGTGCTTTTGTAGGCCATATATTTTATCTAACATGTGTCTGCCAATCCTCGTGATCTTCAGTACCCTATTAGGAAAAAGACGCCATAGGTTAAGCATCGCGAAAGGATTCGAATAGCCTTCCAGATATTCCAGAAGAAGCACTGAGCGGCTTCCATGCCTGAGGAGCGCAATTGGAGAACCTATATGTCGCTGCTCCTCAGGGATAGCTTTCATCAGATATTGTAGGGCGCGATATTCCCGCTCATTATTCTCATTGACCTTGCCGAAGGCACGGTGGTTTAGCTTGCTGTCCTTTAACGTGAAGCAGTAATAGTGAATTTCGTGCCCCCCAAGACCAAGAAAGTGTTTTTCATGGGTCGTTAAGTGGCTTCTATCCCCAAACATGTTGAAATGCTTACAAAGAGCCTCTTTAACCGCAGCTGGCTCATAGGGCTTCGCAGCTGTATTCATATTAATATTTATATTAGCGGTCCGCGAAAATGCGGATTCGTTTGTGTGTAATCGTTATTCCTCGACACGGAGTCGCTTCTTACTGTCAGTCAGTTCTGATTCAGCAGAGTTCTCTGCACGAGTTCCGCAGTGAGAAGACGAATAATCTCGTCTGTATGGTTGCCAACCCCTTTGATGTGACTGGCGACAATTTTCTCAACCTGTCTGCTTTGGAGATATGGCCTTCTCAAAGTGGAAGGATCGAGTAGAACCTCCTTGATATAGGCAGCCAGTTCGTCCCGACACCAAATTCGGAAGTGATCTGTCTTATGGCGTCCAAGGAAAAGCTTCTCTATGCGCAGCGGCGCTAAAGCATGGTCAAGCTTTGCCAGCCACTGAGGCATCCCAGAATCAAACGCGTATTCAGCTTTGAAGAGAAACTGCTGGAAAAAATGCCGAACTTGTTTAGCACTAGCTGGCGTGCGTAAGTTGATCCCACGGTCCGTCGCAATATTGGCCAGAGCGGGATTTCCTTCACTGGTTAGTCGAAGGGCAAAAAAGATGTCCTGACATTCCGGTGGCGCCTGGTAGCTGAGGGCAACGAGATCATTGTCAAGGTAGGGTGTCCTCAGGATCAGTTGAGAGCGTTCCAAGGAAAAGGCCCTGGTCATATACCATGGCGCTTGCTTGAACGCCGAGAAAGAGACTTTGTGGCCCGCCAGTTCAGTTGCGTAAGTCGTCGCCGCAGTTTCGGTGAACCGCTGGAGCTCTGGCGAAAAAAGCGAGCCGCGAACCGGGCTAGCTTTAAATGAGATCTTGCGCCGAAGTAATTCACCCCCATTGGCGCCACTCAAGCGCACCGGTGCAATTTCGCGAGCTACGCGCTGCAGATATATGTCAATCGCTCCGGTCACATCGGTCATTCCGTCACTGATATTCACGGCTTTCTCAGCGAGCTTCGGAAAGTCGGAAAGGAATGTGCCGTCGATTGGAATCGTTTGATGCGTCTGCCCACAAATGGCGGCTATTTTCCGGGCGAGCCGAACGTCATTACAATCGCGGTAGCGGCTGCCCCATGTGTAACAGGGCAACGCTCCGGGCTCGGCGTTCATCCAGGCAATCATCATGCGGCTATCTACGCCACCGGTCAGAGATAGGGCCGCGCGTTCCCCGACGTGAAAGTAACGCGAGAGAACTCGTTTCCAGGTGGCCTTGAAAGCTTCGTAATAATCTGCTGCCAGTAACTGGGGCTGCTTCTCCCAAGTCTCCCTGGTAAAGTAAGCCTGCTTTTCGGAAAGCCGTCCTTTGGCGAAGGTCCACCGCGAACCTCCCGGCACCAACGATATTCCAGAAAATAAAGTTCGATTCTGCAAGACGCAGCTGCAGGTAAGGAATTCGCCAAAACTCCGCCAGTCCAGTTCTCGAGTCTGAGGCAGAACCTTCAGCAGCGCCTTCGCTTCTGACGCGAAATAGAAAGCTTCAGCGCCTTCATGGAAATAAATCTTCTCCATTCCATATCGATCGTTGAATAGAAAACACTTGTTTTCGCGGAGATCGATCAATAGTCCGGAAAACCAGCCGTTGAGTTTTTTGAGGAAATCCAGGCTGATTTCTTCGTAAAGGTAGATGAGATAGCTGGCGTTGTCGGCTTGAAACCGATGCCCTTTTGACTTCAGAAATCCGGTTTCTTCCCCATCGGGGAAAACTTCTCCTGAAAATATTAAGCAGATATTTTTCTGTTCGTTCCAGATTGGCAAGCAATCGGCAAATGATCCGCCGAGAGACGTCCAACCAATCCACAATCCCATCGCCTCGTTCGTATAGGTTCCGCTTGTATAAAACGGTTCGTGCCGCATGCACTGCACCATTGCATCAATGGCTGCGCGGCTCTCCGGTTCAGAGCCTTTTCCAATTATTCCGGTAATCCCTGGCATCTTCGGTTCGCGCTCGCTTAGGGTTTACAAGCGCTTTCCAAACAGAAAGCGGCCTACTTCTAGACGCGAAGACTAGTCCAAAGCTTTCTTAGTCTTTTTAGCGGGTCCCGAATTTGCCTGGGAAGAGCTTCTCTCCAGCCGCGGTGAACGCCGACCTTCAAAGCAAGTTTCCCTTTTCGAGTTAGAGGCACAAAATAGCGCGGCAGCCTCACCTCCTCAAATCCCGAGTGGCGCTTGAAATCAACCAGGGAGCTGTTATTCCAGTTTGTATAGACTAAGTAGGGTAACTTCTTTTTTTCGCACACTTCAACCGCCTTCGCGATCAGCGCGTTATTCGTTGCCTTGTCCCGATGCTTGATTTTCGAAATGATCTGGCCGGTGACTCCGTAGGTTCCAGCATTTCCCAACATGATAAAGCCAATCAATTCGCCGCCGTAATACGCCCCAATCATATCCTCTCGAAAAAGACGGTGCGAAAACTGACGCCGAACTGTCTCGACGTCTTTTCCGTAGTGCCAGAACGGCTTTCCCTGACGGATTGGACTCTCGTTAAAGATGTCTGTCATACCGCGTACAAAGTCGTCGTCAAAGGTTGTTTCACGCACTTCAACGCCTGCCTTTTGGCTCTTGCGAACCATGTTTCGGGTTGTGCCTTTCGCCTGTTTATTCCACCAATAATCAAAGCTCTTGACCGGAAGGGCGGCGATTGACTCCCACTCCATGTAAAAGTTGTATTTTGGCTCGGTCTCCGGCAGACGTTGCCAAAAAGTAAAGATGTCCGGCTTTACACCAATGTCGTTGCTCAAAGCGCGGATCACCGCATAGGGATCCTTCACATCTTCGTACCACTCGTCTTCGAAACAAAGACCGGCAACCGTTACTGGACCGCCGATAAGATCATAGGCTTGGCCGCCGATTTCAACACAATCTAATTCGCCGGGCTGGCCTTTGATAAGGGTCTCTCTCTTAAAAACCTGCAGTCTCGGTGGATCTTTCAGACAGCTCTGCATTCGGCTACAAATTTTCGCTAGATAGCAGCGTGATCAACCGCGGTAGGATGCGGTGCGTGCGCCGCAGGTTCACGTTTGTGCTGAATCGTTCGCAACCATTGCTCGAGCATGACCATGCTAAACAAGAGTTTGTGATTGTCTTGTCGACGCGATCGATGGTCTTGGAGGAGTTTTTGGACGGACGCCGGCTTAATGAACCCAAAGATAAGAGAGCTTTGATCCAGAAGCATTTCCGGAAGCTCGCCTTTGAGCGATGAGTGCAACCACGCATCCACTACGTTGACGGCAAAACCGCGCTTCTTGCGCTTCATGATGCGCGGCGGCAAATAATTCTGGCAAACCTGGCGGTGCAGCCACTTCCGCGTTCCGTGACGGATTTTGAAACTGGCGCCGAGTCGTTGGACATATTCAACTACAGTGCGATCCAGGTAAGGCACACGCACTTCCAGGCTGTGTGCCATGGAGAGCTTGTCCGCGTACATGAGCAGTTCATCCGGAAGCGAGGAGCGGATTTCAAGGAGCTGAAATCCACCGAGTTCATCGGTCTGCTCCATCTGCGACAGCAGCGCGCGCCAGTAATCGACCAACTCATGGCCTTTTTTCTCGGGAAGAACATTTTCTCGAAAAAGTCCATCTATGGTTTCCGCCGGCGCCAAAGAAAAAACCTGCTGATAGCGGTTCAGCCGATTCTCAATTCCAAGTGAGCGAGTGCCCCGCTTCAACATTTCGTTGCGCGGCAGCCCGTTGACGGCAAAGCCGACCATCGAGCGAAGACTGCTGGGCAGGCCGCGCCACCAGTTTCCGTAACGAACTCCCAAATGCCGTTTATAACCCCCAAATAATTCGTCCGGTCCCTGACCGATCAAGGCAACTTTCACATCCTGGCGCGCGCGTTGAGACACGAAATACATCGGAACAATTGAAGAAGCTGCGATTGGCTCCTCCAAACATTCCACGATCCTGGGCAGCGATCGTTCGAATTCGCCTCGATCAAGTTTTACAGGGATATGGCGGGCGCCCAGAAGAGTGGCCGTCTCCTTTGCATCGGCCAGCTCGTCATCTTCGAAAGTCTCTCCGTAACCGATCGTGTAAGCCGGCCACGGACCGCCCTGTTCATTCATCAATGCCAGGAGCAATCCCGAGTCGAGCCCGCCACTCAAAAGAATCCCAACCGGGACGTCGCTCAGAAGATGGCGTCGAACCGCCGCCCGATACAATTCCAGAAGTTCGTGTGTGGCCTCTTTATCTTCCTTAGGACTCGAAAAAGGAACTGGTGTGTAGCCGTACCAACGTTCTTCCCGGCATTCGCCGTCTTCAACAATCAGCATCGTGCCCGGCGCAAGTTTTCGGATGCCTTCAAAAATCGTTAAAGGAGAGGGCGTGTATCGGAACCGAAGAAAAAGATTGAGCGCGACCGGGTTCACCTCAGGTTTAGAATCTTCCGCGGCCAGAACCGCGCGGATTTCCGATCCAAACGTCAACTGACCGTCTGCGATCCGGTAATAGATCAGTTTGATCCCCATGGCATCCCGGGCCACGACCAGGCGCTCTTCCTTCACATCCCAAATGGCCAGTCCAAACATGCCGTTGAGATGATTCAGAACTTCGGCGCCCCATTCCTTGTAGCCGTGGATAATCACTTCGGTGTCGGAATTTGTGCGGAAACGGTGACCGCGTTTTTCGAGCTCAGCGCGCAGTTCCTTAAAGTTGTAAATCTCGCCGTTAAGAATGACCCAGATGGTTTCTTCGGCATCAGACATCGGCTGGTGGCCGCCGGCCAAATCGATGATCGAAAGCCGCCGAAACCCAAGGCCGAGCGCCCCGGAAATCAAGGAGCCCTCGTCGTCCGGTCCGCGATGCCGAATCGATTCGGTCATTCGCCGAATTGTTTCCGGTTCCACCGGCTCGTTCCGGGCGAAGTTAAACTGGCCGCAAATGCCGCACATTTTTTTGAAAAGCTGACAAGCTGAAAACCGGAAAAGCTGAAATGAAGCTACTGAAGGAAATGCTAAGAACTGAACGCAGAAAGGCTAGTGGACGAGATCAGAGATCACGGGGT
>WNFR01007528.1_pt1 | contig 11064 bp, 10 predicted proteins | sample 5400221 | NCBI WGS metagenome assembly WNFR01 (sample SAMN13153357, study PRJNA577476) | soil metagenome | isolation source: 40 cm soil under Madrone tree | place: USA:California | collected 2016-06-14 | reverse complement strand
TCGAGGCGCAGCGCAAACTTTATCCCATCGAATACGCTACCCCCGTCCATCCCGTGAATGACGGCCAAATGTCCGGCATCGTAGCCAGCCACACGCTTCTCCCCGACGTGCTCTTCCATGCTTTCAGCACGTTTGGCGCACTCATGTCGCCGGACTTGCCTCTCCAGCGGCATCAACATGAAATGATCGCCACCATGGTTTCGGTGACGAATCATTGCCACTATTGAATCGAGTCACACGCAGAGTTCCTGCGTAGGGTCACGCTGGATGAAACGATGGTCAATGCGCTGCGCAGCGACTATCGAACTGCGCCAATCAGCGAACAGGATCGTACGATGCTGGACTACGTGGTGAAACTGACCAAAGACGCGACGAAATGTGGCCCGGAAGATCATGACAGGTTGCGCGCCGCAGGCTTCGATGACCTTGGCATCTTGCAGATCACGCTGATCGCGTCCTGGTTTAACTATATCAATCGCGCAGCCGATGCGCTCGGCGTAGGCCGCGACTGAAACCTGGGGGAATGGTGAAGGGTTCGCTCGCAACAATTCTAGCTCTTGCCTTGGCAACACTGCTGGCCCAACACACAGGAAACGGAGCGACGCCGGAAACCTCAGCGATTCTGTTCCGGGACGTCACGCAAACCTCTGGAATCCGCTTCGTCCACAACAATGGCGCCTTCGGTAAGAGATTCCTGCCGGAAACCATGGGACCCGGCATCGCCTTCATTGATTACGACAACGACGGCTGGCCGGACATATTTCTCGTGAATGGAATGGACTGGCCCGGCCACGTTCAGAAGCACTCAACTCCCAAGCTCTATCACAACAATCACGACGGCACCTTCACCGACGTAACTCATAAGGCAGGATTGGACGTGGAAATGTTCGGCATGGGCGTGGCCGTCGGCGACTACGACAACGATGGCTATGACGATCTTTTTGTCACGGCCTACGGCCAGAGCCACCTTTTTCACAACAATGGCAATGGCACCTTCACCGATGTGACGCAAAAAGCCGGTCTGCAGGGGCCGAAGGAATTCAGCACCAGTGCCGCGTGGGTCGACTACGACAAGGACGGACACCTGGATCTGGTCGTTGCTAACTATGTCCAGTGGACGCCGGAGACCGATCTGTATTGCACTCTCGACGGTAAAAGCAAATCCTACTGCACGCCGGAATCGTACAAAGGAACTTCCGTCCGTCTTTGGCACAATCGCGGCAACGGCACGTTTGAAGAGGTCACGCAAAGAGCTGGCCTCGGCGAACCCACGTCAAAAACTCTCGGCGTCGCCGTCCTCGACTTCGACAATGACGGCTGGCCCGATCTGTTGTTTTCGAATGATACGCAGCCGAACAAACTCTATCGCAACAATGGCAACGGCACGTTCACGGAAAAAGCGGTCGTTGCGGGAATCGCTTTCAGCGAAGACGGCGTGGCCCGCGCGGGCATGGGAGTGGATGCCGCCGACTACGATCACTCCGGCTTTCCCAGCCTGCTGATTACGAATTTCTCGAACCAGATGCTCTCGCTCTATCACAACGAAGGAAAAGGACTCTTCGTTGACGAAGCTCCGCGCTCGGAAATTGGCCGCGCTTCTTTGCTCACCCTCGGATTCGGATGCTTCTTCTTTGATTACGATCTCGATGGCTGGCCGGACGTTCTGGTAGCGAACGGCCACATCGATGCCGACATCCAGCGCGTTCAGGCGAATGTGAAATACGCCATGCCACCGCATCTGTTCCGCAATATCGGCAAGGGCAAATTCGAAGAAGTCACGAAATCGGTCGGGCAAGCGTTTGCCTCTCCCCGAGTAGGGCGTGGCGCCGCCTATGCCGATATCGACAACGATGGCCGGCTGGACTTGCTGCTCTCCACCAATGGCGGCCCGGTGTACTTGTTCCGGAACGAATCGTCGGACGCTGCCGCTTCGAATCGCAGCGTTCGTATCAAGCTCACCGGAACAAAATCCAATCGCGATGGCATCGGCGCGAACGTACGGCTGACCGCGGGCGGCGAAACACAAACGCAAATGCTCCGCAGCGGTTCCAGCTATCTTTCTGCCAGTGAACTCGTTTTAACTTTCGGACTCGCGCGCAATGAGAAAGCCGACACGGTTGAGATTCGCTGGCCCGATGGCCAGATCGATCGGCTTTCGAATGCAACCGCCGGTCACACCATCACAGTGACCGAAGGAAAGGGGATCACCGCATCCCGCGCCTACGGCAAGAAAAACTAAGATCTCGAAAAACATCTTGTCGACAAAAACAACGCCCCCAAATCTATCGGGGGCGTTGCAATTCTCCACAGATTACTTCTAGAACTGGTTCCAGAGGAACTGGTTGTAGACCTCGTGGTGAAATTGGACTTCGGGCACTTTTACCACTGTGCCGAGAGCCCGCGGGCAACGATCGGCAGCGGCGCGTTTCAGTTCAGCATAGCGAGCCTTGACGTCGGCGCCGAAGAGCGTGGTCGTCCATTCAGCCTTCTCGAAGTTTTCCAGCGCGGTGTAAATATTATCCGGGAGGTAGCGCTGCGCGGAGCGTAGATTTTTGATCTTGGCGATCTCCCCATCGAGGCCGGTCTTGAAGATGGAATACATGACCATGTAGGGGTTGGAGTCGGGAGCAACGGCGCGCACTTCCGTGCGCATGCTTTTCTCGTTGCCGATGGGGATGCGCACCATGGCGCCGCGGTTGACCGCTGAAGCATTCAGCTGATTGGGCGCCTCGAAGTGCGGATCGAGCCGGCGGTACGCGTTGACGCTGGAATTGATCAGCAGGCAGATATCGTTGCCGTGGCTGAGAATGCGATCCACGAACTCCCAACCGAACTTGCTGAGTTTCTCCTCGCCCTTGGGATCCCAGAAGAGGTTCTTGCCGTCCTTGCTGATCGAGACGTTGGTGTGCATGCCGTTGCCATTGACCCCAACCACAGGTTTCGGCAGGAAGCACGCGGTAAATCCCATGTTGGTGGCCACCTGGCGGCAAATCAGCTTGTAAAGCTGAATCTGGTCAGCAGCAGCAACGACTTCGCCGTAGCCGTAGTTGATTTCAAACTGCGATGGCGCTACTTCCGGGTGATCTTTCTCGTTCTGGAAACCCATGGCGCGCTGCACTTCCGCGGTGGTATCAATAAAAGTCCGCAGCGGATCGCCTGGAAGAGAATGGTAGTAACCGCCGGTATTGACGTATTCGAATTTGCCGGTTTCGTTGTAACTGCGCTCGGCATTCTGACCGTTGAAGAGGAATCCTTCGATTTCGTTGGCGGCGTTGAGCGTGTAGCCTTTCTTCTCGTGGAGATTGTCGGCATAGCCCTTCAGCACTCCGCGGATATCGGCGGAGTACGGCGAACCGTCCTTGTCAATCACATGCCCGAAAATCAGCACTTTGCCTGATCCAAACACATCCGCGGGCGCCCAGTAGAACGCGCCCCAATCCATCGCCAGCCGCAAATCGCTTTCCCGCTGCGCCGTGAACCCGCGAATCGAGGATCCGTCGAACGTTAAGTTGTCCCAGCTCTTGATCAGAAACTTTTTGTCATAATCAAGCATGTGCAGGCGGCCTTCCAGGTCGCTGAACAGCACGGTCACGGCCTTGATGCGCTTTTCGTCCGTCAAATACTTGATGCGTTCTTCCTGAATTTTGTGCGCGTCAACTCGTTTCTGACGTTGTTCCTTGGCCTTCAGATTCAACTGCTCCAGCTCGTCATAGGAAAGGGCGAGAAAATTACGCAGTTCGTTCGACATGAATCTCCTCAAGTTGGGATAAGACTCAAGTTCAGGGGCAAACTCGGCTGGCAAGGGACCGCCAGCCCGGCATTAGGGTATCGCGTGGCTCTTCCATCGGTCAATCAAAAGACCTGATACATTGAATCGAAGAAGTTGCAGTGATGCCATCCGGATTACGCATCACTGTGGCGACCCGCTTTGCGCGAACTGGCCATTTATTTCAGTGAGATTGCCGAAGGGCGTTAAAGCACGATAGAATGTCCTCTGTGGCCCGGTAGTGTAATCGGTTTAACACGCCGCCCTCTCAAGGCGGAGACTACGGGTTCGATTCCCGTCCGGGCTACCAAAATCATCAGAAATCATCGGATCGCGCTATTCGTTTTGCGCCGACGCTACTGAATGCTCTTCGCGGTGCAGGGGGCGCACAGAAAAAAATTTGTGACGGCAGGGTGCGCAGCGCAACGCCTGGAATCCCAGAAAGCGTCCGGCGAAGGAAGTCACTCCGGTGATGCGCTCCGCGGAGATGCGTTGCAATTCCAAATTGCCGCAGATTCTACAATGCGCGTACATGAGCGTGCGAAACGGCAGCAAACGCGAATAAAATCGCGCCGCGCAAGCTTCGCAGCGCCAGGGAAGGATTCCCGCGAAAGCAAAGAGATAGTCCGGCACCGAGCGGCGTTTGGAGCGCCGGGTATTCGCGCTGTGACAAACCGGACAGCTTGCCAGGCTGATTCCGATCTCTTCTCTCCCGGCAGAGCATAGGCGAAGTGCGCGGCCAGCAGCAAGAGGTTTTAGTTCATTTGATAATGCCAGGGGAAATTCCCCCATTTTGTTCCAAACGAAAAATCGCGGGTCTAAAGACCCGCCACTACAAGTTCGGTTCACGCGTTCAACAACGAGTCTCGTCGTCCCCGGCTAGCTCTCGCGATACAATAAGCGCGAGGAGCACTCATGCCCGACTACACCGAAGAACACGCTCGCGCCGGCATTAACGCACAATTGCCCGCGCTCGAAACCTGGCCGAATCAATTTCCCGGCTACGTTATTACCACGCGCTTTCCTGAGTACTCCTCCGTCTGCCCCAAGACCGGCCTGCCCGACTTCGGCACCATCACCATCCAATACATGCCCAAGAAAGATTGTATCGAGCTGAAAGCCCTGAAAATGTATCTGCTCGCCTACCGCAGCTTGGGCATCTTCTATGAAAACGCCGTCAACAAAATCCTGCGCGACATCGTCGCGGCCGTGAAACCCGAATGGTGCGTGGTGCGCGGCGAATTCACTCCCCGCGGCGGCCTCACCACGTCCGTCTTCACCCGCTGGCCGGAAATCAACATGAAGTCCAAGCGCGGCGGAAGAAGCCTAAAGCGCAGGTAAGGTTGCTGCACCACGGTCTCCTGTTGCTTCCGTACGAATGAGTCGTCCACGCGGCCAGATTCATTCCCCACGCAGATCCCCGGCTCCCTGCATGACGCCGGCAACGGCAATCGCGGACGATGCGATGGCGCCGTATCCCGTCGCCGGGTTCGGTGCAACAATCGTTCCGAAGAGGAGCAACACGTTCCCGGCCCCGGCGATCGCTCCTCCGAGGATCTTGCCGATTCCGTTTAATATTTTGCGTTTCTTGGGCTGTGCTTCCCGATCTTTGGCCGAATCGCTCATCGCCTTCTCCAAGCGACCCACCATTTCAGGCTTGATGTCTCTGATATCTCGCAGATCTCGTGCAAGGACCTCATGCACGGAGCCGATCTTTCTTTTTGCTTATTCGATCGTAATGGTGATTTCCAACTCCGGATCGGCGATACCTGCGCGATACAGAAATTGCACATCCTCATCGGGTATCGCCGACCGCCGGAGGTTCCAAAAGACGGCGTCCGTCGCATCGTCGAGTGCCTCGAGGATGCCAATACGGTCCATAGCGTAAAAACCATCGGTAACCGAAGCCTGCCGCAGTTCCCGCAGGAGTTCCTTCAGCGGACCCTCGCCGTCACCAGGCCTCCTGCCAATGTGCTCGTCTCGCAGGTGTTGCACCTGCCTTGATAGTTGCGTCAAGTTGTACATGTTGTTGTGCAGTCTATCTACGTCTTCACCGCTTCCAATGGCACCTTTCCGGATATGTTTGGCGGCCAACGCGATTAAGAGCTTCTTGGATTCTTCATCGGTCGTGGTTGGGTTACTCCTTCAAGTGTGTCTGTGCTTGGGAGCGATCTTGCTCGCTTCCTGCGACTGGAGGTTGAGAAGACGGGGTTCTCCTGGCGTTGCACGGTGGACAGACGGGCGAAGGCAGGCGATAATTTCAAGTCAACAACATTGGCAGGGATGGCAGCTATTTTAGAGGAGGAAGTAAATGAGCATTTCTCCAAACATACCGACGCCGCAGGAATCGTATGGCTACGAGTCCACAGGGACGCCGCGGTGGATCTCCGTGCTGTTCGGCGTGGTGATTGCCGCGCTGGCGGTGCTGGGCTTCGTGGGGTATTCGACGGAGTCGCGCATGAGCGCGGACCTGGCGAAGCAGCAGGATCAGAACAAGATCCTGACCGCGCAACTGGACCAGGCAAATTCGCGTATCGCGGATTTGAAAGGCCAAATGGAAGTGACCACGCAGCGAATGGGCTTGACGCAGTCTGAGCTGGCGAAAGCCAAGAGCCGCGCGGAAGCGATCCGCCAGGAGCAGCAAACCTCCGACCAGAAGTTGACGGCGCAGCTCGGGCAAGTGCAGAAAGAAAGCGAAGAGAAAATCGGGGCGGTGGCCTCGGAAGTGGGCGGCGCGAAGAAAGACATCGAAGCGACGAAGACGGACCTGGAAGCGACGAAAGGCAAGCTGGAGCGCAGCTTGGGCGACATGAACGTGATGAGCGGGCTGATCGCCCGGAACAAGGACGACTTGGAAGACTTGAGGCGGCGCGGCGACCGCAACTACTACGAGTTCACCTTGCAAAAATCGAAGAACGCGCAGCGCGTCGGGCCGGTGCAGATGTCGCTGAACAGAACGGATCCGAAGAAAGCGAAGTACACCGTCACAGTGATAGCCGATGACAAGACGATCGAGAAGAGAGACAAAACTTCCGGCGAGCCGGTGCAGTTCTATGTGAAGGGCAGCGCGCGGATGGCGCCGTACGAAATCGTGGTTTTCGACGTGGGCAAGAGCCAGATTACCGGGTATCTGGCGACGCCGAAAGAGGGCGGCGCGGCCGCTCCTCCGGCGGCTGCAGCGGCGCCGGCAGCGACTCCGACAAAACCGTAGTTCAATCGCAAATTTAGTTTTACTTAGAAAGGCCCTGTTCCGTGTTCTGGAAACTCAGTACGGGACAGGGCTTTTGTGCGTCTGGCGGGCGCGTTAGCATTAAAAGATTAGCCGTTTCCTCTGACTGATTGTACGGAGCCCTCCGATGAAAACCCTGAACGTTCGAACTCTATTGCCGATTGTGGCGCTGCTCTACCTGGCCGCGGCGAACCCGGCGCGCGCGCAAGCTCCGCTGGAGCCCGCGCAAATGTCGCCGCGCACGCTGTTCTACTTGATTTGTCACGGTGTGCCGGGCGCTGAAACGAGAAAGGCCAACTCGCTGCTGGCGCTGTGGGACGATGCGGATTTTGCGCCGGTGCGTTCGGCGCTGGCGGCGGGGATGCTGAATTCCTCGGCGGACAAACCGGCGCAGGCAAAGCTCACGCCGGAGCAGGTGCAGGAATTCGCCGGGCTGCTGGAAAATTCTTTCACGCTTGGGTATGTGAGCGAGCCGGTAAGACGAAAACTCTCGAATGGGACCGTTTCGGAAGAGCCAAGAACTCCGGCGTGGAACGGAATGTTTTTTGTGTATGACCGCACTGGCAAGGAGATGGTGCTGACGAAAGCGATTCTGCTTTTGCGGATGCAGGAAAAAGAGGCGCCACAGCTTTCGCAAGTGAACATCGGAGGAGTGCAGGTACTTAAGTCTGAAAGCAAGACCGGAGCGACTTTTTGGGCCGAGCATGGCAAGTACGCGGTGGGGGCGGGCGAGCGATCGGTGGTGGAAGAGATTTTAGGGCGACTCGATGGCAAGGTTTCCGGGGCAGCCTCGCTGGCGCAATCCGCGGCGTATCAAGAAGCGAAGGGGAACCTGGGGAGCGGCCTGCTGGAATTTTTTCTGCGCGTTCCGGACCTGAAGAATCTGGCGGCTGACTCGAAAACCGGAGCCATGCAGGTCGGCCCGCTGCTGGAAGCCGCGAAGGTCGACGCGGTGCACTCTGTGAGCGGCCACATCACATTTGAAGGGGCAAAAACACACGTGCAAGGAGCGATTCTGGGCAATGCAGTTCCCGGAACGCCGTTTGACATCTGGTCGGCAGGGCAGGCTTCGCCGGCTTCACTCACATTTGTGCCGGCGGATGCGATCTCCTACAACTCGATGCAAGTGAATTTTCAGGGAATCTACGATACGGTGAAGCGCGTGGCGCGTGCCGCATTTCCCCAGGGCCAGCAAGGCGATGCGGACTTGCTTGACACGATCGCGCAGCAAAAACTGGGAATGCCTGTGCCGGATGCGATTGGATTGCTGAGCGGAGAATTTGCTTCCATGCAGATTAGCCCGTCGATGGACTTCACGAAACAAGTTTATTTTTTCGGCATCCGAAAGAAGCCGGAGACGTTGAAGCTGCTGCGGACGGTGTTCAGCGATCAGATCACTTCGGAGCGCAATGAAGGAGACGTTACTTTCGTGAAGATTTCCCTCGGGGGAAAACAAGGGACCGCCGGCGTCGCGCAATGGAATTTCTTCAATCTCGCAGTCACGCCGGACATGATTCTCGGTTCGAGCCGCGTTGAAACGCTTCGCGAAGTGCTTGCGAACCGCGCGCATGCTTCCACGACCGCCGGCCTTGCAAGCGTGCCGCAGTTTCAAGCCAGACGCGGGCAATTCCCGGAAAACCTGAGTGGACTTAGCTATTTCGACTTTCAAAAAGTCGATTGGCAAGGAGTGAAGGATCGCTGGGTCGCAGAGGCGAAGAAAAGCTCGGTGGCAAGAACTGTGAGCCCATCGAAAGATGGCGTGCCGTCCACTGTTCCCGATTGGCTCGAGCGAATGAATTTGCAAGTTGTAGCGCGGCATCTCCATTACTCTTCGAGTGTTTCGTGGAAGGATTCAAAGGGCATCCATTGGGATCAGTGGGTTGAATAGCGTGCGATGAACTTTTTTCGGCTTCTGACAACGGCGCTGCTATGCGCTGCCGTACTCTGCGTACGTTCTTTCGCGGAAGCTCAGGAAAATCAGCAACAACCGAATCAAACAATTCGAGTGAAAGTTGACCGCGTCAATGTTGGAGTGATTGTCACCGATCACCGCGGCCACTTCGTGGAAGGGCTGCGCCGTGAAGACTTCCATTTATACGACAATGGGATGGAGCAGCCACTCACTGGTTTTGCGGCTATTGAGGAACCGGCGCAGGTGTTGCTTCTCATTGAGGCTGGCCCCGCGGTCCATTTGCTGGGGAAGAATCACGTGCGTGCTTCGGACGCGCTGTTGAACAACCTTTCTCCTTACGACAGGGTTGCGATTGCCAGCTATTCGAAAGACCCGGAACTGCTACTGGACTTCACGCCCGATAAACCCACGGCAGAGTTCGCGGTGCATAATCTAAATTTCACACTTGGCTTTGCAGAGCTGAACTTGTCTTCCAGTCTCGCGTCGGCGATCGACTGGCTCGCGCCGTTTCCCGGCAAGAAAACGATTGTTGTTCTCTCGACCGGCGTCGATACTTCGCCGGCGGAAAAGCTGCAAGAGATTGAGCAAAAACTCAAGACTTCCGAGGTGCGCGTCCTGGCAGTGTCACTCGCCGGCGACTTCCGAAAGTTTCCCAAATGGAGGAAACTCTCGCCTAAGGAGCGCGAAGATCGCGCGTTCGTCAAGCAAGGTTTTGCGCAGGCCGATCAAACGCTGCAGGAACTCGCGATGGCAACTGGCGGGCGCGTATATCTCCCGAAGAATGAGAAGGAATTCGATCGCGCGTATTCCGAGATCGCGCAACTGGTCCGCCACGAATACAGCATGGCGTTCAGCCCGCCCGCCAAAGACGGCCAAGTGCACACCATTCAAGTGAAGGTAAAGCGCCTGGAATGCCGCGTGGATCATCGCCAGGCGTATCTCGCGCCGCCTTCCTAAAATCAGATCATTCTGATTGATCGATAAATAGATTCTTCTTAATGATGGGCCTGGGAGAGTTTCCCCCGGTTTTGTATTGTTAATCCAAAATCGAGCACGTAGGATAGCGGCGTTCACCGGGAAGCGCCAACTTGGAAAACTACACGCTGGGACCGCCGCTGAGAAGCTATGGGCCGAATATCAAGGTGACGGTCATTCTTGTCGTTGTGGGGCTTCTTCTGTGCCTGCTGGTATTTGCCGTGGCGATTGAGATAAAGGATGCAACTGCCTGGACGATTTTCTACGTCCTAGCAGCGTTGTATGGGGGAACGGTCTTGCGACAGCTGAGTTCCCGTGTGTGGCTGCACGAAACGGGGGTTTCCTGGCGCGGAATCCTGGGACAAGGAGAGATGCGATGGCTGGACTTTGACCGCATGTATTTCGGTTCCTATGAGATTCATGCGCACTACGTCCCGCTAGGAACGTTTTACCGTTTAAAGCTGGTGAGCACGCAAGGGCAGAAAGTTTCACTCGGGGAGCGCATTGGGGGCGGGGACGACCTGGCGAGGGAAATCGCGAAATTTACATTGAAACCGCTGCTGCAGAAGGCGATGCAGGAATTCGAGAATGGTCAAGAGTTCGGCTTTGGCGCGATAAGCGTTAGCAAAAGCGAAGGCGTGACGGTCAGTAAATGGTATTCCGACAAGAAAATTCCCTGGCAAGAAATTGAAGGATACGAGAGTAGTGATGCCTACTTCAAGATTCGCCGATATAAGAAACACTTTACGGTGAACGTTGCGTCCGAAAAGGTTGCCAACAAGCATGTTCTTCGCGCGGTCCTCGATAGCGTGATGCATAAGGTGTGGCAACGAGGACCATCGCCAGCGGAGGGGCGCCCAGCCACATAAGATCAAGAAATGTGGGAGACCAGGCTACTCAAATTCCTTCATTGTCTTTGCCATAGCGTGGAGGCGCTGGTCCATCATGGCGAAGACGGTTCCTTCATCAAATTTGCCGTCGCCGTTTCTCTTCCCGGCCGTCGTACCGGTAAGTATCTCGATGCCTTGTTCGACTTTGGCAATGGGCCAGATGTGAAATTTTCCGGCGGCCACGGCTTCGAGGATGTCTTCGCGCAGCATCAGGTCCTCGACGTTGGCATCGGGCATCATCACACCTTGCGTGCCGGTGAGTCCTTTGATGCGGCAGACGTCAAAGAACCCC
>WNFR01010813.1_pt1 | contig 11065 bp, 7 predicted proteins | sample 5400221 | NCBI WGS metagenome assembly WNFR01 (sample SAMN13153357, study PRJNA577476) | soil metagenome | isolation source: 40 cm soil under Madrone tree | place: USA:California | collected 2016-06-14 | reverse complement strand
TTTCCTCAGACGCTTCCGTCCCTTACCACGCTCGATTATTCAGGAACTTGCATCCAGGCTCGCCAGGTCGGTGGCGATTACTACGACTTCCTAGATCTAGGGCAGGAACGGCTCGGCCTGGTGGTTGGTGACATTTCAGGGAACGGAATCGCGGCTGCTCTTTTGATGGCCAATCTGCAAGCGAACCTGCGCAGCCAGTGCGCCATCGTATCGGATCAACCTCGGCGCTTCTTGCAACTGGTAAATCGCCTGTTCTACGAGAACTCGATTGAGAGCGCCTACGCCACCCTGTTCTTTGCCGAGTACGATGACCGAGTGCGGCGTTTGCGCTATGTAAATTGCGGACATCTCTCCGCGCTTCTGCTCCGGCACGATGGCACTCTGGAACGGCTTGACTCCACGTGTACTGTGCTGGGCCTTTTCAAGGAATGGGACTGCTCGATCGGGGAACGCCTACTTTCCTCGGGAGACACACTTGCACTCTACACCGACGGCATAACCGAGTCGTTCAATCACGCAGGAGAAGAATTCGAAGAGTACCGGCTTGTCGAATCACTGCGACGACATTGAAGTGACCTTCTTCACAGCCGACGAGCGGCGCCTCTCGGGATTGCGCCCGACATAGCCGACCATACGCCCCCATCGGCCCAAAGAATAAGGAATGAATAAGGAATAGGGATGACCCAGAGCCAATAGGTCTCCGGGGCGGCGGCGAATGAGTGGAGGATCGCCACCAGCGGCAAAATGACGCCTCCAGACTAGAAGAAATAAAAAAGCCATCCCATGCCAGGATAGTGCGAAACTAGAAACTAAGAGACCACTTCCCATCATCGGCCGGCCCGTATGTATTGACAGGGTTACTTTCGTATTGTTCGCAACCCTAGTCGCGCACCTCAAGGTCCGTAACTCCAGGTCCCCCCGCAGGAGGTTCCTATGAGTGAGAAACGTATCTCCGATCTCAATTGGCCATCACTCCTTCAGCGACAATTTCATCCCTCTCCGCTGGCCTGGGAAGACCAGGTGCTTTGCTTCTTGCTGCCCGACCGGTTCTCGGACGGCAAGGAGAAGGGCTATCGCGACAACGCCGGCAACAAAGTTACCACCGGGACTACGCCGCCTTTCGATCCTAGCATCGATAACGGGAATGCGATCCAGACCCCAACCGATGCCGCAAACTGGCGCAACACTGGCACTGTGTTCGTCGGAGGCAACCTGAAGGGTCTCACGACCAAGCTTGGCTATTTGCGGCGGATGGGCGTGACGGCTATCTGGGTGGGGCCGATTTTCAAGCAGGCCGCCTTCCAGCAGACCTATCACGGCTATGGGGTCCAGAACTTTCTTGATGTGGATCCGCACTTCGGCACCCGCGACGACCTGCGCACGCTGGTGGACACTGCCCACGCCACTGGCATCTACGTCGTTCTCGACATCATCCTGAATCACTCTGGCAACGTCTTTTCCTACAACAACGGGAATCCCACGTGGACGGGCCAGGTCTTCGACGTGCAGGGCTTCAACGACGCCCTAGGACATCCCACGCTTCCTTTTCACCCGCTGGTTACACCCCAGTTCGCGTCCGCATTTCCCGACGGGGCGATATGGCCGGCGGAGTTCCAGAACAGCTTCGTCTTCACGCGCAAAGGCAGGATTCAGCATTGGGATGACGATCCGGAATTCCGCGAGGGCGACTTTTCAGACTTGAAGGACATCGATCTTGGCCTCGCCGGTCCGGACAACTACAACCCCACCGCCGGCCTCGACGCTCTCTGCGAGGTCTATAAGTTCTGGATCGCCTTCGCCGATATCGATGGCTACCGCGTGGATACCGTCAAGCACATGGGCGACGGTCCAACCCGGTATTTTGCGTCGGTGATCCACGAGTTCGGGGTGAGCATCGGCAAAGATAAGTTTCTTCTGGTCGGCGAGGTCACGGGCGGCCGGGTGCGGGCCTTTAACACAGTCGAAACCACCGGAATTGACGCCGCGCTGGGCATCGACGACGTCCAGGACAAGCTCGAGTATTTGATTAAGGGGTACCGTAATCCTGCGGATTACTTCGATCTTTTCCGCAATTCTCTCGAGGTCGGGCAAGAGTCGCACACCTGGTTCCGCAACAAGGTCGTGACCATGATCGATGATCACGATCAGATCCGCAAGGGCAACAACAAGGCCCGCTTCTGCGCCAATGACCAGGGCGACCAATTGATCTTGAGTGCGATCGGCTTGAACCTCTGCACCTTGGGAATTCCGTGCATTTATTACGGCAGCGAACAGAAGTTCGATGGGTCCGGCGATGGCGGTGACGGAGCGGACCGCTACATCCGCGAGGCGATGTTCGGGGGCGGGTTCGGAGCCTTCCGCAGTCGCAACCGCCACTGTTTTGACGAGGACCAGAACCCTATTCCAGGCGAACTGGCGAAGATCACGAAGATTCGCCAGCAGGAGGTGGCTTTGCGCCGGGGCCGCCAATATCTGCGCCAGATTTCGGGCGACGGCAGCAACTTCGGGTTCCCGAGAATCTTGGATGGCCGCATGCGGTCGATCGCGGCTTGGACACGCATTCTCGACAAACAAGAGGTTCTGGCAGCGGTGAATACTGACCCTGGCTCTCCTACGACGGCGTGGGTCACGATTGATAACGACCTGCACCGTGCAGGCGGCAGCCTGCGTTGTTTGTATTCAACCGACAATGCCGAAATCGGAAACCCGCTGCTAGTGGAGGCGCGCAACGGCAAGGCCGTCAGTTTGACAGTACCGCCCGGAGGTTTTGTGATCTACAAATAGGTATCCGGGTTTTGACCTTCTTGTTGGATGACCTTCTGAATACGAAACGGTCGCACATCTGAAGTCTCTTGGCTTCTCCGATTTGCGGGCGAGTGAAAGTTGATGGGCTCTAGCTTGGACGGGAGCAAGATTCTGTGATGGCTAGCAGCTAATAGTCCAGTCTTAATCTAGTCCGCCTGAATCGGTCGCACAGAACATGCTACCGATGGCCAGCGGAGAGTTGCTTTGTGATCCGACATAACGTGCCGGATGAAGGTCCAAACACGCTCAACATTCAGGCCACTGTTCGCAAATGGACACCCCAGTTCAGTTCCGGACAAAGCGGCGCGTTTCGTAGGCACTGATACAGCCCCTATCTCACTGTTGTCGTAGACACTTACCGCCTCGCTTTCAAATGGAGTGGCAGTTGCGAGGAGATGGTCTGATGGATATCGCACGGCCAGACATCAAACGCCAAAAGAGACGCCGGCAAATTATGGGGCTGGCGATCGGCGTTGTGCTTCTCGGGATAGTGACAATTGGCGTTTCTCGACTGAAACCGGCGGCACAGGAGGTAGAACGGAGTACCGTGTGGACCGACACAGTCAAGCGCGGCCCCATGCTGCGCCAAGTCAGAGGACTTGGATCCCTGATTCCTAGCCAGGAGTTCACCCGTCAAATACCAGCAGAGACCGAAGCCACTGTCGTCCGAATTCGCATGTTGCCGGGTTCCCAGGTGAAAGCTGACAGCATTTTGCTGGAGATGAGCAATCCGCAGGTCGAGCAGGCAGCGCTCGACGCCAAACTTCAATTAAAGGCCGCGGAAGCTGAATACCAGAGTCTGCGAGTCAAGCTTCAGAGCGATCTCATGAATCAGAAGGCTGGCGCCGCCACCGTGACTGCAGATTACAGCCAGGCAACGTTACAGTCGGAGACTGACAAGGCACTTTACGATCTCGGAGTGATTTCAGGTCTTGCGTACAAAGCGTCGAAGGGCAAGGCTGACGAACTTACCACGCGAAACCACATCGAGGACGAACGACTGGAAATCAACCAGAAGGCGATCGAATCGCAGATGGCCGAACAACAGGCCAAAGTGGACCAGGTGCGTGCGCTGGCGGGACTGAAGCAGAAACAGTTGGACGCGCTCAAGGTCCGCGCCGGCATTGACGGCGTTCTGGTCGATCTGCCATTGCAGGTAGGGCAACACGTCTTGCCCGGAACGATGCTGGCAAAAGCAGTCCAGCCAAATCATCTGATTGCGGAGTTAAAGATTGCCGAGACCCAGGCGCGGGATGTGCAGATCGGTCAACCGTCAGTGGTCGACACCCACAATGGCACTGTCTCCGGAACCGTGATGCGAGTGGATCCGGCAGTGCAGAACGGGACGGTCACAGTTGACATACAGCTCACCGGCGAGCTTCCCAAAGGGGCGCGGCCCGATCTGAGCGTCGATGGAACCATCGATCTGGAGCGATTGGAGAACGTTGTCTACGTCGGACGTCCCGCCTTTGGGCAGGAGAACAGCACGATTACCTTGTTCAAACTGGATCCGGACAGCAAGGGTGCTGTTCGTGTCCCGGTAAAGGTGGGACGCGCGTCAGTAAACTCGATCCAAATTCTCGAAGGACTGCATGAAGGTGACATGGTGATTCTTTCCGACATGTCGCGCTCCGATAACACCGACCGCATCCGGCTCGACTAAGACAACCGATTGAGGCAGAAGCTATGACTGAAGCAGGACAAGCGCTGATCCAGATTGAGGATCTCACCAAAGTGTTTTACACCGACGAAGTCGAAACTCACGCTCTCTCCGGCGTGCACCTTGCGATCCGCAAGGGAGAGTACGTAGCCATGTCGGGCCCGTCAGGATGCGGCAAGTCAACGCTGCTGTCGATCATCGGCCTGCTCGATACGCCGACTGGCGGACGCTACCGCCTGAACAGCCAGCCCGTGGAGAACCTGGGTTTTGCCGAGCGTTCACGCATTCGCAATCAGGAAATAGGGTTCATTTTCCAGAGCTTTAATTTAATTGGTGATCTGACGGTCTACGAAAATGTCGAGCTGCCACTTACCTACAGGCAGAAGATGCCCGCGGCCGAGCGCAAGAAGCGCGTAATGGAGGCACTAGAGCGTGTAGGCATGGCGCACCGCGTGCGGCACTATCCCTCGCAACTCTCAGGAGGTCAACAGCAGCGTGTTGCCGTGGCCCGCGCCCTCGGCGGGAAACCCTCCATCCTGCTCGCGGACGAGCCTACCGGAAACCTCGACTCACGCAACGGCGAAGCCGTCATGGAATTGCTCCAGAACCTGCACCGTGAAGGCGCAACGATTTGCATGGTCACGCACGATCCGCGCTTTGCCAAACATGCCGAGCGCGAAGTGCACTTATTCGACGGAAAGGTTGTGGCGGAAGAAGAACTGCAAAAGCTGATGGCGGATGTGCATGCATGACCGGATTAATCCAAGACGTACGGTATGCTCTGCGGCAACTGTGCAAGAGCCCAGGGTTCACGTCAGTCGCGGTGCTCACGTTGTCGTTGGGGATCGGCGCAACCACTGCGATGTTTAGTTTGGTGGACGGCGCGCTCTTCCGCAGCTTGCGTTATCCGCACGCCGACCAGTTGGCCTCCGTGGGAGTCATCGCTCCTATTATTGATGGTGAGTTTCTCTTTGCAGCCAACTATCTTGCGTGGAGGCGCGACCAAACTCCCTTCGCAAGCCTCACTTCGTCCACCGGCGTCAACGATTGTGATCTCACCGATGACCGCCCCGTCCGGTCAACCTGCGTTTCGGTAGCGTCCACCTTCCTGCCCACATTCGGTGTGCAACCCATCCTGGGACGGAACTTCACGCCGGAAGAGGATCGCCCCGATTCGCCCAAGGTTGCATTGCTCTCCTACGGGCTATGGCAAAGCCGGTTTGGAGGCGACCGCGGCATTGTTGATCGCACGATTTCGCTTGATGGAAGACCAACGCGGGTCTTAGGCGTTTTGCCGCGTGACTTTGAATTTCCGACGCTTGCTCGTACGGGGCTCGTTGTGCCTGAGGCCCTCGATGAATCCATTGTGCAACGCAATTTGATGGGGCCGACGGTTCGCGTATATGGACGCCTGAAACCAGGCGTCAGCATCGAATCGGCGGCAGCGCAATTGCAGCCCCTGTTTCGGAGCTTTGTGGAGTCCGCGCCGCCACCGTTTCGAAAAGAACTGCGACTTCAGGTTCGCTCTATCCGCGATTTACAGGTTCATGACTCCCGTCTCGCAGCTTTGTTCCTTTTGATCTCGGCCTTTGCGGTACTTCTAATCGCCTGCGCCAACGTGGCCAACCTCGTATTTGCCCGCAGCACGGGGCGACGACAGGAGCTTGCAGTCCGATCTGCGCTCGGCGCCGCACGCGTTCGCCTATTTCAGCAAAGGCTAACAGAAAGCATGCTGCTCGCAGTGGTTGGAGGCGCAATCGGTTGTGGGCTTGCTTACGCGATTGTTCATGGCTTTGTCGCTCTTTCACCGGCAGGAATACCACGGTTGCCGGAGGCTACGGTAAACATCAGGGCTCTGATGTTCGCGCTTCTGTCATCGGGCGCTGCCGGGATTGTGTTTGGCACTCTGCCCGCCCTGGAGAAGCCGCGTCCGGAAGCTCTGGTTGCTATGACTGTGTCTGGCACTCGGCGAACCAACCTGCGAAAAACTCTGATGGCTGCTCAGGTTTGGATGACTCTCATTCTGGTCACAGGTGCTCTGCTGTTCCTGCGGACTCTTCGCAACCTTGAGGTCCAGCCGTTAGGGATGAATACGCAAAACATTGTTACGGCGGCGATCACGCTCGGGCAGCAAAAATATGCTCAAGCGGCACAGCGGCTTGCATTCTTCGAGCAACTGGAGAAGAAACTCCAGGAATTGCCTGGCGTCGCGGCGGCGGCCCTCAGTGACTCCCTTCCCCCAGACACACCGGCGCGCACCATGCCACTTGTAGCGTTGGAGGTGGAAGGGAAGCCGCCCCTTAGTCTCGACCAAGGCATAGGTGGAATCGTGGGCTGGAGATCTGTCACGCCAGAGTATTTTTCGGTTCTAGGCATTCCCCTGCTACGCGGACGGGCCTTTGACGAACAAGATCGCAAACCAACGTCTGGCGCCATGATCCTTAACGACGCCTTGGCTCAACGGCTCTTTCCCGGCCAGGACTCGGTGGGCAAGACAATCCACTTTCGTTCGGATGAAGCGCGCGCCGCTGCCACGTTCAGAATAGTAGGTGTCACTGCCAACACGCAGAATCAGGGACTGGGCGGGCATATTGGTCCCGAATATTACCTGGTACGTCGTCACACCGCGAACGACCGCATCTTCAACTATCCAGACTCTCAGCGGATCAGCATTGTTGTGCGCAGTGCAATTGATCCGCAGACCGTAGCCAAAGAATTACGAGACTCAATCGCCACGCTCGACCCAACGCTTCCGGTAGAGTCAAGCACACTCGGTCAGACCGTATACCGGCTTGCGGAGCGTCCTCGATTTACCGCCGCGCTGCTCTCGCTGTTTGCCGCGGTCGGCCTCCTTCTGGCGGCGGTGGGTATATTCGGCCTGGTTTCCTTGCTGGTGAGCCAACGCACTCGGGAGATTGCTATTCGTCTGGCGCTGGGCGCGAACCCGGCTACTGTCACCAGGGTCATGGTGTTTCAGACGCTGGTCTGGATTGCCGGCGGCGCTATCGCCGGGATTTTCTGTTCGCTGGTTGCGGCTCGCTGGATTGGCGCGCTGCTGTTTGGAATAAGGCCAAATGACCCCGCCACACTGACCGAGGCCGCGCTCTTGCTTTTAGCTGTGGCCCTGCTTGCCAGCTACATTCCCGCGCGTCGTGCGGCCAAAGTCGATCCCATGGTGGCGTTGCGGTACGAGTAGGAGGAGAAGAACAGCATGACGAGTTTGCTGCAAGACCTACGCTACGCTCTGCGGCAATTGCGGAAAAGCCCGGGTTTCACTGCGGTGGCGGTGCTCACGCTGGCGCTGGGGATCGGCGGCAATACGGCGGTGTTCAGTTTGGTGGATGGAATTCTGCTTCTGCCGCTGCCGTATTCGAAGCCCGACCAATTGATCAGCGTGACCGGGTCATATCCTGCTGGCGCGGTGGTGGCGATGCGCGAGCAGCTACACACTATGGACGTCGGCGCTTATGCCGAGGGCCACGACTTCAATCTAACTGGTCTTGGCGAGCCAGTCCGCCTAACGGGCACGTTGGTGTCCGCTGAACTGCTCTCTATCCTGGGCGTACGCCCAGAGCTAGGGAGAACGTTCTATCCAGGCGAGGACAGTGCTGGCCAGGATAACTACGTAATTCTGAGTCATGCCCTGTGGGAGCAGCGCTTCGGAAGTGATCCCTCAATTATTGGCCGCTCAGTCCAACTCGAAGGTGTGAGCCGTCAAGTGGCCGGCGTGATGCCCGCGACCTTCCGTTTCCCATCCGCGAAAACCCAAATATGGATCCCGTTGCACAATGATCCGCGAAACGCGGTGGTCTATTGGGCGGGCGACTTCATGCCTGTGATCGGACGCCTTCGTCCGGGATCAACCATCGACAAGGCACGCGCCGAGACACGGATGTTCCAGTCTCACGTGGGAGCGCTGTTTCCCTGGCCGATGCCCGCCAGTTGGAACGCGGATGTCAATGTGGTTCATTTGCAAAATGGCATGGTTGCTGACGTTAGTGCGCGCCTGCTCATGTTGCTGGGAGCGGTATTGCTGATCCTCCTGATCGCGTGCGCAAACGTCGCCAATTTAACGCTCTCGCGAGCGGCGACGCGCGAAAAGGAAATTGCCATCCGCTCCGCGCTGGGTGCTGTGCGACAGCGAATCGCGAGGCAGCTTCTGACCGAGAGTGTGTTGCTGGCATCTCTGGGCGGTTTACTCGGATTGATTTTTGCCACAATTGGGCTCCGCTTGCTGGAGGGCGCGCTACCTGCGGATACGCCGCGCCTGGCGGAGGTACACATGGATTGGCGTGTGCTTGCATTTACGAGCGGGCTCACCATCCTGACAGGTTTTATCTTTGGGCTGGCTCCAGCTCTTCAGTCTTCGCGCGCGGTTCTCGCGGATTCCCTTAACTCCGCCGGGCGTGGCACGTCAATTTCCGTGTCGCAGCGCTTACGGAGCTTACTGGCAGTTGTCGAAGTCGCGTTTGCAATGCTACTCGTCATCGCCGCTGGACTTCTGATCCGAAGTTTCTGGACCCTGTCACACGTCAACCCGGGGTTTCGATTCGAACAGGTCGTGACCGCACGCGTTACACCCAATGAATCGTTCTGCGGTGACCCAGCGCGATGTCTGACTTTCTATCGTAGTGTGCTGGATCAGGCTAAGGCCTCTCCTGGGGTGAGCGGCGCCGCGTTGGTGAACACTCTTCCTTTGGGGGGAAGGGTGAGCAAGCGTTCGTTGGAAATTGAAGGCTTCGTGGCTTCCGCCGATCAGGTCCTGCCTCTTTTTTGGCTCGACGTGGTTACCCCTGAATATTTTCGGGTGATGGGCATTCCACTCTTGTCTGGCCGGTGGTTTGCTGCTGCGGATGAGTCTGGCAATGCGCCGGTAGCCGTGATGACGGCTTCATCGGCGCAGCGATTCTGGCCAGGCCGAAATGCCGTTGGACAACACATTCGGTTCGCGAGAGATAACGAATGGCGCACGGTCGTCGGAGTAATTGCCGACGTGCGCGCATACGATCTGCAAAGGAATATCCCCGACTGGATCAAGGGCACGGTGTATGTGCCCTACAACCCCAAAGCCACTTTGGAAGCTGGCGGAGTGCCCGCAGAAATGACGATTGCCGTCCGAACCACCTTGGACGAAGCACAAACAGCAGCGATGCTTCGCCGGGTCGTTACCGGCCTAAACCAAGAGGTCCCGGTTAGTGTCCACTATGTCCCTGTTTGTGACTTTTGCCGGTTTGGCGCTGGCGCTGGCAATAATCGGCGTCTATGGTGTTCTCTCCTTTCTGGTGTCGAAGCGGACACGCGAGATCGGCATCCGCATGGCGCTGGGGGCTCAGCGCCGCGACGTTCTCTGGCTGGTCATGAAGGAGGGTGCGAAATTCTCCCTAACCGGCATCACGCTTGGTTTGGCAGCAGCATTCGCGGTCACTCGATTGCTGTCGAGCGAACTCTACGGTATCAGCCCCATGGACCCATTTACTTACGCAGGCGTGGCCATCGTGATGGCTGTGGTCACACTGCTGGCGTCTTACGTCCCTACGCGCCGCGCCATGCGCGTCGATCCTTTGATCGCGCTGCGGTGCGAATAGGAGGATGCAACCCGCGATGACTGGAACTCTCCAAGATATGCGCTTTGCGCTGCGGCAATTGCGCAAGAACCCGGGCTTCACCAGCGTGGCTGTGCTCACACTGGCGCTCGGAATCGGTGCGACCACCGCCATCTTCAGTGTGGTTTACGGAGTCCTGTTGCGGCCGTTGCCGTACCAGAAGCCGGAGCAGATTGTCCGGCTCTGGGAGGCGAATGCGCGCGGCCAGCGCGCGAGTCTTACGGATCCTAACTTTGAGGACATCCGCTCGCAGAGTCGTTCCTTGCAGGGTCTGGCGGAAACCAGAAGCAGCCCGGAGTCGGTGTCGGGCGGTTCCGAGCCGACTCAGACAATGGTCGCCGCCGTGTCCCGCGACTTCCTTCGAGTGATGCGTGTCCAGCCCGTCTTGGGACGCAGTTTTGCGCCCGAGGATCAGCGCGGTTCGCACGTCGCAGGTCGAGCGACCGTTGTTTCCGGAGCTCGTCGCCGCCATCCATCAAGTCGGCGCCAATATTTCCATCTTTGGCGAAGCAACCATGGTTGACCGAATTAATGATTCACCCGCGGCTTACCTGCACCGCTCCTCGGCGTGGCTGGTCGGCGGATTCGCCGCCCTGGCGTTTCTGCTGGGGGTGGTCGGTCTCTACGGTGTGATTGCATACTCAGTGAGCCAGAGGACCCGCGAGATCGGAGTGCGTATGGCACTGGGCGCACAACGCAAGTCTGTGTATCAGCTCATCCTGAAAGAGGCAGCTTGGCTAACTGGCGCCGGAATTGCCGGGGGCATTGTTTGTTCGATTGCTGCGGCAACGCTGATCCGCGGCCTGCTCTTTGGCGTTCGTTCATGGAACGCGCCGACGTTGGCCGCTGTTTCTGCAATGCTTGCGGTCTCGGCGTTGCTGGCCAGCTACATCCCCGCACCCAGGGCAGCGAATGTCGATCCCATGGTGGCGTTGCGTTACGAATGAGGAAATATGGAAACTTTGTTTCATGATCTCCGCTTCGGAGCTCGAATGTT
>WNFR01007527.1_pt1 | contig 11065 bp, 16 predicted proteins | sample 5400221 | NCBI WGS metagenome assembly WNFR01 (sample SAMN13153357, study PRJNA577476) | soil metagenome | isolation source: 40 cm soil under Madrone tree | place: USA:California | collected 2016-06-14 | reverse complement strand
AACATTTTTGGAAATAAATAATAACTTACCAAATCCTCGAAGCCAAGTCAGAACTCGTAATACCTGATCCAAATTTTGGTGATTTTGTTGCTTGTAAGCCCTTATAATCATAAAAAAAAAAGACTTTATTTTGCTGATGTACTCTACTTCAAGTTGTTCGTTCGAAATGCCCCCCAAACGCGCGCCCTCTTCAGAGGGCTCAGGTCGCCAGAATAAGAAGCCGAAAGTCATAACAGCTCGTTCTATTGCTATTCAACAACCCGGCGTTCCGAACCGACCTTCCAAGCCGAACACTTCCAACGGTTGATAAATCATCGCCTTCGTTGTGAAATGCGGTTGACTCCAGGCTATATAGAACTACCAAATTCTATAGACGTTGAAATGTTTACCGAGGTCTAGTTGCTGCTCCAGTCATCAGACGACTCTAACATGTGTGCAATAGTCTCGTGCCTTCGAAATAAGGGCAATGCAGGAGGCGATGAGGAACGCAAAGTATGCGAATATACTTCGCATCGGGTCTCTCATCTCTTCTTATTTGACTAGGGCCGGATCCACGCATAGGGCTTGGCAAGAGCTCCCGCGTCATCTTCGCCGCCGGGCTGCGAGTCACAACGTGCGACGAGTGCCACTCCGTCTTCGTCCTAAGTCAAGCGCAGAAGTAAGCGGCCCTCTGTGTACATTCATTCACGCTCACTTCTTTTCAAAGATGCATTCTCTGCGCCGAAAAGCCCTTGGACGATCGCTCCCGAAACGCGGAAAGAACAGACGCGAACGTCGTAGTGATATATTTAAACGCAGACAAAGTGAGCGAAAGGAATCCTGTTCTTTCTCGAGTGCTTATGATCTTAGAGGATAAGAAATGGCTTGAGACCCATTTGTGGCACGCTAAACGGATGCACATGGAAAACAAGTGGGGATATCGATTGGTTCGTGTCTACCACTGAGGTCCTTGCGAAGGCTGAACGTCATGTAGGCAGTACAACCAACAGAGAAGTCATTCAGACCATCCCATCGTGCCTCTGTCCATGGCTCTATCCTCCACGATGCCTCGTACTACGGTCTTATTGAACTCACAGGAGCACAATTGGTACTGAGCCGCGCGTTAGAGATCTGTTGTGACCCTGTTGGTGCAAGACCAGCCTCAAAGAGGTTTTTTTTGTCATTATGGCAGTCAATGATGGCGCTAACAAGCCCCAGGTTCATGAGTGGCGTAAGAGGTTGCGAATCAGGTCTCTATGGAGTTGGATCGTACCCTTTTGGATATATCGGACCAGTTTTCATCATATGGCGCGCCATGACAGTAACATCTGGTGCTTCTCAGGTGCCAGATACTCTTCCTACGGCGTCCAAATCTAAAGGCAAGCGCAAACATAAGCAACCGAAGGAGAATGGTGAGATTAATGAATAACTTATTAGCGTAATTTCCATGTTCACGGAAAAAAACTGGTAGACCGCCAACCAGAATCGCCCGACGAAGAAACCCGAACAGTCTGGATTCGTTGTCATCCTACCATATTCTCATCTGTTCATTCTACGCTCAAGGAATCGGTATCCTTGTCTCTTGAAGCCCTTAAAAAGGTTCCGAAGCACTCCCAAAATTCCTACACCGTAGAAGTCATTGACCGTCGCGATTCAATCAACGTCTTCGAAATCACGGGACCGAAATCGAGCCAAGTCATTCATGGTGCCCTTAAGCCGACGATTGCAAACCAGAAAGGAGAGTTCAAGAAGGTGAGACACATCCCGGTGGCATAGCGCGACACGATAATCCTAGCACTCTTTCTAGTTTTGGACATCATTGTCTGACCTACAAAGCACTGGTTCTATTCCAAGTAACATGGTTGTTGGTTTCAATGTCTTAGATCCTCGTCTGAAGTGCGAGACCTACATTCTGGAGGCTTAGTTCGACTAATTAACCTATGGACAGTTTTCCTCCCAAAAATGCAAGAGTTCGTATAACGAAGGACGAGCTTCCGACTATCTGTGAGCCCTGGGAATGCTTTCCTACTGCCTCCTTGGCATGGAGCGACATTTGGGACCAAAGTATTCGAGATGCAATCGAAGTCCCAAGATTTACGAAAAAAGAGCTCGATGCCCGACGAGCACAGAATGTTGTCCCAGGCACATCACTAAGACCCACTGCTTCAGACAATCGTATACCTGTACTCCTCATCCAGCGATCGGTAAAGCCCGCGTCTACTTCACCTAGTTCATCCACTCCACATCCCACCCAGTCGTTGCAGCGCACCACCAAACCAGACCCGAATCTTCACGGTTGGACGCTCATCGTCCCTCAAGGGTGGGGTATGCCCTTTTTGACCTCCCTTGTGTATACTGGTACACGAGTAGGTGGGCAGCGCGAACGTGAGCACCAAGCGTTCGAAGCAGGAGCAGTGTACTTCCCGAGGGACTTTCCCACATGCTTGGCATACGAACAATTTGCCGCTTCGCGTGCTATCGAAGACGAAGAACGGTGGGAAAAGAAGCCCCCTGCGAAGCGTGTGAGCTGGGATAAGCTGAGCGCGCTCAGTCCCTGGACATCGGCCTGGCGTGTTGCGCTGAGGCTAGATGATGCACCTAGGGGAGAGATAGTTGACTACGAAACCGACGAGGACATAGTGCCAACGCAACGGAATGAACCTCCGCCCCCTGGATCACAATCATGGCTTCTGCACGGCTCTCGCACGCGCACGATAGTCGAGCATGTGTCGCGGTTGCTTAGCCCTGCCGCTGGTCTGCTTTCCAAGGTCAATGCATTGAGGCGCAAGTGCGAGCTCCCGCCCCTGGACACGAGCGTAGAAGCGGACGCATTCTTGCAAGGAGCGCTGATTCATGTGCGCGTGATCCTCTGCGGACGTGGCACGCCTGATGACATGGCGTTCATCTATACGGTTGACGACCAGGAAGCACGTGCGTGGGCAACGACGCACGGCCCTCAGGCACCCGTCGGTTATGAGGTAGGCGAAGAGCCCATGGACGCAACCGAGGTTAGTTTGAGACTTCCTTGTGTGCTTTGAGGCTTAATCAACACGGCCCTATTACAAACAGCTGTCAAAAGTTGTCCCATCTGACAATTCCCTCATCGGTTTCGTCACAAGTGGCAACTTTTCCCTGTCCCGAGGTAAGGGCCATGCAATTGGTGCGATATCTCTAGCCAAGTTCCTCGAAATACGGGAGCAGGCTCACAGGTGCGCTTGGTCCACGTCTCGGGCCTTTTGCTTTGTCATTCCCAACGCTCATTTTTGTATTTTCATGTTCAGGCTAAGAAGGGAAAATGATTGGATGGTCAAAGTAAGAAATCGGGATGGGACGATTTGCCGAGCGGCACGCATTGATTTCTTAGAGTGAATAGTCATCTACAACTGGGCAGGTACAATTCGGATAGATCTATAGATCTACGAGACTAGGACGATTATTGAGGAAAGAAAAATGTCATGCTTACATGAATAAATACAGGTGAGAGAGCCAAAGTCAGAAAAAAAAAGGGTGGTCCAATGAATGATAAGCAAGTGCGAACTCGAGTGTTACTTGATGTTCCATTTCGCTACGGCAGTCTTTACCAGCCTCGACATGTCCTCCTTCGCCTGCTTCTTCGCACTGTCCGTAATGCCTTCGAGCCTATCCAAAGTACCGGGAGATGTGAGCAAAGGGTCAAACTCGAGTAGATGGCCATCGCGCGTGGGCATGGCCACCCGAGTGGCCACGTGACCCGAATTCGATGAGGTCCCGCCAAGGCGCGGATTGGAGTGAGAGTGGGATGGGTGGTGCTGGGACTGAGAATCGCCGCGCGGATGTCTAGCTTGGTGGCCGGATGCATGACCGCTAGCCGCGACGAAGGAAGGGTCGCGACGGATGACGATGTTGCTCGCGGTACGTCTGAGCACCGGTCGACCGGGCGCGCCTTCCTCCTTCGCATCATCTTCTGCGAGCCATCCAAGACCGAGCTCGTAAGGGTTTGCCAATGGTGAGCCGTTGGCGCTGAGCATGCTTTCGTCTTTGCGCGGCCAGCGGGGTGGGTATGCGGGTGTCTTGGGAATTGCTGGCTTGAAGGTCGAAGTCGAAGGTACACGAACTTGGCGGGCGAGCGAGGCCGCAGTAGGTTTCGTGGGCGATGCTGCACGGGGAAGGGTATTTGAGGGTACGCGGGCGAGTTTACGGGGGCTTGGTGTTGGTACAGTGGAAGCTCGCTGGACATGTGACTTGCGGTCTGCGTGAACGAAGCTGGCTGGTAATAAGAGGGAACCCACGTACAGGGCCTGGCGTCTTGGAAACGTGAGCGCGAGGGGTGGGACCACTTCCAAGGAGAGCTGGCCTTTTCTGAGGAGATGGTGGCGCAATGCGGGCTTTGGGCGTTTTCTGATCGCAAACAATGTTCGGAGCGATGGAAGACAGAAACTACTTACGGTTCTTAGCAGCCCTAGAGTGATTGTCTGCGTGTCTCCCAGAACTTTCTGCGCGGTTCTCATTTTCGTCTTCGGGTGCTGGGGCCCACTTTCGCTTCATGGCGTTCCTATCTATGGGTGCCACGTCGAGAGCGAGACGCTCCTTCTGGAGCCCTCTGAGGGCACCCTGGATGTCACCATCATACTTGTCTCCAAACTCTGCCATTTTCATTCCGCGGACCAGGTGGGGGATAAAAGCTAGCTGCCGCTCGTGGCGGTCGCGGAAAGCTGCGAGTGTGTCGGCAAGCCATGATTCAAGCTGGCGGGTGCGATGAGCGACTGAGACAAGATGAAGCGCTCATCAATAAGAGGATGGAGATGAGGACAGACCCTCGATATCCAAATTTGCGAGGAGTTGTTGTTTCTGCTCGAGAGTGAATTTGGAGGTGACTTTCATCGTTCAGGTTTGCGTCCGACGATCGATTCGATTCGATTCGTCGTTGCATTCATGTCACGTGATCGCGTAAAGAAAGAAAATGACATGACACGATTCCTTTCCTTTCCTTTCATTAATAACGATGTCTTCACCTCGCGACTCTTTTCTCGTCATCGGTGGCAGCGGTTTCCTTGGTCGCCACATAGTTGAAGCTTTGCGAGAACGGGGTGACCCCGTCGCTGTCTTTGACATCGTCCAGCGTTACCACGACACTTCCTTTTACTCCGGCGATATCAGCGATAAAGACCAGGTCTCTGACGCACTTCGAAAGGTACCATGATTCCCTTGCTCATTCCCCATCTTCCTCATTTTTCTTTTTCTCTTCAAGAGTGGCGCAACTTGCATCATCCACACCGCCTCACCCACCGCAGGTCTCCAAGACCCAGCGCTCTACTGGAAAGTCAATGTAGACGGTACCATGGCAGTCATCGCCGCCGCCCAAGAAAATAAGGTCCCAAAGCTCGTATACACCAGCTCTGCAGGCGTGGTCTTTAATGGCCAAGACTTGATTGACGTCGACGAACGCATTCCTCTGCCCGAGAAGCCCATGGATGCCTACAACGATTCCAAGGCAAGAGCTGAAGAGTTGGTAATTGCAGCCAACGGTGTCGGCGGTCTGCTGACTGTTGCTCTTCGCCCTGCGGGCATTTTTGGGTAAGTCGGTTCCAGTGTTCCAATATACGGCAACCTGACACCTCGCCAAAAGTCCAGGCGACCGACAGGTGGTGCCCGGGTTTGCCAAGGTCCTTAAAGAACACCGTTCCCACTTCCAGATTGGGGATAACACCAATCTTTTTGACTGGACTTACGTCGGCAACGTTGCCTATGCCCACATCCTTGCTGCCGACAAACTTGTGGCACAGCCAGCGAACATGCCGGAAAAAGTCGCAAAAGCCTTCGACACCGCACTTCCACCTATCAATCTGACCACGGGCGAGTATCGCGTGCCCACTTCCTCCGCGCGTCCATTAGGGCCGTACGTCGAGCGTCCCGCAAGGGGCGACGAGATCGTTGCTGCATTTGAGGGGTCCCATAGCCTTGAGCGCTGTGTCGTCCGCTCACGCTTTGACCAGCTCTCCGATTCGGCTCTCAAGCGTGCTGGTACAGATCCTCTACAAGTCGCTGGCCAAGTTTTTTTCATCACCAACGGCGAGCCCGTCTACTTCTGGGATTTCCCCCGGAGACTGTGGCGCATGCTCGCTCCCGATTCGTATCCTACACGCGATCCCTTCGTGCTACCCAAGACCCTCGGCCTCGGGATTGCGACGTTATCCGAGTGGTGGGGCTGGTTGTCAGGACGGGAGCCAACCTTCACCCGTTTCCGAGTCACTTTTACATGCGCCCACCGGTGGCACAACATCGAAAAGGCTCGTCGAGTTCTGGGTTACGAGCCCCAGGTCGGCCTGGAGGAGGGTATGCGGAGAGCGGTCGAGGTACGTGCTTCCCTTGACCGCTCTTAACGTGTCTTACTGATCCGCGACACTAGTGGTGGAAAGCCGAGGAGGCCAAGTCAGCATCATAATGTATTTAATTCTTTTCATACCTAGTTTAGTTTCTATGTTTTCCGATCTTAGCGCTTAGCACTCCATATAATTATCTCATCAAGAATTGCATTTCATATGCGCGATCAAGTTGTTCGCAACGAGAGCTCAAGAACCATCAGCAGACGGTTCGCCTTTGATATATGATATATTGAGGCCTTGAGGTGTCACCTCTTAGGACGCGTCAATGGTTACAACAACGTGCTTTTGAGGGGTCGCAAAAAGATCTCGCCAGATGCACCGCTTTCTATGTTTAAATGGGAACAAATCTTCCCTCACCCTTCGCTGCCATCGTCTGAATCAACAACTACGCTATGCCGCACCTGATCAATCCACGCCGTCATGAACTCCTCCATGCTGCGTCCTTGGCTCAGCGCCAGCGCCTCGAGGGGGACCATGTTGTGCTGGTTCTCCGGCGCGTTGCGCACGGCGGTCGGGTGTCCCTGCGAGTCGATTACACGTAGAACCGGTGTCGACGGCGACGCGGTAGCGCCGGCGGAGGAAAGAGCTGCGAGCTCGGCATACGTGAACAGTAGCGCGTCGGTCCGTGGCGCGTACGGGTTGAAGTCCACGATGTGGAAGCGGGTGAGGTCGCGGGTGAGGAGCACATCGAAAGTGTCTGAGGCGCAGCAGTTCCATAAGTACATGAATGAGTACGATCAAGGGGAAGAGTGCAGAGCGGCGCTCGCTCTTCATTACATACAGGATGCAGGACCGGCCCACTTTGGTTGGACGTGAGCAGCCCAATACGTGGCGAAAGACGACACAATCTTGCGCTGCGTCTCTGGCTCGTTCAGGAACTCGTAGTAGTTCGTGTCGCGCTGAGAGATGCCTTTAGGAGACATGACAATGTAGAACACATGCGCTGGGTCAGATCCTTGCCGGATAGATACGCAGACCCCCAAAAGCACATACCGACGAGCACCCCGTCGCGCACAAAAGCGCGCAATTCGCGACTTGGGTCTATCGCGAACCACTTGCGCAAGACAAGCTCGAGCTTGTATGCCGTTGGACCCGAAGTGCCGTCACCGTCGACACATCCCTCGAAGATTGAGTCGGCACTGAGATCATGCGTGACAAAGTCAGACGACTTGAGAAGTAAGTACACGTCGGCCGGAGACGTGCACTTCAAAGGGGAAGACGAGGGTAAGAGCCAGGCGGCATCCTGTATTCAATTCTTTCGTTCATCTCACGGAAATGAAAAAAAAATGGAAAGAGGGCTTGTCCCCTTCTCACGCACCTTTGGCGAGGAAAAGTTGAGTTTCGGGAACACGGCGCCATATTCATTGATAGCATTTCGAATCTGAGCGTCTAGTTCCAGAAATGAGTACTGCGTTGAAGGAATGGCAACCTCATCGTCGCTATCATGGTCGACGCCATAGTCGTCCAAAGTGCTCGTTAACGGTCTGAAAAACAGGTATAGGTTGGAATCACCGTCGAAATGGTGGTAAGATTGCACGTACACGTCTTCAGATCCTATTGGGACAAAGATACCATCGGCGTCAAGATACGACTTGAAATCGTCGTCAAGGGGCACGACAGTGGATTTTATCGATAGGGAGGAGTATTTAGGATACCAGCTTGAAAATTGGAAAGCGATTACATCCTCCCGAGTCAGAGTCGGCCAACTAGTCATGATTATGATTAGGTTATCTAATTCTTAATCTCTAGTTCCAGGGTCCATCTACTCTACCACACCTTCTACGGAGCCCAGCTCATTCCCTTCACTAACCAATGAACGATTGACATCGACAACACTCGTCATTACTTCTCAAGCTCGACACCAGAGTCGCTTGCGGCATCGCCGGGGATGATAGGTCGTGCAGCAGCCAAGCCTTGAGCGTTTTTGTAGAACAAAATATTGCCCTCGTCTTCGACAAACTTGCACTCCCGGAAGACGCGATAAACCTCTGCCCACCCGCCAGGACGGCCTTCAAGGTGAAGGCCGGATGCAGCAAGACGCTTTTTCAGGGCCGCGGACGCTTCCCATCTGGGTATGCGACTCGTCAACCTACTGCGAAGAAATCTAAGGAATAACACCCACGCATTGTAATGAGGAATTTTGCTCGAGACATGGTGAGCAACGTGAGTCTCCGAGATTCCATGGGTAGTCGTTGCTCCAATCCAGCCCATGAATGAACCAAGGTCCCCGAGCAATTTGCGGTCAAGGGTCGCGAGTGCACCTCGAGAAAACGTGAACTCCTCAGAGCGGTAGTGTGGCAACAATGGGTCAGTATGTTGCAGGAAGGTGATGAGCACAAGCCAGTGATTAACCCTATTGAGAGTTCCACAGTTCAAATGAAAACGAAGGGTCAGGGAATGGAGCTTACCAGAGATAAGGTATAAGATACAGCCGAAGCACTTGCGAGAAACCCGACTGGTACATCCAGGCAGCAAGGACCCCAGTCCAAAGAACGACACCGACGTCTGAAAGAATGATCTGGTCAAACTGGTGCGGCGCGAACATTACCGCCTTAGGATTGAAGTCTGAGGTCAATGTCAGTTATTCATATTATCGTATGAGATGGTAGCCTGTTCCACGAACGGTTAGCGCCCTTAGGATAGCGCATCTGTCCGGCGGCGTTGCGGATCAAATACATGGGCCAACCGACGAGCTGAAGAAGAGTTTAATAAATCAACATGAAACAAGGCTCGGCGACGTACCAAATAAGAAGCGGCGCCAAAAAGAGTGCCAATAGGCGAGTCACCTATGGCCTCCTGCAGTTCCTTCAAAACCTCTGTCTTGATGCTAGTGCCCAAATGGTTCTCGCCATCCGGATTGAGAGGAGGAAGGCCACGTTGGGAACGAGTGCGGGGTACGAAAACCTGATCCTGGGTCATGTGTGCGGTCGATGCATGATGTTTCGCATGTGTTATGCGCCAGGAATGATATGGAACACCGAGCCTGACAGAGAGAATGTCGTTTAACGAACATAGGGGGTGAGTATCGGAGAAAAGGCGCTAACCCAGAATGAAGAATCCAGCCAACGAGATTGTTGATGAACTTGGACTCTGAAAACGCTTGATGGCCGCATTCATGAGCAATGACCCAGAGACCAGTCGCGACCAGACCCGTAGCAAACCCATAGAGGGACCAGAGAGTAAAGCGGGCAAAGCAATAGAGGAAGGGCGCAGGGAGAGAAAGGGACGTCGGGGTGAGCAGAGGTTCTATGTACGTGGTAGTTTTATAGATGACACCGATGAGGAAGAAGTCCCAGACTCTTCAGCCACAGGGTCAGACCCGACTGCTGCGGTGCGCAACTGTGGAGTGCTTACATATAGAGCCCAGAGCGGAGTGCCGATCGCTTGTAGCAGTGGGTTCTAAATATACGGGGTCATCGGGGTTAATTGAAGAGAAAGAGGGAGGCGACGGACGGGATTGCGGACAAGAGGTCCTTGATGGTGAGATCGGGAACAATAACGTCGTTCTGTGCCACGACGGTTGTTACGCCATCTTTGGTGATAGTTTTCATGACGAGACGAGAAGCGAAAAGGAAAGAGAGAGAAACGGAAGAAAGGGTGGAAAGGTGCACAAGGCGAGAAAAAAAAAGTGGGGCGAGTTTTAGCGCGTTGGTTTCAATTTATGTCATAATATTCTTTTTGTCGGTAATTCCCGCCCGCGGGCGTAGATCTCGTCTCACCTCACACTCGAACGACGAGCAATTTGTCTGCCACAAGGTCGAGGAACCCCATCCCATCCTTAGTCAGCTTCCGGCCCGCCGTCCTATCAATCAGTGCCCCAAATTCAGCCACCAGCCGAGCGACGCTCTTGTTGTCCCCCGCCTTTACTAGCGAATGACACAGTCCATTTAGCCGACTGCGGCGTTCGTGAGGCGCTTCCGCCGCCGCAGCCGCCAACTCCTGTTCCCGTTGTGACCGCGACGACCGTGTCTTGCTCGACCGCAGCGGAACGATGAACACAGATGGATCTGCGAGCTGCTTGTGTAGCGCATCGAGGAACGCGAACCCTTCCCGCGTCAGCGTCCGTGAATTGGAGTTGCGCAAAACCTTGACAAAGTCCTCCGTGAGACGCGCCAGCACGCGGTTGTCCGCCGCCTGCCTCGCTGCCTGTGCCAGTTTCGTGATGCGTGCCGCCTTGTTGTACCGATCCACCGGCCCGTGCTCTCCTGATGACCGGTCGTCGTCCGAAACAACGACGACGACATTAGCCGGCCCGGGCTTCTTGAGCAATAAATGTCCTCCATTACCCGGAACGTTCTTTCTGTCACCGAGCACGAGGCGATCAACATTATTCTTCTTTATTTCTAATTGAGCTAAGCCTTGTAACAGTGTGGCCAGCTGTGCTTCCGCTAGCGCTGGCTCCTTGTGGCGTGGCAGGAACCTGGGCGGTCGAGTCGCAGGCTGCTGTTCATGGTGTCAGACTTCCTGGTGTCTTTTCAAAGCCAGAATGAGCTTACCAAAGGCGCTGGTGGTGGGGGCCAGATGAATTGGTCAATGTCTTTATACCCGAGGTCCTTCGCAAGGTCGCGGAAACGTTCTCGCCAGTATGCGTAGTCAGGCTGTTGAGTGAAATTGAGGCCGCGGCAATATCGCAAAAACTCTTCAAACTCTTCAGGGAGGCCGAACGCCAGGTCTTCAGGTGACGCCGTGCGCTTCTCGCGCTTCAATCGATCGTGCGCTACCTC
>WNFR01017053.1_pt1 | contig 11066 bp, 10 predicted proteins | sample 5400221 | NCBI WGS metagenome assembly WNFR01 (sample SAMN13153357, study PRJNA577476) | soil metagenome | isolation source: 40 cm soil under Madrone tree | place: USA:California | collected 2016-06-14 | reverse complement strand
GTACCCACAAAAACCAAGAAAACGGAATTCCTCACCGGCACGCCAAAGGAAGCCGCGGCCAAGCTGGTCGAAAAACTCAAGTTCGAAGCGCGGGTGATCTGACCATGAAAATTCTTGTCATTGCAGAACAACGCCAGGGCAAGTGGAACAACGCCAGCTTTGAAGCCCTCGTCGCGGCACAGCAAATCGCCGCTGCGGCCTCAGCCACGGTCAGCGCCGTCGTCATCGGCAAAGGAGTAGCCGCGCTCGCCGGCGAACTCGCAGCAAAAAACGTCGCTGAAGTTCTGCTCGTAGAGCACGACCTCCTCGACGCCTACACTCCGGACGGCTATTGCGCCGCACTGAAACAAGTCATCGAATCAGCAAAGCCCGATCTCGTTCTTTTCCCCCACACCTATCAGGTCCGCGACTTCGCCCCGAAACTCGCCGCCATGCTCGGAAAGGGAATGGTCGGCGATTGCGTGGGCTTCCGCAGCGAAGGCGGCAGGCTGGTGTTCGTCCGCCAGATGTTTCAGGGCAAGACCGCTGCCGACGTCACCTTCACCGGCGCGGCTCCCTGGTTCGCATCGTTTCAATCGGGCGCCTTCCGCGCGGATCAGCTCGCCGCCCATCCAAGCGGCAAGGCCCCGGTCAATTCCGTTGCCGTGAACCTGAACGCCGCCGACATTCGCACCAAGCCGCTGGAACTTTTCAAGGAAGCAAAATCCGCCGTGGACCTCACCCAGGCTCCCCTTATTGTTTCGATCGGCCGCGGCATCAAGGCACCCGAAAATATCGCGCAAGCCGAAGCCCTCGCGAAAGCGATGGGCGCCGAACTCGCCGCCTCGCGGCCCATCTGCGATGAAGGTTGGCTCCCGATGGAGCGCCAGATCGGCAGCTCCGGCCAAACCGTCGCGCCTAAGCTCTATCTCGCGCTCGGCATCAGCGGCGCCATCCAGCACGTCGTCGGCATGAAAGGCGCGCGCACCATCGTCGCCGTCAACAAAGACCAGAACGCGCCCATCTTCGAAATCGCCGACTACGGCATCGTCGCCGACATCTTCGAAATCATGCCCGCACTCACCGAAGAATTGCAAAAAGCCAAGGGCTAACGCTCCGCCACCCTTTTATCTTCCGTTTAGGTTTGCTGGACTACCTTGTCAGGGCAGAAGAGGGCGTGTCACCTTTTCTTTCAGCGTTGTGTTCCCTTGTTTCTCTGTGCGTTCTTCGCCCATGGGCCCAAATGAAACGTGTAGCTTCCAATCCGGCTGTTCAAGAGCCCTCCACGAATCGTGCGCTTCTCCTACTCCTCCTCTTTACCATTCTCCCCACCGCGCTCCTCGCCCAGACGCAACAACCCACACCTCCCGCCCACACTCTCTCCGGCACGGTCCTGGATCCTTCTTCCGCCGAAGTGGCTGATGCCCAGATCGCCCTGCTGACCTCCAACGGCTCAGTTCAGGCAGCCACCACTACCGACCGCGTCGGCTACTTTTTCTTCGACGACCTGCCCCACGGCAAGTATCGTCTCCGCATTCACGCCGCCGGGTTTAAGGACGGCCTGGTTGATGTCACTGTAAGCGCAAAGCCGCTCGCTCCTCTGCATATCACGCTGGCCATCTCCGCGGTCAGTGAGGTTGTCAGCGTCACTGCCGATGAAAACGTCCCCCAGACCTCCTCTGACGCCTCTGAAAATCTAAACGCCAACAACATCACCCGCGACGCCCTCGATCGCGTCCCCGTCTTCGATCTCGACTACATCACCCTCCTCTCCCGCTTCCTCAGCGACGACGCCATCGCCACCAGCGGCGTCTCTCTTGTCGTCAACGGAGTCGAGGCCAACGGCCCCGGCGTTTCCGCTTCCGCAGTCCAGGAAGTGAAAATCAATCAGAATCCCTATTCCGCGCGATTCGCGCGCCCCGGCCGCGCCCGCGTTGAAATCACCACCAAAGGCGGCACGCCCGCGTATCACGGCACCGTGAATTTCCTCACCCGCAATTCCGTTTTCGATGCCAGCAACGCTTTTGCTGCCACCAAGCCTTCCGAAAGCCGCTACATGGAAGAGGGTTCCTTCACCGGCCCGCTTGGCCGCGATAAAAGAAACACGTTTCTGCTTTCGCTCGAGCAGGACAACGACAATCTCCAGGCCGTCGTCCACGCTTTCGGCTTGCCCACCCCCAACTCCACCCTTGACGAAAATGTGCCCGCGCCGCAGCGCCATTTCTTCGGGTCATTTCGTGCTTTTCACGATTTCGACAATGGCGACCAGGTCTGGGTCGGATATTCCTACGAGGATCAGAAGCTCCGAAATCAGGGCGTCGGAGGCCTCGTTCTCCCCGAGGCTGGCTACACCACCGGGTTCACCGAGCATGAAATCAACGTCAGTTACCGCCGTATCTTTTCCTCGAAATGGGTGAACCAACTCCGCTTCCTCTTCGGCCACAACGATAACCCTACGATCAGCAACGTTGCCGCTCCCCAAACGGTTGTTCAAGGTTATTTCACCGGCGGCGGCGCGCAGGCTGACCTTCACCGGACAGAGGCCCACTTCGATGGCACTGACTTCGTCACCTACAGCAGCGGCCGCCACATGTTGGTCTTTGGCGTAGATGTTCCCGACCTCAGCCGCCGCGGGAGCGACGACTTTACATACCAACAAGGCGCCTACACATTCGCCGACATCAACACCTACAACGCAAACCAACCCGCCGGCTTCCGGATCCAGACCGGCAACGGGCATCTCGTTTTCTGGGAACGCATCGTCTCCGGCTTTATCGAAGACAGCATGCGCATCAGGCCGAATTTCTCCGTCACTCTCGGCGTGCGCTATTATTTTCAGAACTATTTCAACGACGACGTGAACAACTTTGCGCCCCGCTTCGCGTTCGCCTACGCGCCAAGGCCACAGAGCAAAACCGTTTTCCGCGGCGGCGCCGGCGTTTTCTATGACCGTTCCGGCAATCGCGCCGTGGCCGACCTGCTGCACTACGACGGAAGAACTCTCCTGCGCCAGATCGTTACGCCGCCGCCTGGCGAATTCGTTCCTTTTCCGGTTACTCCGGCGGACCTGGCCGGCGTTCCCACCAGCTTGGTGCAACTCGATCCGCACGTCAGGATTCCCTACATTGTTCAATACAGCTTCGGCATCGAGCGGCAAATCACTTCGAAGAGCACATTCAGCGCCACCTACGTCGGCACCCGCGGCATTGATCTTTTCACGTCGCGCGATATCAACGCGCCGCTCGCGCCCGACTATCTCGCGCGCCCCAATCCCGCCTTCGGCCAGATCCGCCAGGTGGAATCGGAAGGCTACCAGAAGGGCAATTCGCTCGAGCTGACCTTTCGCGGCAAGCCCTCCAAATATTTTGCCGGCCAGGCGCAATACATCCTCGGCAAGTCCTACAACAACACCAGCGGCATCACCTACTTCCCCGGCAACAGCAATTTCTCGAATCTCGATTGGGCGCGCTCCGACAATGACCGCCGCCACAAATTTGACTTGCTCGGCACCTTCGAGCCGTCAAGCCTCTTCAGCCTCGGGGTCGCGCTTCAAGCGTACTCAGGCAAGCCGGTCAACGTAATCACCGGACTCGATTCGAATGGTGACGGTGTTTTCAACGACCGCCCGAACGGTGGACTGGCGCCGCGCAATTCGCTGCACGGGCCGGGTCTTCTGAATCTTGACGTCAACGTCGCTCACGATTTCCATTTCAAGAAAGAGAAAAAAGACGGCCCCGTGCTGACCGCGGCTCTCAATATTTTCAATATCCTGAATCATCCGAACTATGTGACCTTCATCGGTGTCGCAGGGCCCAATCTTGGCTTCCCCGCCTCTGCCTACCCCGGCCGCCGCTTCCAGCTGAATCTCGAATGCAAATTCTAGTCTCAACTTGAGTGGTTTAGTTTTAGGGAGGTCCCTTCGCGACTGGCAGGCGGCCGCAGAAACCCTTTGGCTCAGTTTTCATTCGCCAGTAGAATCAACCCGCTGCCAATCCCCGTGAAAGGCTCCTACCGTGAAACCCTGGTTCAACGTCGCGCCCGCGATTCTTCTTCTCACATTCTTCGCCGCGCAGAAAACCTCCGCGCCCGCGCCCGTTCCCGTCGAGCAGGAACCGTACCACCATCTCCTCCTGAAAAATGACAACCTGCTCGTGCTGCGAGTTATCCTCCAGCCCGGCGAAAGCAGCTCGTATCACGTGCATTCGGTTGACGATGTAGCTGTCTGGCTCGGCAACACCAGCGCAGCTCAGCAACTCCCCAATGAACCGGAGAGCGCTCCCGTCGAGCAAAAACCCGGCAATATTACCTTGCGTACCCTGCGTGAAACTCCCTTCACCCATCGTGTTCACAACGTTGGTAAAGGTCTTTTCGATGTGTTGGACGTGGAAATTCTCCAGCGCCCAGAACACCCTTCCTCAGCCGTCGCCGGGCCGGTTGCCGGTGAAAATCCCAGCGCCCGCGTCTATAAATGGACGCTCGCGCCTGGGGGCGCCACTCCGATGCACACCCATGAACGACCCTACCTGATTGTTGCGGCCACCGGCTTCAACTTGAAAATGACGGCGCCTGACGGACAGTCGGCTACACACGAAATCAAGCCCGGAGATTTTCATTGGGTCACTTCGAAGGTGACGCACAGCCTGGCAAATGCGGGAACCAGCGAGGGTCAGATTGTCGAGATTGAGCTGAAGTAGCGGCAGTCCCTGATGATTTGCAGGGCCCACCTTTTCAGGCGGGCCGTTTTCGGCTTCGTCCCGCCGCGAGTTACGATTCTTTCTCGGCTTTCGCCAGCCACTTTTCCAGCAGCGGCGCGTACCTCGGATCCAAATCCACAAACGCCAGGCCCGCTCCACGATTCGGCTGCGAATATACGACGCATGCTTTGGTCTCAATCAGAATGTTTTCTTCCGTCCAGATCTTCACCCGAACCACCGTGTGCATGGGAAATGGGTTCATCATGTCCAGGTAACACCCGTTGCGGCTCAGTTCGCTGACGCGTGTCGCAATTCGCACTTCGGATTTTTCTTCCAGCAATTCCGCGCTGGCAAAAAACATGTAGCGTGGCGTGCGGCGGCGTTCGCGATCCATCATTCCTCCCAAGCTCCGGCGTTCGTTCCGTAATGCGCAATCAATCGTTCGCTACCTCTATCTTCTCGCGCTTTTCCTCCAATTGCTCTCCCGCTTGCCCTTTGCGCCACTAGCAATGTGGTCTCCAAGCATCTTGCACTGCACGCCGCCAGATTGTTTGTCAAAAGGAACGCGCAAATCCGGCGCTGGGTATCTATAAGTAACATTAGTGTATGGTACTAAGAGGCGGCCCATAGCAGCTTTCATTCCCGGATTGCTTATGTGTGACCTATAAGTTACAATGGAAAATATTGTTGAAGTCCGTCATTACGTCACTTCCTCAGGGAAAGACGTCTTCGACAGTTGGCTGACGCAACTCGCGGATTCGCGCACCCAGGCGAAGGTAGCCACTCGAATCGATCGCCTGGCCGCGGGCAACTTTGGCGACTGCAAGCCCCTGCGGGAAGGCGTCTATGAACTTCGAATCGATTGGGGCCCGGGCTACAGAGTCTACTACGCACTTCTTGGTCGAGACCGCGTATTGCTTCTATGCGGTGGCGACAAACGGAAGCAACCTTCCGATATTGAACGGGCGATCAGATATCTCAGGGACTACAAAGAAAGGAGTTTGATCGAATGAAACGAAAAGCAAGCGGCTCACACGACGAAGCAATCGTTCGCAGGCTTCGCAATGATCCCGATTTTGCGGCTGAGTATCTAAAAGCTGCATTGGAAGATACAGACGAACCTCGCGTCCTGCTTCTCGCGCTACGGCACCTGGCCCAAGCCGAGGGCATCGCCAAAATTGCAAAGGCGGCTGGCATCGAGCGCGAAAGCCTCTATCGCGCCTTGTCGCCCCGCGGCAATCCGCGTCTATCTACCCTCGTCGCGGTTACCAAAGCGATTGGCCTGAAACTCACCGTTGAGCCCGCTTGAGGTCAACTCTCTCCCCTGAATTGCACTGCTCACACCTACATGCCCGCCGTTGTCTTATACTGGCAGAGACAATCTGTGGAGCAGCCAATGATGAAAACTAATCACGAAACAGGTACCAGCCGCGTTCGCCTGATTCTGATAGCGCTGATTCTTCTCCTGGGCGCCTATTGGGTCGGCGCGCGTTACGGCCCTCGCCAGTCCAAAGAAGTGGAAGCCCGCCGCCTCGGCGCCGGCCAGCCCGCGCTCAATTTGAAGAACGCCTCCGAGCGTTCCGAAGCTCTCACCGAAGAAGAATCTATCAACGTCCGCATCTACCGCCAGGCATCTCCCGCCGTCGCCAATGTCCTCACGAAAGCCACCGAGTACGACTTCTTCATGGACCCTGTTCCGGTGGAAGGCGCGGGCTCGGGTTTCCTTATTGATCCGCGCGGCTACATTCTCACGAATTTCCACGTCGTCGCCGGTGCGCAGACCATCGAAGTTATCCTTGGCGACAAGAGCCGCTATCCCGCGAAATTCATCGGCGCCGACCAGCGCAATGACGTCGCGCTCATCAAAATTGAGCCCAAAGGGAAGCACCTCGCCTCTCTGACGCTTGGCGATTCTTCCGCGCTTCAGGTCGGCCAAAAAGTTCTCGCGATCGGCAATCCGTTCGGTTTTCAGTCTACGCTCACCACGGGTGTAGTCAGCGCTCTTGGCCGCACCGTGCAGACCAGCCAAAGCACGTTCATTGATGACGCGATCCAAACGGACGCTTCCATCAATCGCGGCAATTCCGGCGGCCCGCTGATCAATACCCACGGCGACGTGATCGGGATCAATTCGGCCATCTACACGCCCTCGGGCACCGCGGCCGGCATTGGATTTGCAATTCCCATCAACACTGCGAAGCTCATCGCCAACGACCTCATTACCGAAGGCCGCGTCCGCCGTGCCTATCTCGGCGTGAGCACGCTGGAACTGACGGCATGGCTCGCCGAGGCGCTCGATTTGCCCGTGCAGGAAGGTCTTCTGGTGGAACAAGCCACCAAGGGCGGCCCGGCCGCTGCCGCTGGAATTCACGGCGGCGATCGCACCGTCCAATCCGGAATGCGTGCGCCGCTTGACGATTGGCGGCGACGTGATTGTTGGAATCGATGGGCAGAAGGTCGCCAATCAGTTCGATATGAACGTTCTTCTGAACCGCAAGCGCCCCGGCGATACGGTCACCGTCAGCGTCTATCGCGGCGCCAAAAAAGTGGACGTCCCCGTCAAACTCGGCGAGCGCGACGGCAACTAACCTCATTCATTGCGAAGTTTTCTATGGGTGTGTAACTACAAGGCGAAAGCTTGTCATCCTGAGCGCATCCGACAAGGATGCGCGAAGGACCTCGGCGTACTGTCTTGACTCGATTAAAGCCGGGCTCCTCGGCTTTATGAAACGTTTCATTTCCCAAATTCTGCTACATACTTTTCCCGCTCCGCATCCGTGAACGAAAACCACCCCTCCGCAAGATCCCGCACGCGTTCCAATTCTTTCTGCATCTCCTGATGTTTCGCCTCGATCATCGCCGCATCGGCATCCTGCGGCACGCAAATCGGATTCCCGCCAATCAACACCGCGCGCGCAAACAATCCCGGCAACAAGAAATGGTCCCAGGTCTTCTCGATCGTCTTCCCTCGGTCCACGCCAATGTGGAAAACCATAATCGGCGCGCCTGTCATTCGCGCCAGCAACACCGGCCCAACCTTCGCCACGTACCGAGGTCCGCGCGGCCCATCAATCGTGAACGCACAGTCGTAACCCTCAGCTATGCGCTGGGCCATCACCTGCAAGCCCCGCAGCCCACCGCGCGAAGAACTCCCCTGCGCCGTGCCGAATCCCAGCCGCTCGATCACCTTGCGTGTCCACTGCCCGTCGAACGCCGTCGTGTTCATCACCACAATTTCCCGGTTTCGCGCATACCAGGAAATCGGCACGATCACCCGGTGCCAGAAAGCCCAGATGCAGGGCTCCGCCTTCGCCAGGAACTCATCCACCCTGGCTCGTCCAGCGGTTTCAAACCGCAGCGTCGGGCCCAGCACGCGAATCACGCTGTACACAACCGCTGCGATGATGGGAATCTGGATTCGCCGGCTCCACGGCAAGTTTGGCAGCCGCGTATCGTAATGCGCGCTGAGCGCCGCCTCGGATTCCTGGCCCTGTATGTCGCGGTTTTCCATCTTCCTATAGTATATAGAGTGTCCTCTTTTCTCCCGCCCCGATGGAGAGCGAAGCAATTGACCAGCGCGGATAATAACGGAACATCACGCGGCATCGCCAGCTTTCTGGTCTGCGCCGCCATGTTCGCCGCCTCCTTTGCGGGAGCCGTGGCGCGCGCCGACAATCCGCCCACGGACGCCATCGGCGTCATTGAAGGCGAAGCCATCTCGATTGAAGGGCCGATGAACGTGGAAGTGGTCCGCGGACAGGTGAAGACGGTGTTGCGCAGCGGCAGCGACGTGCGTGTGAAGGCCGGGCAGGCACGCATTGACCTGGTGGATGGCGGCCAGATCATGATTTGCGGCCCCGCACATTTTTCGATGTTCAAGGCCGGCGGAGCAATCACCCTGGCGCTTGATTCCGGCACGATTCACGCGGTGATTGGTAGCGAAGTCTCGCTCAACATTTACACTCCGCAAATCCAGGCCCGTCCGATTTCCATCGGCAATGGCGCCGAAGACGTGCTGGTTGGCTGGGATAGCGCGGGTGCCATGTGCATTCGGGCGAACAAGGGAGCGGTGCGCCTGGAGCAGCAGTTGACGGGGCAAACCGTGCTTGTGCCCCAGACCGGCGACGTCTCCCTGACAAACGGCCAGATCGAGAGTTTGCGCGCAGCCGCCGGGCACTGTGTCTGCGCGGTACAAACGGTGATGAAGCCGATGACTCCGGGAACCGAACTGAGTCAACTTGCCAGCAAAGACGACATCAGGAAAAAAACTGCGGAGCCAAAATCGCCGCAAGAGAACCCGGTTCCGCCAGCGCCCTCCGAAGAACCCGTCTACCAAATTTTCATGCCCCCGCTGCAATACGACGCAAAGGCAAAAGTGCAGGCAGACTTCGATCCAAACCTGATCATCCTGGTGCGTCGAGTGCGAGTGCGCCCCACGCTGATTTTTCAAGGACGAGTGGAAGGTGATGCGGTTGTCGCCCGGGCTGCTAGCCCGGCGCAGGCAACGAAATCACTTTCAGCGCCGCAAACTCCCCCGGAGGCCTCCACCTGGACACGCGTAAAAACCTATTTCCGCAAGCTCTGGTCGCCCTCCACGTGACCCAATTCCAGAAGGTTCCGGCCTACGCCAAACCGGCTGGAACACTATTCACAAATAGGAACTACGATTGATTCGGATATATCCTGCAGTTGCTACATCCCCTCGTAGTTCGGGCCTCCGCCGCCTTCGGGAACAACCCAGTCGATGATCTGGTAGGGGTCGGCGATGTCGCAGGTCTTGCAGTGGACGCAGTTTGCAGCATTGATTTTCAGCTTCAGTCCATTGCCCTCTTTCACCATTTCATAGACCGCTGCCGGGCAAAAATACTGGCAGGGGTTTCCAAATTCCTCCACGCAGCGCGTCGCGCAGATGTTCAGGTCCTGCACCTTCAGGTGGCACGGCTGATCTTCGTCATGCCGCGTCCCGGAATGATAGACGTCCGTCAGGCGGTCGAAGGTAAGTTTTCCGTCTCCCTTGAAGCGTTCGGGCGCGGGGCGGCCGAAGATCGGCTTGTAGGCTTCGTGGCCGGCGTGCGCGTGCATGGGGTCGATAATTCCGGCCCCGCCCGTAATCTGTTGCAGGCCGGAGTAGAAGAATCCATCCAGCAAGCCGTTGCGGAAGGACTGGTGGAAATTGCGAACTTTCCAGAGTTCTTCCTTGATGTAACTGTGATCGATCTTTTCCTTATAAAGCTGCAATGTGTTGGCGGAGTAGTCGCCTTTCTTCAGCGCTTCGAAAATCGTTTCGGCGGCCAGCATCCCGCTCTTCATTGCCAGATGCACGCCCTTCAGCCGCTGCGAGTCAAGAAAGCTGCCGGAGTCGCCGACAATCAGGCCGCCATCGAGGTAGTTACGCGGCATCGCGTACCATCCACCGTAGGGAAGAGATTTCGCGCCGTAGCGAACCAGTTTTCCGCTTTCCAAAATGTTGCGCACAAAAGGATGCGTCTTCCACGTCTGGAACGCCTCGTGTGGATCGAAGCGCGAATTTTCATATTCGAGCGCGATCACCAGTCCGATGGATACGCGGTTGTTGCTGAGGCCATAAATCCAGCCCCCGCCGTACATCTTGGTCGAAATCGGCCAGCCAAGCGTGTGCGCAACGTAGCCGGGCTGAAGTTTCCCAGGCTGGATGTCCCAGAGCTCCTTAATACCAATGCCGTAGCTCTGCGGATTGATGTTGCCCAGATTCTTTTTCGCGACAAGTTGCTTGGTCAGCGATCCGCGTGTTCCCTCGGCAAGCACCGTGACTTTAGCCCGCAGTTCGTAGCCGGGAGTAAAGTTGTCCTTAGGTTTGCCGTTCTTGTCCAACCCCTTGTCTTCGGTAATGACGCCGGCGATTCCGTCCCCATCGTAAATCAGCTCCGCCCCGCCGAACTTCTTGAAAATATTTACGCCCGTGGATTCCACCAGCCCGCCCATCCATTTCACCAGCTTGTTGAGCGAAATAACGAAGTTGCCCGCGTTATTGAACGGCGGCGGCGTGATGGGAATGCGATAAGAAGATTTTTCCGTAAAGACGAGCGCGGCGGAGTCGGTGACGGGTGTGTCAAGCGGCGCGGTTTTCTGGAAATCAGGAACAAGTTCCGCGAGCGCCTTGGGATTCATGATCGCGCCGGAAAGCTGGTGCGCGCCGATCTCGCGGCCCTTCTCAAGAACGTAAATGTTTTCCGTTGAAAGTTCAGGCTTCGCGCCGCTGGCGTTGTGCTGCTTGATGAGGTTCGCAAGATGCAGCGCGCAGCCGAGACCTGCCGGTCCGGCGCCGACGATCAGAACGTCCGCTTCCAGTTGTTCGCGTTGTATGGCCATTCCGGCATTTTATCAAACAACTGTTTGACGAAAAGCCGGAATCTG
>WNFR01007525.1_pt1 | contig 11068 bp, 14 predicted proteins | sample 5400221 | NCBI WGS metagenome assembly WNFR01 (sample SAMN13153357, study PRJNA577476) | soil metagenome | isolation source: 40 cm soil under Madrone tree | place: USA:California | collected 2016-06-14 | reverse complement strand
TCATGGCCGACGGCCGCAACCAGAAGGTGCGCATCATCCTGCGCGAGACGCTGGAGGAGCTGACCAGCTTCGGCGACGGCGGCCGCCAGCCCGGCCAGTTCTTCGGCGTGCACAGCATCGCCACCGACTCGAAGGGCAATCTCTACACGACCGAGACCTACGAGGGCAAGCGGCTGCAGAAATTCGTCTACAAAGGCGTCGGCCCGGTGCGCCGCGGCAGCCAGGGAGTGCCCTGGCCGCGCTCGGGCTAGCGAGACGCCAGCGCATGTTTCATTTCGCACGCAACTTCGCGCTCGCCATGCTCGTGCTGCCCGGCGGCCTGGCCTCTGCCTTCGCAGCCGACTATCCAACGCATCCCGTGAAATGGATCGTCCCCTATCCGCCCGGCGGTACCACCGATGTCCTCGCCCGCATCGTGTCGCAATGGCTGTCGGACAAGGTAGGGCAGACGTTCATCGTCGAGAACAAGCCGGGCGGCGGCAACAATATCGGCGTCGAGTACGTGGTGCATTCGGCGCCCGACGGCTACACGATGCTGCTCGTCAATCCCGCGAACGGAATCAACGCGACGCTCTACAAGGACCTCCCCTTCAATTTCATCCGCGACATCGCGCCGGTGGCGGGCCTGATCAGAACGCCGAATGTCATGGAGGTCACCAATTCCTTGCCGGCGAAGACCGTCGCCGAATTCATCGCCTACTGCAAAGCCAACCCCGGCAAGGTCAACATGGCCTCTTCCGGCAGCGGCACCTCGGTACACCTCTCCGGCGAGCTCTTCAAGGCGATGACCGGTTGCAACATGCTGCACGTGCCCTACAAGGGCGCCGGCCCCGCCCTCACCGACCTCATCGCCGGCCAGGTTCATGTGCTCTTCGACAACCTGCCCTCCTCCGCCCCGCATATCCACGGCGGCAGGATCCGCGCGCTCGCCGTCACTTCCGCGGAGCGCGAGCCTTCGATGCCCAACCTCCCCACCGTCGCCGAAACCGTCCACGGCTACGAGGCTACCGCCTGGTTCGGCATCGGCATGCCCAAAGGCACTCCGCGAGAGATCATCGAGCAGGTCAACGCCGAAGTGAATCGCGCCCTCTCCGATCCCGGCATGCTCAAGCGCCTGGCCGAACTTGGCGGCAAGCCCCTCAAGGGCACCCCGGAGGATTTCGGCAAGGTGATCGCCGCCGAGACCGAGAAGTGGAGAAAGGTCGTGATTTCTTCGGGCGCCAAGGTGGAATGAGATTGGACTGCGCGCCCGAATGCCTGTATAACGATACAGTAGGATTCTCAAGCAGCGAGTAGGCTGGTCGGGTCGTAGCGGTTCGTACTGTCCTCGTCGGTTGGTTCTCTCCTTGATTTTCCGCAGGGCCGCCTTTCTTCCGATTGCGCCCTTCTTTCCAACCGATATCAAGGAAACAGACATGAGTACAGGTACCGTAAAGTGGTTCAACGACGCCAAGGGCTTCGGCTTCATCACGCCCGATGACGGCAGCAAGGATCTGTTCGTGCACTTCTCGTCCATCCAGGCCAGCGGGTTCAAGACCCTCAAGGAGAACGACAAGGTGCAATACGAGGTCGAGCAGAGTCCCAAAGGCCCTCGCGCCGCCAACATCAAGCCCGTGTAACGGGCCGGCGAGATGAAAGACGCCCGCGCCGCGCCCATCCTGCCCCGGGGCCGTGTCGCGAAGTGGAGCAAGGAGCAGATCGACAAGCTGACCACGCTCGAGCTGCGGGCGCTGCTCGCGAACGCGGAGCGCCTCAAGGAGACGGAAGTCGTTGCGCTGTGCAACGAGCTGCTCCATGCGCGGCCGCGCGGCCACGCGCCGGTGCGCCGCCACAAGCAGGCGGGCGAAGCGCGCCGGCTCGTCACGCGGGGCAAGGCGTTCGAGATGAACGGCGTGCGCTTGCGCAACCGGGTCTGGAGCTGCGGCGGCCTACGGACGGACGGCGCCGTGCTCCTGAGTGTGCGCGCCGAGGAGGTACAGAAGGCGGAGGGCGCGAACAGCTGCCTGCTGTGGGCGCCGAACGTCGCCGATTCGCGCCCCTGGTCGGACTCCCCCGGCGGCAAGGAACGGCTGGAGCATTGCCGCATCGCGCTCGAGCGCGGCGCAGCAGAAGGGTTGCTGATCTACGGCAAGCGCGCGGCGGGTGCGCCGCCGGAGGACAAAGGGCCGGTGGCGGACCGCGTCGACGCCGAGACCGTCCTCAGCCTCCGCGTCGAGAAGCGCGGCGACGAATACTGGGCAAGCTGGACCCCGGCGGAAAAGCGCGTCGTCGTCAACAGCTTCGAATGACCATCCCTACTGTCGCGGGCAGGCGCTTCTCCGTCGGTAAGTACGACATCATCGCCACGCCGATCCCCTACTCCGCCCATATGCTGCGCTACACCGTATTCCTCAAGGGCAGGCGCATCGGGGCGACGGCAAGCCTGCCCGGCGAATCCGACTGCAAGTTCCTGGAAAATCCGCCCGTCGTCCCCCCGCTCGTCCCTTTCCAATACGTCTACCGGCCCGGGCGCCCGAAGAAAGGCGCCCCTCCCCGCAGCAACGAGGCCGCTCCGCCTCCTCGCGAGGAGCTCCCGCACGGCATGGCGCTTCCGCGGCGCATGGAAGAGCGCTAGCCGGCGGGTCAGCGCCGGGCCTGGATCGCCTCGATCTCGTCCATGATGCGGTTCATCCGCGCGACGACCGCCCGGTAGGGGGCCGGGCTCGCGAGGTCGACGCCCGCCGCCTTCACCAGCTCGTACGGATAGTCGGAGCCGCCGGCGCTGAGCAGCTTGGGATAGCGGTCGCGCGCGCCTGGCTCGCCCTTGAGCACCGCGTCGGCGAAGAGCGAGCTCGCGGCGATCGACGTGGCGTACTGGAAGACGTAGAAGGGCCGGTAGAAGTGCGGGATGTAGGCCCACTCGACGCTGTACAGGTCGTCGATCTTCACCACGCCTTCCTTGTCGCCGTGGTAGCGGCGCAGGATCTCGCCGTAGATCTGCGTCAACTTATCGCCGCTTAGCGGCTCGCCCCGGTCGATGCGGGCATGGACCTCGCGCTCGAACTCCGCGAACATCGCCTGGCGGAAGAACGTGCCGCGCAGATTCTCGAGCGCCGAGCCAAGATAGAGCAGGCGCTCGTTGTCATTGGCGGCGTTCTTGAGCACATGCTCCAGAAGCAGGGCCTCGTTGAAAGTCGAGGCGATCTCGGCGACAAAGGTAGCGTACTCCGAGGTGACGAACGGCTGCGCCGCGTTCGACAGGTACGAGTGCATCGCGTGTCCCCATTCGTGGGCCAGCGTGGACACCGATTCGTAGTTGTCGTTGTAGTTCATGAGGACATAAGGGTGCACGTCGTACGCCGAGCCGGCCATGTGAGCGCCCGAGAGCTTGCGCGGCCGCGGATAGACGTCCATCCAGCGGTTCTGCAGGCCGGCGGCCATGGCCGCGACGTAACGCTCGCCGAGCGGCTTCACCGCTTCGAGCATCATCTTCTTGCCCTCGTCGATCGGGTACTTGCGCGTGCTGCTCACCAGAGGCGGGTAGATGTCGTAGTAGCGCATCTCGCCGGCGATGCCGAGCAGCTTCGCCCGCAGCCTGAAGTACCGGTGCAGGGTGGGGAGATTCCTGTTGGTCTCCGCGATCAGGGTTTCGTAGACGGCGGCGGGAATGTGTTCGCGATCGAGGGCGCGCGCGAGGCTGTCCGGGTACTTGCGCACCCTGGTGTAGATCGCGTCCTTCTTCAGGCCCTCGTGGAAGATGACGCCGAAAGTGCGCTCGAACTGCTTCCAGGCGCCCCAGAACGCGTCGAAGACCTTCTTGCGGTCGTCGCGGTTCGGCGCTTCCCGGTACTCGGTATAGGCCGATTGGTCGAGCTTCACTTCCTTGCCGTCGGAGAGCTTGAGCGTCGGCCAGGGCAGGTCCGCGTTCGCGAGAATCCGGTGGGTAGAGCTCGCCGCCTCCTCCGACAGGCTGAAGGCGGCGACGATGCCCTCGCCGCTGCTGTCGAGCGTATGGGCGGCCGAGCGCAGGATCTGGTCGAGCGGGTGGCGGTAGATCGCCAGCGATTTCTCCCGCGCGTAAAAGCGCTCGAGCCGGGCTTTGCCCAGGCGCAGGATCTCGGGCTTCACGAATGAGATCGCCTCTTCGAGCTTGGTGCCCAGGATGCGCGCTTTCTCGCTCAGCTCCTGGGTCTCGGGCAGACCGGTGTCCTCGGCGAAGAGCTCCGAGGCATACACTTCGAGCCTTGCGTAGCGCTTGGTGAAGTCGGCCTGGGCGTCGAGGCAGGCCTTGAGGCGGCGCGCCGAGTCGCCCAGGTGCCCGCGGCAGGCGGCGAACTCCTTCAATTGCGCTTCGAGCCTCGCGGCGTCGTCGGCCCACGCCTTGACCGAAGGATAGAGATCGGCGAGGTTCCAGCGGTCCTCGGGCCGCTCCGCCGCGCCGGGTGCTGCGCTCGCCCAGAGCGCGGCAAGCAAGGCCATGCCGCGAACAGCGGATGGGACCAAGATTCGACCTCCCCAAAAATCCGAGAGCTTACCTCGACCAGGACGCGCGGCTCATCTGCACGGAATGAAGCGGGAAGGATGGAGCCATGCTTGCCCTGCGCACGTGGGATCCGGGGACCGGAGGCGGACGGTGGACATGCCCCACCACTGTGAACACCGGCATGTAGGGGAAGTACCCTCCATACGGATAGCCCGCGCCATTGCAATCGACTCGCCGCTGCGCCAGGCAGTCGTCGTACATCGCCTGAGTTGCGACAGCGTATTGCTGGCGCGCGAAGGCGTCTGCAGCGCCATAGGGCATCGGATCGCTCGTTTGAGGGCGAACCTGGATGGCCCGCAGGAGCCCGGCATCGGGCGTATAGACCGAGAGGCGCTCCTCCACGACTTGTGCTTTCTTCGCCAGCGCGGCGTTGGCGGGCGGGCTGCTCGAGTAGTTGGTCACCCCTTTCTCATCGACCCACTTGTAGGTTTCGGCGCAAAGAGGACGCGCGACGAGAAGGAGAACCACCACCAGGATCCTCGGGCTCATGACGGCGGCACCGGCACGACCGGCTGCCAGCCCTCGGGACATTGCTGCACATAGGGGTAATACGCGTTCGCGCTCGCGCAGAAATACCAGTAGCTCTGTTGCTGCGGAATCGCAGCCGGCGGCGCGTAGTAGCCCGGCGCATAGTCGTAGTAGTAAGGCAGCGGCGGGGGGTAATACGCGTAGAACGGGATGCCGACGCCGAGGAACACGGCCACCGGCCGGGGTCGAAAGAAATGGCCTCCCGGGATGAAACGACCTCCGGAGACGAAATGACCTCCCGGCACAAAATGCCGGCCGCCTGAGAGATGGGCTCCGGAGTGACTGAAACCCCCCGAGCGCCCGCTGGAGCCGCGCCCAGCCAGCGCCGGAGCGCTAAGAAGCGCCACCAGCAGGACCACCATCGACTTGACCACCAGCTTCATGCTTCGCGCTCTCCTACAACTCGAACAATGATGCGCCGAAAAAATTCCTTTCGAAAGAGAAGTCGCGCTCGGAGCTTGCGGCGAGCTTGCGCTCAGCGCGCCTGCGGCGGCGTGGCCGGAACGCTTCGCCAGCCCTCCTTGCACTCGGTGACGTAGGGATAATAGGCCTTCGCGGAGGCGCAGTAGTACCAGGTTCCCGGGGAGCTCGGCGGTGCGGTGCTGGTGGGCGCGGTCGCCGGAGGCGGCGGGTTCTGGCTCGCCATCATCGGCGGCTCGGCGACCGCATAGCCGCCGGGCTGCTGGATGTAATAGACATCGTTGGCGTAGTAATACGGCACGCCGGCGACGTAGACCGTCGAGTAGGCCGGAGGCAGCACGGGCACGAGGACGCCGACCGGCGGCCTCACGACGACGTAGCGCGGGCCGGCCTGCTGGAACCACACGCCGGAGTGGAACCAGAACCGGCCGCTGCGGAAGTTGACGACCACGTTTCCCGTCGGCAGAACGTCCACCGCATAGCCGACCGCCGGATAGTAGTGATTGTGGTGGAAGCGATCGTCGAAGACCCAGTGCGGCGTCTGAAAGCGCTCGCGCTCGTGCTCTCGCCTTTCGCGCCGTTCCTGGGCATGCGCGAGGGACACCGACAGCAGGGCCGCCGCGAGAAACGCGGCGGCGAGCCGCGCCGGCAGGATCGTGCTCATCATAGGCTCCTTCGAAATTTCACGACGATGGTATCCCCCGCCCCGCAGGCGGTGGGTGAGCATTTGTATCCATTGGTAACATGAGTGAATGCAATCACTCGTCGCCCTCGGCAGCGTCGTCGGCCATCTGCTCAAGGAGCGCCGGCCGTCGCGGTGCCCGGAGTCGCGCAGCGCGTGCGGAGCAACCTCGGCGCGACCTGGGGTCTGAGCGAAACCGGCGCCAGCGGCCCGACCGGAATGTGGGCCTTCGCGCGCAGAGCGCTCGAGCTGCTGGAAGCGTGCCTCCACAGGACCTGACTTACTTCGGCGGTGGCGGGAATCCGTTGTTGAATTCGATGCGGATGGCGTGGAACGGCCGGCTGTCGACGTTCCTGATCGAGTGCGCGGCCTGCGGCGGGAGCCGCAGCACGAGCGGCAGCTCTGGCTTTTCGGGCAGCGGCAGCTTGATCGGCTCGGCGCTCGCGTCGTAATCCTCGAGCTTGACGAGCGAATCGATGACCATCACGCTCGGCCGCCGGTGATGATGCAGCGCTTCCTGCTCGCCCGGCTGCACGCTGACCGACAGCACGCGGATGTCGGCGTTCTCGAAGATGACCTTGTGGTTCTTGGGCGCCGCCCGCGTCGCGTCGAGCTTCAGGTTCCAGGTGCTCGGATCAGTGCCGTCGGTGCTCACCGGTATCTGCGCCAGCGCCTGCGCGGCCGCAGCCGAGATCACGGCTGCTCCAAGCCATCGGCTGATCGCCATGGGCGAATGATGCGCGCGACTCCTTTCAATTCGCTGACGAAGGCGACCTGGCGGCAAGCGGCATCGCGATGAGGTTCGCCAGGCGCGGATCGGCCATCTTTTGCTGCTCGGGCGTCAGCCCCGCAAAGAGAGCCTTCGCCGACTGCGCGATGTCCTCGAGCGCGGTGAGGCGATTGCGCGCCGAGTCGACGATGCGGTCGATGCGCTGCTCGAGGCCGAGTTGTGCAGGGCGTGAGCGGCTCTCCCTCGCGACATCGCTCGCGAGCGCCGTCAGCTTCGCGACATAGCTTTCCCAGGCTGGCTGTTGCGCGTCGGTGAGCTTGAGGTCTTCGTGGAACTCGTGCAGCGTCACCTCGATCTGGTTGACCCGCGGCTCCTCGCCGCTTTTTTTCTGCTGATCGCCGCCCTCGCGCCGGCGCCTGCCGCCGAATTGTGCAAAAGCATTGCCCACCAGGGGAAGAGCGATCCATGCAAGCCACTGGCGTCTTTTCATCGGCGGTGCTCGCGCATCTGGTCGAGCTTCGCGCGCTGCTCCGGCGTGAGCACCTCGCGCACGCGCGCCATGCTCTCGGCCCGCATAACTTCCATGTCGGCGATCGCCTTCGCCTCCGTGTCGGCGATGGCGCGGGCGCGCTGGCGGTCGAACGCGGAGGCGGCAGCCAGTTTCTGCAGGTCCTCGCGCGCTGCGCGCGCCGCCTTCATGCGCTCGTGCATCGCCGGCGACTGGTCGTGGAAGATCTTGAACACCTGGTCGCGCTGCGCGTCGCTCAGATCGAGGTGGCGCAGCATGCGATGCATCCCGTGGGAAGGCATCGCTCCCGGCCTCTCGTCGGACTGCGCCAGGGCGCCGGAGCCCAGGCCGAAAGCAAGGCTGCTGGCGATGAGAAATCTGCGAACATGCGGGTTGCTGTGACGGGTCATAAAGCCTCCTTGTGTGACGGCGACACTTTCCGCGATGCCCCCATCAAGCGCCGTAAACCTTGGGTAAATCTAGGTAAAGACAGGATATCGCAAAGGTCTCATCGGTATCATTCGACGCCATGAGCACGCAGGTCCTGCTGGCCGACGACGACGTCGAGCTGAGCGCCATGCTGAAGGAGTACCTCGAGCGCGAGGGCTTCGCGGTCACCGCCGTGCACGACGGCGAGGCGGCGGCGCGCCTTGCACCGGGCGGCGCCTACCAGATCGTAGTTCTGGACGTGATGATGCCGAAGCTCGACGGTGTCGAGGCGCTGCGGCGCATAAGGCAGGCGAGCAGCGTGCCGGTGATCATGCTCACGGCGCGCGGCGACGACGTCGACCGCATCGTCGGCCTCGAGCTCGGCGCCGACGATTACGTGGCGAAGCCCTGCACGCCCCGCGAGCTGGTGGCGCGCTTGCGCGCCATCCTGCGCCGCCTGCAGCCGCAGCCCGACGGCGGGCCGCTGTCGGTAAGCGGGCTCGTCATGTGGCCCGAGAAGCGCCGCGTCGAGTGGCACGGGCGCTCGCTCGAGCTGACCGGCACCGAGTTCAACGTGCTCGAGGTGCTGATGCGCAACGCCGGCCGCGTGGTGAGCAAGAAGGAGCTCTCGGAGCAGGCGCTCGGCCGCCCGATGGCGCGCTTCGACCGCAGCGTCGACGTTCACCTGAGCAGCGTGCGCCAGAAGCTCGGCCACGGCTCCGCCCTGATCCACACCGTGCGCGGCATCGGCTATCACCTGGCGAAGGACTGAGCCGCGTGGGACGCCTGTTCTGGAAGATCTTCTTCGCGTTCTGGCTCGCGCTGGTGGCGGCGGCGGCCGGCAGCGGCGCCGCGGTGTGGTGGCACCGCTACGCGAGAGAGTCGGCCGAGCCGCAGCTCGCCGTGGGGCCGCCGCAGATGTTCGCCACCGACATGGCGGCCGCTACGCTCAGGCACGGCGGCGTCGCCGCCCTGCGCGAATGGATGGAAGAGACGAGCCAGATACGCAGGGTCCGCGTCTTCGCCGTCGATGCGGCCGGCAACGATCTCCTCGGCCGGGCGGTGCCGGAAGGCGCCCTGTCGCGGGCGCGGGAGCTGGCTGCCGAATCCGGGCATCCGCGCGCCGCGCAAGTCGTCGCCGCGCCGGGCGGCGAGAGCTATCTGCTGTTCGTTCCGCATACCCTCGCGCCGCCCCCGCCGCCGCTGCCGGTGTCGCCGTGGATGCTGATCGTGATCGGCGCCGCCACCAGCCTCGCCGTGAGCGCGATCCTCGCCTGGTACCTGGCGCGGCCGATCCGCAGCCTGCGCTGGGCGTTCGACGCCGCGGCTGGCGGGCGCCTCGAGACGCGCGTGCGGCCGCTGATGGGACGCCGGCGCGACGAGATCGCCGATCTCGGGCGCGACTTCGACCGCATGGCGCAGCAGCTGCAGAAGCTGGTCACGGCGCAGCGCCGCCTACTGCATGATGTGTCGCACGAGCTGCGCTCGCCGCTCGCGCGCCTGCAGGCGGCGATCGGCCTGGTGCGACAGAGCCCGCAGAAGCTCGACTCCTCGCTCGAGCGCATCGAGCGCGAAGCCACGCGGCTTTCCGAGCTGGTGGGCGAAGTCCTGACGCTGGCGCGGCTGGAGAGCGTGAATCCGGCCGCGGAGCCCGTCGAGCTCGCCGACGTCGTGGCGAGCGTGGCGGAGGACGCGCGCTTCGAGGCGCAGGCCGCCGGGCGCGACGTCTCGTTTCACGGGGTCGGCGGCGCCATCGTGCGCGGCCGCGCCGAGCTCCTGCACCGCGCGGTGGAGAACGTCGTGCGCAACGCGGTGAAGTACACCGCGCCGGGATCCACCGTCGACATCGCCATGCGCCTGGAGGTGAATCCGCCGCGCGCCGTCGTCAGCGTGACCGACCGCGGCCCCGGCATCGCGCCTGAGGAGCTCGGCAGGATCTTCGAGCCGTTCTACCGCGCGGGCAGCGACGCGGGCGGCGCGCAGGGCTTCGGCCTCGGCCTCGCCATCGCACAGCGCGCGATCGAGGCGCACGGCGGACAGATCCGCGCCGCCAATGTCGAAGGCGGCGGCCTGCGCATGGAAATCGCTTTACCCAGCTTTACGCAAGGCTGACCGCAGTTAACGCGGCGCTAGCTTAGCCTGCGTCCAGTTCTCCCCAGCAGTGCCCCTCGGCGCGCCCTCCTCCTCCCCGATGGCGCGCTTTTTTTTACTCAGCTTTACGCGATGGCGACCGGCCTTTACGCGTGCTGCGGCGATGCTCCCCTCATCGGGCGCATCGACGCTCATGACAACTGATAAGGAGCACGGATGTACAAGAAAGCCATCATTGCGAGCACGGCGATCGCACTCTCGATCGGCGCCGGCATGGTTCGCGCGCAAAGCGTCGACAGCGCCTGGTACGGCGGCATCGACCTTGGCCGCAGCCGCCTCGGCCTGAGCGGCGGCGACTTCGACAACGCGCTCGCCAACCAGGGCATCGGCGCCTCGAGCAGCAACGAGCGCAGCGACACGAGCCTCGGCTTCAGCGTCGGCTATCTCTTCAACCGCAACTTCGCCCTCGAAGGCGCTTACACGCGCCTGGGCGACTTCAGCTACAGCGCCGCGGCGTCGAGCCCGGCGGCCGACACGATCAGCGGCAAGTACAAGGCGCACGCGCTCTCGCTGTCGGGCATCGGCATCCTGCCGTTGCGGCAGAGCTGGTCGGTGTACGGCAAGGCTGGTGTTGCGCGCACCAAGACCGACCTGGAGGCGAGCTCCGACACCGGCGCGGTAGCGGTAGGCAATGCCTCCGATTCCAGGACCGGCCTGCTCGTCGGCGCCGGGGCGATGTACGACTTCAACCGCAACGTGTTCGCCAGGGCCGGCTGGGATCGCTACGCGCAGATCGGCAGCGACGACACCGGCAAAGGCCACGCCGACGTGTACTCGATTGGAGTGGGCTACCGGTTCTGAGAAAGGAAGAACACGCTCGCTGACGGCGAGTCCATCGTAGGATTACGCACTTCATCCTCGATGGACTCGCCATGACCGAACGCCCGAAACGGCCCGTCCAGGCCTACCGTAACCCCGGCTTCCTGAACAGCAAGGACGCCCGTGAGCTACGCATCCTCGCGGAATACCTCGAGCCGAAGAGCCGGTTCGACTACCACAAGGTGGACGACACCATCGTGTTCATGGGCTCGGCGCGCCTGAAGTCGCGCGAGGCGGCGGAAGAGGCGCTGCGCGCGGCGGAGGCCGGCGGCGCCGGCG
>WNFR01015161.1_pt1 | contig 11073 bp, 11 predicted proteins | sample 5400221 | NCBI WGS metagenome assembly WNFR01 (sample SAMN13153357, study PRJNA577476) | soil metagenome | isolation source: 40 cm soil under Madrone tree | place: USA:California | collected 2016-06-14 | reverse complement strand
CGCGAGCCAAGGTGGTAATCACTTTGGTTAGCAGTTAGGTGAGTGGTGAGTATGAGGCTCTCGGTTTTCCCTGGGCCCATGCTCACCGCTTACAAGTTAGGCATCACTTGAGGATGCTTGTTAAAGGAGAAACTATTTGGCTAAAGATGATTTAATTCCAGCGGAGGGCACGATTATTGATAAACAGCCCAACGCCTTTTTTAAGGTTCAGCTCGAAGGTTCCCAGCATGTGGTGCTGGCAGCGATTTCCGGGAAGATGCGCAAACATCGCATCCGCATCCTGGTCGGCGATCGAGTAAGCGTTGAGATGTCTCCGTATGATTTGTCGCGAGGCAGAATTACCTACCGCTATAAGTAGTTTTCGCTACTACACTATTCGTTCAATATCCTCAGCTGGTTCCACGGCAATTGTTTTAAAGCTCGACATGCGCACCAGACCCGGCGCAGAGCCTTTCGGCTTTGAAAGAAACTTCCGCAGGGTGTAGTGAATGATTACCTTAGAATCGTTACTTGCCTGGCTAAACCTGGCCGCCAGTTGCGCAGCTTCAATCACAGTCCGCTGCGGAATCTCGCGACGGCTGGCATTCCTTACAATCACATGTGAGCCCGGATAGTCGCCAGCGTGCAACCAAAGGTCGTTTGGACGCGCCACGCGAAAAGTAAGATTGTCATTGTCACGCGCGGTCCTGCCGACCACTACTTCAAAGCCATCCGAAGACCGGTAGCGTCGCGTGCCGGGAATGCTTTTTACTTCCTTTGTTTTTCCGCGCGCAGTGGTTTTCCCCTTGCCTGCGGCAAACTGGGCGAGGATCGTCTCGTCACCTTTGGCTATTGCTGCAATAAGCTTTGTCTGCTTTTCGTTTAGCTCCTCGATCTCTTTATTCACCTGCGTCAGTCTTGCCTTGATTTCTCCGACAGCACGTTTCGCTTTGCCGTAACGCGAAAAAGCCTCTGCCGCCGCATCCTGTAGAGATTTGTTCTCGTCGATCGTCACCTCGATGTTCGGCTGGCCTTCGGTGTAATAGTCCGCAAGCGTCACGCGGTCACCATTGCGTTTAACGTTAGTCAGGTTCGCAAGCAGCAGATCGCCAAACCGCTTGTGCTCTTCGGCAATGCCGTGACCGGCCAAATCTTTTTTTAGGTTTGACAGCAGTTTCTCGCGCCTGGCAATTTCCCGGCGCAGTTGATCATTGAGTTTGGCTGCCGCCCGCTTGAACTCTTCGTCAGCTTCGACTTGCCCATAGTATTTATCAACCGCTTCAGACAAAGTGGGAAAACTGCCGCGTGGAATGATTGGTTCGCGGGAAATACCGGCCGGCGAGCGCGGCGGTGGTTTGTACTTCTCACTTACTTGTTGGCCTGCGCCCCGCGGACGCCGCAACGCATGAACAATCTTCTGGTCACCATCAAGGAGAAACAAGTTTGCCGAGCGGCCGGTCAGTTGCGCCACCATCGTCGTGAGCGGCCGATCGACGTCTTCTGAAGAGGCCGAGAAACTAAAGCGAACAATGCGTTCGACGTCATCCTTAGTGATAGACGACACGGCAGCGTCGCTAAGCGCGGCCCGCAGCCCCTGCACAAACGGAGAAGGGGAAAGTGTCCTGCGCTCGAGTTCGCGAACACTGTGCTTCATTAGATAAAGCCGAGGCGCGGCTGGCTCGACACTGATGAAGAGAAAACCGTCTTGTCGCAGGTGAAAGTCAATTGCGATAGACACGGGTGACAACTGGAATACTCTTCCCAGAAATCGGCCCGGGAGTAGCACGTCGAGTTCGGAGACAATCTCTTTCAGAGTTTCCTGGTGCATCTTGTTATTCGCAGCGTCATTCCCAATCAAAAAGCCCTGCTCCCCAACAAGGCAGAGCAGGGCTATTGTATCCTCAGAATTGATCTACGCCCGAATTACTGCCGTGCGCGTGAAACGATCATGAAGAGTATTCTTTTCCGAATCGAGAAAGACATACAGCGACAAGATGCCGGCGGACGCCAGCGACAGCAGGTAGACGAGCGCGCGTCCGGCTGATTGACTGCCGGTAGGAATCAATCCGTTGCGCGCATCCACCACGCGAAGGGAACAGATGCGCATTCCCAGGGTACGACCCGTGAATGCGGTAATAATCGTCAGGTAAAGAAAGCCAACCAACATTAGACTGCAGACGGAGAATGTGATCATTCGCCAGTTCTGCCAATCCAGTCTCGACAAACTATTGAGAGCGAGCAGCGGCGAAGAAAGTCCAAAAACAATCGCCAGATCCACGATCGCCGCTAACGCCCGGCGTGCGGCGGAGGCGGCCACGTACTCGCGTCTTTCTACAAGCAGCGCGGTGGGAACTTTATCAAGGTAGTTCAGCGCCGGATCGTTGCTGTCTCCGATCAACCGCTTCGGTTTTCTAATTGTCGCTCGGGAGTCTTCTTTAGCTACCGGCGGATTCGGAACGACTGCAAGGTTGTGAGTTCTTTCCTGCGGACGGGCTTCGGAGGTTGGCTGGTATTCCGAATCGACAGCCCGAGATTGGATCACGGACTCTATGTATTCGGCGGAGCCTGGCTGTGCTTGGTAAGCTACCGCAGTCGCGAGGGCCGCGTTGCCACGCGAAAAACTTGACGACTCCGAATGGGCACGCTCAATTCGCTTGAGGGCCGCCTCGACGATGGGGTTCAGCGGCAGCGCTTCAGTTTGGGGCAGTAGTTCGAGAGTTGGCGGTGCCGGCGTCGGCGTGTGAACCGCGGTCGTCGCGGTATCTTTGCTCTCGAGCACCGCTTCACGTGCACGACGCTCCTGTTTTTCCCGCACCCGCTCATTAAGTTCCTTGCGCCATTCTGGCAGTGCGTTTCTATTAATTCCTGGAAACTCGATTAATGAAGGAGTTTGCGTCTGGGTTGTTGCTTGCTTGACCGAAACGGGGGGCGCGGATTCAATCACTTTGGACTGAGCAGGTAACGTAATGTCCGCCTTCTTTTTCAGTAACGCGCCGCATTCGGTGCATTTTGGAGAGATTTTCTTGAGGGTCGCACCGCATTCCGGACACTTCATAGCAAGCTCGCCTCCTAAAAGGAATCTAAGCTCAGCAGCCTGGGGAATAGGCCTACCCGGCTCCCGCGCAGTTCGGCGCGCATAGTATCAGGGAATACTTTAAGTGGTCAATCAGAAAATATACCAGGCGTTAGAGTTGTCCGAGTCTGGCGAGCGACCGGTCGTTGGCTGAGAGGGTTGTGGAAAACTTTTAGAGCGGCGTACGGCCGGCGAACCCGGTATCCATGTCGTGCCACCACTCGAGTTCGTCACCTTCGTCCAACTGCCAACAGAGCAAAACCACTCGGCCCTCACGCAACGAAGGAAAATCAACCAACCCGCGATCAAAATCTTTCAATTGCACACCCATGGCTTCGAGCTGGCCCATCTCTGCGGCAAAGTTTGTCAACAATCGGGCGTAGAGTAAACCGCCCCCGATTCCGCCACCGCCCTGGTCCGCTTGATCGGCGGCCTGTCTGGCTTCCTCCCGGTACGCACCCAAACGGTGCCGAGAGCGCTGAAGTTTTCGTAAAAGCTGCCTCACTGATGGCAACAAAGCATTCGCTTCCTCAATGGTAAAAAGCTTCATATCGTTCAAAGTCGATTCGCCTCTACTGCTCGTCTGTGACGCGGATGAATTCGGCAGCATCAGCAAATTCCGCCGCATCGGGCTCAATTGTTGTTTCCACAACGACGTGCATCGCTGACTGAAAACCGTCTTCGTTTGTTTCCTGAATGTGAATCTGTTCGTGAAGATACTGTGTAGGCTGCTGTTCAGGAATCCCGCGTTCATCATATCGGGCGCCGTGAACGACTTCCTTGCGCACGCGATCTGCTATTTCGCCCAAATCAATAAAGTAGTCGGCGACGTCAATCAACTTCGGTGCTGTGTTCGAACGAAAACCGGCAATCTCGACGCGACATCCTTTGTAAGCGACGGCGTTAACCGCGTAAACAAAGTCTTCATCACCTGAAACAAGAACTGCGGTGTCATAGCGGCCGGCCAACGAAAGCATATCGACCGCGATTTCTACGTCAAGATTGGCCTTGCGACTGCCATCATAGAAGGTCTTCAACTCCTTCTGAATAACTCGAAAGCCATTGCGGCGCATCCAGAGTAGAAACCCCTGCTGCCTTTCCGCGCCCACATCAACCCCAGTGTAAAAGAAGGCCCGCAATAATCGCCCGTCGCCAAGCAACACACGCAAGAGTCTGTTGTAATCGATGTCTATGTTGTGAAAGCGCGCCGCATGGAAAAGATTGTTGCCATCAATGAAAACCGCGACCCTTCCGCGGTGCCCCAACTGCCATGAGACGTTGTTAGCAGGATCAAAGTTATTCATTTGATAATTACTTCCCAATAAGTATTTTAGAAATCGTTTCTAGGATGCTTTTTTGTCTCTAATTGGTCAAGCATAGGGTTCGGCACAAGCTTACAAGGGAGGCGCCGGCCTATCGAGTCCCAACGACTTGTCCCGTGACAGCGTCAACGTATGCCATTTGAATGGGAGCATTGCTGATGACCATCTCCCACGCGACATGAAACGCCAGGGCATGTAATGGGCTATCGGCCGGAGTAATGTAGGTAACCAGCTCATGTGGCTCTACCGTATTGCTTGCCGTGGGCCGGAAGGTGAGTTTGGTCCCGCCGGCGTTGGAGTATTGAATATCGTTTGTCGTGAGTTGCTTTCCTGCGTCCTCGGGCTTGAGCTTGATAGGTACTGCGGCGAGTGCGGTTTGAATTTTATCGGCGTCGGGAATACAGGTGCTGACGATGTTGAGTATCCGGCGATCCGGCGTAAAACGAATTTCGAGCTTGCCGTAATTTCCGCGAATCGGATAACGAAACGCGCGCTGTTCATACCGTGCAACCTTTGAGCCGTCCGGTTGGTCCCCTCTTTCAATCAGTGAGAGTTTCGCCGGGTCTGCACCAATCGGCCCCTGCCAATCTCTAATAAAGCGGCGAAGCGATTCACGAGTTTCTTCCTCATTCATCGTTGTGTTTGCGCCAACCTTGGGAAGGTGTAAAACAGCGGCGCTGTTTGTTGGTAGGCTTTCGATGGTGGCGGTTACTGGTTGTAGCGATGGAGCGGTCGCAGTACCAACGGAGGAATTCATTATGTGATTGATGGCCGCGGTCGCTGCTTCACGTCTGTGATTGTCCTCAACCAACAGAACCGGATAAGGTGCTTCGTTCCCGCGCGGACCACTCGCATTCGGCGGCACCGTTGGTGCACAGGCTTGCACCGCCATTGCGAGTGCAAAAGAAACCAGCAGCTTGTGCGCCCTTGTCCCAGTCATTAATTACGGCCCTTCATTATCGCGCGTTTCGAACAAACTTCCCGCATCGTATAATCGAAATTCCTGGAGGAGCTGTTGCCCAAAGACAACGAAAACGTCATCCCCAACGAAAGGCCATTTCCTGACTCGGCGGTGCGCTCCTTCACGCCGGACCAGATGATTCGCTGTGAATCGTGCCTGCGAGCAAACCCACCCACCCGAGCCAATTGCCTTTACTGCGGGTCCGCGTTGCCGGTGCAGCCGGCGGCCGTCGTTTTGCAAAAGCCGGCATTGCGACCGCTGGAGAAATGGGAGCACGGATATAACAACATCCTTCTGCCTTCACCTGCAAACTTTAGCGAGGGTTGTCTTGCCGAGACAGCGGATTTCCTGCGATTGGAAAAAGAGGACCTGCGGCGGATCGTGGCTGCTGCGGTCCCACTACCACTGGCGCGCTCAAGCAGCAAAGAAGAGGCCGAGCTTATCCAGCAGCGGCTGAAGACCGCGCAAATGACCAGTTTGATAGTTGCCGATGCGTCACTTGGTCTGGATGCGCCACTTAAGTTGCGCGCGCTCGAATTCCGAGATAATGCTGTCGATGCTTATCAGACGCCGCAGACGCCGCCGCTAAAAATATCGCGCGACGATTTCGTCTTAATGGTTTCGGGACGCATAACGCGAAAACGCGTGGAGTTGACGGAAGAAAGAAAGCGCAGCGAGAGCCGCGTGCTGGAAGCTGATCAATTTTTTGCTGACGAGAGCGTCTTAGACTTGTACACAGAGCACGAAACCAGACCGTATCGAATTGCGTCCGGCAGTTTCGACTTTTCCTGTTTGGCGGAAAGGAAACTGCTTGTTGCCAGCGAGAACATGTCCATTCTTATTAGCGTCTTTCGCGAAAACATTCCGGCCATCGGCTACGATCACACATACAACGCGGTGCGAAAAGCGCTGGAGCCGGTCTGGAGATCAGAGCAACAGAATGAGTCGACTGGCTGGCGGCGTGGGCGGCCGGGAAAATACAGTTTGGGCAGCGTAATGGAAACCAGTAACGAGTCGCAGTTTTCGCGTTACTCGCGCCTTCGTTACTATTTGCTCAAGCACAATCAAACGAGCGACGCCGATGCCTAAGCCGCACAAATCGCGCCGCGATGGCGCGGCCTTCCAAGGGGCAGCGTCACCGGTTGACCGCGAACGTCGCGCGACAATCACGCCGTCGGAGGCTGACCAGACGATTTACGGACTGATCCCGGTGCTCGAAGCTCTTCGTTCCGGCCAGCGGCCGTTGCAGCAGGTCACAATCGCTGAAGGGGCGCGTCATGAGCGCTTGAAAGAATTGCTGGAGCTGGCAAAACTCGCCCGGGTTCCCGTTCATCGTGCGCCGCGACTGATGCTCGACCGCGCCCTGCCGGGATTGACGCATCAGGGTGTCATGGCCCGAACAGCGGCGTCGGGTTATTACGATAGCGAAGAACTTCTTGAACGACTTGCAGCGCTGGTGAACACCGAGCACAAGCCGCTAGCGCTGGGTCTGGATGCGATTGAGGATCCACGCAACCTTGGCGCGATTCTACGAACGGCCGAATGTGCGGGAGTTGACGGCGTATTCATTCCTGAGCGCCGCGCGGTTGGGTTAACGGCTACAGTTGCGAAAACGGCGGCGGGCGCGCTCGAACATGTTGCGGTCGCCCGTGTAACCAATCTGGTCCAATTGATCGAGCGATTAAAGCAACTCAACATCTGGGTTGTGGGAGCCACCGGCAATGCGTCGTTGAACTACACCGAATGGGACTGGAACTCGCCAAGCGCGTTATTCCTGGGAAACGAGAGCACTGGCTTGCATCGTCTGGTGCGGGAACGTTGCGACACGTTAGTTCGTATTCCTGTGCGCGGCAGGATAGAATCGTTGAACGTTTCCGTAGCTGCGGGTGTAATTCTTTATGAAGCACTGCGACAACGTTCGGAAAAGAAATGAACTTGTTGTCAGTGGCGCAAATATGGGTGCGGGACATTGATCGGAGGCAGGCATGTTTTGTCCTAAATGTGCAACGCAAAATCTGGATGGCGCGAGCTATTGCCGCTCTTGCGGCGCGAACATCAGTCTGATTCCACAGGCGCTGGATGGTCAGTTGCCGCAGGCGCGAAGCGATCAATTCGATTTTGGCCGGCGTGGCCGGAAAAGAGGGCGTGAGGGGACGATGGAGAGCGCGTTCAGAAACGCCTTTATGGGCATCGCTTTTTTACTCGTTTCGATCGCGCTTTCGTTTTCGCCAATGGGCCGAGGCTGGTGGTTCTGGATGATGATCCCCGCATTTTCAATGATGGGTAGCGGTGTTGCGCAATATGTGCGCGTCAAGGAGCGCGAGCGGCAAGCGCTGCGCGGAGCNNNNAGGTTTTTGCAGCACGCAGCACTGGTGAACTGATGGCAACGCCGCCCAGCGTTACAGAAGGAACGACCAGGCACCTGGGCGCTGAAGCTCCCACCAAACACCTCGACGCTTCAAGCGAAGCTTCCGAATAGTATTAGGAGTCTGAAAAACTCTCTTTTTTAGGCGGGCGATGCTCCCTGTCATGCGAGACACGGTAATGGCATCGCCTTAAGTTTTGTTTGATGCTTTCAACCTACCCACTTATCTGCATCTCCATTTGCGAAAGCAACTGCGAATCTATCGCACGAGCCATACGCGACGCCGGCAAACATGATGGTCTGTTTGAGATTCGACTTGATTGTTTGGCAGCGGACGCCTTGAAGAATCTCGACCCATTGCGCGCGCTGCTTGCCGCTTGCCCGCAGCCAACAATCGTTACCTTCCGCGCGGCCGATGAGGGCGGAAGATGTGACGCCGATTATGAAACACGCTTGCGATTTTGGTGCGAGAAAGATTTGGAACTGCCTGCAAATTTTGTGGATCTTGAGCTCGATATTGCGGAACAACTCATTCGTGAAGCGGGTCCTGTCGATTGGTCCCGCGTAATCTGCTCTTATCACAATCATGAAGAAGTGCCGGCGGAACTTAACCAAATATTTGAGCGGTTGGCGGCAACTCCCGCGCGCGTGCTGAAAGTTGCAGTTCGCGTCAATGATGCGATTGAGTGTTTGCCTATTTTTGATTTGCTGGAGCACGCAAAGCGGGCCGGGCGCGAAATCATCGCCATCGGTATGGGAGCCGCAGGCGTAGCGACTCGGATTCTTGGACCGGCGCGCGGGGCATTCTTAACTTACGCTTCACTAGCGGACCGGCGCGCTACGGCGGTGGGACAGATCGGCATTGAGGAATTAACCAGCGTCTATCGCGTTGAGAAGATTAGCAGCGAAACAGTGATCACCGGTTTGGTCGGCCGCCCCGTTGCTCATTCCATCTCTCCGCAAATTCATAATGCCGCGTTCGCAAGTTCGCAAACCGATGCTGTTTACATTCCTTTTGAAGTTCGCGATCTCAAAGCATTCTTCAAACAAATGGTCCACCCGCGCACACGCGAGATCGATTGGCCCCTGCGCGGGTTGAGCATTACCGCGCCACACAAAACTGAAGTTCTTGCTCAGCTTGATTGGATTGAAGTAGCCGGCCGTGAAATCGGCGCGGTTAACACAGTGGTGGTTGAAGCTGATCGTCTATGCGGCTACAACACTGATGCGAGCGCATTTATTGCGCCGCTAAAAAACCGCCTGGGCCCGCTTAATGACGCGCGCGTGGCAATCATTGGCGCCGGCGGCGCGGCGAGCGCAGCCCTGTATAGCCTCAAGCAGGAAAACGCGAGCGCCACCATTTTCGCGCGCGACTTCCGCAAGGCGCAGCAACTCGCCGACCGCTGGGCTGTTGAATGTCGAACCATAAAGCAGGCTGTCTTTGCTGAGTTCGATGTAGTGGTCAACGCGACGCCTTTGGGCACAAGCGGTGAACTGGAAAATGAGACACCCGCGCGCGCGCCACAGCTTCGCGGTGCGCGCCTGGCTTACGAATTAGTTTACAATCCACCGGTGACCCAATTTCTTCGCGAAGCGCAGGCGGCCGGTTGCGAAACGCTTGCTGGCTTGCCAATGCTTTTGACTCAGGCAGCCAGGCAATTCCAACTATGGACTGGACGGACCGCGAACAGCGACGTGATGCAAGCTGCGGCGATCAAGGCGCTTAATTCTGACATCTGACATCTGACATCTGCTTCATGGACGAACGTTACAGCAGACAAATCCTGTTTAGTGGCATTGGCAAGGAAGGGCAGGCTCGCCTCTTGCAGTCCCGGGTTCTGATTGTGGGTTGTGGTGCACTCGGCTCGGCGCAAGCGGAAAGTCTCGCACGCGCGGGTGTCGGCAATTTGAGGATTGTCGATCGTGATTTCGTTGAAGCTTCGAATTTGCAGCGGCAGACAATGTTTACGGAGCGTGACGCTACCGAGCGAACGCCTAAAGCAATCGCAGCCGCCAATCATATTCGCGAATTCGCAGCGGCTATTAACGTTGAACCGGAAATTGCAGATGTTAACAACTCGAACATCGAACGCTTGATCAAGGACTGTGACGTCGTACTTGATGGCACGGATAACTTTGCCACGCGCTATTTGATCAACGACGCTTGCGTCAAGCATGAAGTCGACTGGATCTATGGAGCAGCGGTTGGTTCTTACGGCGTTACGATGACTATCCAGCCGCATCAAACCGCTTGCTTGCGCTGTGTTTTTGAAGAAGCGCCGCCAGCTGCCAGCGCGCCGACTTGTGATACCGCCGGCGTCATCATGCCCATAATCGGCGTTGTCGCGGCCGTTCAGGTTGCGGAAGCGCTGAAACTACTGACAGGCCAAAGCGGAAGTTTGCATCGATCGTTGATGCAGTTTGACGTTTGGCAAAACGAGTGGCGAAAGATCAATCCCGGACCACCGTCGCCAGGCTGTACCACCTGTTCGCTTGGTCGATATGAAACGTTGGAAACTTCTGCCGGTGATCTCGCCGCCGTTTTGTGTGGACGCAATGCCGTCCAGATTTCCCCGGCACAAGCAACGCAGCTTGATTTTGCGCAACTCGCCGCGCGACTTGAGCCCACGGGCGAAGTGAAATTTAATGACTACCTTTTACGCTTTCGCACCGGCGAATTTGAAATGACAGTATTCCAGGACGCGCGATCGATCATTCGCGGCACCAGCGAAGTGAAAACTGCACGATCGCTCTATGCAAAGTACATTGGAAACTAATACGCCTAAACTTTTGAAAGGCGATGCCCGCGGCATATCAATCAGCGATACGGGTGTCCTGACGCTGGCGCCGAACGTCGCCGAAGTTTTCAACACCGAGCAGGCGTTTGTTTGGTCAAGTGCCATCGATAGCCAGGGCAACATCTATCTCGGCACGGGCCATGATGGAAAGATTTTTCGCGTCGGCGCTGACGGTCGCGGTTCATTGTTATACGACGCGGCGGAACTCGACATCACTGCTCTGGCTATCGCGCGTGACGGTTCGATCTACGCCGGCAGTTCTCCTGACGGCAAAGTCTATCGCATCACAACGGACGGACATGCAGAAGTGTTTTTCGATCCGGCCGACAAGTACATCTGGTCGCTGGCGATCTTAAACGACGGATCGCTGGCCGTTGGCACCGGAGATAGCGGCAAACTCTATCGAGTGCGGGCTGCCGGCGCCAAACCGGAATCGTCTCTGTTGCTCTCGACCAATCAAACGCATGTGATGTCACTGGCGGTGACGCCGCAGGGAGATTTGATTGCCGGAACTGATCCGGGCGGTCTGGTGTTGCGCATTTCTCCCGAGGGAAAAGCATTTGCGTTGTTTGACG
>WNFR01007516.1_pt1 | contig 11074 bp, 10 predicted proteins | sample 5400221 | NCBI WGS metagenome assembly WNFR01 (sample SAMN13153357, study PRJNA577476) | soil metagenome | isolation source: 40 cm soil under Madrone tree | place: USA:California | collected 2016-06-14 | reverse complement strand
CAACTCCTACTCCGACGCCAACTCCCACTCCGTATCCCACCACTGGACCATGCACCTTGACCGCGTCCCCAACGTCTTTGACGATCGGCAACAAGGTGACAAAGACCGTGACTCTTTCCGTGAATAACGCCACTACCAAAACCACCATCGCTGCTACTGGGAATACAAACACTTCGCACATCTCGGTGAGTTTGTCGCCTGGAGAATCAGCAACTGTTAACAGCGGCCAGGGCAGTGCAATGTTCAGCATTCTTGTCAACGGCGCTAATCAAAGCGGCACATTAACCTTCACAGCAGTTTCTGGTTGCGGCGCTACTGCTAGCGTAGCCATCAACTAAAGCCTGAACCCTAAAAAAGACGAAAAAATGATTAGGGAGAAAAAAGCAATGCTTGACGATCGAGGCGGCCGCACTATTAAGAAAACCGAGCGCGGGTTCACGTTGATGGAAACATCAATCGCGCTCGTACTACTGATGGTCGTGGGCCTGGGAGCGGCTTCCCTTTTCTTCTATGCCGCGACGAACACTTCGACCGCTTACGATCGCCAGCTCGCAATGGCGGTCGGCCAACAACGGATTGAAGAACTCCGCGCGCTTAACTTCACCGATGCGGCCCTGGCCGCGACCACTGGCACGGATACAAATGTAACCAGTGCCTCCCGTCCCTATACGGTAAGGACCATTATCATTGATGCAATTACCGTCAACGGGCAGCCCACTTTGAAGACTATTTCCGTTCGCGTCACGCCTCAGGGGGCGGGCTCGGCATGGGCCCGAACAATCACGTCTCTATTTGGTTCGGTTACAGTAACGACACAACGCAGCACGTTGCTTCTGGGACCGAATCGCTAAGGAGAATGGGAAACACATGTTGAGAGAAAACGAAGACAATAGAAATCAGAATGGCTTCTCACTAATTGAGTTGCTAGTTGCCATGACGGTGACGCTGGTCGTTATGAGTATCGCGGTAACGCTGCTGGCGCGTTCACTGAACATAAGAAGCCGCGAAAACGAACGGTCGGATGAAATTGCCGACGTACAACGCGCGCTCAATATCATGTCACGCGAAGTTTCCAACGCCGGCTTCAATCTGTCTAACAATGGAATAGTAGCGGCTGATTCAAACTCCCAGGCAATTCGCGTACGAGCGAATCTTAACAAGTTCGATACGTCCTTTAGTGCCCCGGCGCGCTCAGGCATAAACCAACCAGGTATCTTAGACGGCGAAGATGCAGGAGAAGACGTTACCTACTTCGTTAATTCGGCTGAAAGTACGAACTATCTTGCCCGCTGGGATCCGCTTCAGCCATCTGGGCCAGCCCTGCCTGAGATGCGCAAGACAGTGCTCGCAAATCGCGTAGATGATGTTCATTTTTATTATTTTGACACCAAAGTTGCCTACACCCAGGACGTGCAAAACTGTGGCATTACCAGCGCCTTGAACGACGCGGGCACCGCCCAAAATCCAGTAACTCCAGACAAGGCTAAGTTCGTAGTCATTGCTGTCTGCGTAACCGCACCTGAAGTGGGTCAACGCGGAACCGCGGGTTACCAACCAGCTTACCCAGTGCTGCTAATTTCTGACGTGGCCCTGCGCAATGCGCGATTGTCGAAATATTAATCTCGAGCCGAATCGTCCATGAGGTCTACAAAACCAATGATGCCTTTACAATCTGCAAAGAAAAGTTCACGAGCGCATGAACGAGGCGCCGCGCTAATTACCACGTTGATGATTGCCACGCTGGTGTTGGCAGCGGGCGGCGCGTTGATTCTAGCGACCGGAATGTCAGCGACAACCTCGATCGACTCAACCGCCGAGATGCAAGCCTATTACGGCGCTGAGGCCGGCCTGCAACAAGCGCTGAATGTCCTGCGCGGAAATGTAGCTTCGCATGATGTCTCCGGCAATCCGAAGATGACTTTTAGAAATGCCGTAACTCTCGATAAATCAAATATGGCAGGCGATGCCGCGACCGCTAAGCGTTTTTCCGGCTGGCTGGTCTACAACTACACCAGCACGGGTTCGGCTTTTGTCGACCGCGTAAAGGTGAATCCGACTGACAATACATATTCTCCGCTGACGGGCATTGCCTTTAGTTTGACGATTAGCGATCCCGATGCCACCCCCGTCGCAGATGGCGACCCGCCGCGTCTCGTTATTAGCTCGATCGGGTATGGACCAAAGGGCGCAATGAAGCGCCTTGAAATGGTGGTCCAGCGCAACGGTATTAATTTCAGCGTGCCGGCGGCGATTACGGTTGTCGGCACCAGTCCGATGACTTTTTCGCTGGGCAACTCTAACGCCTCGGGCTACACGGGCAACGACTCATATTCAACGCCGCTGGCAGGCGTATCCGCGATAGCTGTAAGTTCAGGTAATAGCACGCAGGCGCAAACTACTATTGACGCGCTCAATGCCCAGGGCGGCGGCGGCAGTCAAGTAACGCCGAGTAGCGCGTTGGCGCTGAACGTCTCAAATACACCGCCTTTCCTCGCTTCTGCTGACGCAACTCGACTCTTCCTGGTCCAGGCCCGCGACATTGCTAACGGCGAAGGCCGATATTTCACCACTGGGACGGATGCTATTGCGGCAGGTCTGGGCACAAGCGCCGCACCACTCACGACTGTTATCGACAACTTTGGCGGCGATGTCGTAACCCTCGGCTCCGGTTACCAGGGTTGTGGCTTGCTGATCGTTACGGGAGACCTGATTACTCAAGGCAACACCGATTTTGAAGGAGTGATTTTGGTGCTGGGCGGCACGTTCAATCGCAATGGAAACGGCAACGGTCATATCGATGGTGGAATCATTGTGGCCAGCCTCGATCCACGACCGGCAGCAACTACTGGCTTTGGCGCCCCGACGTTTTCCGTAAACGGCGCCGGCAATTCCGATGTGCGTTACAACTCAGACGCAGTTCGCAAGGCTTTTGATTCGACAGGCGTATCGGTCGCCGGCGTTCATGAGTATTAAGTACTCGTTGCAGCCAATTGGATTCTGAATTATGAAAGCCCCTCTCACAAGCAAGCGACCCAACGACACGGCAGGTTTCAGCATAATTGAACTGCTGATCGTCGCTAGTATCATCTCAGTTGTTTGCGGTTTTGCGTTAATGCAGATCACGCGGGCGCGCCAGGTGATGATTAGAGAGAACGCGGCGCGACAGTTGGGCAGTTATCTGGAAAAGGCGCGGGTTGATTCCTTGCGACGACATGCGACCGCTTCGGCGCAAATGGCCCAAGTTACCATCATCAATGCGACCTTCTACTCGGTTACTATCGATGCAGATGGAAACGGAACTTTAGACGCACCGAAAGTAATTAGCTTACCCGGAAACCCAGGTCTTCAATTCAATACTCCTTTCCCACGCACGATTTATTTCAACTGGCGTGGGCGCACGGTCGATGCCGCCGGCAACGTTGCATTACCGGCTTTCGTGACCATTTCAAACACGTACGGCTCCAGCCAAATCGATTTGACCACGGCGGGTCAGCCTTCTATGCAAGGTCCCCCGGCTAGCAACCCCGTAGCAAACTCGACCCCGCCTGCTCCTAACTTTCGCTCGAACACTCAGATTCCATGAAATTCGTTATTCACAAAAGTAAAGACACATCGCGAACGTTCACAACGCACGCGGACGTTGACGATGCTCGACCGCAACGAAGTGGCGAAAAAGGTTTCACTCTTATCGAGACCACGATTGCCATGTTGCTGATGTTGATTGTCGCGCTTGGGTCGGCGAGTCTGTTTTCGTTTTCAATCTATAACAACTCCGGCGGTAGTGATCGGGCGTTAACACTGGCTATAGCTCAGCAAGCCATGGAGGCGTTGCGCGGCGCTACCTTTAACGGAACAACCACTGATGCGCGGCTTAACGCAGGCACCGTTGTACAGAACGGCGTTATTCGTGGCGACAATCGCTCTTTCACCGTTACGCGAACAGTTGTTGACAATTCGACGACACTCAAGTCCATCACTCTCACCGTCCGGTCCGATAGCATTGTCACCGGTTGGGCATCTGGTGTCGGCGGTACGATTACGCTGATGTCCCAACGCAGCCGAGCCGATTGAGTTTTACAGGATTATGAAAATGGAAATGTGGAACAAAAAACCGAGCACGAGAACTGAGGCTGGATTTTCTTTGCTGGAACTCACAATCGCAATGGGTATTACCCTGGCGGTAATGGCTGCCGCGACCACATTGCTGGCGACCTCCTTGCGCACCCGCAGCCGTGAAAACACTCGTTCCGACGCGCTTGCCTCGGCGCAACGCGCCCTAAACATCATGTCGCGAGAGATCGGCAACTCGGGTTACGGCTTAACTGATAACGGCATCGTTACGGCTGACTCGAACTTAAACTCAATTCGAGTTCGCGCCAATCTAAATAACGACACGGATCTGTCCGACACAGACGAGGACGTACGCTTCGTTTTTCAAAGTGCCAACGGAGCTATCGTCCGAGTTGACAACACCGCTGGCTCAGTTGTTTTGGCTACAAGCATTTCAGAATTGAAGATTTTCTATCTCGATATGTCCGGCACCACCACCACCGCAAACGCAGCCGAACGGGTAACTATTGACGTGCTTGTTAACTTGCCCGCCGGACTTGAGCAACCACAATCATTCGTGCATTTGGTTTCGGAAGTGGCTTTGAGAAACGGACCCGGCACGTTGCAGCAGTATTAAGACTGGCAGGTAATCAAATGAATTCGATTGGACTTGAATCTCTAACTAATCAACGAAGGATCCAGAGTGAACGGGGAGCTGCCCTGATCACAGTGTTGATGATGTCTGCGTTGCTGCTGACTGCAGGCGGAGCGCTGATACTTACGACTTCACTCTCCGGCATAAACACCGTCGATGCGGCGGCCGAGATGCAGGCTTACTACGGAGCCGAAGCAGGAATCCAGGCAACGCTCAATGTAATGCGGGGCAATGTGCTGCCGAGTCCGTTGTTCGTCGCCAATCCACCGGGCACTGTCGCCCCGCAAAATAGAATCGACTTCACTAAAGTTCTCACGGCAGCTACTTCAAACTTGGCGGGCGATCCGACGACGGCAGGCTTTCCTCTGCGGTTGTCACGCTGGCTTACATACAACTACACGCCTTCCGGCGGCGCCTACGCTGACCGAGTCGGCATCAGCAATTCTTACAACCCCTTCGGCGGAATCGGCTATAGCGTTGCTATTAGCGATCCGGACAACACGCCGCTCGCCACGCAGATACCGCTTCGCATACTGATCCAGTCCACTGGGTATGGACCACGTGGCGCGCGGAAACAGTTGTCAATGTTGCTGGGTGCCAATGTTCTGGATATTGACGTACCGGCTGCGCTTGTTCTACGCGGGCATGATGATGCTTCTACAAACGTCAACATTGATTTGGGCAATAGCGGTTCGAAGACTTATTCAGGCGTCGACAATGCCGGCCTGGTCGCGACCAAGCCGTCCCTCGCAATTAGCGGCCATGATGTCGCTACGGTTCAGGGGGCTTATGCCTCAAAGCCTGGTTCGGTCGCAAATCCTAAATTTAATGTACTCGACCTGCCAAATGATCCCGCGCCTGCAGGCACAACCAAAGTTCCTACGCCATGGTTTTTGCAAACCGCCGACAATGCACGAACGTTTCTGGCACAGGCCGAGATAATGGCAAACTCCTGCGCGGCTCCCGGTTCACCGTGCCCCAAGCGCGGTGTCGTACTTCCATCTCTGAACGGAGCCACGCCGTCGCAATTTACGATCGTGAAGGGCGATTGCACTCTTGACGGCGGCTCCGGTTTGTTGATCGTTACCGGTACCTTGTACTTTAACGGGCCGGGTCCCAATTTCAACGGCCTCATACTCGTTCTCGGCACCGGCAGAGTTTCCAAGACCGGGGGTGGTAACCGAAACATTTACGGAGGAATCATGGTCGCAAGATTTGCTGCGGGCGGTGGTTTCCTTGATCCCACCTTCGAATACCTTGGCGGAGCGGGCAGCTCCAACCTGCAGTATGACTCGACTGCCGATCGCGGCGCTGTCGTGACGGCTGGAACCAAGGTCCTGGGCGTCGTAGAGAAATAGTGATCACGGTCCGAACAAACAGTTGTGAGTTACTCAAAAAAGCTTCGTGACCATTTAGCGCGATAGTTCTAGTTGACAAGGGGATCGCCGGGGTTATCGGTTTAGTCGTGAGTGGCGAACCGGTAACCTCGGTTTTTTGTTTATTGGAGCTCGACAGATGCAAACAGCTATTGGCGTCATAACTGTTGTACAATTCCGTGGCCGCCGGTCGCGTCCACGAACCAATGCCTGACATCCTTCTTGTTGAAGACAAAGACAGCTTGCGCCGCGTTTTACGTTTGACTCTGGAAAACGCCGGCTACACGGTCAGCGAAGCCATAGACGCGCGAACTGCTCTCAACGAAATTACGAGTGCTCCCCACAAGTTAGTGCTAACCGACCTGCGCATGCCAAATGGTTCGGGCCTTGATGTGTTACGCGCGGCCCGCTCGGTAGATAGCGGCACGCCGGTAATCGTCATGACTGCCTTCGGCTCGATCGACGAAGCAGTGCAAGCCATGAAAGACGGCGCGCACGATTTTCTGCAAAAGCCGGTTGACTCGAATCATCTGTTATTAATTGTCGAGCGCGCTCTTGAACAGGCACGATTAAGGACCGAAAACATTCTATTGCGCGAAGAATGGTCGCGCCGCTATGGGTTTCCCCGCATCATCGGCGAATCCGCCGCGATCAAACGCGCAGTTGCCGAAACCCAACGAGTTGCACAAACTGAAGCCAACGTCTTGTTCCTGGGTGAATCAGGTACGGGCAAGGAGCTTTTTGCGCGGGCCGTCCATCATCTTTCTCCTCGCCGCGAAAAGCCTTTTGTCGCAATAAACTGTGCCGCCATCCCGGAAACGCTGATCGAAAACGAATTGTTCGGACACGAACGCGGTGCTTTCACCGGCGCGGGCGACCGGCGCCTGGGAAAGTTTGAGTTGGCTTCGGCAGGCACTGTGTTTTTGGATGAGATTGGTGAACTCCCGTTTGCGGTGCAAGGCAAACTTCTGCGTGTGATCGAGGAAAAGGTCGTCGATCGCATCGGTGGTCGCGCGCCGGTGCCGGTCGATGTTCGCGTGGTGGCAGCGACGAACAAGGATTTGAAAGCAGCAGTGGACAAGGGTGAGTTTCGCGGCGATCTGTTCTTCCGTTTGGCGGTATTCCCGGTCGAGATTCCGCCACTGCGCGAACGCGACGGTGATATGCTCATGCTCGCAAAACATTTTGCCGCCGAACTTGGAAAGGAACTGCGTGGGCGCGCAGCGACTCTTAGCGAAGATGCCTGTGCGGCGTTGCGAGCTCATCGTTGGCCCGGCAACGTTCGCGAATTGGAAAACGCAATTGAGCGCGCCTGCATTCTTTCCGATTCCCTGGTGTTGGACCCCATCGACCTTGGACTTGTGACACGAAGCGACGGGGATCAAACACCGTCGTCGTTCGATCTCAATGGCACGCTGTCCGAAGTCGGACAGCGTGCTTTGCGCTTTGTCGAGCAACGCAAGATCGCTGCGGCGCTGAAAAATAACAACGCGAACAAGAGTCAAGCTGCCGAAGAGCTGGGCGTCAGTTACAAAACACTGCTAACAAAGATAAAAGACTACAATCTCTGATCCTAGATGCGCGATTCTTCCAATGCCGGCGCTTCTCCTCCTGCGCAAGCGGAAAGTGAGGCCGCGGACACACATGATGAAGCAAGTTCGATCGCCGGCGAGACGATCGAACAAGTCGGCGATGCCGGAATTGAGAGCGCCATTGGCGAAACGTTAAGACCTCACGCTGAACGCAGCAGTGGTAGATCCGCATTTCTAGTCGGCGCCGGCATTCTCATTAGCCGCCTCGTAGGCTTAGTTCGACAACGTGTCTTCGCGCATTACTTCGGCACCTCCGCGGCCGGAGATGCGTTCAGCGCCGCGTTTCGCATTCCGAATTTCCTGCAGAACATTTTCGGCGAAGGCGCTCTTTCAGCTTCGTTCATTCCCGTTTACGCAAAACTACTTGCCCATGACGACGAAGAGGAAGCCGCACACGTTGCTAACGCAGTGCTGGGAATACTGGCACTGGTCGTTGCATTGATCGTGCTTGCCGGCGTTCTGACCACTCCCTACATCATTTCCGCCATCGCACCGGGATTCAAAGGCGATACCCGCGAGTTAACTATTCGCCTCGTGCGAATTCTGTTCCCCGGAGCCGGTCTGTTGGTTCTGTCCGCCTGGTGTCTCGGTGTCCTCAACAGCCATCATCGTTTCTTTATTTCCTACACCGCTCCTGTCGCGTGGAATCTGGCAATGATCGTGTCGCTGGTAGTCTTCGGTCGAAAGGTAGGCCAGTTTCCACTCGCCGAATACTTAGCCTGGGGTTCAGTTGTCGGCAGTGCCTTACAATTCGGCGTTCAACTCCCAACTGTGTTCGGCTTGGTGCGCCGGCTTCGTCCGGTGATTGATTTAGCGAGTCTTCATGTCAGGACTATCGTCAGAAACTTTTTCCCCGTCTTCATGAGCCGCGGCGTGGTCCAGATCAGTGCCTTTGTTGACGCCGTACTCGCAAGCTTTCTGCCTGAGGGTTCGGTAGTCGCACTGACTTATGCTCAAAGTCTCTATACTTTGCCGGTGAGTTTGTTTGGCATGTCGGTATCGGCAGCCGAACTGCCGGCGATGTCCAGAGCAATCGGCAATACTGAACAGGTTGCCGAAGTATTGAGACAGCGGCTGGATGACGGCTTGCAACGCATTGCCTTTTTCATTGTCCCTTCGTCGATGGCTTTCCTCGCGTTAGGCGATGTGATTGCCGCGGTTCTTTATCAAACCGGGCAGTTTAAACATGATGCTTCAATTTTCGTTTGGGGTATTCTCGCGGGCTCAACAGTTGGCCTGCTCGCTTCCACTTTGGGCCGTCTATATTCCTCCACCTACTACGCTCTTCATGATACTCGAACGCCATTGCGCTATGCGATCGTTCGCGTTGTGCTAACCACGGCGCTGGGTTACTTGTTTGCACTACCACTGCCAGTGGCTCTGCACATTAATCCAAAATGGGGCGTTGCAGGTTTGACGGCTTCGGCAGGCATTGCCGGCTGGATCGAGTTTGCTCTGCTCCGTCGCACTCTGAATCGGCGCATAGGCAAAACGGGCCTGGCAGGCTCATATGTGATCAAGCTTTGGCTGGCTGCGCTGGTCGCCGCGGGAATTGGCTGGGGCCTTAAGCTGCTGGTGGGTAGTCTTCATCCCATTCCGCTGGCCGCAGTGGTTCTCGGCGGTTACGGAATTACCTATTTCGCAATTACCTCTGCGCTTGGTGTATCCGCGTCGCGGGCAGTCGTTGGCAGGCTTCTGCGGCTGGCTAACCTCAGGAAATAGCTCATTTTCCGGCACTTTGTTCAATCAAAATCCTGAAAGCGTCTCTTGATTGGTTCTTTTCCCAAGGGTAAGGAAATTCAACTGGTCACTGTGCCACCGCGGGCGAAACCTTCGGGATGACACAGCGACTCACTCGAGGAGGAGACTGAGGAAATGAACAAGCTTTTCGCGAAGGGAATTTTTGCTTTTGGGGCGCTGTTAACTCTTTCGCTGGCGGGCACCAGTGCGCGAGCCGACAACTTCCTAATCGTTCCGTCTGGACCAAACATTATTCAACCTGCCGGGCTGGGGACTGTAAACACAGTACTGGTTATTCAAACCCAGGGTTCGGCGACGTCAGGCTTTGGTTCAGTGGCCTATGACCCAAACAATAAGAACGCGAACAAGAAAGGCGATGTGGTGGGTGGCAGCCAGATTGTTGGCGGCGCCAATAACCAAACTTATTCAGTTACTGATTTGGGTATCACCAACGGAAATCTCTGCATTCAAATGAATATTAACGACCCGAACAAGGGTGGCAGCAATGCCGGACCGGTCGGATCGGTTGTTCTTAATACGCTGATTTTAACTGCTTATGACCAATCCGGAACGGCGGTTTTCAGTGCACACCTCGCTGACGCCCTTACATTGCGCGAAGCCACTTTGAATGGCAACGGCACCGGCAAATCTGATTTCACGTTTGCACTTAACGCCGACGCTGCTGCGGCTTTGGCGGCAGCTATTGCAGCTAACCCGAACCTAAGATTAGGCCTGGCAGCAAGCGTGTCAGACGCTCAGGGCGGACACGAGAGCTTCTTCTTCTGCAAGGGCTGTGATCCCCATCGAGAAGTTCCCGAACCGGCAACGATGTTGCTGCTCGGCACCGGCCTCGCAGGAACTGTTGGCGCCATTCGCAGACGACGCAACGCGGCCAAAACTGAATAAATTCGATCTCCTTCCTTGGGTTACAAAAGCCTAAGCAGGCCAAAAACCTGCTTGGGCTTTTGCTTTGAAGATTTTTCTGGAGAAATCAAGGCATTGATTATTTAGTAAGTTATCCTGGAAAAACGGACGGGCTAGTGCAGCGGCAGAGGCGAGGCGGCCTCGGGCCGCCATTTTTGTTTTAGGCGCCGAATTGACCCTGTCACACCCCATCCTTATCATCAAACGATGCAGCCAGTTTTCTCAGCCCAACAAATGCGGGAAATTGATCGCCTCACCGTTGAGAATTATCAAATCTCATCGCTCCAGCTAATGGATTCGGCCGCGGCCGCCTGCTTTGAGGCGATTGCCACGCATTTTGGCGGTGACCTCGGCGGCAAGAGAATACAAATAGTTTGCGGCCCGGGAAATAATGGCGGGGATGGTGCAGCGCTCGCGCGCCAACTAACTGCGAACCAGGTACAAACGGATGTGGTACTTTTCGGCAATGTCAGCGACACGAGTGGCGAGGCGCGTCATAACTTCAAAGCGCTGGCCAACCTCAAAACGTCTGCTGAAACCAACCACTTAAATTTCATTGAGTGTCGTGACGCGAAGCACTGGCAAAAGCTCGAGAGCAATGCTTTGGTTTATGATGTTATTGTCGATGCTCTTTTCGGGACAGGACTGAAAAGACCGCTGACAGGCATCTTCGCCGAGATCGTGAAATATCTCTCGGGGGCCCGCCAAACATCTGGCAATGGATCATATATTTTTTC
>WNFR01007514.1_pt1 | contig 11075 bp, 9 predicted proteins | sample 5400221 | NCBI WGS metagenome assembly WNFR01 (sample SAMN13153357, study PRJNA577476) | soil metagenome | isolation source: 40 cm soil under Madrone tree | place: USA:California | collected 2016-06-14 | reverse complement strand
CCGCGGATACCCAGCCCCTAACCCGGCTGATCCCGCCAAGCGAGTAGAGCTTGAGAAAGATCCAGCCGAACGCCATTCCGCCGACGTGGGCCGTCCAATCGATCCGCGAGCTGGGCGACAACGCGAAGATGATGTTCATCGCCAACATCGCTGCGACCAGCCAGCGAGAGCGCATCGGAATGACACCGAACAGGTAGACTTCTTCGTCCGGCCAGCGCAGCGCATAGGCGACGAGAACTCCGCTGATTGCCCCCGATGCACCGATTACTGCGGAGTGCTGAGCGAAGAGAAGGTGCGCGATTGCTCCACCAACTCCGCACCAGAGATAGAACCGCACGAATGTGCGGGTACCCCACTCTTGTTCGAGCCGCGGGCCAAACATCCAGAGCGTGAACATGTTGAACGCGAGATGCGCGAGCCACGCATGCACGAACATGTACGTGACTACTGTCCACCAGTCAGCAGGGAATCGAGCCGGATCGAGAGCAAGCGCCGAATACACCGCATCCGGTCCGAACAGCGTCAGCTGCAGGAAATAGATGCCGACGTTCAGTGCTAACAGCCACTGAACAGCACGCGTCATGCGCGGAGATTCGGGTGAGACGTCCAGCTCGCTCATACAGACCTGCAACTAAGAGACTACATCCTAAAACCCAGTGTGCGGCGAAGGGTTCCTCGCAGGGATCCTATCCGAGGGCGAGCCTCACTATCCGCTCGCACAACTCCGGAAAGCTGATTCCCATCGCCGCTGCCCCCTGTGGTATCAGACTTAGTTCGGTCATCCCGGGCAACGTGTTTGCCTCGAGACAGTAGAACTCGCCCTCGCTGCTTAACCTGAAATCTATGCGGGCGCATCCGCCGAGTTTCAGGGCCTTGAATGCCGCCAAGGCCTGCTGCTGAACCCGCTCCGTGGCTTCGCGCGAGAGCTTGGCCGGGAACTCCTCCCTCGCCATGCCCGCCGTGTACTTGCACTCGTAGTCGTAGATCTCGTGCTTGGAGATGATCTCTCCCACCGGCAGCGCTACGTCACCCAGAACCCCAACCGTCAGCTCTCGACCGGGGATGAACCGCTCGATCATCACCTCATCGTCGTACTTGCTTGCTTCCTCAATGGCGGCAGCCAGGTCGGCGCGCTTCTTCACCACCGACAGTCCTACGGTCGATCCCTGCTTCGAGGGTTTTACGACTACCGGCAATCCCAGAATCCCCTCTACCTGTTCAATCGTTGCCGGTGCCATCAGCCAATCGGCGGTGTTTACCTCCGCCGCGCGGAACAGCTTCTTGGACAGATCCTTGTCCATCGCCAACGCGCTCGCCAGATGTCCGCTTCCCGTGTACTTCACCCGCGCCATGTCCAGCAGTGCCTGGAGCGTTCCGTCTTCACCCTGTCCGCCGTGAAGTCCAAGGAAAACGACATCAGCGTCCCTGATCTCCTTCATCGATGTCAGATTCGACAGAAACGTCCCCTCGGAAAATTTCGATAGTGCTTCGAGCGACGGCGGCTCGGTACCAACCTTTCCGGTGCTAAGCTCGCGCTCCTCGCTGGCGCTGATCACCCCGCGAGCGGGGTCGAGCGCCGTCACTTTGTATCCGCGCTCGCGCAGCGCCAGTGCTATACGAATCCCCGACGCGAGCGAGACGTTGCGCTCTGAGGATGTGCCACCCATGAGTACCGTAATGTTCATTCGATCGAATTTCCTGTTTAGCGAGACATCATGAAATGCAGCATGTCGGATCGCGTGACGATCCCCTGGACGACGCCGTGCTCCTGCACCAGCACCGCGGGATTCGCCTTCGACAACAGCTTCACCACGCTGTCCACAGGCTGATCGGATGCCACCATCGGAAACGGTGAATCCATTATCTCGCTCACGGTCGTGTCTAGCAGCTTCGGATTCTCGAGACTCTTCTGGGAGAGCGACCAGTCGCTCACCGATCCGACGCAGTTCGCGCCATCCATTACCGGGAGCTGCGAGACGTCGTGCAGACTCATGAGCCCGATCGCCTGCCGCACGGTCGCACCCGGTGCGACGCTCACCACCGCCGGCGCACCCCCGTTCTTCCGGCCAAGTACGCTATGAAGAGCGATTTTGGGAACGTCGAGCATCTGGTTCTCGCGCATCCACTCGTCGCTGTAAAGCTTGGAGAGATAGCGCTCCCCTGTGTCGCAAAGAATCGTCACGACCATTGCATTCGGATCGTCGATCTCGCGCGCGATCTTGAGCGCGACGAATGTGATCAATCCGGACGATCCACCGACGAATAAACCTTCTTCTCGAGTGAGTCGCCGCGCCATCGCGAATGATTCCTTGTCGCTCACGGTGCGGTAGTCGTCGATCACACTCATGTCGAGCGTGCCGGGGAGCTTATCCTGCCCGATTCCTTCGACTTTGTAGGGCGTCCCCTCGATCTTGTTCTTCCCCTTGCTGCGCCAGTACTCTGCCAGTATCGAGCCGGCAGGATCCCCAGCAATGACCTTTACCTTCTTGCTGCGCTCCTTAAGGTAGCGTCCAGCGCCAGTGAGGGTCCCACCCGTTCCTGCCGACGCCACGAAGTGCGTGATCTTGCCGTTGGTTTGCTCCCACAGCTCCGGGCCGGTAGTGGCGTAGTGAGCATCGGGGTTGGCGTCGTTGTAAAACTGGTCGGCGAGGATGGCGTTGGGGGTCTCTTTCGCAATGCGCTTCGCCATCATCACGTAGTTATCGGGATGATCAGGCGGAACGGCGGTCGGCGTCACGATGACTTCCGCGCCGAATGCCTTGAGCAGACGGACTTTCTCCTGGGACATCTTGTCCGGCATCGTGAAGATGCACTTGTATCCGCGCAGAGCAGCGGCGATCGCGAGACCGACACCGGTGTTACCGCTCGTGCCTTCGACAATAGTACCGCCCGGCTTCAGCTTGCCTTCCTTCTCGGCTCGCTCGATGATCGGAAGTCCGATTCGATCCTTGACGGAACCACCCGGATTGAAGAATTCCGCTTTCGCATAGACGGGCGTACGGATTCCACGCGTTACGTGGTTCAGCCTGATCAGCGGTGTCCAGCCGATCGTCTCGAGAACGTTGTCGTAGGGCAGGCGATTGCGTTCGTGCTGTTTCATCAACGGGTGGTCTTGCGTCTCGTCGTCGTTTTGCGAGCCGGCGCCTTCGCGGCTGACTTTGCAACGGCCTTGACCGTGTCCGGTTTCGCAACGGTGCTGCTCGCCGTTGTAGAATCGCGCGGTATGATCGAGTCACCAGCGAGAGGTGGAGCATCGGGGTGCCTGAAAAACACCGGCAACAATATGGACACCGGAACCGGCACACCCTGAGTCTTTGCCGGCTCGAACTTCAGGTCGCGGGATCCCTTCATCGCTGCCGAGTCCAACGCGGTGAATCCGGACGTTTCTGCTATGCGAGTGGAATCAGCTACGATCGCGCCCTCGCGATCGATGAAAATGCGCAGCGTCACGTTTCCCTGGACTTTCTGAGCGTAAAGCGCAGGCGGATAACGGAATGGCAGCTCCTTGTTGAGCATCACCGGCGCAACATCGGGCTGCCTTCCAACCGTTTGGAAGGGCAGGTTCGAGCCTTCTCCTTTCTTGCACGCGGCGACGAATACCAACACCATCACGGCCACGGCTTTTTTTGATCGTGCGCGCATGCTCAAGTGATTCCTCCGTCTCGTTTCACTTCGTCGACGAGCCGGGCGAGCATTTCGAGGGCTTGAATTGGCGTCATCGTATTCGGTTCCACGTTCCTCAGTTGTTGCACGACCGGGTGCGGCATCACTCCAAACAAAGCCAGCTGGTCATCCGTAGTGCGGGACGGCACAGGCAAATCGCGTCCCGATCGGGGCACGATCTGTTCCGCTTCGAGAAGTCTCAGCAACTCCGTTGCACGCTTCAGCACTGCTGGCGGAAGGCCTGCCAAACGCCCAACCTCGATTCCATATGACCGATCCGCACCACCCGGCTGAAGGCGATGAAGAAACAGCACCTCGTCCCCGACCTCACGCACCTGAACGTTATAGTTGCGAACTGCGACTAAACTGTCCGCGAGCTGCGTGAGCTCATGATAGTGCGTCGCGAAGATCGTCTTGCACCCAACGGTGTTGTGCAAATGCTCGCTCACCGACCAGGCAATCGAGATCCCATCATATGTCGAGGTTCCGCGCCCGATTTCGTCCAGGAGCACCAGGCTTCGCCGCGTGGCGGTGTGAAGAATGGCGCTCGTTTCCGACATCTCTACCATGAAGGTTGACTGGCCACGCACAAGGTTGTCGCTTGCGCCGACCCTGGTGAATAGCCGATCGACGATCCCGATGCGTGCTCGGTTTGCCGGAACGAAGCTGCCAACCTGCGCCATGACCACGATCAGTCCCACCTGGCGAAGCACCGTCGACTTTCCAGCCATGTTCGGGCCGGTGAGAATTATCATCCGCGCATCTTCTGTGAGTGTGACGTCGTTCGGAATGAACTTCTCGCGCGGCATCATCCTCTCCACCACTGGATGACGTCCCGCTGTAATCTCGAGCGAGAAATCGTCGGTGAGCTCCGGGCGCACGTACCCTTCCCTCGCCGCCACTTCCGCCAGTGATGCAAGCACGTCGAGCTCGGCGACGATTTGTGCGACCGATTGGAGCCGCGCGACCTGACCACCAATCCGCGATCGGAGGGCCTCGAACAGGTCTCGCTCACGTTCTTCCACCCGTTCCGCTGCCGTCAACACCCTCTCTTCGTATTCCTTGAGCGACGGAGTGACATATCGCTCTGCTCCCGCGAGCGTCTGTCTCCGTTGATAGTCACTCGGCACGAGGTGCACGTTGCTATTCGTCACCTCGATGAAGTATCCGAATACCTTGTTGTAACCGACCTTGAGCGAGCTGATGCCGGTACGCGTGCGTTCCTCGGCCTGAATCCTTGCAATCGCGTCCTTGCCGCCGTCGCGTAATGCCCTCCATTCATCGAGCTTGCTGTCGATTCCCTCGCGCAAGCTTGGCTCATCGCCGATTACTGTCGGTGGTCTGTCGACAAGCATTCTGATGATTTCTTCACAGAGATCACCACAGCCATCCCATGAGCTGCTGTACTTGCCGAATGCAGTATCGCTGTTTGAGGCCGCCGCAGCGCGAGCTCGATCGAGCGCCGTCTCCACTGTGGGAAGCCGCGCAATCGAATCGCCAAGCGCTCGCAACTCACGAGGAGAGGCGCGACCAGCAGCTGCTTTTCCTGCCAGCCTTTCGATATCGCGCACCCCATCCAGAGCTTCTCTCATCGCGCCCCGAATGAGACTGTCTCCCAGTGCATCGACGGCGCTCAGTCTCGCTTCGATGCCCGCAAGGTCGACAAGTGGAGCAAGAAGCCACTGGCGAATCAAACGCGCACCCATCGGCGTGAGAGTGCGGTCGAGAACGCCGAGGAGTGTGCCCGAGGTCTCTCCGCCACGCATCGACTCGACCAGCTCCAGATTGCGTCGGGTCATCTCATCGAGCGGTACAAGGCCTTCCGGTCGCTCGACTCTGGGGCGCGCGAGATGTGATGTGCCGGATGGCTGCAGCTCATTGAGATAGCGGAGAAGGGCACCGGCAGCCCCGACCGCTACTCCGTCGCGACTTTCGATTCCGAATGACTCCAGCGAGCTGACGCGGAAGTGTTCCACCAGCTGATCGCGCCCCAGATCGCCGTCAAACTCCCACGCTTCCCGCTCAGTCACCATCGGGCCTTCTTCACCCGCCGGCCGTCCTTTCAGGATCTGAGAGAGACTCTGGCCCCGCGGAAGAATCACTTCCCGCGGTGTGAATCTCGAAAGCGCTGATTCCAGATCTTGAATTGGCGTAGCGGTGAGTCGCAGCTCGCCCGTCGAAAGATCAGCCGCGGCAATCCCCACCAAATCCGCTTCGCGATTGAGCGCGCATAGGTAGTTATTGCGCAAGCCGTCGAGCAGATCGTCGGAAAACGCCGCGCCCGGAGTGATGGTCTCCACGACTTCACGCTTGACAATGCCTTTTGCAAACCTGGGATCTTCGGTCTGCTCGCAGATCGAGACACGGAATCCGTGCTGGATCAGTCGACGTAGATACTCACCGGCAGCCTTAACCGGGACTCCGGCAAGCGGCACTTCGCTGGCGCCGCCGTTGTTCCTGGAAGTGAGAGTAAGACCCAGCGTTCTGGAGGCAACTTCTGCATCCTCGTAGAACATTTCGTAGAAATCACCCATCCGGAAGAACAGAATCGCGTCCTGATGACGCGATTTGATCTCCCGGTACTGCTGCATCAACGGCGTTGATGCAGGCCGGCTCACCGTTCGGGCGCCTTTGCTACGAAACCGTCCATATGCTTGGCCTTGATCTTCCTGAGCGCATCTTCCGCTTCCGCCATCGTTGCGTAGCGACCTATTCTGACCCTGAACGGCGCGACTGACCCGTCTACGCGAGCAGCATAGCCGCGGTTCGTCAAAGTCGAGACGAGCTTGTCAGCTTGAGCCTTGGTAGTGTAGGCGGCCACCTGAACAGAATAGCCACTTCCACGCGAAACCGACGGATTCGGTTTCGTCACGGGTTTTTCGACCGCGGTCTTTGGTGCCGTTGTCGGTGATTTTGTCGGTGATTTTGTCGGATCGACGATGCTTGGTTTGCTATCGTTTGCCTGGGCCGGTGGTGCCGGGCGTTGAACCGGCGCGACCGTCTTGGGTGTCGTCGAGGCAACAGATTTCCGTGGAGCTCCGGTGTCGACTGGTTCGACTGGATCGACGTTGGCTTTTTTGACTGACGCGACCGAAGGCGGTGTCGCCGTCGGTAGGCTGGTCGGCGCAGAGCTCGCAGGTGCCGGGGAAGTCGGGGAAGCGGTCGCGGAGCTTGCCGGATTACCCGAAGGGGCGGGCGTGGTCGGCGAGCTCGCCGTTGCGACAGCTGCAGGCGCTGGACAACGCTGGCCCTGATACTGTATCTGATTCCTCAGCTCCACTTCCGACTGGACCGCCTGTGCCAACGCGTTGGCGTTCGCCGCGCATGCATTCGGAATGTCATTCTTCTCGAAAAGCACCCGGGCAGTCCAGTAGCTCGCTCTTGCGAGCGACTTGCTATGCGGATAGTCGCGAGGAATCCGCTGCAAGTGGCCCAGCGCACCGTCTCGATCGCCGCGGGCAAGCTCCAGCTGCGCAAGTCGCAGCAGTGCGTCTTCCGCCTTGGGGGCAAGCGGATAATCCACCACGATGTGTTTGTAATCGCTCTCTGCGTCCGCAGCGTTAGTTGCCAGCGACGCTCGCCAGAAAAGCGCCTCCGGGTAGAGCGGAGCACCAGGTGGGGTAGTCGCAATTACGGAATCGATCAAGGCACGCCCCGCTACTCCGTTGCCATCACTGACCAATGCCTGGGCTCTCACGAAAACCGGATCGATAGGCCGCGCTGGAAGCTGGGCAGCCGCCATCGTCCCAGCAAAGTATAGCGCTACACCGAAAAGAACTGTCCATCTAAACATCTCACCACTCTCCTATTGACTCACGCGGCAGCGTTCTTTTCGTCGGCTGCACACAGGCTGAGGACTACCGAAGCCAGTAATTGTTCTTCAGACGAGACTCGGCTCTCTTTCAAAGCAACGTCGGCCTCGAGCAGGAAATCGAGTGCGCGAACCAGAGATTCGCGGCTCCAGCGTTCTGCCGCGCGGGCCCAGACGGCAGTGGCAGACCCCCACGGCCGACCTGTAAACGCGCCTGTCTCTTTCAGTAGATCGAAGTATTCCTGGCCGAGACGGGCTCTCGAGAGACCTTCGTCCAGCCTCGCGCGTCCCCACGAGATGGCGAGCATCTGTGTCGATAAAGCCATGACGATTGAGACCGCCGTTGTTTTCGGTTGGCCAAGAACGTGGGGAACCAGCTCCAGCGCACGAGCAGTGTTTCGTTCCGCAACGGCGTCAAGAAGATCAGATTGCGTCTCGCCGCGTCGGACGCCGACTACAGCCACTACAGCTTCCTCGCCAATCTCGCCTCCTTGGCCTTCGATATAGCTGGCCAGCTTATCCAACTCGCCCGCTAATTGATGCAAATCACTTCCGACCGCAGCCTGAAGAAGCTCGATAGCTGGCTCACTGATCCGGACGCCTAGCTCGGTTGTCGCCTTGTGGTTGATCCACTTTGGGATTCGATCACCTGAAAGCGGGTCAAACTGAAGCTGGGTGCTAGCGGCTGAGAGTCCGGGATCTGGCTTCGATCCCGCAGCTCCTGTCATCAGGAGAAGCAGATCCGGTGCTGGGCTCTTCAGGTAATCATCGAGCACCTTTCGCGCGTCCTTCTTTAGCGCACCTACGTCACGGAGCACGATCACCCTTCTTGCCGCCATCATTGGTGGCGTAGAAAGGAGTACTCCCAGTGTTTCAGGGTCGAGGTCCGCTGCTCGTCTCGTATCCAGGTTGAAATCCCTGGCTCCGGGCTCCAGTGCCACATCCAGGAACTGGCGGACGGCATCGTCCTTCTGATAATCGTCTTCTCCCATGATGTAATAAGCGCCGTCAAATGACCGGCGCTTGATCGCATCGCGAAGGGTTTTGAGAGAGGACGCGGACATCTTCGAAATATACGGCCGCTCTATTGGGCTGCCGATGCCTCGCCCCGACTACCGCGTGTAGTTCGTGAGCTCCAGCTTGGAGTGCGCGAAATGCACCGGAACCTGCTCCGCAAAAAGAGCGGCCGGCCAGATGCTGAGACCTGCTGAGACGGACGCAACTATAGCTGGCGTCGATGTGGTTATGGGCGACAGCTCCGGCTCTGGAATGGTGGCGATTACCGGGGCCATCACGATATCACGCGGAGCATCCGTGTGGTGATAGAGCGTCGTGACTATGTATCCAAGCATGGCTGCGCTGGCCAGTGTGGCCGCGATGGCGCCCCGTCGGAGATTGCGCTGGGTCGTGACCAGTAGATGCTCGCTTTGGCAGTCTCTGATGCGTGCTTCGAGACGCCGCGAAAAGTCCGCGGAGGGCTCTATCGAAGGAAGATTTCTGAACAGCAGCAGTGCCCGACGGATCTTGGCATCGTGCTTCGCGCAGCTCTCGCATTCAGCAAGGTGTCGTTGCATGCGAACCAGCTCGATCCCGGCAAGGGTATCGTCTACAAATGCAACGTGCTGATCACAAAACTCGCGACAATCCATGGAGATTGGTTGAGGGTTCGGAACAGGGTACCCGCTAATAGGGTGCCTGTTCCCGAACCGCCAGACCTAATCTACGTATGGGGCGATAATTTCCGCGAATGAGTTTCTTGCCCGGTTAAGCCTGGATTTGACCGTGCCAAGATTGCACTCCGTGATCTCCGCAATCTCCTCGTAGGACTTGCCCTCGAGCTCGCGCAGGATAAACACATTCCTGTGGTGCTCGGGAAGCTTCGCCACGCTTTCCTCGACAATCTCCCTCAGATGCCGCTTCCGGTACATGTCGTCCGGACGGGACGTGGTGTCCTCGAACTGAAGGGGACGATCCTCATCCTGGAAGTTCTTCTGAACGGTCTGAAAGAGAACCAGCGGATTACGTGAGCGGTTGCGCAGCTCATTCTTCGCCAGGTTCGAGGCAATCGTGTATACCCACGTCGAAAACTTCTTCGAGCGATCGAAACGATGGAGGTGACGGTAGACGCGAATGAATACTTCCTGCACCAGATCTTCCGCCTTTTCGCGATCACCGATCGTGCGGTACACGAAGTTCAGAAGACGAGTCTGATACCGAGTCACCAGCTCCGAAAATGCCCGCTCCTCTCCACCGAGGAAGGCCGTAACGACGGCTGAGTCATCCATCGCCTGCAGGCGTTCCCGGATGCTCGGTCCCTCTACCGATACAGCTTGCTTACGGACGATGTCAGCCATTGTTCTCTCCTCTATATAAGAGACTCTCACGACACCGAGTCGTGCACATCTCTGCTGGAACTTTCTGCACCTTCATGTAATGCACGGCGTGTGCCGAATGGCCCCTCGGAGTAACCATATGATACCAAAGTACTTATGGCGTTTACCTGAATCTTGAGCTTGTCCAGATTCCGCCAATCTGTCCTATTTACATGACATGTAAGCGTCCTTTCATTGATTAGACGCCAATTTGGCCCAAAGAGTTAATGGCCAGCGCGGAACCCAGCGGCGAATAGGAGACCGAGCGCAGTCTTCGCATCCCGGATTTCGCCTGCTTCTACCATCTCCAATGCTCGGGAAAAGAGCATTGGTTGGAGTTCCAGAAATTCATCCGCCTCGTGTTTAGTCTCCCCGGCGGCCAAACCGGTTGCCATGAAGACATGGATTTTTTCGTCCGTGAAGCCGGGTGTCGTATACATCGTGAGTAGGTGATCCCACTGCTCAGCCGTGCACCCGGTCTCTTCCTTCAGCTCCCTAACGGCGCAATCAAGCGGGTCTTCTCCGGGGTTGAGCCTTCCCGCTGGGATCTCATACAGGTAGCCATCAGCTGCGTACCGGTACTGCCTGATGAGCAGCACCTGCGGATCGCTTCCTCCCGCATCGCTCAAGAATGGCACGATTGCACTCGCGCCAGGATGGCGGATCATCTCCAGCTCGCCGATAGACCCGTCAGGGAAACGAACTGTGTCCGCGTCGAGCGAGATGACCTTTCCCGTATAGATCCGCTTGGACTTTATGCAACCTGGTTTTGTTTCGTCTTCCATTTTTGCGCGCGAACCTACGAGTTGTGGACCTGCAGCTCCCCAACCTTCAGATCGGCGACGGAGTCGCGAACCACCTGGGCATCACCGACGACGACCGTTTGCAACTCGTCTGGATGCAGATGCGCTCTTGCGGCCTGAAGGACTGCATCCGCGGTTACCTCACGCACATTCTTTCTGTAGGAGTCGTAGTAATCCGCCGGCAGATCGTAGATCACGAGAGTTGCGAGCGCGGATGCAATCGCGGCGGTCGTTTCATATCGAATGGGGAATACGCCCTCGAGGTAGTCGCTCGCCAGCGATAGCTCTTCCTCCGAGATTGTTTCCGCGCGAATTCGGTCGATCTCGAGCAGGATCTCCCGCAGCGCCGGTGCCGTCACCTCGCTCTGTACGGCCGTCGATACGACGAATGGTCCCGGCCCACGCCGCCAATCGTAAAAAGACGAC
>WNFR01011246.1_pt1 | contig 11077 bp, 8 predicted proteins | sample 5400221 | NCBI WGS metagenome assembly WNFR01 (sample SAMN13153357, study PRJNA577476) | soil metagenome | isolation source: 40 cm soil under Madrone tree | place: USA:California | collected 2016-06-14 | reverse complement strand
CGATCAAGCGGCAGTGACCGTGATTGAAACCGCCGCTCTAAGCGAAAACTCGGCGCGCTTTTTAGAATTGCTCAGCGAAATTCCGGACGGTGCTTCCGCAACCGTGATCGACAACTTGGATGCAGATACGAGGCGCCAGATTTTTCTGTTCGGACTTCGGGTGGAAGTAATCGGTTACATGGTTTTCCATGGTTTGGTTGACGTTCAGACGGTTAACGATCTTGCCGGTGGCGCGATCCTCAGTTTTTGGTCGCGCGCGAAAAACTGGTCGGTAGAGAGGCGAAAGCGCACCGGCCACGATGAGTTTTTGGAATGGTGCGAATGGCTCGCGACGCAGATCGCGCAGTATCGCGCTACGCACGCGTACGTTCCGGCTTACGCGCGATCAAACAGTGACAAGTGACCTGTGACGAGTGACGAGATTACGGACACTGTAGGGGAAGCTGTTAGCTTCCCCGCTTCGATGATATGAGCGAACTGAATGACTTTGCTTCCCGTTACGCAAAGGCGTGGTGCCCACTCGTCACTGGTCACTTGTCACCCGCCACTTCTTTAATCAGCGGCTACGAACTTTGGAAGATCGACAATGACGGACTCATCGGAGATTCGAAAGGTCACTTCGACAGCGCGGATTACGAACGCCAGCTCAAGGGCAGTGACCAGTGACATGTGACGAGTGATGAGCGAAGCGCGAATCCTCCTTCTCAACGACTCAACTGCTCAACCTCTCAACTAACGAATGTTCCAGCACATCACCGTCCTGTTTTCGTTCGTCTTTGCCATCGCGCTAACGCACGTGCTTTCCTGCGTGTCGAAACTCATCCTGGCCCGAGACCGGGTGCGCTTTTCGGGCTTGCACGCGCTCTGGATGCTCAACGCCTTGATGTTGCTGCTGATCAATTGGCTTTCCCTTTGGCTCCTCGAAAATATCAAGCATTGGTCGGTCGGCGAAATCATGGTCCAGCTTGGCTGGGCGATTCCGCAGTACTTTACCTGCTCGCTCATCGCAATCCCGGTCGGAAACGAGGAGGTCATCGATATGCGGGCGTTTTATGAACGACAGCGGCCGGCCATCTTTTCCGCTTTCGCCGTGACCTACGCGATGTCGATGGTGGCGAACTTTGCCGACCGGAATAATTACGAGGGTTGGAAGCCCGGCGATTGGATCGGCGCTAACCTGCTCAATCTGGCGATGCTGATTGCGGCACTGGTGGCGGGTTGGGCCAAGCCGCGCTGGCTGCAATGGACCGCAGCCTTGTGTGAGATCGCGCTCCTATCCTGGTTTCTTATCTCTAGCTACACTTTGGGGACGTAGATTCGTTCTGCTCCCGGTGAATGGTGTTCACCGAAATGGTGACCCTGTGGTAAGCTCTCGCCGCTTTAATGCCTGCTGAAGCTAAACCTCAACTTCGTCTCGAGATCGCCTACGTGTTGTTCATCGACACCGTGGGATATTCCAAACTGCTCATCGATGAGCAGAAAGAGTTGCAGGAGGACCTCAATGACATCGTGCGACAGACCGATCAGGTCCGCGAGGCGGAAGCGGAGGGTAAACTGGTCCGGCTACCGACCGGTGACGGGATGGCACTCGTCTTTTCCAACCATCCGGAGGCGCCGGTGGAATGCGCGCTCGAGATCAGCAAGGCGTTGCAAAGCCATCCCGAAATCAAACTGCGGATGGGAATCCACAGCGGCGCGGTCAACTCAATCGCGGACGTAAATGATCGGTCCAACGTCGCCGGAGCGGGAATCAACATCGCGCAGCGGGTGATGGATTGTGGCGACGCGGGCCACATTCTTCTCTCCAAGCATGTCGCGGATGACCTCGCGCAATATCGGCGCTGGCAACCTCACTTGCACGACTTGGGCGAAGTGGAAGTAAAACACGGCAACCGCCTCCACGTCTTCAATCTTTACACCGATGAACTTGGCAATCGCGAAGTGCCGAAAAAGTTCAACGGCGCTTCTGTAGGGGCGGCTGTCTCAGCCGCAACAAAACCGGCTTCCAAACCGGCCGTTCCGATGTGGGCGTGGATCGGAGGTGCGGCGCTGATCTTCGCCACGATTGGGTTCGGCTTTCTTATCTTGCGATCTAAGAATTCGTTAACGGCAACCGCCGCACCCGAAAAGAGCATCGCCGTCTTACCCTTCGAAAACCGCAGCGAAGACAAAGCGAACGCTTACTTTGCCGACGGCATCCAGGATGAAATTCTGACACGCTTATCCAAGATCGCCGATCTGAAAGTCATCTCGCGCACTTCGACGCAGCATTACAAAAGCGCGCCGGAAAATCTGCGCGAGATCGCCAGCCAACTTGGCGTCGCCCACATCCTGGAAGGGAGCGTGCAGAAGAACGGCGACGCCGTGCGCGTGAACGTGCAGCTGATTAAAGCGGCCAATGATTCCCATCTTTGGGCCGATACATTCGATCGCAAACTAATCGACGTCTTTTCGGTCGAGACTGAAGTAGCGAGAGCTATCGCCGAGCAGTTACAGGCGAAATTGACCGGTCAGGAAGAGCGAGTCATCGCTGCCAGACCGACGGACAATCCTGAAGCTTACGATGCCTATCTGCGTGGTCTGGCTTATACACTAAAAACCTCAGCGCTAAGCGCGGCCAACTCCCTCGCCGCACAGAAATATCTCAAAGAAGCCGTGCGGTTGGATCCAAAATTCGCCCAAAGTTGGGCGCTGCTTTCAATCGTGGATTCGCGTGGCTACATTTCAGCGAATCTTCAACCAACGGTCGCCCTGCGTGAAGAGGCACGGCAGGCCGCCGAAACCGCGTTCACTCTTGAGCCCAATCTCGGCGAAACGCTGCTAGCCAAGGGAAATTACCACTACGCCTGCCTGAAGGATTACGACACCGCGGTGCGTTACTATGAGCAAGCACGCCAGCTTTTGCCGAATAGCAGCCGGATTCCTGAATCGCTGGCCTATGTCGCGCGACGGCGAGGCCAGTGGGACCGAAGCGAATCGTACTTTGCCGAAGCCGAGCGGCTCGATCCGCGTAACGTTTCACTTCTCACACAGAGCGCGGTTAACTACAGCGCGCGTCGCCGTTTCCCCGAAGCGCTGCGAAAGCTTGATCAGGTTCTCGATATTATACCGGACGACATTGATACTCTTGCGAACAAGGCAGCTATTGCACAAGCCCAGGGCGACCTTCCGCGTGCTTCGGCGCTGCTCGCTCCGCTTCGGCCGAGTGCCACTGACCGCCTTACCTTGAGAATAAAAACTTACCAAGCGATCTTGGAGCGCCGCCCTCCCGAAATCATCGCTCTATTAAAGGAAGTATGGGCCAAGCCTGATCCAACGATAGGTTACATCAATCCCGAACAGCACTTTTGGTTGGGCTGGGCCCAAGACGTCGCGGGCGACCATTCGGCCGCCCAGGAAACTTGGCGACAAGTGCGCAGCGAAGAGGAATCTTTTCTCAAAGAACAACCGGACAATTACAGGCTCATGGGAGATCTCGCGCTGACCGATATGGCTCTTGGCGACAAAACCGCCGCGTTGACTCTGGCCGAACGCGCCGTCGTTGCAAATCCCATCGAGAAGGACAACCAGCTGGGTCTCTTTCTGCTCGAGATCCTCGCGCGAGTAGCAGCGGGCACGGGCGAGCCCGACCGCGCGATTGCCATTTTACAGCAACTGCTCTCGAAACCGTTCTTCAGCGCATTGGCTACGCCGTCGACGCTCACTCCCGCGCTGCTCCGGCTCGATCCAATGTTCGATCCGCTCCGGAATGATCCGCGCTTCCAAAAACTCGTCGCCTCGCCCGCGCCGAAGAAGTGAACTGATGTTCGGTTATTGGTTATCTGTAATTAGTTATCCGTTATCGTCGCGTTATCTTCGGAACTTGAATGTTGGGGCGTTGAGCGCCTGCCACGCCGAAGCCTTGGCGTAGGCGGGTTGGATCTCGAATTCTCAGCGAACTATCTGGCTAACTGGAGAAAATGAGGACTAACAAAATTATCTGCTTCGTGTTTTGCGTAATGCTGGTTGCTCCCGCGTGGGCCGCGGAAGTCACAGTCGTGAAAGATGTCCTTGGACCGGAAGGTCCGTTGTTCATGGACGGCAATCTTTACTACGTTGGCTGGGTCTCACACACGCTGTCGAAATGGGATGGCAAAACGAGCACGGTGTTGAATCACACCCCGGGTTGCGGCCATAACGGATTGGCGCTCACGAAACAGAAAACGTTCCTGCTCGCCTGCACCGAGGAGCACGGCGCCATCATGGAACTCGATTTGAACGGCAAACAGTTGCGCCGTTGGGATGCCGACAAAAACGGCAAGCCATTCGACGGCGGCATCAATGATATTGTCGTGACCGCGAATGGCGGCGCTTATGCCACGGTCTTCGGCCCGTACAAGGATTTGCCAACCTCCGTGGCGGGAAAAATTCTTTATCTGGCGCCTGGCAGCGAGAAATGGGTCGAGGTCGCGGACGATCTCAATTACGCCAACGGAATCGGCGTCTCTCCAGATCAAAAGACTCTCTACGTCAGCGAAACCGTCGGAAACTGTATGTTGAAATTCAAGATCAATGACGACGGCTCGTTGAGCGACCGATCGAATTTTGCGCTGCTCAATCCTCTCGTAAAAAACAAAGTCGAATCCTGGTGGCTCGGACCCGATAGCATGAAGATCGACAGCAAGGGCAACATTTATGTGGCCCAATGGTTCGGCGGTAAGATTCTGAAGCTATCTCCTGACGGCAAACTCCTACACGTATTTGAGATCGCCGCCGGTGACGGCACAACCAACGTCGCATTTAGCGAAGGCGAGAAAGAATTGTACGTCACTGTGGTAAAAGATCCAAAGGACCCGCAGGCAAAAGGCAGCATCGTAAAGATCGCAAACGTGAAGTAGCGGATTTTTTTTCGGCGAAGAATTCCGTCGCCACGTGGTAAGATCGACATCTTGCAAGATCGGCGATCCGCTTCTGTGCGCGCTTTCGTCTTGCTCGGATAGCGGTGCTGCTGTGTTGTTACATCCATGCCTGCGAAACGGAATCGACCGAAGCGCGACTGTTTCAATCGGGACGCTAGCCCTCCGTTTCAATTGCGACTTGAAGATTTCGAGCTCGCGATGCAGGACGTTTACGATTTGTTCTATGATGTAAACACCGGCCTTCTCGAAAAAGGATTGGAGCGACTCGATGATTTTGTCCGCCCCGCGATTATGTCGGGCCTTCTCTCCGATTTACTGACCGCGAGTATCGCGAAGCACTCCCGCACGCTCACGCAAAACAACTACTTCAATGGTCATCCCGACCTTCTAGTGAAAGGTGTTTATCCTAACGACTCAGTAAAAGCCGGCAGCGAGGGAGTTGAAATCAAGACGACGCGGAAAAGTGGCGGTGCAGTGGACACACACGGCGCGCGCAATCAATGGATGGCAGTTTTCGTTTACAACATCGACAATGAGACCGAGCCGGCACGCGAACGTAAGCCGCTGACCTTCACCGAAATTTATCTCGGACGAGTAACAATCGAAGACTTTCGACGAAATCCGCGCGGTGAACTTGGAACGCGCACTGCAACTCTCCACCGCGAAGGCATTTTGAAACTACGCCGGAACTGGATCTATAAAGATCCGGCTACGGCTTCAGCGCCCTAAGCTTCGGCAGCGCTTCGCGCGCAGTGTCGAAGTAGCGCGAGTCCTTTTCGATTCCGATGCTGCGATAACCAACCGCTTCCGCTGCGGCCAATGTTGAACCTGCTCCGGCAAATGTATCCAGGACAGTTCCCTCGCCGAGCGGTAATGCTGCGCGAACAATTTTTCGCATGAAGGTTTGCGGCTTCAAACTTGGATGCGGTGCAAGCGAACGTTCTTGTTTACGAGTGGGCGCTGACGCGATTACGTCGCCAAACGGTTGATCCTTGGAAGGACGCCTAAATCCACCAGTCTTCCAACGCCGCAGATTATCTTGAACGCGCCCCTCAATCGGCTTGCGAAAAATCAGCCACGGCTCCCACATCGAGCGTGGCATTACGCTGACTTCTGCGAACTCAGTGTGTGCCGCTTTTGGTCGGTCCCCGCCGCGCATTGTCATCGTTAAGCGGATGATTTCCCCGCGACGCTCAAATCCTGCGCGCGTCACAGCGTTTGCGACAACAAAGGAGAGCAACGGATTTGAAGCGACAATCACGTGCGCACCAGGAACAACGATCGGAAAGAGCAAACGCGCCCACGCGAAAAAGAATCTTTCCAATTCAGTAATGTCATCACGAGACAGAACTGTGAATCGAGGCAGGGGCGAGCGCTTGTTTCCATCGAAAGAGGGCGGAATTCGCCACACTCCGCCTTTTCCTTTGCGAAGTTTGTCTTGTTCGAGCTCGCTGTACTCGACGAGACCGTAAGGCGGATCGGTGACGACCGCTTCGATACTGTTTGTCTGAGCGGTCGCCAACCATTGAAAGCAATCAGCGTGAATTAGCGTTGCACTACCGAACCGGAACGCTCCACGTGGCGCAACAGTTCGGGATGGCGACGTTCCGTTCCGTTGATCAACCAACGAAAGAGTCGCCTGCGCTTCCTCCCGCACGCGATAATGGCCGCGATCTATTTTAGAGAAGATTTTCGGCGTATTGAGCCGAAGATACGAGCGAATCGATGAAGCGGGCGTCGGACCAATTCGTGCACTGACTTCCTCCGTTATTTGCGCGACCGTCGCGCCGTGCATGCGATATGTCAGCGCGTCGATAATCGCATCGCGTACTGCGCCCGGTTTGCGCTTTGGTGAATCAGAATACTTCACGCCCGACAATAGACGTCTCGACGTCTTTCGTGCAAGCCGTTTTGTGCGACGTTTCTTAAGAGTGCGCTGCTTTCTCGTACGCCGGAATAGAGGATGTCGATCTTCCGTTTATGAACTCGCGTAGTCCGCAATCACCTTCGCGACGTCGAGGGTGGAATCTTTGCCGCCCTCGCCACCGGACATGTCGTGATGTTATCACGCGTTATTCGGCCGCGGCGCCGAAGAAGATGCTGCTTACCTTCTTGTCTTTGAAGGTGAAGATGATCCCGCCGTAGATCGAGCCGGCCACGAACGAGTTCTTCCGAGTCGCTGACGCATTCTCCTTGTCTTCAAAGGAGCCGTAGGCCTTGCGCGCGGCCGCTTCCGAGCTGCCGATCTTGATGCCTTTAGCGGTCGTTAGGCTGCATCCGCTCGAAGCGGTAAACGACGCCACCGTTTTCGCGCCGGTCTTGCTCTCACCGGCGCTCAGCGTGATCTCCAGGCCTTTGTCCGGATAATGCCAAGTCTGTTGATACTCGCCGGTGCCGGCCACGAACGTCATCGCGCTCTTTTTCTTTGGCTGGCCGAGTAGATCCGTCAGATTTTTCTCCGCCATGTCGATCTTGATCCCGCCGAGGCTCTCTCCCGCCATCAGCTGCGTTGCTTTGTCCTCTTGCGCCAAAACCGGCTGGGTGCTGGCAAAGATCCACAACAGGCAAAGACAAAGGGTACGAAGGCTAGAGTATCGCCAGCCGACGGACGAGTAAGAGTCGATTTTCATAGAGAAGGGATTTTTCCCCACGAATCACGCAAAAGAAATCAAACCTTAAGAAAAATTTCGCGTCCATTCGCATGTTTCGTGGGCCGCTTTCTTCAGCTGGCGTAGTCGGCGATAGCTTTGGCTACGTCGAGTCGCAACGAATTCATCTACGTCCGATTCCTAAAGACGGCTCTCTTTTGTGGTGGCGAACGACCAAGATTCGAACGGCATCGCTGGTCATACGAAACAGAAAATGATATGGAAATCGCCGCAGGTTGACTCGGCGAATATCGCGTTCGCGGATCGGGAATGATTCAGGTCTCTTCGCTGCCTCGCGCATGAGCTGCCGCAATTCTGCATAAAATTCGTCAGCCAGATCCGCACTCGCGAGCTGCTCGTAATACTCCATTACCTGGGCGATGTCGGAGTAAACCTTGGGATGAAGAACAAGCCGCATTACGTGCGGCGCTGCTGAACTTGCTGCTCCAGTTGCTCGACTGAAATGCCCAAGTTTGGATTCGCATCCAAATCTTTATCGCGCTGTAGCGCTTCTGCCATTCCTTCGTCGGCATCATCAAGAACAGCAGGAAGCGACTTCAGCAGATGAGCGGCGAGAATGGCTCGCTCCTTCTCCGCTAAATCGAGCGCGAGCTTCTCCACTTCATTAGCTGTGGCCATGGCTGGATAATATTGCACCGCGCTGCAATCGGCAACTGTCTTGGCTATCGCCGCACATGCTTTGCGGTGTGGGTCGTCGACCAGATCTAATAGGGAAGAGGAAAGCTTGTTTCGGCGTGACGCCGAAACCAACACGCGAGACGCGCGCGCTACCCGGCGTAGTCGGCGATGGCTTTGGCCACGTCGAGAGTGGAGTCTTTGCCGCCCATGTCGTAAGTGCGCACCTGGCCTTCAGCGATGACGCGCGCAATAGCGGTTTCCAAACGCGTGGCCATTTCGGTTTCCTTGAGCCAATCGAGCATCAGCTTTGCGGTCAAGAGCATGGCGATCGGGTTGACCTTGTATTGACCCGCGTACTTCGGCGCAGAGCCGTGCGTCGGTTCAAAGACGGCGTAGCTGTCACCGAGATTGGCGCTGGGCGCGAAACCGAGTCCGCCGACCAGGCCCGCGCATAAGTCGCTGACGATGTCGCCGAACATGTTTTCGGCGACGAGCACCGAGTAATCCTGTGGGTTCTTGAACATCCACATGCAGATGGCGTCGATGTTGGCGTCGTCGGCGCGAATGTCCGGATAATTCTTCGCGACATCACGGAAGCAACGCATCATCAAACCGCCGGTTTCGCGCAGCACGTTTGTGTAAACCGGTTCGGGTAACGGGAAAAATTCCACGCCGCCGTACATGCCTTCGGTATTTTCACGGAACACGACCTGATCGATTGCGATATCCTCGCCGCTTGGATTGGCGATCTTGGTGCCGCGATAATTTAGCGGGTTGCCCGGATAGCTTTTGCACGGCCGCATGTTGGTATGCAGGTTGAACATCTGACGCAGCTTTACGATGGGCGAGAAGTAGACCAGTCCTTTGCCTTTGAGTTCCGGAGCTAATTCTTCCTTGGCTTCAGATTGAGGTTTGCTGGTGATCGCGCCGAAGAGACCGCAGGTGGTTTTCTTGAGAGCTTCGACGGTGCGGTCGGGCAATGCGTTTCCTTCCTTGCACCAAAACTCCCAGCCGATATCGCAAGGCACATATTCGGCGTCGAGTTTCAGCCGATCCAAAACAATCCGCGCGGCTTCCATGACATCGTTGCCAACTCCGTCACCCGGCATCCACGCGATTTTGTATTTAGGCATATCGATATGTTCTTCTGTTTTTTGGTAGGGACGTTTCTCCGAAGCGTCCGACGAATTTCCTCGATCGTTCTAAACAGTCAAAAAGTCGGACGGCTCGGAGAGCCATCCCTACCTACTACGCAGATTTCTGCTTCGCACGGAGTCGAGACGCGACCAGATTTTCGGCGCCGCCGGCCACGATCAACTCCTGAGCAGCCGGACTGAGCGGCGGGAAGGCGAAAGATTTCCCGTCAATCGTCAGGATCGATTTTCCGTAATCAATCATCATCTCAGACGCCACGGCGGTGGGCTCGGAATTCTTCAGCCTTGCGCGCAAATGCGTCACCAACTCGGGACACTCGAATACGACAAAGCCGTTGTTAAACGCGTTGCGCTTATAAGTCTCGGAAAAGCTGGCGGCGATGACGCACGGAATGCCTTTGAACTTCAGTGCCGTGGCGGCCTGTTCGCGGCTCGAGCCGCTGCCAAAGTTGAGTCCGCCTACCACCACGTCGCCTTTCTGATAGAGCGCGTTGAAGTTCGGATCGTAATTTTCAAATGTGACCGCCGCCATTTCTTCCGGCGTCATATCGTCGCGGTAAGTGTGTTTGCTGCCGTAAATGCCGTCCGTGTTCAAATTGTCCTTATCAACGAAGAGAACGCGCCCGCGCACGCTTGGTGGAAAACCGGCAATGATCTCAACCGAGCCCGCTGACTGCGTTTTCTTTTCGGCCCGCCGAATCGCAGTGCCCGTGGCGCGCTCGGCGAAATCTTTCGGCCCGCAAATGAATCCAGCCAACGCGCTGGCCGCTACCACCGCGGGCGAACCCAAATAGACCAGCGCTTCGCGATCGCCCATGCGGCCTTTGAAATTACGATTGGTCGCGCTAATCGCAGTCTCGCCTTTTTCGACCAAGCCGCGACCAAGGCCAATGCAGGCTCCACAACCGGACGGCAGCGGAATTGCGCCTGCGTCCAGCAGCGTCTTCCAATCGCCAGTGGACTCGGCCTTGGCTTGCACTTCGGCGCTGGCGGCGGCGAGATAAAATTCGACGCCGGCGGCAACGTGTCCGCCGCGAGCGCGCACGACTTCGGCGGCGTCATGCAGATCCTCAAAGCGCGCATTCACGCACGACAACAGATACGCCTTTTGAATGGGCACATGTTTCCGCTGCATTTCCGGAAGCGAGACCATCGTCTTCACTTCGTTCGGACCGGACACGTGCGGCACGACCGTTGCCAGATCAAGTTCAAGCTCGATCGCGTAATTTGCATCCACATCGGCCGTGAACTCATTGCGATTTTTCCACCATTCATCGATGTCCATTTTGGTGTAGCCGGAGCGGCTTTTCGGTCCGCGTGTTCCCGGGCGTTTTGAGTTCGTGAATTCGCTAATGCGCGAGCGCAAATAATTTACCGTCACTTCATCGAACGGAAACACGCCGGCCAGCGCGCCCCACTCGGTGGTCATGTTGGCGATGGTCATGCGCGCCGACATCGGAAGATTCGCCACTCCATCGCCCATGAATTCAACCGCGTGATTGAGCACCTCGTCTTTGTTGAAGAGTCCACACAAAGCGATGATCACATCCTTGCCGGTGACGCCAGGAGACAGATTTCCTTTGAGCACCACCTTGGCGACTTTCGGGACTTGCCACCAGGTCACTCCCGTCGCCCAAATACTCGCCGCGTCGGTTCGCACCACCGGCGTGCCCAGCGCCGCCATCGCGCCGTATAAATTGGAATGCGAATCGCTCGCCACCACCATCGCGCCCGGAAC
>WNFR01007511.1_pt1 | contig 11077 bp, 8 predicted proteins | sample 5400221 | NCBI WGS metagenome assembly WNFR01 (sample SAMN13153357, study PRJNA577476) | soil metagenome | isolation source: 40 cm soil under Madrone tree | place: USA:California | collected 2016-06-14 | reverse complement strand
CGCGCAACCCGTGGAGCGCGAAGGAAACCAGCAGGCGGCATGGCGTTCCGACCCACTCGCCGCCGGTGCGGGCGGCTGCATTGCGGATATCGGCGTGCATGCCTTCCACTTGGCAGAGTTCGTCAGTGGCCAACATGTGAGCCGGATTTATGCTGACCTCGCCTCGGTCGTGGTGGGACGAGTATTGGACGACGATTGCCAACTCCTGCTGCGCTTCTCGGGTGGCGCGCGCGGCGTGTTGCTTGCCTCGCAGATTGCCGCCGGCGACCGGAACGGCCTGCGTATCCGGGTCTGGGGTGAGAGGGGTGGGCTCGACTGGAGCCAAGAGGAGCCGGATCGGCTGACCGTCAACTGGATCGATGCGCCCAGCCAGGTGTTGCACGCCGGAAGTACCTACCTGAGTGAGCCGGCGCGACGCGCGAGCCGCTTGCCGCCCGGACATCCGGAGGGCTTCATCGAAGCGCTCGCGAACCTGTATGGCGACTACGCCGAGGCGATTCGAGCCGGAACTCCCTTGGATCACGCCAGGCTCCCGGGCATCGACGCGGGAGTGCGCGGACTGGAGTTCGTGGAGCAAGCTGTGGCCGCGAGTCGCGCGGGCAGCTGGGCGCAACTCGATGACATGGAGCGGATTGGATGAAAACCTTGCGCGGACCTGGACTTTTCCTGGCGCAGTTTCTCGGCCCCGGCTCAGGGTTCTATACTCTCGAAGGCATCGCGGCCTGGGCGGCCGGCCTGGGCTATCGAGGCCTGCAAATTCCAACCGGCGACCCCGCGATCTTCGATCTCGCCAAGGCTGCGGAGAGCCGCGCCTACTGTGATGAGGTTCGTGGCGTTCTGGCCCGGCACGGCCTCGAGGTCACCGAGCTATCGACTCACTTGCAGGGGCAGCTCATCGCGGTCCACCCAGCGTATGAGGCGCTCTTTGATGGATTCGCCGCGCCGTACGTTCGCGGGAACCCTGTGGCACGACAGCAATGGGCTGTCGATCAGTTGCTGCTCGCTGCCCGCGCCAGCCGCAATCTCGAACTCGCAACCCACGTCACGTTCTCCGGCGCACTTGCGTGGCCATATTGTTACCCGTGGCCCCAGCGCCCTACAGGCCTCATCGACGAAGCGTTCGCCGAGTTGGGAAAGCGCTGGCGTCCGATTCTCGACGCGTTCGATGCGGCCGGCGTCGATATCGCCTACGAGATTCATCCGGGCGAGGACCTGCATGACGGTGCGACGTTCGAGCGCTTCCTCGATGCGGTCGATGGTCATGAGCGCGCCGTCATTCTCTACGACCCGAGCCATTTCGTTCTGCAGCAGCTCGATTACCTGGCCTTCATCGACCTCTATCACGAGCGGATCAAAGCATTTCACGTCAAGGACGCGGAATATCGCTCCTCGGGCCGATCCGGGGTGTACGGGGGATACCAGGCCTGGATCGACCGGCCAGGCCGGTTCCGCTCCCCTGGCGACGGCCAGGTGGACTTTGGAGCGATCTTCTCCAAGCTCGCGCAATACGACTACGTGGGCTGGGCCGTGCTCGAATGGGAGTGCGTGCTCAAACATTCGGAGGACGGCGCTCGCGAGGGCGCGCCTTTCATCCGCAACCATATCATTCGTGTGAGCCCGCACTCTTTCGACGATTTCGCGGCGTCGGGCGTCAGCCCGGCGCTCAATGCACGGCTCCTCGGTTTGAAGAGGTAATAGCGCGTGCCTGCGAGCTTTGTCGAATCAGGCGACTCCGCGACCTCGGGCGAGCGCTTCAGTTCCGCCGCGACGACTCGGGACGGCGGGCGGTCGACCTGCGAATGACGAGCTCCGTCGGCAGCACCCGTTTGCGCGGCGATACTTCGCCGCCGTTCAGGGCCTCGATCAGCATGGTCATGGCTTCCCCGCCGAGCTGGTTCTTCGGTTGCGCGATCGTCGTCAGCGTTGGATCGCAGTAGCGAGCAAAACGGATGTCATCGAATCCGACCACGGAGACGTCTTCCGGAACACGCATGCCATGCATCTTCAGTGTGACCATCGCGGCGATTGCCATTTCGTCGTTGGCACAGAAGAGTGCCGTGAATTTCTGCTTCGACGCGACAAGTGTTTCGACTCCGCGCGCTCCCGCCTCGAAGGAAAAATCGCCGCTGACGATCAGTGAAGGGCTCACGCGGAGGCCAGCCTCGCGCAGCGCCAGCTTGTAGCCGTGCTCCCGGTCGGCGCAAATGGGGCGTGAGTTGGGTCCCGAGATGAACGCTATGTCCCGATGGCCGAGCGTAATGAGGTGGTTCACGGCCGTGCTAGCGGCTTGTACGTTGTCGATATACACACTGGTGACGTTCTTATCCTTGATGTACTCGCAGGCGTTCACCAGTCGCAGCCGCCACTCCGGAGGCAGGTGCGGAAAATGCGGCAGCAGAGTGATCAGGCCGTCAGCCTGACGGGCGGGAATCATATCGGCGTAGACCTGTTCGCGCGCAAGACTGTTTTGCGTATCGCCGAGCAGAACCGAATAGCCGTTCTGATGCGCGACCTGCTCCATGCCGCGGATCACCTCGGAAAAGAAGGGATTGGCAATGTCGGGAACGAGTGCGATCACCAGCCGCGTGCGTGCAGTCCTCAGCGTGCGGGCCTGCGCGTTCGGGGTGTATCCGAGGCGGGCGACGGTGTCGTAGACGCGCTGGCGAGTCGTCTCCGCGACGACCTGCGGCATCTGGAGTGTCCGCGATACCGTCGCGACCGATACGTTGGCCGCTTTCGCGACTTCTCTGATGGTCTGCAATCGGCGCGGGCGCTCCTGCGTGGCTCTTTTTCCCTTCCTGTACACAAAGTCTCCATTTTCAATGAATTTGCGGACCCGAGCGCTGTGCGCACAGGTCTCACGACGTCGCGCCTGACTGTATCGTACACAGTTTGCCACCCCCCGCCTCTTTTGATGCGTTTCTGCCACGCACAGCCAGTATCCGGGGAGCAGATGAGAGTTCAGCCCTGAATTTTAGGTCCGACATTAGTGCGGAATGATCGACAGCGATGTCTTTTCCTGGCGGGGAAAAGAGTTCTTGCGGTTCGGACAATCGTCAGGTACAAGGTATAATGTAATCAATTACATTCACGCCATAAAAGATTCAATCCTTACGAAATCGCTATAGGGAGCGAACATGTATAACAACCTTCGCAGGAGAGCGGGGAACGCCAGGACGGCAGTCAAGGTACCTTCTCACAAGTATGCGAGCGTGTCAGCGTGCCCAGCGGCACGTTCGTCGCGCTCCGCGCTGCTGGACATCGCCATCGCCGCGTGTCTGCTCGCCGCCCGCGACGCGGCGGCACAGCAGTCCCCTGCGGCGACGAGGGGGAACGTCGACTCCGGCCAGCTCGAGGAGGTCGTCGTGACCGCTCAACGCCGAACGGAGAACATGCAGGACGTGCCAATCGCGATCCAGGCGATCACCGGTGAAACGCTCCAACAGCTGAGCATCGACAACTTCGATGACATCGTTAAGTATCTGCCGAACGTGCAGGCCGCCGGCGGCGGCCCAGGCCAAAGCAATATCTACATGCGAGGTTTGAGCGTCGGCCCGACCGTCATCCAGGGTAACGGCGCGGTCGGCGATTATCCCAACGTCGCCGTTTATCTCGATGAACAGTCCGTCCAGGTGCCTGGCCGCAATCTCGACGTGTACGCAGCGGACATCGAGCGGATTGAAGTGCTCGAGGGTCCTCAGGGAACGCTGTTTGGCGCAGGCGCGGAGGCCGGTGTCGTCCGCTATATCACGAACAAACCCAAGCTCAATGTGTTTGAAGGAGCGGTCAACGTCGGCTACGCCTTTACCGCGCATGGCGATCACAGTGCCAATGCCAACGGTGCGATTAACTTGCCCCTGGTGGATGACACGCTGGCCATTCGTTTGGTGGGCTATAACGATACGCGGGGCGGTTACATCAACAACGTCCCCGGAACATTCGTGCGCGAGAGCACCGACGGCGGAATCCACTACGCCGGTTACGTCAACAATATCCCAGGTCCGCCGACGCCGCTAAATTCAGTCAACAACAACAACATTGTGGCGAATGCGATCAACCCCGTGACCTACACCGGCGCCAGAATCGGGGCGTTGTGGAAGATCAACGGGGATTGGAATGCGTTGCTGGTGCAATCCTACCAAGACATGAAAGCCGACGGCGTCTTCTATGAGATGCCGCAGAGCTCGGGCAGCCCCCCCGTTACTCTGCCGGATCTGTCCGTGCAGCTCTACAATCCGTCCTACGACAAGGATCGGTTCTCGAACACGGCGTTGACCGTCAACGGCAGAATCGGCGAGCTCAGTTTGGTCTATAGCGGCGCGTATTTGATACGCCATAGCGAGCAGGCACAGGATTACACGAACTACGCGCGGGGCACCTACGCCGACTACTACCAGTGTCTCTCGCCCGCACAGACCGGTAAGCCCGGCCAGTGCTACAGCCCAAGCACGACCTGGCACGATAAGGTTCGCGACGTGCACCAAAGCCACGAATTGCGATTGAGCACGCCCGACGACTGGCGGCTGCGAGGGATCGCCGGACTATTCTGGGAAAGCCAGGTCTTTCACGACAACATCGATTGGTTCTACAAAACCGCGCCCGGGTTCACACCGGTTGGTCCACCGCCTTACGTGTATTCCAATGATCCGAGTATACGCAATAGCAACGACTCGTTCTTTGATGATATTACGCGCGGCTACAAGCAGAGAGCGGCGTTTGCATCATTCGATTTCGATATCGTACCCAAACGGTTGATTGTGACAGCAGGCACGCGCTACTACCGATTCGACAACTTCGAAATCGGCAGCGCCGTGGGCAGCTTCGGTTGCTATAACGCGGGACCACCCCCATGCCTCAACAGTCTGCTCAATCTTGATGCGGAACACCTAAAGGATACTGATTCCGGTTTTAGAAGCCGCGCGAACGTCACCTGGAAAATTACGCCGGATGTTTTGCTTTACTACACGTGGTCGCAGGGCTTCCGGCCCGGAGGGTTCAATCGCAGTGCGCACTATAGTGCGAGTCTCAATTTCAAATCTCCGCTTGCATACACCCCGGACACGCTGGTCAACAACGAGGTCGGTTGGAAGACGGAATGGTTTGAACACCGTTTTCAGCTGAATGGCGCGATCTACCAGGAAAATTGGAAAAACGTCCAGAACATATTCTTCAATCCCCAGGCTGCGCTCGGCAATGTGGCGTTCGAGCTGAATGGTCCGAACTATCGCGTCCGGGGTGCGGAGATCCAATTGGTTGCGCGAGTGACGACCGGGCTGACCCTGAACGGCTCCGCGTCGTGGAACAGCAGCAGTCAGCTGAACTCGCCCTACTTGCGTCAAGTCAACGGCGCGCCAGTCACAGCCATTCCCAATCCGTTCGGTGCACCGGGCAGCTCCCTGGCGCAGTCCCCACCTTTCGCGGGAAACCTTCGCGCTCGCTATGAATTCGAGATTAATCAGTACCACCCGTTTGCTCAGGTCGGCGTTCAACATCAGGGCGAATCGCATTCAGCGACCGGTTTCGCACGGATCTTCCAGCAGCCGCCCTTCACCACCTACGATGCGTTCGCCGGTGTCGGCAAGGACGCTTGGACAATTCAGTTTTATTGCGAGAATTTCACCGACACTCGGGCGGTACTGTACGAAAGCCTCAGCCAATCGGCGGGGGCCATCACACCGAACCGCCCGCGGACGACAGGTATGAATTGGAGTTACAAGTTCGGAGATGCCAAGTAGCCTGACAAACTCGCCGCGAATCTGGAGCCGCCTTATGTGCGAAGAGTCGATTCCCGTTCGTCAACCCATTGCCGCCATGGCGCTGACCGGCGCGTTGCTCATCGGTCCCGCCGCAGTCGCCGCGGACTACCACCCGATTACGCCCGATGCCGACGGCAAGACGATCACACTCACGGGCCATGACCTGACGATTGAGCAAGTGATCGAGGTTGCGCGTCATGGCGCTCAGGTAAAGTACAGCGCCGACGCCGTCAAACACGCAGCGCAAGCCCGTGAGCTGAAGGCCGAGGCAGGCGCGGAAGATATTCCCGTCTACGGGCTCAATCGTGGCTCGGGCGCTCTCCGCGAGGTCAAGAATACACCCGAGAAGCCCGCGGATACGCAGGTGCTGCCGATGCTGGGCGGCGGCGCTCTGCCGGAGATTCCCGACGAGGATCTGGTGCGGACCGTATTGCTAATCATCGCCAACACCTCTCCGTTGGGCTCCGCCGAGCCTGACAACATGCAAATGCTCGTGGACTTGTTGAATCACTGGATCACCCCGGTGGCCTATACGCGAGGCACGTTGGGCGAGGCGGACTTCCCGGCGGTCAGCAATAACATCCAAGCGACCATGAGCGGAAAAGGCGAGGTTTATTATAAGGGCGTGCGCATGAAGGCGGTGCAGGCGCTTCAGCAAGCGGGGTTGAAGCCTATTAAACCGAGCTTTGGCGGTGCCGAAAATGCCTACGGAGATGCCCGGGCGGCGCTGCTCGTGGCTGACGGCCGGCAGACGCTCGAATGGGTCGATCTGATCTACGCGCTCGACAAGATTGGGATGAATTCCAGTATCACGCCGATGGTTTCACCCGTTCAGGCACAACGGCCATTCAAGTGGGTGAATTGGGACGCGGCGAGGGTCATGGACATCCTCAAAGGAAGTTATTTGTTTGAGGACGATCCTAAACGCATCCTGCAGGATCCCCAGAGCATGCGTGCTTCGTACGTTCGCCAAGGTTCGGCGTGGCAAGCATGGGCGGCACTCAGGGACAGTGTTCAGTTGCAGATAAATTCCTCGGACTTGAATCCCATGGTGATCCTCGACGGCTCACCCTCCGACTCCTGGGAGCTGTCGACCCCCCAAATGATGCGGTACTACGTCAAAGGTGGACCGCTGAGCCACGGTCAGCACGGCTTCGTGTTTTCGACGGCCAACTGGGATCCTTATCCGATGGCGAACGACATCGAGGCATTCACGAATGCTTTAGCGAACATGGACATCGCCGTGGCGCAGCGGATCGAGCGGTTCACCGATCGTGGGCCCACGGCATTTTTCACCGGGATCAAGCCGGCCGATGTGCTGACACCGGAGCAGATCACCAAGTCGCCCGCTCTTTCGGAGCCATTCTGGGTGTTCATGGATCTATGGCAGGAAATACAGAGTCTGTCGCAGTCCCTCCCACCCGAGGGAATCGCCGCGGATGTCGGTGTTGCCGATATCGCATCCTTGACGAGACTCAAGGCGACTCGCGGACAACAAGTGGTGGAGCTCACGCTGCAGCTGCTGGGCTACGATTTCTGGAATGCCACCTATTGGATGGACGTGCGCAAGGCTCAGGACCCATCGAGAAGCTTCGGGCCGGTGCCGACCGCCGCTTGGACCGCTTTCCGCAAAGTACTACCCTGGCAGCAGGACCCCGAAAGCAGACCTCAAGTACCCTATGGCATCGTCGCTTATCAATTCCTCAAATCTACGCCGGCCACCACCTTCTATCCGGCAGGCCCGGCCATGCCGACGACCGAGGATCACCTGATCGCCGCGCCGTCGCCGAAGAACAAGAGGAACCCGAAATGATGCCGCAGCCATGCCGGCTCGCCGCACATAATCGAATGATCGCCCGTGCGGTCTTACTGAGTCTCGTGTTGCCACTCCCGGCGTCGATTGCCCTGGAGCACTGCCTTCGCTTCTTTCAATCGCAGGCCAACGTCCTCGACTCGCCCACAGGGACGATCAACTGCCTGAATCGGGACGCTGAGTGGCAGCGCGCCGGGGGATTCGATCAGCACTTGAATAGTGAATCTCATCGAGGGCCTCTTGGTAAGAACCAGCGGCCAGTGTCTGCAAGGCCCGATTGATCCGCCGCCGATCAAATCGGTCCGGGTCGTAATCGTCGACCGAGTCGAAGTGTTCGTCATCCAACTCTTCCTCGAAATCGTCGAGTTCCTCAATGGATTGCCGGCGACCTCGAGCCGCGGAGTGTCCTCGATTTGCCATGAATGCATGGGGTCCGCCGCAATCCTTGGGGGGTGCCGCGCACTTCCCAGCCACGCACGTCGGGTAGGTTGTTCGCGGGTTGATGGGCGGCGTCACTTCTAAGCGCAGGTCGTGAACCCAACTGTCCCCAAAATCATATTCGTAAACAAATCGCTCTAGTCGGCGAAGCTTCAGATCGCGGCGATGCAGCATTCGCAGGTATCCGTTGGGGGAACGCGCTAATCGACCGTGGCTAAGCGTGCATAAATTTCCGTTTCGTGAGCTGACCCCGTCTTGACGGTAGTGAGATGCCTGCTGTACTGTCGGGCTGTAATTGATTACATTTTTTCCCGCACTCAGGGAGCGACCCGGCATGAGCGATCCTCAATCCAACACTCGACGCCAGTTGTTGGCGCGCTCCGCGTTGATGGTGGGGGGGTTGCTCGCAGCGCCGGCGTTCGTAACGGCGAAGGAGAAGCAGCGACGGCTCGGTGACAACGCGAGCAACGTGTTCACGCTGTCGCAGAAGCAACTGGTGAGGTCGCTCTGCGACACGATTCTCCCGGAGACCGATACCGCGGGAGCGCTCACTGCGCACGTGGATGACTTCATTTCCGATACGCTCGAGTTGTGGTGCACGCCGATCGAGCGCCGGGCATTTCTAACCGGCCTCGACGCGTTTGCGCAAAACTGCAAACGCACGCTGGGTAAGGGCTTTAGCGGTCTGTCGGCCGCGGATCGCCTCGCCTTCCTCGAGCCCTTGGATCGCGACGCCGTCGAGGCCCGGAAAAAGCGGGTCGATCCGCTGCCATTCTTCGCGACCATGAAAGAACTGACGTTGATCGGTTACTACACCTCGGAGGCGGGCTGTAAGGCGATCGGCTACGTCGGGCCGGTGGGGACACATCCCGGTCCCGATGGGCCCCTCAATACGCCGGTCTGGATCTAAGCCCATGGCAAATTGCAACGTCTACGACGCGATCGTCATCGGCTCGGGTATTACGGGAGGATGGGCGGCGAAGGAACTGTGCGAGCGCGGCCTGAAGACACTGGTGCTGGAGAAGGGGCCGCCGGTCGTGCACGGTGAGAGCTATACCACAGAGCATAAGCCTGACTATTGGTTTGCGTTTCGCGGCATGGGCGACCGGCAGCGGGTCATGATCGATCAACCCATACAAAGCACGGGCGGCAGCTGCAACGAGGCATCGGCTCACTTTTATGCCAATGACAGGTTGAATCCTTATACCCACGATCCCGGCAAGCCCTTCACCTGGATACGCGGACACCAACTCGGCGGCAAGTCTCTGATTTGGTATCGGCAGTGCTATCGCTGGAGCGATCTGGATTTCACCGCCAATCTTAAGGAAGGCATCGCGGTGGATTGGCCGATTCGATACGCCGACATCGCGCCCTGGTATGACTACGTCGAGAAATTCATCGGCGTGAGTGGACGGGCGGAAGGCTTGTCGCAATTGCCGGACGGCCAGTTCCTGCCGCCCCTGCCGACGAACGTGGCGGAAGATCACATGATGAAGGTGTTGCGCGAGCGCTTTCCGGACCGACGGGCGACGCCCGGCCGCACCGCGGTGCTGACGCAGGCGCACAATGGCCGCGCGCCGTGCCACATGTGCGGTCCGTGCGAGCGCGGCTGCTCGGTCGGCGCGTATTTCAGCAGCTTGAGCTCGACGCTGCCGGCCGCCCAGGCGACCGGACGCCTGAGTGTGCGCACCAACTCGATCGTGCATTCGATTATCTATGATCCCACGCGCAATCGGGCAAGTGGGGTGCGTGTGATCGATGCGGTCACGCGACGGTCCACCGAATATTCCGCCAAAGTAGTCTTTGTCTGCGCCTCCGCGCTGGAATCCGTGCGATTGCTGCTCAACTCCGCCGATTCTCAATTCAGAAACGGCCTTGCCAACAGCAGCGGTATCCTCGGTACGCACATCATGGATCATCAGTGGGGCATTGGCGCCTCAGGCGAGCTGCCGGGTCTGCCGCTCGCAGACGGCTACCCCAGCGGATTTCGGCCCAGCGTGATTATAATTCCGCGGTTTCGAAATGTAACGGCGCAGAATCAGACCTTTACCCGCGGCTATCAGATGGAATGCTCGGGAAGCCGAGTTGGCTGGCAACGCGGTATCGCTGAGCCAGGTCTGGGCGTGGAACTGAAGAATCGCCTGAAGAACCTGGGTCCCTGGCAGGTGCAATTCGACGCAAACGGCGAATGTCTGCCGTACGCGGACAATACCATGCGTCTCAATAAATCCGTGGTGGACGCCTGGGGAATTCCGGTACCGCACTTTGCGGTGACCTATCGCGAGAACGAAGCGAAGATGCGCGCAGACATGGCGGCCAACTGCGCTGAAATGATTGAAGCCGTCGGCGCGAAGAACGTCATACTGGCCACCGCAACGGCCATCCCTGGAATCAGCATCCACGAGATGGGTGGCGCGCGCATGGGGCGCGATCCCCGCACCTCGGTGCTCAACGCCTACAACCAGGCCCACGATGTACCGAACCTTTTCCTGACGGATGGCGCGTGTATGACCTCCAGTGGCAATCAGAATCCGTCCTTGACTTACATGGCGCTGACGGCACGCGCCTGCGCGCACGCTGTGGAACAGTTACGGGACGGCAGGATTTGAACATTGCCGCATTAGGGCTTTGGGCGGTCGCAGCCGCTTTCTTGGGTTGGAGCGCGGCGCAGGCGGAGGGAGTGGGTCAGCCGGCCGTTCAGCCGTTAACCGGTGCCGCCTTGGCAGTTTCGGGGGGATCAAGGGACTATCGGCACTCCGTCCGGTAGAAAAGATCTTTCAAAAGTGGGGTCCATATTGATGCACCGACCGCTCTTACACTTTGTGAAACCGCAAACACCCGGCCTCAAATATGATACGTCCGGCCCCAAAGAGGTCACGCCGGCGGAACCCGGTACTCAACTAGGGAAGGCCCCCCTGAAGAGCCATCCGCGCTGGTATCTAGTCCAGTGCAGGGCCCGTCAGGGCGAGCGTGCGCTGGAGCATCTGGAGCGCCAGGGTTTTGAGTGCTATCGCCCGCTCTATGAAAGGGAGCGCATATGGCGCGGACGCAAGCAGCTAGCGACCGTTGC
>WNFR01018236.1_pt1 | contig 11081 bp, 11 predicted proteins | sample 5400221 | NCBI WGS metagenome assembly WNFR01 (sample SAMN13153357, study PRJNA577476) | soil metagenome | isolation source: 40 cm soil under Madrone tree | place: USA:California | collected 2016-06-14 | reverse complement strand
TCTGCATCCGTGGCCAACAGTGCCGACAGATGATAAATGATCAGTGGCTTCTTCCCAACGCTGAGGCAGCTACTTCGGCTGCGGCACGATCCTCAGGTATGGCTTGGGCGACTTCCAGCCGCCGGGATATTGTTTTTGTGCCTCTTCGTTGGAGACAGCGCCGCTGATGATCACGTCCTCGCCCTGTTTCCAGTTCGCGGGTGTGGCAACTTTGTGCTTGGCCGTGAGCTGCATGGAATCGAGGGCGCGCAGGATCTCGTCGAAGTTACGGCCGGTGGTCATCGGATAGCTCAGCTGTAACTTGATCTTCTTGTCGGGACCGACAACAAAGACCGTGCGCACGGTGGCATTGTCCGCCGCGGTGCGGCCCTGCGAAGTGCTGCCGCTCTCGGCCGGCAACATGCCATAGAGCTTGGCTATCTTGAGTTCTGGGTCGCCAATCATCGGATAGTTCACCTTGTGGCCCTGGGTCTCCTCGATGTCAGCCGCCCACTTGCGGTGATCGGAAACCGGATCGACGCTCAGGCCAATGATTTTGGTGTTGCGCTTGGCAAATTCCGGTTGCAACCCTGCCATGTACCCGAGTTCAGTCGTGCACACCGGAGTGAAGTCTTTAGGATGAGAAAACAGGATCGCCCAACCATCGCCGATCCACTCATGAAAGCGGATGTTGCCTTCCGTGGTTTCGGCGGTGAAGTCAGGAGCGGTCTCGTTGATACGGGGAATTCGGGATTCCGCTGGCGTTAAAGTTGCTGTACTCATTTTGATCTCCTCGTGAGTTCAAATTGTTCCGGGATTTGTCCCCGGATCGCGGACCTCCGCGGCTTGCAATTGCAGGTGAGAAAAACAAAACCCACCCGCGTTGCGCCGGGTGGGCCAGAAACTTTCGGCTACCCACACGCCGGCGCGCGTGTACAACAGATCCGGCGAAGCGTGGAGTAGTTGTGCATGTCTACATTTAAGGATAGGCCTGGGGGATATTGCCGTCAAACCCAAGGTCCGACCGGGGCGCAGCCTGAAGTCAGTTCCTCGACTCTGACTCCGAAGCAAGAAAAAAAACTTTGCCGCTCCCGGCCTGTGCGTGAAATCTAATTTCGCATGACGCAACCCTCGGCTCCAAAACGCCGTCTCCCATTCACACAGTACGACGTCTTTACGTCGCGCCCGCTGGAGGGTAACCCGCTGGCCGTGTTTCCGGACGGCCACTCACTCAGCGATCAAGAAATGCAGTCCATCGCCAAGGAGATGAATCTCTCCGAAACCACATTTGTCTTCCCGAGAGATGTGGCTACCGAGAAAGAGCGAGGCATTCGCGTGCGCATCTTCACTGTTCAGGAAGAGCTGCCGTTTGCAGGACACCCCACGCTGGGCACGGCGTTCGCCCTGCGAGGAGAAACTGGTGTGAGCAAAATCAGGCTTGATTTGAATGTCGGGACCATACCTGTCCGCTTCGAAGATGGCCAGCCGGCGTTCGGTGAGATGACCCAGACGGATCCTACCTTCGGACCGGTGCATCATCGCGAGAAGATCGCGGAGGTCACCGGGATTCCGACTGAAGACTTACACCCGGAGCTTCCCATCCAGACGGTTTCGACCGGTGTGCCGTTTACGATTCTTCCTCTGCGCAGCCTCGAAGCGATCCGCAGGCTTGAGATCAATCAATCGCGTGCATCGGAATATTTGAGGGCTTCCGGCGGGAAGTTTTTCTTCTGCGTCACCCCCGAGACCGTAGATCCGGCTGCCCGGCTTCACGCCCGCATGGTCTTCTACAACGGCGAAGATCCTGCAACTGGCTCCGCTTCGGGCTGCGCCGCCGCGTGGATGGTGGAACACGGAGTCGCGGATCCGGACGAACGCGTGTTGATCGAGCAAGGCGTCGAAATGAAACGTCCCAGCAAGATTTTCGTTCGTGCCTCGCGCCGTAATGACAGAGTGGTTAATGTAACGGTCGGTGGAAATGCTGTTGAAGTTTTACGCGGTGAACTTTTTTTCTAAACACGAAGATAAAAAGCCCATGAAAATCCTGCTCTGCACACACACTGCGTTTTTGCAAGATGAAAAACTCGCATTGGCGTCGGCGACACTTTACACACGTCGTCTGCGCCGATAGGATTCACTTCGCTCTAGTCGATTTTTTCAACCAACAATTTTATTTGCCTACGAGCAAGTTTGCAGGCTCTATGGAAGGCGTATGAAGCCAAAACGAACGATTCTTTGCGTTGACGATAATGAGCAGTCACTCTCTATTCGAAAAGTTCTACTGGAAACCCGCGGATACCGCGTGCTTGCCTACACCGATGCGCAGCAGGCGCTGCAACGCTTCTCTGAAGGCGGCGTTGACCTGGTGCTCACTGACTTAATCATGCCGGGCATAGACGGCTCCAAGCTGATCGAGGGCATCAAGGGCCTCTCGCCCGAGACTCCCGCAATTCTTCTTTCCGGCAAGATCAAAATTTATGAACGCGAAACCGGCGCCGACGTGTTCCTTGCCAAAGGAATGTACGCACCTGCCGATTTACTGGAGCGCATTCGGCTGCTGCTGGTCCGCAAGCGCGGTCCGAAACGGGCACGCGCGCGCGCGCAGGCCCCTCCTTCAACTTCATCGTTTGCCGCTTCCGCCTGATGCAAAGACCGTTCCACCTCAGGCGTTGTTGTAAGATCAATACTTCGCATGGCTGTCATCATCGAAGCAGTTGATCTGCAGAAAACCTATCACATTGGCAAGATCGAAGTGCCGGCGCTGCGCGGAATTTCATTCAGCGTGGAACGAGGCGAGTTTGTCAGTGTGGTGGGGCCTTCGGGCAGCGGGAAGTCCACCTTGTTTTATGTTCTTGGAGGACTAACGCGGGCCGATTCCGGCAAGGTGAGCATCGACGGCGCAGATTTTACGAGTCTAAGCGATGCCCGGCGCACCCGCCTGCGCAAGACGAAGATCGGTTTTGTATTTCAGAAATTCAATCTGCTGCCCACGCTTGACGCTCGTTCAAACATTGAGGTGGCGATCGACATCGCAGGAAAAAACGGCAGCCGCGACCCGGCTTACTTCGACCTGATCATCGGACTTTTAGGACTCAGCAAACGCCTACATCACCGGCCTGCGGAGCTTTCCGGAGGCGAGCAGCAACGAGTAGCGCTGGCTCGGGCGCTCATTAATCGTCCGGCGATTGTGCTTGCCGACGAACCCACCGGCAATCTGGACTCCAAGAATTCAGAAATTGTCTTGAAGATGCTGCGGCATTCCAATCAGGAACTGGGGCAAACGGTGCTGATGATCACCCACAATCCTGAAGCTGCCTCGTACGGAGACCGGATTATTCACATGCGCGACGGGGAGATTGTGGCGCCTGAGCAAGACCCGCAGTGGGTGGCACCTCACTGACCGCGTAATGATCGCGGTTCTTTGGTCAGGAAGCATAGTTTATAATTTGGATATCCGAGCGGGAGTAACTCAGTGGTAGAGTGCGACCTTGCCAAGGTCGAAGTCGCGGGTTCAAATCCCGTCTCCCGCTCCAACATCACAATCAATTCGGCTGCTTCTCGAACACCGACGTAAAAGTCTGCGGCTTGTCTTCAGAGTACACAGTGAAGATGATAGTGGTGATTTGTCCGTCCTGCGAGACGCCCGCCTTATACTTCCCGACAACCTTGTCGCCCTTTTTCAGCGTGGCCGTCAGGGTGTTGCCCTTGCGCTCATAGGCGACAGCATCCGTGTCGGGGTCTCCCTTTATCGGATAGTATTTGCCGTCGAATTTGGCATCCACTGTTACCTTACGAACTTCCTTGTCGAGAGTGATTTCATCGGTAAATTTAATCGTGCTGTCGTCGGCAACCATGCGATAAACGTCGCTTTTGGTATTGTCGCCCACCAGCAGCTTGGACTTGGCGATGTTCAACTTCCACGTACCTGTGAACGGATCGTCAGCAGCAAGTGCAGTCACTGCGAACAACAGCACAGCACAAAACAGTCGTAGAACTGGCATATTCATTTCTTCTGTGGATTATGGGGCGAGAGATCGCGTGTTTGTCGGAATGTCACTCTAGCGTCGGAAAGGAATGCTGTCAAACCGATGCCCCTCGTCGTGTTCGGTCTCGTGGCCACGTCACATGAACGCGGATTGAGCTGTTGGACATTTTCAGCGCAGAAAGCTAATTTAGTAGTCTGGTGGCGCGGTACCCAAGTGGTAAGGGAGAGGTCTGCAAAACCTTTATACGTCGGTTCGATTCCGACCCGCGCCTCCAAACTTATCTGCAACTTGCCAAGGGGCACACCCTCTGCAAGTTTGCTCACTGTAGCGGAATCTGTAGCGAGTTCCCGTCGAATTCAGCAATTTGCTTGGCTGCGTTGAACTGTTCCAGCCGCCGCATTGCCTCTACCTGATGCTGCTGCGTTGGATGGGCATAGCGAAGCACCATCTGAATGCGCGAGTGTCCTAGCATGGCTGCCAGCGTTACGAGGTCAATCCCGGACATCGCTGCTCGTGTCGCCCAGGTGTGGCGGAGATCATACAAGCGAAAGCGAGGCACTTTGCTGCGCTTCAGAGCACCCTGGTGACCGTTGTTAACCTTCAGCATGGGTTTACCAGCATCCCTCTCATGCGGGAACAAATAGGGCGATTCCGCATCTGTTTGTGACCCCTTTTTAGACTGCACGAGATGATTTCTCAGAACCTCAATTGCCAATGTCGTAAGGGGAATCTTTCGCTTCGCTGCTTTGGTCTTCCCGAAGGGATTGAGCAGACATCCCTCCGCGAGGTGAACGTTTGGACGAGTGATCCGATAAACCTCCTCCGGTCGCATCCCAGTTTCGAGCATTAGAATCGCAATGTCCCGAAGGGGCTGGGAGGCCTCCGCGAGATACTTCTGCTGCTCCTCGTAGCTCAAGACTCTCATCTGTTCGTTGTCCTCCGGCAGCATCCGCAATCCGGCAAACGGGTTCAGCAAACTGCGATGGGCTTTTCGCGCGAAGTTAAACATCGCCTTCCCGCAGGCGAGTTCCCTGTTCACTGTTGCCGGACGAAGCGGACGCTTGGAGCGGATTCCCGTTTCACCACTCCGCAGAATCTTGAACCTCTCCACCTCCTCAGGATTGAGTGCGTCCAACCGAGGATTCCCAAAGTATTTCAGCAGGGCCTTGCTGCTGGTCTTGTATCGGAGATGCGTTCGCGGGTGGGAACCGTGCTCCCGCTCTGACCACGAGAGAAACTCCCGCATGGCATCTTTAAGATGCGGAACAGGTGCCAAGTCGTGAATCCCCACCTCACCTTTTGCCAGCTTGGTTCTGTAGGCCGATTCAATCTGCCGTGCCACTCGTGGACTTCCCTGCCTCGTGCTTCGTTGGATGTGCTGGCCATTGAAGACAAAATGAAACCAGTACACTCTGCCACGTTTGAAAATTGACATCGCTCTCCTCCTCCTAGTGAAAAACGGCCCTCCAGTACATCCTGGAAGGCCAGCCCCAACGCAAAATGCTTTCCGTTTTTACTCTCTGAAGGTCAGTCTTCTTCCTCAACAGCCCGCCGAGTCGATCCAATTGCCAAGAAAATGCCCGTGAGGTCAACCAAACCCGCGAGAAAAAGCACTATGCCTTCCCGCTTGGGAACCATCAGTATTCCGGCAATGCAAAGCATCACTGGCCTTAGGACAGCACAGGCTAGTAAATATTTTCCTCTCATTGGGACTCCTCCTCTTCGATATTTGAAGGCCCGAGTTTGCGCTGCTGCATTTTCCCATTCGGCACCTTACTCAAGGGGGTTCGGAATGTCAAACACGATGGAAAATAATTGTGGAACTACACTTGCTCAAGGGGGTTCGGCAGAGTTAGACTTGGCTGTCTGATGAAAAAGAAATCTGCAATCTCAGAAGAAGCCCGCAGTTATTTCGCGGAACAAGGTCGGCGTGGAGGAAAGAAAAGTGCCAAAGCCCGAATGGAAAAAATCTCGCCTAAGCAGCGCTCGGAGATTGCCAGGAACGCAGTGAAAGTCCGATGGGAGAAGTGGAAGAAGGAACATCCAAAATAATTCCCCCGAGGTTTAAACTAACAGCCAGGGGGGTGGGTTATTTAATCGGGTCAGGAGGGACGGGGCTGAAAAATTGAAAATTTTGAATTCCTAAGTTCGGGATAACAGACCTCGGTGCGAGGAGCATAGTGCGGACATTCAGTTTCTAGCGTTCCGCGACGCGGATTTTGCTGCTGCCTCACTCGACGCAGAGAAAATAAACCATCGACGGCCCACTGTTTCCGTGTCCAGGTTGGGCTTGATTGGCGTAAAGTTTCTTGTATCCTCTACACTGCATGTAAGTACCTCGTGGAAGACGAAGCGGGAAAAAAACGATGGCTGGAACTCTGCGTCCATGCCGCCATTGAGAAAGACCCTGACCGCCTGAAGGAATTGGCACAGGAGATCAATCGCATCCTCACAGAGGAAGAGTCGCGACTCCGGCAATTTCCCTTTGACAAGCGCAGGGCTTGAACGGCAACGAGAATGGCCGCAAAAAAGAGCAAAGACCTCCGGCGAGAAGCTCAGCGGCTAAGAGAAAAATCCGCCAAATTGATGCAGCAACGGGAAGCTGCTCACGAAGCAATTTATTGCGTTGAGCAAGAAATCAGTCGCTCTGGAGATGAAGTTGTTGGCCCTATCGAAAATCCGCGCAGGGTTGAGCTGACGGCTTGAACTGCACTGTGCAATATTGAACATTTTTCCCTTTCTGACGGCTCCATCATGGAGTGATGAGCGACGAAATTATCCTTGAGCAAATTGAGAGTGTCCCTTGTCCGACTTGGCGCACAGCCCGGCGAGAAGTGTGAACTCGCTACGGGAATGTCTCGCACAAACCCGCATATCTAGCGGCTCGATTCAAAAGAGGGAGTAGTTGAATGTGATTCAACTGGTTGCTTCCAGCCCTTCCGAGGTCTGCAAAACCTTTATACGTCGGTTCGATTCCGACCCGCGCCTCCAAATAATTTTCAGCCGGCTCCCTCGATACGCTCAGCGCACCCGCTTCCCCAATGCCGCCACAGCTTGGCTAGGCGTGAGGCGCACCCTAAACGTGTCCTGTTCCCCACAGCTGATTACGGTATTTTGGTCTGCATACTCTCTCACCCAAATAACCCGTTCGGGGTTCACAAAAACTTCCAGGCCATTTACATCCTCAAACATCACAAATTCCACGTCGCCTCCTTTGGAATCCCCTGGAACATACCAGGTTTAGACTGGCCAGAATTGCATATCCAGTCCACTCGCGATATGTCTTTTCAGTGTTGGTGTAATCGAGAAATGGAAGAAAGTCGTAGACCCTAGGTTTCAGGAGCGGCTATGAATGCACTGCCCCCGCCTTGGAGTAGGGGAGTATGATGTGACTAGTTCAGTTATTTGGCTTGATCCGAAGCAAGGGGAATGGAGCAAAAAAGGACCGTCTCCGCCTGGTCGAGATGCGCCGTTTGTTCCGTTGCGAGGAGGTGAAAGCCATGCGTCGTCACATTTCAGGTCTCACTCACTTCTACAGAACTTCCTTCTCAGTCGCGGTCACCGTGTTTCTATTAGCTGCGTTGTGCGTCGCTCAATCCGGCGCCCCAAAGTATGACACTTCCACTGAAACCAAATTAAAGGGCACGGTAGAAGAGCTCAAGATGCCTCCTAATGCGAAAGAGATCGCACACCTGCTGATCAAGGACAGCACGGGCACTCTTGATCTTTATCTCTGTCCGAAATCGTTCATGGACGACATGGGCGTGACCTTCGCTAAGGGCGACGAGGTTGCGTTCACCGGATCGAAAGTGAAGCAAGGCGACGGCGAAATGATTCTTGCACGTGAAGTTGTGAAGGGAACCGACACCTTGATTCTGCGCGATGACAAAGGCAATCCCGTGTGGAGCTGGAAGCACTAGCAGAACATCGACGAAGTTATTGGCCCTCCGTCCCCTCACACATCCGAAGCTGATCGGCTTCCGCTTGGCCAATCCTGTTTTTTCTTGAAATCGTTGGCTTGGTTCTGAGCCGCTCTTCTCGTCCTCAAATCCTTAGTGGGGTGAGCCGGTGATTCGGCATCAATCTGGCCCACCTTGCGAGCTGGTCTCCCACTTCTCTGGCTTTGTTCGACACAAAACAGCTTCGTGCAGCCGGAAGCCGATAGTCTGATGGAAGCTGATATTTTGCGCATGGTGCTGTGCCGACTACAATTGTCGCGAATCGAGCACTGTGCCGATCAAAGCAAAAGAACGCAGGACGAACGAGACAGAATGGTTCGACCTAGTGGCGATTGGCGCGTCCGCAGGAGGTCTGCCGGCGTTAAGTGAAGTGCTCGCAGGTATAGGACCATCTTTCCCTGCAATTGTCGTGGTACAACACCTTGATCCGAGACACAAGAGCCTTTTGGCCGGACTGCTATCCCGAAAAACCGCCAGGCCGGTCAAAGAAGCCGAGGATGGTGAACGCATCGCTCCGAATACGGTTTACATTGGACCTCCCGACCAACATTTGTTGGTGACCCGGGGCAAAATCCAGCTCGCGCATTCGCGCTTGATCCGGTTTTCCAGACCCTCCATTGACGTAATGTTCGGTTCGGTTGCAGCGACATCCGGCGACCGCGCGATCGGTGTTATTCTCAGCGGTTCGAACCGGGACGGATCTGACGGAATCTGCGCGATCCACGGGGCCGGCGGGGTCACTCTGGCCCAAGAGCCCTCCACTGCCGAGTTTCGGGTGATGCCCCAGGCTGCGATTGATACCGGATGCGTGGATCACGTAGTACGTCTCGACGGCATGGGAAGAGCTCTCGCCAAATTGTTTGTAGAGGGTAAGGTCCGGAAATGAGCGCCGATGTTTCGCTGAATCAACTGCTGCACGAACTCGCCCAGCAGCGTGGCTTCGACTTTCGTGGCTACAAGAGAACCACGCTTGAGAGACGCTTCCGCAGGCGCATGTTCCAGCTGAGCCTGGGCACCTATGGCGAATATAGGGACTACATCCGCAAACACGCGGATGAAAATAACAAGCTCCTGAATACGATTCTCATCAATGTGACCGAGTTTTTTCGCGATCCACCGGCGTGGGAGATTATCCGTCATGAAATTCTTCCCTCCTTGCTCAAATCACTAAAGCCCGGACACTCGTTCCGGGTGTGGAGCGCGGGCTGTGCAAGCGGCGAAGAACCATATTGCATGGCCATGCTGCTGGCCGAACATTTTGGGCCACGGATGGAGGAATACGATGTCAAGATTTATGCTACCGACATTGATGAAGACGCGCTAACCACTGGCCGGCGCGGTGAATATTCAGCGGAAGCGCTTCGCCGGGTCCGTCCCGAATGGCGGGAAAAGTATTTTCACGGAAAAGAACCGTTGCGGGTGAATCGGGAGATCCGCCGGCTGGCGATCTTTGGCCGCAGCAATCTCGCGCACGACGCGCCCATTTCGCATGTAAATCTGCTGATCTGTCGGAATGTCCTCATCTATTTCGACTCCCAGTTGCAGAGGCGGATACTCGGCCAGTTTCACTATGCGCTGGATCCGGGCGGCATCATGTTCCTGGGTAAGTCCGAGTCCCAGCTTACGAACTCCTCGCAATTTCGGAGGATCAACGCACGGTGGCGCATCTTCAAGCGGATGACAGGAGATGATGTTACCGACAACGCCGTGGTGCTTGCGGAACCACGCGCATCGCGCAAACAACCGGTGTCGCAGGACAAAGAGGATCTCGAAGGGATGCGCTTGCAAAGTCGGAATCTGCTGGAGAGCCTGCGGGTGGGAGTATTTGTACTCGGCCCCGATGATTCCATCATCCAAAACAACAGCGCAGCACTCTCACTGTGCGGATTAGCCCCTGCCGATCTTTCCGGGAAAAGGTTGCAGGATACCGATGTGTCCATGCGTATTCCGGACTTGGGCCCTCACCTTCAGGCAAGCCGGATCAACAACGAGTCCGCGCGATTTGAAGCGCGCATTAAGACCGCCTCTGCGGAAAGGCTGCTGGAGATCGTCATTCGGCCGATAGTCAGCGAGCGCGGCCAACGCAACGGGACTTTCGTTTACGTGGACGACATCACGGTACGGGAAAAATTGCGGATGACTGTGGAGGAACTGGAATCCACGGGCACAGAGTTGCAATCGGCGAATGAAGAGTTGGAAACCACAAACGAAGAGTTACAGTCCACGAATGAAGAGCTGGAGACCACAAACGAGGAGCTTCAGTCCACCAACGAAGAGCTGGAAACAACAAATGAGGAGTTGCAGTCGCTGAACGAAGAGTTGGAGACAACCAATCAGGAACTGGAAGAGCGCACCAAAGAACTTGACCAGGTCAACGATGTGTATCTGCAAACCTTGCAAGAAATTCGGCTGCCAGTGATGCTGGTAAGCCAGGAGCGCTACATTGAGTTCTGGAATACTGGGGCGCTGCGTGTCTTTGGCTTCAAGAGCAAGCCCCCTGTGGATCTTACGATTGAGCAGCTTCCGCTGTCCGAGGAGCTGCGCAAACTGCTGATTCGCAGACATCAGACAGTGCTGATGAAGGGGCAGCCGATGATCGCGCGGGCACAATCCATGGGAGGCAAGTTGAAGTCCAGTGCCGACATTCATTTCAGCGTGCTTCCGAAAGAAGATCGTACGAAGAGTGTGCTGATCATATTTGAGCCCGTTTCTGGAGATGGTGGGGCGGCGAAGAAGAAGAGTAGGAAACAATAGGGATTCGCAGTGAGGGTGGTCTTATGATCGAGGAACCCAGCTCACTTCATTCGTGATCTGAGGGCCCGAATACCTTTTTCCAGGATCTCCGCCTGTTTGTGCTGGCGGACGCTGGTCATGGCCACCTCGCGAACTAGCCTGCGAAACTCCAACAACAAACGGCGAGAGTTCTCGATCGGGGTAGCAGTTCTACCTTCCGCGCCGGGTGCTGTTTGAGGCACTCGCATTCGGTCCACCGTAGAAGTCGCCAGCCAAAATTTTAGCTCCGGAACCATGGCGCAGACCGGACTGCGCCTGCCCTTGCCGATGCGATGCACGGGCAGATCGTTTTCACACTCCCATCGCTGTACGGTGCGGACTCCGCGGCCCAGATACGAAGCAATTTCTTTCCACGAATTCAACA